>JAABUZ0100002868.1_pt1 | contig 27307 bp, 26 predicted proteins | sample 5562091 | NCBI WGS metagenome assembly JAABUZ01 (sample SAMN12813069, study PRJNA571459) | rock metagenome | isolation source: Antarctica rocks | place: Antarctica: Victoria Land, Linnaeus Terrace sud | collected 2015-12-21 | reverse complement strand
GACGCCGCGGACGCGGGCCGCGGCCGCGGCCGCGGCCGGGGCCGTGCTGGTGCTCGCGCTGCTCGCCGTGCAGGCGGTCACCAGCCTGTCCGGGGTCTTCGGCGACGGCCCGCGCGGCCCGGCCGGGTCGTCCTACGCCACCGGTCCCGAGGGGCTCTCCTCCTACGCCGGGCTGCTGCGTGCGCGGGGCCGCGAGGTGGTGCAGCGCCGGCGGGCGCTCGACATCGACGACCCGCTCGACCCCGCCGGCACCGTGGTGGTCCTGGACGCCCCCGCGCTCGCGCCGGAGGAGGCACTGGCACTGCGGCGGTTCGTAGCCGCCGGGGGACGGGCGGTGGTGGGCGGCTCCGACCCCGGGCGGTGGCTCCCCGCGCTGCTGGACGACCCTCCGGTCTGGGCCGGCGGCGGCAACCCCGCCTGCCATCCGGTCCTGCGGATCCCCGAGGCGCGGGGGGTCACCGACGTCGTGCTGGCCGGGTCCGGGCAGTGGGCGACAGCGGGGGAGTCGCTGCCGTTCCTCGCCTGCCAGGGGCGGATCAGCGCGACCGTCGCCTCGCCGTTCGGGGCGGGCGGCGGGCGGGTGGTGCTGCTGGCCGACAGCGGTCCGTTGCAGAACCGCTTCCTGTCCGCCCGCGACGACCGGGTGCTGGGCCTGGCCGTGGTCGGGCCGCGGCGCCGGGTGGTCTTCGCCGAGCAGGTGCACGGCTTCGGTGCACCGGCGGGGGTGCTGGGGCTGCCGGCCGCCGCCCGCGCAGCGCTGCTCACCGGCGTGCTGGCGGCCCTGCTGGCCGTCACCGCCCGCGCCGCCCGGCCGCGCTCCACGGTGCCGCCGCTGACCGGGCCGGTCCCGCAGCGGCTGGAGCTGGCGACGGCGGTGGCCGCCCGGGTGGCCCGCAGCCGGCAGCATGCCGAGGCCGCCGTCCCCGTGCAGCGGGCGGCCAGGGCCGCGCTGGCCCGGCTGGCGGGGCTCCCGGCGACGGCCGAGCTCGACGACGAGGCGCTCCGCGTCGCGGCACCCCGCGCCGACGTAACCAGCGAGGACCTCGACGCCGTGCTGCGTCCGGCCGCCCGCCCGGGCGACGTGGTGGCCGCGGGCCGGGTGCTCGCGCGGCTGCAGCAGGCCGCCGACCCCGTCGTACGCCGGGTCTGACCGGGCCCCGGGTGCAGTTCCTGCCAGACTCGGGCACCGTGCCAGCCACCCGCCTCCGCCGAGCCGCCCCCGTCCCCGGCCGGCCGGACGGTGCGCCCACCTCCGACCTCGTGCCGCAGCTGCTCGCCGACGTGCAGGACGAGGTGCGCCGTGTCGTCGTCGGGCAGGACGGCGTCGTAGGGCTGCTGCTCGGCGCGCTGCTCGTCAGCGGCCACGTGCTGCTGGAGGGGGTGCCGGGTGTCGCCAAAACCCTGATGGCGCAGGCCTTCTCACGCACCCTCGAGCTGTCCTTCTCGCGGGTTCAGTTCACGCCCGACATGCTCCCCAGCGACCTCACCGGCACGGTCGTGCTGCGCAGGGGGGAGCTGACCTTCGCCCCGGGCCCGGTCTTCGCCAACGTGCTGCTGGGTGACGAGATCAACCGCACGCCGCCGAAGACCCAGTCGGCGCTGCTGGAGGCCATGCAGGAGGGCCAGGTGACCGTGGACGGGGTCAGCCACCCGCTGCCGGACCCGTTCTTCGTGCTGGCCACCCAGAACCCGTTGGAATACGAGGGGACCTACCCCCTCCCCGAGGCCCAGCTCGACCGCTTCCACATGCGGGCGACGGTCGGCTACCCCTCCTACGACGACGAGATCGCCCTGCTTCGCCTGGCCCACCGCGGAGTGGCCCCGGTGACGCTGGACGACGTGCGGGCGGTCGCCGACGGGGACGTCCTCGCCGCGGCGCAGGACGTGGTGGAGGACACCCGGGTCGACGACGCCGTCGCGGCGTACGTCGTGCAGGTCGTCCGCTCCACCCGCGACGTGCCGGGGGTGCAGGTGGGCGCGAGCCCGCGCGCGGCCGTGCACCTGCTCGCCGCCGGCAAGGCGGGGGCCAGGATGAACGGCCGGGACTTCGTCACGCCGGACGACATCGCCGCCGCCGTGCCGCCGGTGCTCGCCCACCGGATGGTGTTGACACCCGAGGCGGAGCTGGAGCGACTGTCTCCGCTGGCCGCGCTGCAGCAGGCCCTCGCACGCGTGCCCGTGCCGCGGTGAGCCCGACGGGGCGGACGGCGGGGCTCGTCGCCGCGTGTGCCCTGCTCGCGTTCGTGCTCCCGACGGCGGTGGTGACGGCGCTGGTCGTGCTGGTGCTGGTGGCCGCCGGCCTGGACGCACGGCGGGTGCGTGGAGCGCCGGAGGTGGTGCGTCAGGTGCCGCTGCTGCTGTCCCGCGGAGTCCCGGATGTGCTGCGGCTCACCGTCTCTGACCCGTCGGCACAGGTGGCACAACCCGTCCCGGCCGGGCTCGCCGTCGGGCCGTTGCGCCCGGTCGGGGTGGGCGGCTACGAGGCACAGCTGCTGGCCGCGCGCCGGGGCCGGCACGCGCTGCCGCCGGCGGTCGTGCGCCGGGTGGGGCCGCGGGGCCTCGGCGCCTGGACGCACCACGTCGGCGGGACCGCGCCCGTCACCGTGTATCCCGACCTGCCGGCAGCCCGCCGGCTCGCACGACCGCGCCGGGTCTCGGTCGCGACGCTGCCCGGGCAGTCGCTGCGCGGCCCGCTCGGGCTCGGCACCGACTTCGAGGCGCTGCGGGACTACCTGCCCGACGACGACGTGCGCATGGTCAACTGGCGGGCCACCGCCCGGCTGGACCGGCCGATGAGCAACACCTACCGCGTGGAGCAGGCCCGGCGGGTGCTGCTCGCCGTGGACTGCGGGCGGCTGATGGCGGCCCCGCTCGCCGGCGGGGTGTCCCGGCTGGACGCCGCTGTCGACGCCGCCGCCGCGGTGGCGCTGGCCGCCGACGCCGCCGCCGACCGGGTGGGGCTGGTGGCCTTCGACGACGCCGTCCGGGCGTCCGTGCGGCCGTCGGTGGGCGGCGGCGCCGGCGTGCTGCGAGCCCTTGCCGAGCTGGAGCCCCGCACGGTGGAGAGCGACGTCGAGCTGCTGCTGTCCGGGCTGCCGCGTGGTCACCGGGCGGCGGTGCTGGTGTTCACCGACCTGCTCGACGAGGCCGGCTCGCGCGCGCTGGTGGAGTTGCTGCCGGCGGTGGCGGCGCGGCACTCGGTGGCGGTGGTCAGCGCGCTGGACGACGAGCTGGAGGCCGTGCTGCGGACCGAGCCGGTCGACGCCGCCTCGGCGGCCCTGCTGAGCGCGGCCGCGGACCTGGTCGAGGCGCGGCTGCGGGCCAGGACCCTGCTCCGCCGGGCCGGGGCCCGCGTGGTGGAGGCCCGGGCGGGGCGGCTGGCCGCCGGCGCGGTGGCGGCGTACCTCGGTCCACGCTAGGCCGCCTTTGCCGGGTCACGCCGCTGTCAGTGTGAGGGCAGCCCGGTCAGCGCGGCCGTTCGGGCCGGCCGAGGACCAGCACGCCGGCGGCGAGCAGCAGCACTGCCAGCAGCCCCAGCGGCGCCATCACCGTGGCCGAGGTCGCGGCGACCCCTGCGGCCAGGCCGAGGGCCGCGGCGTACGCCGGGAGGGCGCCGGCGAGCACCAGGGTCGCCCGTCGCGCATAGGCGACGAGGAGCTCGCCGCGGGGATGGACGCCGGGGTCGACGACGGCCCGGCCGATCCGCAGTCCCTCGGCGGCGCAGACGACGGTGAGCACCAGCAGCAGCAGCCCGTCGGCGAGCAGCAGCGTGACCAGCCGGCCGCCGGATCCCGCCCGCAGCGCCAGCCCGGCCGGCACCCCCACCTGCAAGGCGACCACCCCGAGGACGGCCACGGTCCCGAGCCCGCCGACCAGCCCGCCGGCCACCGCCAGCAGCCCGAGCACCAGCGCCGCCGCCGGCGTCCACGACGCCGACAGCGCCGGCACGCCACGGGGGAGGCCCACGGCGGCGGCGAGCCCCTGCCCACCGCCGACAGGCACCCGCTGGAGTGGGACCGGCAGCGTGCGCACGGCGCTGTGTGGGTCCGCCGCGCCGTAGGTGACCGCCACCAGCAGCAGGCCGCCCAGCAACCCGGCGGCGACCGTCAGCTCTCCGCGCGCCGTTGCGACCAGCTGCCACCAGCCGCGCCGGGCGAAGGCGACCACCGGCGCGACCGAGCCGCGACGCGGCCCGTCGAAGACCGCCTCCCGGCCGTGCGCGACCTGCTGCTCCAGCCGGGCGACCACCGGGTTGCCGGCGTATCGGGCCCGCGCGAGGGCGAGGTCGGCCGCGGTGCCGCGGTAGGCAGCCCCCAGCCGCAGGGCCTCGCCGGCGGTGAGATCGGCGCCGCTGCCGGCCCGGGTGGACAGCTCGTCCAGCTCCGCCCACACGCCGGCCCGCTCGGCGACGAACCCGTCCACCGTGCGCGCCACCATGCCACCAGCGTAGGCAGCCGCCTACCCTCGCGAGATGGTGGCACCGGCGGCCGTGGGCGCCCGCGAGGTGCTGGCCCCCGAGCGCCTGCTCCCCGTCACGACGGCCGAGGGCGTGCCGCTCGAGCTCGACCTTGCGGGTGTCGGAGCGCGTGGGCTGGCCGCGGCCGTCGACCTCGCGCTCGCGGCCGTGGTGGTCGCCCTGCTCGCGGCCGCGCGGGTGCGGGTGCTCGCGGACTCCCGCCCCGAGCTCGCCCCGACGGGCACCCGCTGGGTCGACGCCGGAGTGCGTCTCGGTCTGCGCTGCCTCGTGCCGGCGGTGCTCGCCGCGGTGCTCACCCCCCTCCTCCTGGAGCTGGCCTTCCGTGGCCGCACGCTCGGCAAGCGCCTGTTCGGCCTGCAGGTCGTCGACGCCGTGACCGGCTCCCGTGCCCACCCGCCCGCGCTGCTCACCCGCAACCTGCTCCGACCCCTCGACCTGCTCCCCGGCAGCTACGCCGTCGGTGCCCTGGTGCTGCTCGCGACCCCGCGCGCGCAGCGCCTCGGCGACCTCGCCGCCGGGACCGCCGTGGTGCGCCGCCGCCGCCAGGCCCCGGCGTACGGCGTCCTGACCCTGCCTGCCCCCGTGTGGCAGGCGATGGGTCCGCCGACACGGGACGGCCAGTCGGTCGCCGTCGCCGGCCTGGACACCAGCGGCTGGGACACCCGCGGCCTGACCGCGGGGCAGCGGGAGCTGCTGCAGGCCTTCGCGGCCCGGCGCTTCTCGCTGCCGCCCGGCGTCCGCGCCAGCTTCACCGAGTGGCTCGCGGAGGTGCTGCGGCGGGTGGTCGACGACGTGCCCCCGGAGCTGCCGGACGAGCTGTTCCTCGACGCCCTGCTGCTCCGCCTCGCCCGCGCGCGCTAGCGCACACTGGCGGCATGGCAGCGTCGCGCTATCACGAGAGTGTCGAGGACTTCCGCCGGCGCACGCCTCGCGTCTACGGCGAGCCGGCCGCCCCCGGCGAGGAGCCGGAGCCGGCCACCGCCACCGCCACCCAGGAGGTGGCGCCACCGCGGCCGAACGCCAGCACCATCGAGGGTGCCATCCAGGGCATCGGGCTGATGGCGGCCGCCGCGGTGAGCGACGACCCGCTCGTGCGGCGGCGGGCGCGGCCGGTCGTGCTGGTGCTGCGGGTCGCCGTCGCCGCGATGCTGCTCGCCATCCTGGTGGCGCTGCTCGACGGCTGACCCGCGCGGCCGGCTCCGGGGCTCAGTCGCCCAGCACCCGCAGCAGCAGCACCGACTGGGCCGCGAGCACGGGCGGCACGGCGGGCGGGCACGGCAGCGTCTCGGCCGTCGTATCCACCACGACCTCGCCGTTCGCCTCGTTGTGCTTGCGGTCGTAGGAGACCAGATCCACCAGGGTGAAGCCGTCGTGCGCGGTCACGAAGGCGACCGACGCGCTCGGGCCGCGGCCGGTGCCCTGGAAGAGGTCGGCCGAGCCGGCCAGCCGGGCGCCCAGGTCTTGGAATGCCGCGGCCCCCTCGCCCGAGCCCTGGCGCAGCCAGACCGAGCGCACGGTGTCGCGGTACCGGCCGTTCCACTCGGTCCAGAGCGGCGGGAACGCCCCCACCTGATAGCCGCCGTCGCCGACGTCCCACGGCTCGGCGATGAGCTTGACGGCGTTGACGACCGGGTCCTGCTGCACGAGGTCGAAGAACGCCGCGAGCCGGTCCACCCCGTGTTCGGAGCGGGCCAGCGCGGAGGCGAGGTCGAAGCGGAATCCGTCGTGTCCAGGGTGTTGCCGCAGCCGGTGTAGTCGCGGTAGCGCGAGCGGTCGGCAGCCAGCCGGTAGTAGGTCGGGTTGTCGTAGCCGCGGAAGGCGAGCGTCGGTCCGTCGCCGTCGCCCTCGGCCGTGTGGTTGTAGACCACGTCGAGGATCACCTCGATCCCGGCCCGGTGCAATGCGCGGACCATCGCCTTGAACTCCCGCACCTGCTCACCCCGGTCGCCGCTCGCGCTGTACGCCGCGTGCGGGGCGAAGTAGCCGAGTGAGTTGTAGCCCCAGTAGTTGCGCAGGCCGCGCCGGAGCAGGTGCGGCTCGCTCACGAAGTGGTGCACCGGCAGCAGCTCCACCGCCGTCACGCCGAGCGACACCAGATGTCCGATGGCGGCGGGGTGCGCGAGGCCGGCGTAGGTCCCGCGCAGGGCCGGTGGGATCTCGGGGTGGCGGACGGTGAACCCCTTGACGTGCAGCTCGTAGAGGACCGATTCGGCGTACGGCGTGCGCGGCGGTTGCTCGTCGCCCCAGGGGAAGTCGTCGTGCACGACCACCCCGTGCGGGACGTGCGCCGCGCTGTCCTGCGGGGAGTCGCCCCGGGTGGAGGGGTGGCCGGTGACGTCCCCGCAGAGGGCCCGGGCGTAGGGGTCGACGAGCAGCTTGGCCGGGTTCCACCGGCGGTCCCGCGCGGGGTCCCAGTCCCCGTGCACGCGCAAGCCGTAGCGCTGGCCGGGGGACACGCCCGGGACGTAGCCGTGCCAGACGTGCAGGCTCTGCTCCTCCAGCGTCAGCCGCTCCTCCCGCAGCCGGCCGTCCGGCGGCCCGTCCGGCGGCCCGTCCAGCAGGCACAACTCGACCGCCGCCGCGCCCTCGCTGAAGACGGCGACGTTGACGCCCTCACCGTCCCAGGTCGCACCGAGGGGTCGGGGGAGCCCCGGCCAGGTGCGCGGCGGATACCGGGTGCTCACCCCCGGCTCATCGCGCCGCCGGGGGGAACAGGTCGGCCAGGCTCGCCCCGGGCGGCAGCACCATCGGCGCGGTCGGCCCGCCTGGCCGGCTGGCGCCGGGCAGCTGCTGGCCGCGTCGCTGGCGCTCGAGCATCGCGTGCACGACCAGCGCGTCGTGGATCACCCCGGCGAACTCCGCCGGCTCGGTCAGCATCCAGCCGTGCCGGCCGCGCACCACCTCGGGACCGAGCTCGCCCGCGGCGTCGGCGAGCACGCCGGGCGTGGCGAGCCGGTCGCGGTCGCCCCACACGTAGAGCACCGGGACCCCGGCGGCGACCAGGCCCTGCGCCTCCTCGGCGAGGTTCGCGGACAGGGCCACGATGCCGGTCGCCAGGGCCCGCCAGGGGCGGCGGGCCAGCGTCGGCACCAGGTCGCGCAGCACCTGCGGGGCGACGTGCGGGGCGAGCCACTCGCGTGGGTCGAGCTCGCTCGCGGCGCTGCCCACCCAGCGCAGCCAGTCCAGCCCGCCGCCGACGAGTCCCCCGGCCCGGTCCGGCCGCCCGCCCACGGTGTTGACCAGGGTGAGGCTGCGCACCAGCTCGGGCCGGTCGTGCGCGAGCCGCAGGGCGATGCCGCCGCCGAGCGAGTGCCCGGCCACGAACGGCGACCGCGGCAGGTCCAGCACGTCGAGCAGCCGGCCGACCCGCTCGGCGTACGCCGTGAGCCCGGCGCGCAGCGGCAGCGGGCTGCTCCCCCCGACGCCGGGCAGTGCTGGCGCGATCACCCGCACGCCCGCGGCGCACAGCCGCACCACCGCGTCGCCGTACGACCGTGGGGTGAGCCCCCAGCCGTGCAGGAACAGCAGCGGGTCCCCGCGGCCGGCCTCCATCAGCCGGACCTGCGCCCCGTCGACCTCGACGGTGCGCCAGCGGGGAGCGGGGGAGGGCCGGGGCACGTGGTCCAACGCTAGTCGGCGACCCCGGTGGCATGACCGGGAGCCGTGGGAGAGGGTTGCCCGGTGCCGGTCGTGGTCACGGGGAGCGACACCGCCCTGGGCGCAGCGGTCGTCGCGGCGCTGCCGGGGGAGGTCAGGTCGGTGCCCGCGACCTCGCCGGTGCTGCGGGACGGCGGGCGGCTCGCGGCGGCGCTGGCCGGCGCGCACACCCTCGTGCACCTCGTGCCGCACCCGCTCGACTCGGCGCTCGACCTGGTGCTCGCCGGCGACCTGCCGGCGCGGGTGGTGACGCTGGCCCCGCTGGACGACGTGCCGCCGCCGTCGTTCCTCGCGCTCGAGTCCGCTGCCCATGCCGACGGATTCGACCTGGTCGTGCTCCGGGTGCGCGCGCAGGTGCTCGGGGGGGCGTTCGACCCGGCCGTCGTCGCGGCCGTGCTGGCCGCCGATGCGGTCCGTGCGCCGGGTGCCCGCGTGCAGGTGCTCAGCCCGGGCTGAGGCAATCGGCCGCCCGCGCTGGGAGTCAGCGCTCCACGTCGACGCGCACGCGTCCGAGCACCTCGGCGAGCTGCTCGGGGGTGCGCAGCGGCGAGACGGCGATGCCGACCGTGTCACGGTCGGCCCAGCCGCAGACGGCGGTGCGCACCCCGCTGACGTCCACGCTGGTGCAGCGCTGGCTCCCCCCGGCGAGGCCGCCCGGCTGGTCGGCGAAGACCACCGGTCCGGTGAACGCGCGGAACGCCGACACCGCGAACTCCCGCGTCAGGGCCCGCAAGGCGGCCGCGCCGTCGTCGAACAGGCCGAGCCGCCCGCCGACGAGGTAGACCGGCGACCGCCCGCCGGGCATGTCGTCGAAGCCGAGCGCGACCGGGTTGTGCCCGGCCTTGGCGCCGACCCGGTCCTTGAGCTGTTGGGCGATCGCCTGGCCGTCCGGGTTGGCGCGGGGGAGGCCGGCAGCGGTCGGGACGTCGGTCACCGCTCGGTGGTGGCGCGCGGCGGTGAGCCCCACAACCGCTCCCGCCGCGACGAGGATGCCGACCACGACCAGCACGAGCGCCCACAGCCACCACGGGCGCCGGGGCCGCGGCGGCGGGGCGAGGGTCTCGGTGCCGAGCTGTGCCACCGCTCCAGGGTGCCCTGCGCGGCGGCCGATGCTCACTACAGTCCGCGGCATGTCCCCCACGCCGGAGTTCGTCCGCCTCGAGGTCGCCGACGGGGTGGGCACGATCCGCCTGGACCGCCCGCCGATGAACGCCCTGTCGGCCCAGGTGCAGACCGAGCTGGCCGCCGCGGCCGAGGAGGCGTCCGAGCGGGCCGACGTGCGTGCGGTGGTCGTCTACGGCGGGGAGAAGCTGCTTGCCGCCGGCGCCGACATCACCGAGCTGCAGGCGATGACCTACGCCGGCGCGGTGGCTGCGATCGCCCGGCTGCAGGGCCGGCTGGGAGCGCTGGCCGACGTACCCAAGCCGACCGTCGCCGCCGTCACCGGGTATGCGCTCGGCGGCGGACTCGAGGTCGCGCTCGCGTGCGACTTCCGGGTCTGCGGCGACACCGCCCGCCTCGGCCTGCCCGAGATCCTGCTCGGCGTCATCCCCGGCGGCGGCGGGACCCAGCGTCTCGCCCGCCTGGTCGGTCCGGCGAAGGCCAAGGACATGGTCTTCACCGGCCGGCACGTGCGCGCCGATGAAGCGCTGACGATCGGGCTCGTCGACGAGGTGGTGCCGCACGCGGAGGTCTACGACGCGGCCCTGCGCCGCGCCACCCGACTGGCCGCCGGGCCCGGCCTCGCCCTGCGGGCCGCCAAGGCGGCCATCGACCAGGGGCTGGAGGTGCCGCTCGCCAGCGGCCTGGCCATCGAGCAGGCGGCCTTCGCCGGCCTGTTCGCCACCGAGGACCGGGCCACCGGGATGGCGTCGTTCCTCGAGCAGGGCCCCGGCAAGGCCGTCTTCGCCGGCCGCTGACCGGACAGCCGGACGACGGCCGCGCGGCAGGTCGCCAGGTCGCCAGGTGCTGCGGCGCCGGCACCGGTGGCTCATCGCGTGGTTGCGTCCTCGGACAGGCTGGCGCGCAGGTCTTCCACCTGGGCGATGCGGGCTTGCAATGTCGCGCGCAGGTCCTGCAGGCCGGTGATGCGGGCCTCGACCCGGGCGAGTAGCGCCGCGCGCTCCGCCAGGCCGGCGGCCAGGATCTCCTCCCGCCGCCGGCGCGAGGCGGCCCCGCCGTACCACTCCTCCCGCAGCGACGCGAGCCGGTCCTCGGCCGCCAGCACGATGCGGATCTCCTCCAGGTCGGCACCGAGCAGGTCGGCCAGCTCCCGGATGTGCCGCAGCCGGGCCACGTCGGCGGCGGAGTAGCGCCGCTCGCCGCCCTCGCTGTGCGCGCTGGGCGAGAGCAGCCCGCGCTGCTCCCAGTAGCGCAGGGTCCTGGTGGACAGCCCGGCCGCCTCCGCCGCCGCCCCGATGCGCACCAGCACGCTCGCCGAGGCGGTCATCGCGTCGGCACCGCCGCCTGGAGGTCGCGCACCCGCCGCTGCCGATCGACGCCAGCGGTCGCCTCGTCGGCGACGTAGCGCCCGCCGCGCAGCCAGCTCGCCCCGGCGGCGAGCAGGCACAGCACCAGCGCGACGCCGAAGACCACCGTGAGCCCGTGGGTGAAAGGCCCGCTGATCGCCTGCGGGAAAAAGGATCCGCCGGTCAGCTGGGCGGCCTGGCCGGGAGGCAGGGTGGCGAGCACCGGTGGGCCGAGCAGCTGCTGCACCGGGCTGTAGCCGAGGAACGCCGCGAACAGGGTCGCCACCGGCGGCAGTGTGGCTGCCTGGTGCGCCGCCGCGACCGGCACCCCGTGCGCGACCAGGCCGGCCTGCAGCGAGCCGGGCAGCGAGCCGGCGAGCCCGATCACCAGCAACGTGAAGAACAGCCCGATGGACAGCACCTGCCCGCTGTTCTGGAAGGTCGCCCGCATGCCGGAGGCGATCCCGCGCTCGGCGGCGGGCACGGCGTTCATCACGCCGGTGGTGTTGGGGCTGGTGAACAGGCCGGACCCGATGCCGTTGAGCACGAGCAACGCGGCAAAGGCGAGGTAGCTGAAGTTGGCCGGGAGCAGCAGCATCAGCCCGAACGACGCGGCCGTCAGCAGCATCCCGCCGGTGGCGAACGGCCTGGCGCCGTAGCGGTCCGACAGCCAGCCAGACACCGGCCCCGCGACCAGGAAGCCCACGGTGAGCGGGAGCAGGTAGATGCCGGCCCACAGCGGGGTGCGCTCGTAGGCGTAGCCGTGCTGCGGCAGCCAGATGCCCTGCAGCCAGATGATGAGCATGAACTGCAAGCCACCGCGTGCGATCGCGGCCAGCAGGCCGGCGAGGTTGCCGTAGGAGAACGCGCGGATCCTGAACAGCGACAGGTCGAACATGGGCGACGCCACCCGCCGCTCGACGGCGACGAACAGCGCCAGCACCGCGATCCCGCCGAACGTCGAGCCGAGGACGAAGGGTGAGGACCAGCCGGTCACGTGGCCTCCGTAGGGCTGGATGCCGTAGCTGATGCCCACCAGCACGGCGACCAGGCCGACGGCGAACGTCGCGTTGCCGGCCAGGTCGAGGCCCAGCGGCCGCTGTGGGGCACGGTCGCGGAGCCGGCGGTGGGCGAGCACCGTGCCCAGCGCGCCGAAGGGGACCGACACCCAGAAGACCAGCCGCCAGCTGGTGTCGGCCACCAGGCCGCCGACGATCAGCCCGACGAAGCCGCCGCCGATGGAGAAGACCTGGTTGATGCCCACCGCTGTCCCGCGCCGCGCCGGCGGGTAGGCGTCGGTGATCAGCGCCGTGCTGTTGGCCATCAGCAGCGCGCCGCCGACACCCTGCACGCAGCGCGACACGATCAGCTCCAGCGCGCCCGCGCCGCCGCTGCCCGGCGTCAGCGCGCAGAGCGCGGCGCCGACGGTGAAGATGCCGAAACCGACCGTGTAGCAGCGACTCCGGCCGTAGACGTCACCGAGCCGACCGGCCGTGACCACCAGCACGGCTGTCACGACGAGATAGCCGAGGAGCAGCCAGAGCAGATAGCCGACGTTGCCGGGCTGGAGCGGGTCCAGGTGCAGCCCGCGGAAGATCGCCGGCAGGCTGATCAGCACGATCGAGGCGTTCACGAAGGCGAGGAAGACCCCGAGGGTGGTGATGACCAGGGTCTGGCGGGGCGAGTCGGCGCGCACGCGCACATCTCCTGACGTTGACGTAGACGTCAAGGCTAGATCGGGCCGGCGGCTCAGGCCCAGCGGGAGCCCCGCACCCGCCCGTGCACCCGGCCGCCGGCGCGCCCACGCAGGCCGATCGGCCCGGCCGCGCGCAGCCGCTGCAGGAACGGCAGCACCAGCAGCAGCCCGACCGCGAAGCCGACGACGTGGGCGCCGTAGGCCACGCCGCCGCCATCGGCCAGGCCGAAGCCGCCGGCGTAGAACGCCTGCAGCAGGAACCAGCTGCCCAGCACGATCCAGGCGGGCAGCCGCACGGGCAGGAAGAACAGGAACGTCAGCAGGCTCACCACCCTGGCCCGCGGGAAGATCACCAGATAGGCGCCGAGCACGCCGGCGATGGCCCCCGATGCCCCCACCAGCGTGGTCGAGCTCTGGTCGATGGCGGCGAAGCCGTAGGCCGCGGCGTACCCGCACACGAGGTAGAACAGCAGGAACCTCAGCCGTCCCATCCGGTCCTCGACGTTGTTGCCGAAGATCAGCAGGAACAGCATGTTCCCCAGCAGGTGCGCCCACCCGCCGTGCAGGAACATCGCGAACAGCACCGACAGCACAGGCGATTTACGGTACGTCGTCGGCGCGCACGACACGCCGTCGGCGGTCACCCCGGTGGCCGTGGGGCCCGGGCGGGCGCCGGGGAGCTGCCGGTCGTGGACGAGCTCCTGCGGGATGGCGGCGTACCGGTCGAAGAAGTATTCCTGCCGGCAGACCTGGTCGGCCTGACTGCGCACGTCGGTGCGCGACGTGCCCGTCACGGTGCCGGTGACGGGCTCGAGGGCCACGAACACGAACACGTTGACCGCGATCAGCAGCCAGCTGACGAAGGGCCGCCGGGCCAGCGGGTTGAGGTCGTGCACGGGGAGGACCACGGGGGCCACGGTGCCCCGTCGCCACCGCGCGTGCGCCTGCTACCCGCGGGTAACATCGGTCAGGAGGCGGGGCCGGCAGCGGCATGGGACGCTGGTCCGCCCCCGCGGACCCTCCCGCCCGAGCACCGGAAGGACACCAAGGACACCATGGACATCGTCGTCTGCGTCAAGCAGGTGCCCGACACCTGGGCGGAGAAGAAGCTCAACCCCTCGGACAAGACCGAGGACCGCGAGTCCGTGGACAGTGTGATGAACGAGATCGACGAGTACGCCGTGGAGGAGGCCCTGCGCATCAAGGAGGCCACCGGCGACGCCACCGTGCGCGTGCTGACGATGGGCCCGGACAAGGCCGTCGAGACCATCCGCAAGGCGCTGTCGATGGGCGCCGACGAGGCCGTGCACATCAGTGACACCTCGCTGCACGGGTCCTGCGCCGTGCAGACCTCGCAGGTGCTCGCCGCGGCCATCAAGGAGCTGCCGCACGACTTGGTCCTGATGGGCTCCGAGGCCACCGACTCGCGGCTGTCCATCATGGCCGCCCTGCTGGCCGAGCAGCTCGGCCTGCCGCAGCTGTCGCTGGCGCGCAAGGTGACCGTCGCCGGCGCGACGACCACGATCGAGCGGCAGACCGAGAACGGCTACGACGTGGTGAGCGCCACCGGGCCGGTCGTCGTCAGCGTCGTCGAGAAGATCAACGAGCCCCGGTACCCGTCGTTCAAGGGGATCATGGCGGCGAAGAAGAAGCCGCTCACCACCAAGACCGTCGCCGACCTCGGCGTCGACGTCGGGTCGGTCGGCCTGGCCAGCGCCACCAGCGAGGTGGAGGACTTCACCGCCCGGCCGCCCCGCTCCGGCGGAGAGATCGTCAAGGACGAGGGCGACGGCGGCAGCAAGCTGGCCGCGTTCCTCGTGTCGCAGAAGCTGATCTGAGGAGACGGACAATGGCTGAGGTCCTGGTGCTGGTCGAGCACGCCGACGGTGCGCTGAAGAAGGTCAACGGCGAGCTGCTCACGGCCGCCCGCCGGCTGGGCGAGCCGAGCGCGGTCGTGCTCGGGGCCGGCGCGGCAGGTGTGGCCGGTGAGCTCGGCGCGCTCGGGGCGGAGAAGGTCTACGTCGGGGAGTCGCCGGACCTCGACGACTACCTGGTGGCCCCCAAGGCCGAGGTGCTCGCCCAGCTCGTCGGCTCCGTCTCGCCGGCGGCGGTGCTCGTCGCGAGCACGGCCGAGGGCAAGGAGATCGCGGCCAGGGTGGCGGTCAAGACGGGCAGCGGAATCATCACCGACGCCGTCGACATCAGCGGAGGGGGCCCAGGCGGCGCCACCGCGACGCAGAACATCTACGGCGGAGCGATCGTCGTGCACTCGGCGGTGACCAAAGGCACGCCGATCATCACCCTGCGCCCCAACTCGGTGGCCCCCGAGGCGACCGCCGGTGCCGGCGCGGTGGAGCAGCTCACCATCACTGTCTCCGACGCCGCCAAGGGCGCGCGGGTGACCGAGCGGGTGGCCGAGAAGAAGAGCGGCCGTCCCGAGCTCACCGAGGCGAGCGTGGTCGTCTCCGGCGGCCGAGGGCTGGGCGGCCCGGAGAACTTCGCCATCGTGGAGAAGCTCGCCGACGGCCTGCACGCCGCCGTCGGCGCCTCGCGGGCCGCGACCGACGCCGGCTGGTATCCGCACCTCAACCAGGTCGGGCAGACCGGCAAGACCGTGTCGCCCCAGCTCTATGTTGCGGTCGGCATCTCCGGCGCCATCCAGCACCGGGCCGGCATGCAGACCTCCAAGACCATCGTGGCGATCAACAAGGACCCGGAGGCGCCGATCTTCGAGCTCGCCGACTTCGGCGTCGTCGGCGACCTGTTCCAGGTCGTGCCGCAGCTCACCGAGGAGATCGCCAAGCGGGCCTGAGGCCGAGCGCCCGCAGGCGGCGTTCCTGCCGTGGGGTCCTGCCGCACTAGGGTTCCGGGGCGTGGCGGCAACGTGGGACCGGCGCTCGTTGGCCGATCAGGCGACCGCCCAGGATGCTGCGGTGCTGGCCCAGTTCACCTCCGCGATCGGCCCGTTCTCTCCGTACTGGCGAGGTCGGTTGGGTGCCCTCGGTGTCCGGGCCTCGTCGGTGGACTCGGTGGCTGCCCTGCGCCGGCTGCCGGCCGTCGCCGAGCGCGACGTCTGCCCGGGGGGCGACCCTGCCGGCGCCGCCGCGCTCGTCCTGCAGGTCGACGAGGCCGGCTGGGCGCTGCACACGTCCGGACCGGAGCTGCGCCGCGGTCTCGGGGCCAGGTTGCGCGGGCGCGACAGCGCTGCGGCGTACCGGCGTCAGGTCGAGGCGGCCACCCGCCCCACGACGTACCAGTTCGGCGGCGTGGGGATGGTGCTGCCGATCGCGAGCACCCGCGGGGACCTCGACCTCACCGCCCGCGCGGGTGCCCGGCTCTGGTCGGTGCTCGGGCTCGGCGCCGCCGACGTGCTGGTGAGCGCGGTGCCGGTGGAGCAGCGGCTGGCCCATGTCGCGCTGTCCTACGCCGCCTTGGGGGCCGGCGCTCCCGGGCTGTTCCCCGGCGACGATCCGCTGGCGGTGGCCGAGACGCTGCGGATGGTGCCCGCCACGGTGCTGGCGGTCCCGGCCGACGGCGCGGGCAGTGCCGGCAGTGCCGGCAACGCCGTCGCCGACCTGCTCGAGGTGGCCGACGTGCCCGAGTCGGTGGCCACCGTGCTGCTCGTGGGCGGCCCCACCGACTCCGACCGCGCGGATGTCGCCGGGCTGCTGCCGGGCCGGCGGGTGCTCGGCGTCTGGGGCCCGCCCGACGGGAGGGTGCTCTACGGCGAGTCCCGGGCGCGGGAGGGCTATGTCACCTACCCCGACCTGGAGGTCCTCGACGTCGTCGACCCCGACACCGGCGCGGCGGTGCGCCGTGGCGAGGGCGGCGAGCTGGTCCTGACCCAGCTGGGCTTCCGCGGCAGCGCCCTGGTCCGCTGGCGCACCGGCACCTTGCTGGAGGCCCCGATCGGCACCGGACCTGCGCCCGACGGCCGCACCGTCCCCCGGCTGCCGAGCGACCTCGTCCCCGACGGCTTGGTGCCGCTGGTCGAGCTGCGCGGCCGGCTGCGTCCGGTCGACCTGCGCGCGGTCAGCGGTGCGCTCGCCGCCCGGACGGATCTCGTCGCGTTCCGCGTGGATCTCGAGCCGGACCGGGCGCGCGGCGCGGGGGAGCAGGCCGAGCGCCTCGTCGTCCGCGTCGCGGTGCTCGCGGGGCGGGACTCCCGCGCCGCCGTCGACGGCGCCGCCGCCGCCGTGCGGTCCGCCGCGGGGGTGCGGCCGGACCGGGTGCTGGCCGAGCCGGGGCTGCTCAGCTGACCCGACCTACGCTGGGGCCGTGAGGGCCTACGTCGACCACGCCGCGACGACGCCGATGGTGGACGAGGCCGTCGACGCGGTGCTCGCGGCGATGCGCTCGACCGGTAACCCGTCCAGCCTGCACGCCTCCGGTCGGCGGGCCCGTCAGCTCGTCGAGGAGAGCCGTGAGCGGGTGGCCGCCGCCCTGGGTGCGAGGCCGAGCGAGGTGGTGTTCACGGGTGGCGGCACCGAGAGCGACAACCTCGCCGTCAAGGGAGTGTTCTGGGCCAGGCGCGCCGCGGACCCACGGCGGGACCGGCTGGTGGTCTCCGCCGTCGAGCACCACGCCGTGCTCGACACCGCGGAGTGGCTGGCGCAGGAGGAGGGCGGGCGGGTCACGCTGGTGCCCGTGGATGGCGCCGGCCGCGTGACGCCGGCCGCGTTGCGCGCCGCCCTCGACGCAGACGGTGGTCCCGACACGGTGGCCCTCGTCTCGGTGATGTGGGTCAACAACGAGGTCGGCACGGTGCAGCCGGTCCGCGAGCTCGCGTCCATCGCGCACGCCCACGGCATCCCGCTGCACACCGACGCCGTGCAGGCGGTCGGGCAGCTGCCGGTGGACTTCGACGACAGCGGCGTCGACGCACTGACGATCACCGGCCACAAGTACGGCGGGCCCACCGGCGTCGGGGCCCTGCTCGCGCGCCGCGACCTGGGTCTGGTCCCCCTGCTGCACGGGGGCGGCCAGGAGCGCGACGTGCGCTCGGGCACGCTGGACGCGCCGGCGATCGCGGGGCTGGCAGCCGCCACCGTGCTGGCGGCGCGGGAGCAGCCGGAGCGCGCCGCCCGGCTCGCGGCGCTGCGCGACGAGCTGGTGACCCGGGTCGCGGTCGCGGCGCCGGGAGCGGTCCTCGGCGGGGACCCGATGCGCCGGCTCCCCGGCAACGCCCACCTGCGCTTCCCCGGCTGCGAGGGCGACGCCCTGCTGATGCTGCTCGACGCCCGCGGGGTCGAGTGCTCCACCGGCTCGGCCTGCTCGGCCGGGGTGGCCCGGCCCAGCCACGTGCTCCTCGCTATGGGCCACAGCGAGGAGGAGGCGCGCTCGTCGCTGCGCTTCTCGCTCGGCTGGAGTTCCACCGCGTCGGACGTCGATGCGGTGGTGGCCGCCATCGGTCCGGCCGTCGACCGGGCCCGCGCGGCGCACGCCGCCCTGCAGCGCTGATGACCATCGCGGCACCGATGCGGCTGCTCGCTGCCATGAGCGGCGGCGTCGACAGCGCCGTAGCGGCCGGCCGGGCTGTCGACGCAGGCCACGAGGTCACGGGGGTCCACCTCGCCCTCACCCGCGGTGCCGCCGGCAGTGGCTGTTGCACCCCCGAGGACGCGCGGGACGCGCGCAGGGCCGCCGACGTGCTCGGGATCCCCTTCTACGTATGGGATCTCGCCGAGCGCTTTCACGCCGACGTGGTCACCGACTTCCTCGACTCCTACGCCGCGGGCCGCACCCCGAACCCCTGCGTGCGCTGCAACGAGCGGCTGAAGTTCTCCGCCGTGCTCGACCGTGCGGTCGCCCTCGGCTTCGACGCGGTGGTGACCGGCCATCATGCGCGGCTCGCCGACGGGGTGCTGCGGCGCAGCGTGGACCACGCCAAGGACCAGTCCTACGTCCTCGGCACCCTGCGCCGCGACCAGTTGCTGCGCGCGGTGCTGCCGCTCGGTGACACGACCAAGGCCGACGTGCGGCGCGAGGCGGCGACGCGCGGGCTCGCGGTGGCCGACAAGCCCGACTCGACCGACGTCTGCTTCGTCCCGCGCGGCGGCACCGGCGACTGGCTGCGGTCCCGGCTGGGGCCGGCACCCGGCCCCGTGCTGGATGCCGAGTCCGGCGCCGTGGTCGGCACGCACGAGGGCGCGTACGCCTTCACCGTCGGCCAGCGCAGGGGGCTCGGCGTCGGCGGCGGCACGGTCCAGCCGCGTTACGTGCTGGCCGTCTCGCCGGTAGACCGGACCGTCACCGTCGGCCCGGCTCGGCTGCTCGACGTCGGCGGGTTGACGGCCACGGACGCGACCTACGACGGCCCGTCGCGGGACTGCCTGGCCCAGCTGCGGGCCCACGGCGCACCGGTGCCGGCCCGCGTTATGGTGCCGTCCCCTGGCGCGCTGTCGGTCCAGCTGCTGGAGCCCGTGCGGGGGCTCGCGGCCGGCCAGGCGGTGGTGCTCTACGACGGCGACACGGTCCTCGGCGGCGGCTGGGTCGAGACCACCCAGCCGGCCACGGTCGCCGCCCGCTGAGACACCGGCGCGACGTCTGTCGCGCGTGTCGGGGGGGCTTCACAACGCAGAGGGACGGACCCGCTCGGTCAGTTGCACCGACCAGCCGCCGTCGGGCAGGTCGGCCGTGGTCCACTGACAGACCTGCGCGAGTTCGGCCGGGTCGTCGGCCCACACCCAGTCGGGCACCTGCAGCTCGACCGAGTGTTCGCCCAGCTCGCGGGCGGCCTCGCGCCGCTGCCGCTCCTCGTCCACGCGCGCACGCAAGGGCCTGCGCGGAAATAGGGTAAGAGTTTGATGCCGAGCGCCCCGCGGTTGTGCTATGTCGGTCGTCGAGGACGCGGTGAAGCGCAAGGCCGAGTCGCTGTGCCCGCATCCAGACGAGCGGCAGCGCCGGCTGGTGCTCGGGGCCGAGGCCCGTGAGCTGGGCCGGGACGGGGTGAAGCCGGTGGTTGCCGCTGCCGGGTGTCGCCGCACACGGTTGCCAAAGGGCTGCGGGAGCTGGAGTTTGGAGCGGCGCCGACGGGTCGGGTGCGTCGGCCCGGCGGTGGCCCGGGCTGCTGGCGGCGTTGGAGGCGTTGGTCGACCCGGTGGCCCGGGGCGATCTGATGTCGGCGTTGCGCTGGACGTCGAAGTCCACCCGCACGCTCGCGGTCAGCGTGGACACCAAGAAGAAGGAACTAATCGGGACTACAAGAACAACGGTCAGGAGTGGATGCCCCAGGCCAAGTCGGAGCGGGTGCAGGTGCACGACTTCCCCGACCCCAAGGTCGGCAAGGCGATCCCGTACGGGACCTACGACGTGGCCGCCAACACCGGCTGGCCGTGTCCGTCGGCCAGGACCACGTCACCTCCGCCTTCGCCGTCGCCAGCTACGACGCTGGTGGGCCTCGGTCGGCCAGATCGCCTACCCGGCAGCGGATCGGCTGCTGGTCTGCGCAACTGATGGCGGCGGGTCCAACGGCCACCGGGTCCGCGCCGTTGACCAGCCGCGAAGTCGTCGGCGACCTGATCGGCGCAACCACCATCCACCGGCCTGCAGGTCCACGCCGAACTCGACCCCGGCGTGTACCAGACCAAGGTCAAGATCGACGATGAGCAGATGGCCGCGATCGCCCTGGACCGGCAGGACTTCTACGGCGAGTGGAACTACACGCTCCGTCCACAAACCACGCCACGCCGCACATGACGCACGTCATTTCCGTGTAAGCACAAGCGCCTTTTCGTGCGTGCCCAGACGCCTGATGCCCCCTGCTACAAACTTGCCCTGGCAGCGGCCACGTGTGCTCCCTCGAGGCGCTGCGCCGACCCGCCGTCCAGCGCGACGGTCAGTGCTGTGTGCGCGAGGGACATCATCTGGCGAACGCTGCCCGGGCCGGCGATGTAGTCCGCGTGGAGGTTGGCCAGGCCCTCGGGGCCGGCGACGTCGCCGACACCCGCTGGCTGATGGGTGGTGGCGCTGGCCCGCGCGGCCAGCAGCAGGCCGACGGCATCCGCCCCGCTTAGTCGCGGCAGCCGGACCTCGGTGTTGAGCCAGCCGTCGCGCCTGGGGTACTCGGGCATCGTGAGGTAGCTCTCGTGGACCGCCACGACGAGCCCGGCGTTCCAGTCCCGGGCGACGGCTGGCAGGACGCGACCGAAGAACGGGGCGACGTTGCTGCTGCGGTCGGCAACGGTGCCGGCAAGCCAGGTGTCGCTGTCGTCGATGACCAGGACCGGGTAGAGGCCGGCGGCGGTCAGGGTGGCCACCACAGTGTCGGCGAGCTCGGAGAGCTCGGCGCCGGTCGGGGTGTGGACGCTGGTGGTCACGCTTTGCAGCTGCGCGGCGAGGTCACCGTGGGCCAGCCAGGTAGGAACGCCCGCCGTGACGCTTGCACCGCGCTGCCGCGCGCGGGTAACCGCGCCGGCGGCCATCCGGTGCTGTCGTGCCTGCCGCTGGGGGATGCGTCCCTGGCTGCTCGCGAGGCGGGCGACCGTGCGCACCACGTGCGCGGCGAAGGCTGCCGGCTCGGTGACGACGGCGGGATCCTCGGCATCGACGGGTATGCGCAGTGCGGCCACGCCTTGACCCACTCCATGGGTGTGCGCGAGCGCGTCCATCACGTGGCCGATGAAACTGGTCTTGCCGCTGCCGGACGGGCCGATGACCGCGAGCCGCGCGGTGCTGGTGACGGCAGCAGCCGCGGCGGCCTCGTAGTTCGTGCTGGCGGTAAGGACGTCGAAGGGCACGTGCACTCCGGTCAACCCCGAGCGGACCGGACTCGGGTCGAGAGCAGCCACCTGGTGCATCATCTGCAGCAGGTTCTGCCCGCACGGCCGGTTCATCGGCAGCGACACGACCTCGGCGCGCGTCGCGCCGTCCCAACCGCGCCCGGCCGTCTCCCCGGTCGGTGCGGTCACCGCGCTGCCTGCGCGAGCTCGTAGAGGACCCGCGGCCGACCAGGGGTACCGGTGTCGGCCGCGGCGCTCCTGGTGACGAGGGCCTCGCCCTCGAGTTGCCGCAGCACCTGGGTCGTCCGCGAGCGTGACCAGCCCAGTCGTGTCAGCAGGTGCCCATCGCTGGCGCTAACAGGGCCGCCGATCGCCCGGAGCGCGTCCAGCACAGCCCGCGCACTCGGGGGAAGCTCGTGCAGGCGGGCGTCGAGCGCGACTCGCTGTGCGTCGCGCTCCGCGATCAGCTCCACGTCACCGCACTGGGCCTCGCGGGCCAAGGTGAGCAATCGTCTCGGGACTCCCTGGCCTCCACGAACCACCCAGTCCAACAGCTCGGGCGGCAGCGGCGCCTCCGGCATGCGTCGCTGGATCAGGTCTGCAGCCGCGTCGTCCGACAGCGGGGCGAGCTCCACGATGCTCTCGAAGAAGGCGTCCGCCGGCGGCTGCAGCACTGTGGCGCGGCGCCCCGGGTCCACTGCCACGACCCACACCAGGGGCAGCCCCCAGATCTCATCGCGAAGCCGGCCGAACAGAGTGTGCGCCGCATTCGCGTCCGGCTGGTCCAGGAGCACCACGCCGGGGGTGTTGACGTCCGACTCTGTGAGCCGCGTGCGCAGCAGGTCGATCTCGTTCAGGATCCTCCCGCCGCTGGACCACACGGTCTTCTCACGTAACAGCGAGGGCGGAAACAGGTGGAACACCTGCTCCACCTGGGGCCCAGTCAGGCGCTCCCGCAACACCACCACCAGCTCTGCCGGCTCCGGGAAGCCGCCGGCCTCGAGGTAGACAGGCGTCCCGCCATCTGTGCGCAGCCGCAGCTCCAGCTGCCGCAGCAGCGACGTACGACCCGAGCCGTGCTCCCCTACCAGCAGGGTGTTAAGCCCCTGCCGGTATGCGTCTTCGAGCCGCTGCAGCTCCCGGTCACGGCCAGCGAACAGGGGCCGGTCCGCACGCGTGTCCAACAGCGGACGGCCGGACAGGCGGACCATGAACTCATCTTACAGTAAGAAGTGGACGTACGTGACGACGGGTCGGCGCGGACGACGGTGCCAGCGCGCGTGCTCGCACCCGCGGGGACGGATCCCGTGCTGTCGGCCTTGAGTGCCTCAAGTGTCGGACAACGTCGGTCCGCGATCCTCATCTGCTCCGGGGGTTCGCTTCCCCGCCGCGGTGCCGATGACAGGGCCTGCAGCGCGCCGGCGTCACGGGCCCAGCGCAACTCCACCAGATGCGATGAGTACGGGCCCTCACGGCGCAGCAACGCGCCCTTCCCACCGGGCTTCTCGATCGCGTCGTACTCGGACAGGATCTGGGCCTTGTACTCGGCGGTGAACATCCGACGGCGCAGCCGCCCCGCCCGCGGACCAGCCACCACCCCATAGTCGGGCACCGGCGCGGGGTCCTGCAGGTCGCTCGACGTCAACGTCATGATCAAGATCCGTTCTCACCCTGTGCAGAGGGAGGAAGACCTATCCGAGGTGTCTCGGCCCATCCTGACGCACCGGGCAGCGTTCCCGCCGTCGCCCGTTCGTGGTCGAGCAGCCAGCGCTTCACCGGCAGGCCGTAGTAGTACCCGCCGAGTGACCCGTCACCGCGCACGACCCGGTGGCAGGGCACGACCGGCGCGACGAGGTTCGCGCCGCAGGCGGTCCCGACCGCCCGCGAGGCCCCCGGCGGCAGGCCGAGCCGGGCCGCGAGCCCGCCGTAGGAGACCGTCTCGCCAGCGGGGAGGGCACGCAGTGTGGCCCAGACCAGCTGCTGACGTGGGGTGCCGCGCTGCGACACCTGCAGCTCGTCCACGGCGCCGAGGTCGCCGGCGAGGTAGCCAGTCACCGCGCGGGTCACCGCGCCGAGATCCGCCAGCGGACGCGAGGATGCGCGCAGCCGCGCCTCCAGGTGGGCGACCGGGCAGAAACCGGCCGCGACCACAGCGCCGCCGTCCTCCACGACCAGCGACAGCTGGCCGGCCGGCGTCTCGACGCAGGAGCTGCTCAGAACGGTGCTGCTCAGAACGGTGCTGCTCAGAACCATGTGTCCTCCCAGAGGTGGGTTGCCGCGTAGGCCCGCCAGGGGGACCAGCGCGCGCTGTCGGTGTCGGGGTTCAGCCCGTGTGCGGCGCAGGCCCGGCGCAGCACGAGATCGCCTGCGGGCCACGCATCCGGGTCGCGCAGGACGCGCATGGCGGCGTAGGACAGCGTCCACGGGCCGACCCCCCAGACGGCGGCGAGGGAGCGCAGCGCGTCGGCGGCCGGCACCGAGCCGTCGAGCACCACGGTGCCGTCGGCCACCGCCCGCGCGAGGCCCTGCAACGTGCGGGTACGCGCGCCGGTGAGCCCGACCGGCGCCAGGTCGGCCGCGGCCACCTGCCCGGCGGTGGGGAAGGCGTGCGTGAGGGTGCCGACAGGAACGGCGAGCGGCGTGCCCGCCACCAGCACCAGCCGTGCGGACAGCGTCCGGGCGCCCTTGACCGAGACCTGCTGGCCGACGACCGTGCGCGCGAGTCCCTCCCAGCCGTCGAATGCGCCAACACATCGCAGTCCGGGCCGCTTGCCCACCAGCGGACCGAGGGCGGGATCGGTGCCGAGCACGGCCGCGATCGCCTCCGGATCCGCGTCCAGGTCGAGCATCCGCCGGGCCGCCCGCGCCAGCCGGCCGGTGGCGCGGGGATCGTCGCAGGCCAGCCGGAGCAGCCAGTGGTCGGTGCGCGGGCTCAGCTGCAGGGTTCCGCCGGTCACCACCCGGCGGTAGCCGTCCGCGGTCACCTCCTCCACGCCCGGCACGGCGTGCGCGGCGACCCAGCGCAGGGCGGCGGCGGCGTCGTACGGCGGGCGCCACCGCAGCCGGAGCGCGAGACCCGGCTCGCGCCGCCCGGGTGCCAGCGCACGAAGCGCGGTGGGGGTCGCGCCGGTGCCGGCGAGCACGGCGTCGTTGAACTGCCGCACGCTGGCGTGACCGGACGCGAAGGCCACGTCGCCGGCCGGCAGATCGCTCGTCTCCAGCAGCGCGCGCGCCAGCCGCAGCCGGCGGGACCGGGCGACGGCCTGCGGGCCCACCCCCAGCTCGGCGACGAACACGCGGTGCAGGTGCCGTTCGCTCACCGCCAACCGGCTCGCGACGCCGGCGACCCCCTCGGTGTCGGCCACCCCGTCCGCGATCAGCCGCAGCGCGCGCCCCAGCAGGTCGCCGCGGACGTCCACGTCAGGGGCGTCCGGCGCCAGCTGCGGGCGGCAGCGCTTGCAGGCCCGGAACCCGGCCGCCTCGGCGGCCGCCGGCTCGGCGTAGAAGCGCACGTTGCGCCGCAGCGGGGTGCGAGCCGGGCAGCTGGGCCGGCAGTAGATCTTCGTGGTGAGCACGGCCGTGACGAAGCGACCGTCGAAGCGGCCGTCGCGGCTGCGCACCGCGAGGTAGCTGTCGTCCGCGTCCATCTGCCCATCCTGCGCCGCGAGCGGCCGGCCGGCTGGCGGCGATCGGACCTGGCGGTCAGGGCCGGCTGGACGACCGGCTCGGCGAGGGGGTGGGCTTCGGCGTGCCGGTCGGCTTGGCGGTCGGTGACGGCTTCGGGCTCGGCTTGGGCGGCACCGGGGCCTGGAACCGCTGCAGCACCAGCAGCTCCGACCCACCGAGCGACGTGCGCACGGCGACGAGGCCGGACCCGTGACCGTCCACCGCCACCGCCGGGCGGGCGCCACCGGCACCGCGGGGCACCAGCACGCGCGCGGGCAGGCTGAACGTCAGCGGGGTGGCGGCCCCGACGGCACCGGTCAGCGTGCTGCTGGCCACCAGCCCGCTCCCGGAGCCGCCCCCGCGCACGACGGTCAACCGGCCGGCGACGTCGACGGTAGCGGCCAGTGGTCCGCGGCCACCGGTGTCCGCCGCCACGCCGCGGCCGAATTGCGAGCCGGTCCAGAGCGACGCCGTCAGCAGCCGGGCGCTGCTGGCGCGGTTGACGAGCACCGGGTCGGTCGGCGTCTGGGGGAGCTGGAGCACGTCGTCCACCCCGGCGATCGAGCGCGGTCCGGTCCAGCCGCTGGCGTCGTCGGCGGTGCCGCTGCCGGCGTAGTGACTGGTGACCGGCGGCTGGCCGGGGACCGAGATCACGAGCACCGGGCCGGTCGAGCTGTGCGACACCTGCGCGTCGCGGGCGGAGCCGGGGAAGAAGGCTCCGCCGCCGTAGCTCGTGGTGGTCTGGCCCAGTGATACGGCCCGGACGGTGACGCCACCGCGCGAGACGGTCGCGGCGAGCAGACCGACGTCGGTCAGGCTGGCCGAGGTGAGCAGCGAGCCCGGGGGCAGATCGGCGAGCGCGGAGATCGGGCCGAACGTCGCGCCCCCGTCACTGCTGGTGGCGGCGAAGAGCCGGTCGGAGAGGGTGTCTGCCGGCGAGCCGGGGGTTGCGGGGCCGGTCCAGGCCAGCGTCAGCACGCCGGGGGCACCGGCGAGCAGGTGGAAGCTGCGGCCCGCGAACGCCGGCAGCACCCTGGTGCGCGCGCAGCGGTTGCCTCCCGCGGACACCGAGCACAGGCGTGGCACGCCGGAATGCGCCCAGGCGACGTACGCCGACCCATTCCGCTCGACCACGCTGGTGGGGTCCTCCAGCGTGCCGGGGCCACCCCGGTCGAGCGTGGTGGTGCCCCCGACCCGGGCGTCCGGCCGGTCCGCGGGCCGGCTGGCGCCGGTGGCCGCCCCGGCCGCCGTCACGCCGACGGCGGCGGCGAGCACGAGCGGGACGGCGGCGAGCAGGCGGGGACGGAGCAGGCGGGGACGGGGCACGCCCGGCACTCTCCCAGAGGCCCCCCGGTGTTACAGCCGTGCCTGCCGGCAGCCGGTCGCCGCGCCGCCCGCCGGATAGGTTGCGACCGTGAGCAGTCCCGGTGCGACCCCCTGGGCGGCAGGGACGGCGACGGGCGTCGGCTCGTTGCCCGGCACGGACGCGCTCGCGGCGGCCAGGGCGGCCGTCGACCTCTGCCCGGCCCTGCCCTTCCTGCCCGAGCTGCCCGAGCGCGGCGTCGGCGCCGACCTGGTCGGGCGTGGTACGGGCCTGCTGGCCGAGCTCCCCGTCGACCTGCAACCCGCCGGCTGGCGGCTCGTCCCGCGGGCCGGCCACGACCTGCGGCGCACCCTGGATCTGCTCGAGCGTGATCTCGACGCCGTGCAGGAGGCGCTCGACGGCTATCGCGGCCCGTTCAAGGTGCAGGCCTGCGGCCCGTGGACCCTGGCTGCCCTGGTCGAGCTCCCGCGCGGCGACAAGGTGCTGGCAGACCCCGGTGCCGTGCGCGATCTGGCGGCGGCCCTGGGCGAGGGGCTGGCCCGCCAGGTCGCCGACCTTCGCCGTCGCCTCCCCGGCCTTACCGACGTGCTGGTGCAGCTCGACGAGCCGGGTCTGGCGGCGGTCGCCGCCGGGCACGTGCCCACCGCCAGCGGCTTCGACGTGCTGCGCACCCCCGAGGCGGTCGAGCTGGCCGCCGTGCTGCACGCGGTGTCCGACGCGGTGCGCGCGGCCGGGGGCGTCCCCGGCGCACACTGCTGCGCCGCCCGTCCCCCGGTCGCGACCCTGGTCGCAGGAGGGGCCGGGTTCGTGGGCGTCGACGTCACCTTGCTGACCCCCCGCGACGACGACGAGCTGGGCGAGGCCCTGGAGGCCGGCACGGCGCTGCTCGCCGGCCTGGTCCCCACGAGCGTCGAGCCGGCCGACGTAGGGGTGACGATGCAGCCGCTGCAGGCACTCTGGTCGCGGCTCGGCCTGTCGACCGACCGGCTCGGCGCTGTGGCGGTGACCCCCACCTGCGGCCTGGCCGGCGCCTCCCCTGACACGGCCGCCCAGGCGCTGCGGCGCAGCCGGGAGACCGCCGAGGAGCTGGTCCAGCAGTGACGGAGCCGGCCGCGTCCCGCGCCCTGGAGCTGCGGCGCGAGCTGGACGAGGCGTCGTACCGCTATCACGTGCTCGACTCCCCGACCATCGCCGACGCCGCCTACGACGCGATGATCCGCGAGCTCACCGGACTGGAGGAGGAGCACCCCGAGCTGCGCACGCCCGACTCGCCCACCCACCGCGTCGGCAACGTGTGGG
>JAABUZ0100002867.1_pt1 | contig 27311 bp, 22 predicted proteins | sample 5562091 | NCBI WGS metagenome assembly JAABUZ01 (sample SAMN12813069, study PRJNA571459) | rock metagenome | isolation source: Antarctica rocks | place: Antarctica: Victoria Land, Linnaeus Terrace sud | collected 2015-12-21 | reverse complement strand
CATGCTCACGGTCGTCCAGCGCTCCGTCGCGGCCGGCTGCCGCCTCAACCGCCGCAAAAAGAAGCCTAACACCTATCAACTCCTCCTTGAGCCCGCCTTGGCAGGATTAGCTTGATGCGAGTGGGGAGGGGGAGACGGTGTCCCTCGGGGGCCTGGGTGTCATCTACAAGGTGAGCGGGCGCGACACGGGCGGGGCCTACGCCATCGTGGAGCACCCGCTCCGACCAGGCGCGCTGGCCGCGCCGCCGCACACGCACGCGCGCGAGGACGAGCTGTCGATCGTGCTGGAGGGCGAGGTCGGGATTCAGATCGGGGACGATGTCTATACCGCCGGGCCGGGCGCGTACATCCGCAAGCCGCGCGGGGTGCCGCACACCTTTTGGAACGCCACGGGCCGGCCAGCGCGGCTGCTCGAGATCATCTCGCCGGCGGGGTTCGAGGGCTACTTCCGGGAGGTGGCCGCGCTCATGGCGCCGGGCGGCCCGCCTGACGTGGGCAAGATCATGGACGTTGCCGCGCGCTATGGCCTGACGTTGCACATGGAGCGCGTGCCGACCGTGATGGCGGCGCACAAGGTGGCGCTACAATAGAGGCGACGCGAGACGACACAATCGTGTCGTCTCACCAGGCGCTCGGTCAGGCCCAGTGCCCGCGAGCGAGGCCGGCCAGGCGGGCGCCTGGTGAGAGGGGAGAGGGGAGAGGAGAACAGATGACCATGTCCGCCGCAGAGATGAAGGCACGCTATCTGGCGTATCTGGACGCCCTGCTCCACCCGGACGCGCTCCCGCCCCTGCTCGCCGATGGCTTCGTCGCCCACGACCTGCCGCCGGGCGTGTCCCTCCCGGACTTCCGCCGGAGGGCGCTGGCGGCCCTGCCGGACACGGAGGTCGACGTGCTGCACCTGGCCGCCGACGGCGACCTGGTCGCCGCCCACCTGCGGCTGCGGGGCACGCACCGGGGCGTCCTACGGGGCATCCCGCCGACGGGGCGGGCGCTCAGCGCCGAGCTCTTCGACCTGGTGCGCTTCGACGGGGACGGCAAAGTCGCGGAGCGGTGGGGGCTGCTCGACTGGGACGCTCTCTACCAGCAGATGGGTGTCACCGCGCTGCCGCCTGGCTGAGCAGGGCGGCGCGCAGGCATTCTCGGCAAAGGGCGCTATGCGCGCTTAGCGTACGTGAATGTCCGTTTCGTCTAACGACCCCTATACGGGCGGTGGCGCTGCCCGTCCTCGGCCGTGTACGCGAGGCCGAAGCGCGCCGGCAGGTTGAAGTCGAACTGGATGGTGCTCAACTGACAGTCGCGTCCAAGCGCGTCGTGCACCTTGAGGTCGATCTTGGGACCGTAGAAAGCGCCGCCGCCCTCGTCGACGTCGTAGGGGATGGCCTGCGCGACGAGGGCGCGCCGCAGCGCCTCAGTTGCCCGCTCCCAGTCGGCGACATCGCCCACGAACTTGTCCGGCCGCGTGGAGAGGTAACCCTTGAACTCGGTCAGGCCGAAGGCGCGCAGGACGTACAGCGAGAACGCCAGCGCCCGCTCGATCTCGTCCTCCACCTGGTCGGGGCGGCAGAAGATGTGCGCGTCGTCCTGCGTGAAGCCGCGCACGCGGGTCAAGCCGTGCAAGACGCCGCTGCGCTCGTAGCGGTACACCGTGCCGTACTCGGCGTAGCGTTTCGGCAGGTCGCGGTAGGAGCGCGAGTGTGACTTGTAGATCTCGATGTGGAAGGGGCAGTTCATCGGCTTGGCGTAGTAGGGGTCGCCGTCGATATCCATCGGCGCGAACATGTTCTCGCGGTAGAAGTCGAGGTGCCCGGAGGTCTCCCGCAGGCCCGCGCGGCCGATGTGCGGCGAGAAGACCCACTCGTAGCCGTTGTAGAGGTGCGCCTGGCGGGCGAAGTCTTCGGCCAGCACGCGCACCATCGCCCCCTTGGGATGCCACAGGATCAGGCCGGGGCCGACGTCCTCGGAGATGCTGTAGAGGTCGAGCTGCTTGCCCAGCACGCGGTGATCGCGCTTCTTGGCCTCCTCCAGGCGCCACAGGTACTGGTCCAGTTCCTCCTTGCTGTTCCAGGCCGTCCCATAGATGCGCTGCAGCATGGGCTGGCGCTCGTCCCCGCGCCAGTAGGCGCCGGAGACGTTGAGCAAGGCGAACGCGTTGGCCGGGATGTCGCCCGTCCGCGCGACGTGCGGCCCGCGACACAGGTCCTCGAAGGAGTCCTGGCGGTAGGTGGAGATGGTTGTGTCCGTGGCCTCGCCATACTCGTCCCGGCCCGCCGCGAGCCCCTCGATCAGGTCGAGTTTGTACGGCTGGTCCCGGAATAAGGCGCGCGCCTCATCGGCGTCGACGGCGCGGTAGCTGAAGGGATAGTCGGCCGCGATGATGCGGCGCATGCGCGCCTCGACCTCACGCAGGTCGTCGGTCGTGAGCGGGCGCGGCAAGCCGAAGTCGTAGTAGAAGCCGTCCTCGATGGGCGGCCCGATGGCGAGCTTGCCGTCGGGAAACATCGCCAGGACGGCCTGGGCCATGATGTGGGCGGCCGAGTGCCGCAGGCGGTAGTAGGGATCGGTGTCGGGGGAAACAGGCATATAGACCTCCGGGTGAACCAATAAAAAATCCGTCATCCCATGTAGCGGGACGACGGGCTCGTCGTGGTTCCACCCGGATTTCCCCGACCACGCGCGTCGTATGCCGTGTGGCCGGGCTCGTTGGGCTGATAACGGGCGCCCCCGCGCTCCCCTACTGACGTCCGGCGTTCGGGGAGCGGTTGGAGAGGTGGTTTTCGCCGGGGCCGTGACCGGGCGCGCTCACAGTCGGTGGCGCGCCCTCCCTGTGGGCCGTACCTCGGGTACTCGTCCTCGTCGCTGTCGTATATGACTGTCTTTGACTCTGTTTATACGTTGTCGTGGGCGCGGTTGTCAAGGTGTGCGACACGAAGCTTCTACAGAGCCAGCGCCACCCGTAGCGGCCCTTCGCCTTCTCCTGCCTTGCGGAGGGTAATATCCGCTGTCACGCCCAGGGCGGCAAGAAGCTCCGCGATCGTGTCCAGAGTAGGGTTCGCCTCATCTGTCGTCAGAACGCGGGATACGGCTTCTCGCTGTCGCCCCATGCGACGCGCAAGCTCTTCCTTGCTGACCTGGAGTTGCGCGCGCGCATCGTCAATGGCTTGCAGTAGGTCAAGCTCAGCCTCCATGTCTCGATAGCCCGCCGCGAATTCCGCGTTTTTCATACGGGCCTGTAATCTCTGCTCAAATCGGTTCATGGTCACCCTCGTTGTCTTGCTGTATGGGGCTGATCATTTTTGTCTGTCGGTAGTTGGTCAAATAGGCGAAGGCGCGATCCAGATCTTGAATCGACGCCTTCTGACCTACACGCTTGACGTAGCCGTGCAGCAATATCACTTGCGACCCATCGAAGCCGAAGAATTCGCGTCCCAACCATTGATTTTGGATGGCGCGCATTTCCCACAGCCCGGCATACCCGTGGCACGGTTCGATTAGCCCGCCACCAAGAAGGTGTCCCTGTGTCCGCAGAGCTATCGCGATACGCGCGAGTTTGCCGGCCAACTTACAGCCTATCCGGAAAGTGCCTGAACACGCGCTCAGCGGCTGCATAAGCCTCTCTAACGATTTTCCGGATAGGCTGTTAGGGTGCTGCCGGTCGAGCGCGTCCTCAAAAACTTCTGCTGGTTGGACTGAGTCGTCCTGTTCAAAATATTCGATCACCCAAGGCATGTCATGATAGTAACATAAATGTTACGGGTACGCAAGTAAGCCATCCTGTATCTTGTACCGCCGAATAGCTTTACGCTGCGAGCTTGCGCTGTGCGCGCTGGCGTAGGCCCTTGCGCATGCCCTTATATCTTGACAGCGATTAGATTATACTTTATCTTAACGATGTTAGGATAAGTGGCTGCGCTGGACAAGCGTGCGGGCAGGCCGCCAGGGACACGGAGGCCGCATGACGCATCTCTCACGTACACAGCAGCGCCAGGTGGGACGCGCCGCACACCTCATCGTCTACGGACCGCCCGCGCTCGCGCTCGTGCCGCGCGTCGCCAGGCAATAAGGGGACGGAGATGGGAGACGACAGGGGCGACAGGGGCGACGCCGACGCTGGCGGGGGCGCCGCGCGGCAGGACGTAGGCGGCGTTGAGGCGGTGTGGCGGCCCCCGCATGTGGATGGCGTCGAGGTGGTGCGCGGCGCCGGCGGCCCTTACAGCACCCCGCGCCACTTCCATGAAGAGATGGAGGTCGGCCTGACGCAGGGAAGCGGCTGGGAATTCTACCACCGCGGGGCGTGGCAGGACGTCGCCCCGGGGATTCTTGTCCTCACCTCGCCCGGCGACGTCCACATGGCGCGCGCGCCGCGCGGGGCGCGCGTGGTGTACCACGGCCTGCGCCTCGACGCCGACCTGATCCAGCGCGCGGCGACGGACCTTGCCGGGCGTCCCCAGCGTGTACCCGATGTCGCAACTCCCCTGGTCCAGGACCGCGACGCCCGGCGCCTTTTCCTTCGCCTTGTCGCCGCGCTGGAGGAGGGGGTCGCCGCGTCGCGCCTCGAGCAGGAATCGCGGCTGCAGGACGCACTGGAGCATCTCATCCTGCGCCACGGGGCCGAACGGCTGGTCGGGCGGCCAGCCGGGGCGGATCCCAGGGCCGTCCGGCGGGCGCGCCACTATCTGGAAGAGCACGCCGAGCAGGGCGTCGCCCTAGCCGAGCTGGCCCGCGTGGCCGGACTGAGCGCCTCCCACCTCTCCCGGGCCTTCAGCGCCGCGGTGGGGATGCCCCCCCACGCCTACCAGACGCAGGTCCGCGTCGTCCGCGCCAAGGCGCTGCTCGTCGCGGGGCGCCTGTCTCTCGCCCAGGTCGCGGCCGAGGTTGGCTTCGCCAACCAGAGCCACCTCACCTACCACTTCGCGCGCCTCGTCGGTGTCACGCCCGGCCGGTACCTGCGCGACAGCCGCTAGCCGGCAAGACAGCAAGAACCTGGTAGACGGCGTTCTCCCCCGTGCCGTACGCTTATCCCTGGCACGGCAGACAGCGTGTCGGTCGAAGACGTCAGGGGCAAGGGCGGAGCTACGACGCCCGACGCGGCAAGCATAGCTGTACCCGCACCCCGCACCTCGTACCAGCGCGTCGACCGTCGGGGGGTCATGAGCGCCGCTTATCGCCGCCCATCCGGCCGCGGAGGACGAGTTATAGCCTAGGAGACGAGATCATGGATGCTACGCGCACCTTTACGACCCTATCCTGGATCAGTTTGCCGACCGTCATGTACGGCGGCTACTCCCTGCGCCACTTGATGGAGCGAGGCGACGGCCTCACGCCCTTCCAGGAGACGTATTTCCGCGCCGGCCATGCGCACGCCGGCGTGTTGCTCATCCTGTCCCTGCCCTATTACCGCGCGCTGGAGCGAAGCGGCCTCTCCGCGCGCGCCCGCTGGGCCGGGGGTGGCCTGTATCTCGGCGGCGTGCTGGCGCAATCGGGCGGGTTCTTCCTGCACCTGGCCGTCGGGAAGCCGGGTCAACGCTCCGTCGGCACGACGGTCACGACGGCGGGCGCCCTCGCCCTCGCCGCATCCTCACTGTTCGCCGCCTATGCCAGTATGCGGGGGTAGACCCTACGACAAGGGGCATCACATGCGCTTTTTCTCATTAGTGGAGCAGTATGCCGTGCAGGAGCGTCCGCGTCACCAGCGCCGCCACCTGCTCCACAGCGTCCCCGGAGCGCGCCATACCCTTCTCCGGTCCATCGACCAGCAGGACAGCTAGCCCATGGACCGTCGCCCAGGCGGTGAGCGCGAGCGGCGCCGGGTCGATAGGCGCGATTGCCCCTGCCCCCTGCGCGGCGGTGATGCCCGCGACAAGCACACCGTAGGAGGCGGACGCGGCCTGCGCCAGCGGCGTGTCGCCCTGCCGCGGACGCGGGTGCGCCGTCGGCTCGCGCAGTTCGGGGCGAAACATCAGGCGGAAGATCGCGGGGTGCTCGACGGCAAAGCAGACGTAGGCAACGCCCAGGGCGGCGATCCGCTCCGCCGGATCATTGTCCGCGGCCCACGCGGCGTGCAGCGCGGCGGTCAACGCCTCGTAGCCCTCGACGGCCAGCGCCTCGATCAGCGCCGCCTTGTCGGCGAAGTGGTGGTACGGCGCGGCGGCGCTGACCCCTGCCTGGCGCGCGACTTCGCGCAAGGTCAACCCCTCGACGCCGCGCTCGTCTATGAGCTGCAGCGTAGCGTCGAGCAGGGCGCGGCGCAAGTTTCCATGGTGATAAGGACCTTCTTTTTCCGGCACGTCCGCGCGCCCCCCTTTTTTCGCCACTCATTGTCTTGATACTGCTAAGATTATAGCACATCCTAACGATGTAAAGATAAGTGGAGCGCCGGACACGCATCCGCGCGGACCGCGCGGAACAAGGAGAAGACAATGGCGTACATCTACACGGGCAAGACGGCGTTGATCACCGGGGCGTCGTCGGGCATCGGCGCGGAGTTCGCGCGCGCGCTGGCCGGGCGCGGCATGAACGTGGTGCTGGTCGCCCGCTCGGAGGGGCGCTTGACCGCACTGGCGGAGAGTCTGCACGCGCGGCACGGCGTGCGCGCCGAGGTCGTGGCCGCCGACCTGAGCCGCGCGGGCGCCGCCGCGGCGCTGCACGCGGAGACGGAAAAGCGGTCCCTACGGATCGACATGCTGGTGAACAGCGCGGGTTTCGGCGCCTACGGCCCCTTCGAGACCCTGGACGCCGGGCGCGATTATGAGGAAGTGGCGCTCAACGTCGCGGCGGTGGTGGACCTCTGCCATGCCTACCTCCCGGCGATGGCCCAGCGCGGCGAGGGCGCGGTGCTCAACGTCGCCTCCACGGCCGGCTTCCAGCCGACGCCGTACATGGCCGTCTACGGCGCGACCAAGGCGTTCGTGCTCTCGTTCTCCGAAGCGCTCTGGGCGGAGTACCGCGGGCGCGGCGTCCGCGTGAGCGCGCTCTGCCCCGGCCCGACGACGACGCCTTTTTTCGATGTGATCGGCTCAGAGGAGGGTACCGTGGGCGTCCGGCGGACCGCGGCGCAGGCCGTGGCTACCGGCCTGCGCGCCGTCGAGGCCGGCCGCCCGAGCGCGGTCGACGGCCTGGCCAACACGCTGCTGGCGCAGGGACCGCGCTTTACCCCGCGCGCCGTGATGGCTTTGCTCTCCCGCCAAACGCTGCGCCCCCGTGCGCCGCGCTAGCCCTCTGTGTAGGCCGCGGCGATGCCGTGGCGTAGGCGGGGAAGCGGCACAGGAGTGTGGCGACACGCCGGCGAACACCCTATCCTCACCACTCGACGGTGAGGATGAGAAAGACATCATACTCGTAGGAGGAACTGTCATGCCTAAAGTGCAACCGGGGCGCTTCACGGCGTCTATCGAGGGGCCATTCATCGTCTTCGTCATCGGGATGCGCATCAACAAGGCGTCTGGCACGAGACCTACCTCGTGGCCGACGGCCAGCACGAGGAGATCTACGCCAACATGCCGCCTTATGGCCTGGCCGCAGCCACGTCCTCCGTCCCGGCGTTGGGCCGCCGCGAGCCGGCGGCGAGACGGCTCGGCTTCCACAGCACAGCACCAGAGCAATGGCTTTGTCTTACGCCGCGGGTTTGCGCTGCGCGCGGCGGCGTAGGCCTTTGCGCATGCCCTCAGCGAAGGCGGGGCTGCACACGCCCACGCCGGGGACGTAGGTGGCGCGCGCGGGGTCCAGCCCGCGCAGCCGCGCCGCCAACTCGTCTACGTCGGCGCAGCGTAGCGCCTCGGCCGCCGCGTCCTCGGCCACGAAGCCGTGCGTTTCGACCTCGGTCAGCAGCGTATCCAGGGCCTGCGCGTCGACGGAGACGCGCCCGTCGCTCCAGTGCGCGTCGAGCGCGGCGACGATGCCCGCGACGCCGTCGAGGCTATGCGCATACGGCAGATCCTCCGGCAACGCGTCGCCCATATCTGTCCCAGTGACGGCGAGCACGTCGAGGCCCGCCGCGTGGACGGCGAGGAGGTTGTCGAGGATACTGGGCGAGGTGGCCGGCCACAGCAGCACGCGCGCCTCGTCGCGCGTGAGCGCGTAGGGCGCCAGGATTAATCCCGCGTCGGAGACGATCGGCTCGGGGGCCGTGACCAGCCGCCAGCCCGATGTCCCATTCACGTTCCCGGCGCGGTAGCGGCTCCACTCCTCGCGGAACGCGGGCCGCGTCACGGCGTGGCGGATGCGGCCGGTCCGCCCGGTCAGGGCGCGCGGCGTCTCTTTGTCGAGCAGGTAGACGACCTTCTTGCCGCCCAGGTGGACGAGCGCACGGCCGGACGCCAGGAGCGCCGGCGTCGCGGCCGCCGCGGCGTAGAGGGCGCGCGTCAGATACACGCCGCCGCGCGCGTAGCTGCCGAAGAGGTCGGCCTTGTTGTGCAGTGTGGCCCGCGCGCCGTCGCAGTCCAGCGCGACGCCATGCTGCGCGCACATGTCTTCGAGCCGGGCGCGGGCCGCCGCGTCAATGCCGTCGAGTTCGACGCAGGCGCTGTTGCGCAGGATGGCGTCGACGACGTGGTAATTGTAGAGCGCCACGACCTTTTCCGGCGCCGGGATGGGACCGACGCGCACGAGCACGGCGTTCTCCTCGGCGTCAAGCGCCGCGAGTTGGTCGAGCTTGCCCGGCGTCAGGCGCAAGCGCCGCGCGATGGGACGCAGATTGTCCTCGCGCCCCGGCTCCATGGCGAGGAAGCCGTCGCCGTGCTCATTGACATAATCGTAGAGGTGTAGGCGTAGGTCGCGCGGCGTCCGCAGGCCCAAGGACGCGAGGTGGGCGACGTTGTGCGGTTCGAGGACCTCGGCGAACTCCTGCGTGCGCCAGCGGTAGCTCGCGCTCAAACAAGACACGAGGCCGCGCGCCACCTTGGGGTCGCCGAAGAAACGCACCAGCATCTCGGGGTCGACATCGCGCCGGGCGCGGCCGAGCCGCGACTGGAAGTAGGCCAGGGCCAGCGACACCTGCGCCGAGACCACGGCGGGATCGAGCAGCTTGGGGTGCAGGTAGCGCGCGCCGTCCTTGCGCGACCGCACGGTCTTCTTCACATCGGCCAAGCGGAACGCCATGGGTACCTCCTAGTTAAAAGTCGGAAGTCGGGAGTCGGGAGTCGGGAGTCGGAAGTCGGAAGTCGGAAGTCGGGAGTCGTGACAGTGGCGCTGGTGGTCAGTGGTGTCATGGGGGCGGTTCTCACTCCGTATCCCACTCACGACTCAATCCCACTCACTCCGTATCCCACTCACTCCGTATCCCACTTACGACTCACGACTCACGACTCGGTCTACGGCGCGCCGCCGTGCGGCTCTCGCTGGTGTGGCGGGTGACCAACTCGTAGAGCTGGGCGCGCGTGTCTTTGGGGCGCAGGACGCGGCCCAACCGCTGGATGTACTCGCGCGTGGCCGCGCTGCCGCTCACGACGATGGCCACGTTGGCGTCGGGGACGTCGACGCCCTCGTTGAGCACGCGCCCCGTGACGAGCTTGCTGTATTGGCCCGCGCGGAAGCGCTCCAACACGGCGCGCCGCTCGCGCGCGTGCGTGCGGTAGGTGATGGAGGGCAGCAGCAGGTGGCGGCTGATGCTGTCGACGATGGCGTTGTACTCGCTGAAGACGATCACTTTATCGGTATGATGCTTGCGCAGTAGGTCGGCGACGAGGCCGATCTTAGCGTGGGCGTTGAGCGCGATCAAGCGCGCCTGGTGATGCGCTTGCAGCGCCTGGCGCGCGGCGGGGTCGACGGCGGAGCGCCGGATCAGGTCCTGGAAGGCCGCAGCTCCTGGGGCTGCATGGCCGCGGCGACCGGCCAGGTACCAGCGGTAGTCGGCCACGAGTTGCTCGTAGCGCGCGCGCTCCTCGGGCAGCAGGTCGACGTAGAGGCGCTTCTCGTCGAACTCGGCGATGTGCTTATCCTTCGCCAACTCGGCCGGCAACTTGCGGTACACTTCGGGGCCGGCCAGCGCGTCGAGGTCGCGTTCGCGGCCGTCCATGCGCTCGGTCGTGGCGCTGAGGCCCAGGATATAGGGCGCGCCGACCTTGCGCGGGATACGCCGATAGCTGGCCGCCGGTAGGTGATGGACCTCGTCGAGGACGAGCAGCCCAAAGTCCGGCAGCGCATGCGACGGCGACGCGGCTGATTGATACGTGATGATGGTGACGGGGCGCGGATCGTCGCTGCCGCCGCCGATCACGCCGACGCTCTCGGGGGGCAGCCCCAGCTTCTCGATCAGGCCGCTGCGCCACTGCTGCAGTAGCTCGATCGTCGGCACGACCACCAGCGTGCGCGCGCCGACCGCCTCCATCGCCATCATGGCGACGACGGTCTTGCCGGCCCCGGTCGGCAGCACGACCACGCCGCGCCCCTCGGCGTCGAGCCAGTGGCGGACCGCCTCGCGCTGATAGGGGCGCGGCTGCACGGCCAGCCGCGGCGCGCGATCGAGCAACTGCTCCGGCTGCAAGGCCGGTAAGGTAGGGTCATCATCCGGCCGTCCGGCTCCCGCCAGGGGGTCCAGCAGGCCGTCCGGCAGCGCCTCCGCGCCGTCAAGCGCGTCCGTCTCGTCCATGTTTTCACCGTTTCGTGTCATGCGCAGGCCCACCATACCTCGGAACTCATACCCTTTAATAATAGAACAAAAGTACTATTAAAACAAGGTGGGACATGGTCTGTGCATGATCGTTCTGATCCGGGGACGTCCATGCACGAACGAAAATTAACAAAATGCAAGAGGACTGACTTGACAACGAGGGCCGCTACTATGGTAGTATAGTGCCTGTGTGTTGTAAGTGCATTAATGTCGCACTTAGCACAGCCCGAAGGGAGGTGTTACTGCTCAAAAAAGCGCGACAGGAGGGGAACGACGCGACGGTCGGTACGACCCGTTGAGGCGTCGCACGGAGCTTTCGGCATGGGGCGCGTATCACGTGCCTCCGGTAGGTCTTGTAGAGAGCTCTAGCTATTAGACAGTATTTAGACACAGGGAGTTGAAAACATGCGACAACATCTACTCTGCTCGTTACTCGCGGCCAGCGTGATCGGCGTGCTGTCCATCCCGGTCTTCGACGGGGGCCATCGCGCTTCGGCGTGCTCGGTCCCCGGCTGCAGCAGCTCGTCCTCGGGTACCGGTGGGCTGGACAGCTTCGTCTCGCCGATCGCCATCAGCTCGCCCAACTCGCTGATGATCGAGCGCTCGACGACAGCCCAGGTCTCCAGTACTATCACCCTGGCCGGCAACGTGGGCTTCACTGTCACGGACCCACGCGGGAGTAATGACGGCTTCGTCACGCAGTTGACCTCGAACGGCTACAGTTCCAGTATGGTCTCGTCTACGGTCCCGGCGAGCAACATCGCCGTGTCCGGCCTGCCCAGCGTCACGCTCACCTGCTTCACCAAAGAATCTCTCCAGTGCGCCCCTGGACTGGGCAACAAGGCCAGCGTGGGCGCCACACTGGATACGAACCCCATCGTCGCGGTGGAGTGCCCGCGTCAGAGCATCGGCTTCGGCGCCTACGCGATCTCGGTCCCGGTCAGCGTGTCGGTGAGCGGTATGACCGCGGAGATCTTTGGAAGTATGCCGCTCCATATGGACACCACGTACACCGCATCCTTCACCGAAGGCCAGCCGCACGACTATTTCCAACAGTTCGGGTGCCCGGCCTACGGGTCATAAGGACCCAGGCGATTTGAGACTCCGTAATTGACGTTTGCCGAACCCATTAGGTCTTCAAGTGGGATGTGTCAATGGACTCGATGTAGGTGCCAGAAGGCTTGGCGGCCCCTACAAGGCGTGCTTGATTGGCTGGCGGCACATGGGTCTATACAGCCGCAAACGTCAATTACGAAGTCTCGGCGATTTCCCATCCGGCGCCCCATTCGCGCCCTTGTAGGCGCGGGGATTAAGGCGGCCGGTGAGAGTTGGGGGGGCGGGGCGCGCCCCGCCCCCATCTACACGGAATGACCTGAAAGGACAGCGATGCGCCTAATGAGACGCCACGCCCTTCTCCTCACTATCCTGATCCTGGCGGCGGCCGCGCCTATACGCATGGCCGTGGCCGCGCCGCCACCTCTCCCCACGCCCAGTGCGGCTGCCCCGGTCAAGTTCGACATTCTCCCAGGGCCCTTGACGGTGGGCAAGCCCTTCAAACGTGTCTTCTCCTATACCCTTGCGCCGGGACAAACGATGACCGCTACGCTTGCCATCGTCAACGCGTCGCGCACCGCCGCCGTGACCATCCGCCTGCACGCCTCCGACGCTTATCAACAAGGTGGGGGGGTCGTGTTCAACGACTCGAGCCATCAGCGTCAGATTGGACAGTGGATACACCTTGGAGCGTCCACGGTCACCGTTCCCCGCTACCACATCACCTATGTCCCCTTGACGATCGAGCTGCCCCCCTCCGTCCCGACGGGCGTCTACGAAGGCGCGCTCAACGCGACTGACGTACACCCTTTGACCGTCGGGACGGGTGGGGCCTCGTTCCACCTACTCATCAACAAACGCCGCTTAGTTTTCCTCCGCGTGGTCGGACGTGCCCCCGGTCATTAGTCCGGCCGCCGCTGGGCGCGCGCGGACGAGCGGCGGAGCACCAGTACCGAAAGGGTCGAGTCTCATGAAGAGCGCACGGCGTCCCATCATCATACGGCGGCGCCTGATCGCTCTTGCCGTCGCCATACTGGCCTATGGGGCAATCACGGCGCACGCTACCGTGCCCATCCGCGCCGACAGCGCTGTATACGTGAGCAACATCAGCGTGGCCGTCGCCGACAACGCGGTGACCTACGACGTCTGCGTGGTCGCCCCCTCGGAACCGAACGTCGTGCTGATCACGGTGCGGAACGCCGGCACGAAACAACCGCAGCAGGTGACGACGTCGTATAGGAAACAATCGTGCGGGACATCCGGCTCTTATTTTCTGCAAGGCTCCGCCACGATCCCCGCGGGGTCTTACCAATTCCAGACGGCCTGCGGGCTACTGGCCGATGGGACGCTGATCCCCTGCGCGATCTACAACGTCGGCTTCGTGTCGACCCTTTCAAACGACAGCGGCCGGCCGCCCACGATCGAGAACAACTGTGCGGTGGATTTCAGCACCGATCACGCGGCATCGGCACAGAACTGTTCCCTGGCAGGCGCGCGAGGTTCCTTCCCCGGTGTCTCACAGAGTACAGCGACCGGCACAGCAACCGGCACAGCAACCGGCACAGCGACCGGCACGCCAACCGGCACAGCAACCGGCACGCCAACCGGCACAGCGACTGGCACGCCAACCGGCACGCCGATCACGACCACGGCCCCCATCAGCGGTACGGCGACGCCGGTAGTCACCCCGTCTGCCAGCACGACGTACCCGCTGTTGACATTTTGTTCAACTGCGATGCGAGCCCCTCTTGGGAGTGACGCTTTCTTCGCGGAGGGCTACACGGGCGGGAACTATCAGGAGTACCTGTCTCTCCTCAATCCGGGGGCGCATAGCACCAGGGCGCGCGTCACCATCTACCGTGCGGATGGCGCCAAGCGCGTCACGGTCGCGGTCCCGCTCCGCCCATTCTCGCGGCAGACCCTCAACATAAACGCGCTGGCACCGCGCGCCGGCGTCGCGTTGTGGGTCCAGGATGATAGCGCGGTTGTGGTAGAACGGGCGCTCTACAGCGGCGGCAATGGGCATATTGTCGCTGGCGCGCCGCGCGCCGGTTGCCAGTGGTACGTGGCCGCCGGCTACGTCGGCGCCGGCTTCGGCGACGGGCTACGCATCTTCAATCCCACCGATACGGCCGCCGTCGTCAGCTATACGGCGTATCGGAGCGACGGCTCCACGCGTTCAAGCCGCCAAATCATCCCTAGCGGCGTGCGTGTGAACGTCGCGCTCGATGACGTCGCGCCCGTCGGGCCGTCATCCATGGAGATTGACAGTAGCGTGCCGGTCGTTGTGGAGAGCGTGGCGCGCACGGCGCTCACGTCCGGGCCGAGTGCGGCGATGGCGCTGTCAACCACCTCCCGTGAATGGTATTTCCCCGATGGCAGCGCCTCCACGGGGAATCAGGAGTACATCACCATGTTCAACCCCAACCCGTACGCCACACGGGTGCGGGTACGCTCCATCGCGTCAGACGGCGAACAGGCGCCTATAACGCTCGACATCGGGCCACACGCGCGCGGCGTCGCCGTGGTCCATCGCGTCATCCATCGGTCGGGGTTGGCGACGATCGTGGAAGCGGATCGTCCGATTGTGGCTCAGGAGGAGCGCTACACGGCGGCGGGAGGGCTGGCGCTCGTGGATGGGACGCCGCGGTCAGCGCGCGCGTGGGGGTTCGCCGAGGGGTTTGTCGGACAGGGGTTCAAGGAATGGCTCACCGTTCTCAACCCCGGCTCACGCGTGGCCACGGTGAGGGTGTCGCTCATCGGGCGCGACGGGGTCGCGCGCGTGGTTACCATGCATGAACGCCCTCACCGGCACGATTATCTCTATGTGAACGGCGCGATGCCGTCAGGGCCGGTTGCCGCCGTGCTCACCTCTGACCAGCCGATCGTGGCCGGCCGCACCATGATCTTCAACGGGGGCAAGGGTTTGAGCACGACCACCGGCGTGATACTTCAAAGTTGAGGCGCATAGAACGCCCTTGATTGGCGTCGCATACATGTGGTAGAATCCGGGCGGCACACACAAAGCCGTTAAGACAACTGCTAATGTCGTTGGAGGCGTATGACGTGACAATCTTCTTCTCACGATCCACCGGTGTTCTACCTGGATGCGCCGTATAGACATAGATCGCGACCACTAACATAGCTATTCCCTCAACGCACGCTTCCGCGAACGTAGCCCCTGACGTCAGGAGTTGTGGTTGACGCGTGGCGCTATGGTGTGGGGCGGCAGTTTCTCTCCAACGCGGTTATAGCCACGGGCGCGTCAGGTAGCCAGACACTGGATACGTGACTCTTGCCCGTGGTCTTTTTTGCGCGCGACGCGAAACGTCGCGGAACCTATGACGTTGCCCGACCGGCCACGGTATTCCGTGGCCGGTCGTTGTTTTATGCGCGTCATCCCGAAGTTGGAGTGGAGCTATCGTATGCCTATCCGTCTCGGCGACTACCGCCGCCTCCTCGGCGTCTACCTGCGGCCGCAGTGGCCGGCCGTCCTGCTGCTGGCGGTCTTGCTCGTGGTGAGCATCGGCCTGCAACTGGTCAATCCGCAAATCGTGCGCTCCTTCATCGACACAGCGCAGGGCGGGGCGCGCGGCGCGCAAAGCGCCCTGCTCACGGCGGCCGTGCTGTTCATCGCCGTGGCGCTGGTTCAGCGCGCCGTGGCCTTCGCCGTCGTCTATCTCGGCGAGAACGTGGGCTGGCGCGCCACCAACGACCTGCGCGCCGACCTGACGCGCCACTGCCTGCGCCTCGATCTATCGTTCTACCAGACGCACACGCCCGGCGCCCTGATCGAGCGGGTCGACGGCGACGTGACGCTGCTGGCCGGTTTCTTCTCGCGGGCGGTTGTACAGATGCTGGGCAATGCGCTGCTGGTCCTCGGCATCCTGGCGCTGCTGTTCCGCGTCAACCCGTGGACCGGCGCCGGCCTCGGCGTCTACACCCTCGCCACCGTCCTGGCGCTCCGCTTGGTACAGCGGAGCGCCGTGCGGCGCTGGACCGCGTCGCGCCAGGCTAGCGCGGAGCACTACGGGTTCCTGGAAGAACACTTCGCCGGCACAGAGGAGGTGCGCGCCAACGGGGCCGAAGATTGGGTGATGGGGCGTTTCTATCGCCTCATCCGTACGCTGATGGAGCGCCAGCGCGGCGCGCGCCTGGCCGGTAACCTGACCTACATGGGCGCGCAGGGACTCTACGCGCTCGGTTACGCGCTGGGGCTGGGCGTCGGGGCGTACCTCTACACGCACCAGCGGATCTCGATCGGCACGGCCTACGTGATCGTCTACTACATCGGCATGCTGTCCAAACCGCTGGAGCAGCTCCAGCAGCAGGCGCGCACCATGCAACAGGCCGGGGCCGGCATCGGCCGCATCCGGGAGTTGCAACAGCTGGAGCCGGTGCTGCGTGAGACGTCGCCGGCCCCCGCCACCCTCCCGGCAGGCGCGCCGGCGGTCCTGTTCCGAGGCGTCTCGTTCACCTATGACCACGACGGCGACGGTGAGGGGCAGGAGCCACTGGGAGCGCGGGACGCTCGCTGCGCTGCTCGCCCGTCCCCGGCGTCCGCCCTCCGATCGCCGGGGACGGGCGAGACGCCCGCGCTCCCAGATAATGTACGGCCCTTGGGGCAGGCGCCGCCGAGCCTGCTGAGCCTAGATGATGTGTCGTTTCGGTTGGAGCCGGGGCAGGTCATGGGGCTGCTGGGCCGCACTGGCAGCGGCAAGACGACCCTTGCGCGGTTGCTGTTCCACCTCTACGATCCTACCGCCGGGTCGATCCACCTGGATGGCGCCGACCTGCGCGATGTCGCACTGGCCGACCTGCGCGCGCATGTGGGCATGGTGACGCAGGACGTGCAGCTGTTCGGAGCCAGTGTGCGCGACAACCTGACTTTCTTCAACCCGCGCATCCCCGACCGCCGCATCGAAGGCGCTCTGGAGGATTTGGGGCTGTGGGAGTGGTATCGCACACTGCCGGCCGGACTCGACACCATCCTGGCCCCCGACGGCGGTGGGCTCTCGGCCGGCCAGGCGCAGCTGCTGGCCTTCGCGCGCGTCTTCCTGCGCGATCCCGGTCTGGTCATCCTCGACGAGGCGTCGTCGCGGCTCGACCCCGGTACGGAGCGGCTGCTAGAGCGGGCCGTGGACCGCCTGCTGCATGGCCGCACCGCCATCGTCATCGCGCACCGGCTGCGCACCGTGCGGCGCGCCGACACCATCATGGTCCTGGAGCACGGCCGCGTGGCCGAGTATGGGCCGCGCGAGCGGCTGGCCCAGGACCCCGACTCACAGTTCGCCCGCCTGCTCCAAGCTAGCGACGCCGGGCGCGAGGCGCCACTTGTATGAGCGCATCACCACACGCACAAACAGACGCGGCCGGCGCCGGTCATAAGGGGCGCGACGGGATTGCGACGTGGACGTTCAACCGGCGCATGATGGCCTACCGGCCGCGGCCCTTCGCCGTCTACGCGGTCTTCCACATGCTTTTCTTTATCGGACAACTCGCGCCCGGCCTGATCGAGAAGGCCGTGTTCGACCGGCTCACCGGCGCCGCCACGGTCGCGCTCGGGCTGTGGGCGCTGGTCGCCCTCTACGCCTCGGTCGAACTGGCGCGGCTCGCCACCACCTTTGGGACGATCTGGGGCGACGTTACCTTCCAGTACATCACGGCCGGGCTGCTGCGCCGCAACATCCTGGCGGCGGCGCTACGCCGGCCGGGCGCGGTCGCGGCGCCCATCGCGCCGGGCGACGCGGTCAGCCGCCTACGCGACGACGTGGAGGAGGTGGCGGACTTCCCCACCTGGTTCCCCAACGTGGCGGGGCAGGTCGTGGCCGCCGCGGTGGCCATTGCCATCATGGCGCGCATCGACCTCACCATCACGTTGTTTGTCTTTATCCCGCTGACCGGCGGGGCGGTCGTCACGCGGCTGGCCTGGGCGCGCATCCATCGCTACGCGCACGCCGGCCGCGTCGCCGCCAGCGCGGTGACCGCCTTCCTGGGCGAAGCCTTCGGCGCCGTGCAGGCCGTCAAAATCGCCGCGGCCGAGGACGATGTGGCGGCCCACCTGCGCGTCCTCAACGAAACGCGCCGGCGCGCCGCGCTGCGCGCCCGCGTGTTCAGCGAGTTGCTGTCCGCGGTCTCGGACACCAGCGTGGCGCTGGGCGTCGGCGTGACCATCCTGCTGGCGGGGCGGGCCATGGCCGCGCATACCTTTACCGTGGGCGACTTCGCTCTGTTCGTCTACTACCTATGGTTCACCACCGACCTGCCCTCGCTGCTGGGCGCTTTCGTCGGCGACTACAAGCAGCAGCAGGTCTCCATCGAACGGCTGGTCGAGCTGGTGCGGCCCGGACCGGCCAGCGCGCTGGTCGAGCATCACCCCGTCTACGAGCGCGGCGCGTACCCCGACTTGCCGCGCCCTAAGCGGCGCGACAGCGACCGCCTGGAGCGGCTCGACGTGCGCGGCCTCGGCTACCGTTATCCCGGCAGCGACAACGGGATAACGGGGATCAACCTGTCGCTGCCGCGCGGTTCGTTCACCGTCGTGACGGGCCGCGTCGGCGCGGGCAAGACGACGCTGCTGCGGGCCGTGCTGGGCCTGCTGCCGCCCGCCGAGGGGACGGTCTGCTGGAACGGCGCGCCCGTCGGCGTGTCCGCTGACGCCGCCACGGCGTTCTTCCGTCCGCCGCGCGCCGCCTACACGGCGCAGGCGCCGCGCCTGTTCAGCGAGACGCTGCGCGACAACATCCTGATGGGCCTGCCGGACGATGACGATCGGGAGGACGGCGTCGACCTACCGGCGGCGATTCGGTTGGGCGTGCTGGACGAGGACGTGGCGCGGCTGGAGCGCGGGCTGGACACGTTGGTGGGGCCGCGCGGGGTGCGCCTCTCCGGCGGCCAGGCGCAGCGCGCCGCCGCGGCGCGCATGTACGTGCGCGCACCGGAACTGTTGGTGTTCGACGACCTCTCCAGCGCGCTGGACGTGGAGACCGAGCGCGCGCTGTGGGAGCGGCTGTTCGCGCGCCGCCGCGACGGCGTGACGTGCCTGGTCGTCTCGCACCGGCGCGCCGCGCTGGAACGCGCCGGCCACATCGTCGTGCTCAAAGACGGCCGCATCGACGCGCAGGGCCGCCTCGCCGACCTTCTCTCCAGCAGCGCGGAGATGCGCCACCTCTGGGACGGCGATCTCGATGACGGTTCGGCGCACTAATGAGGATAGAAGCTTCCCTGAGCTACGGGGCAAGGCAGATCCGCCGACGGGCTCGCTCTATCGGCGTCTTGCTTGTCCCTAGAACCCGCTCCGCCTGACTTTTCACAGACTCTAGCCGTTTTACCGAGCGTCAAGCGCTAAAATACTAAAGGGGCTATGCTGTAAGTGCTCCTGTCATCGCCCCAGTGGTCGGCGCGAGCCCCCTCCACACGCCCCATGGCTAGCGGGTGTGCCCGGTCGTGCGATCTGTCGCCTTTAGCCTTTTGCACGAAACGTGAGGATACAGCAGTGACGACGACCGGCGCGATGACGGTCCCGCCCGGCCCCGAACTCTATCATGTTCTGTGGATGTACGCGGCCGACCTCGTCGCCATCCTCGATCCCGGCGGCACGATCCGCTACGCCAGCCCGTCGTACGAGCGTGTCCTGGGCTACGCCCCCGCCGCCCTGCACGGGACGTCCGCCTTCGATCTCATCCATCCCGACGACCGGGCCGCGGCGGCGGCGGCGTTCGACGGCGCTGTGCGCCATGACGAGCCACTGGCGCCCGCGACGCTGCGTTGCCGCCACGCGGACGGGACGTGGCGCGATGTCGAGGTGACGGGCGGCGCCCACCTCGATGATCCCGTCGTGCGCGGCGTGGTCGTCAATGGCCGCGATGTCACCGAGCGCAAGCGGGCGGCAAAGGCGCTGCGCGACGAGTTGGAGCGGCGGGTCGAGGAGCGGACCGGCGCGTTGTCGCGGACCAACACTGCCTTGACGCGTGAGATCGACGAGCGTAAAACGACCGAAGAGGTGTTGCGCGGGCGCGAGACGCGCCTGCGGCTCCTCGTCGAGCAGATGCCGTCCATCCTCTGGTCGATCGACCGGCGCCTACGCTACGTGTCGTCCATGGGAGCCGGGTTGACGGCGTTGGGCTTGGGGCAAAACGAAATAGTGGGGTGGTCCGTCGGCGCGCTCTTCGCGGCGGAGAACGTCACGGCCACGCACACCGCGGCGCACCGCCGGGCTTTGCGCGGCGCCTCCGTGGCCTACGATATAGAGTGGCGCGGGCGGCTGCTCCAGGCGTACGTCGAGCCGCTGCGCGACACGACCGGCCGGATCGTCGGCGTGATCGGCGTGGCGCACGACGTCACGGATCGCTCGCTGCGGCGTCTGCAGGATGAGTTCCTGGCCCTGGCCAGCCACGAGTTGCGCACCCCGTTGACGCCTTTGCAGGGCTACCTCGAACTCCTGGCGTCGCTGGCGCGGCCGGGCACGCCAGGCGCGCACTACGCCGCCGCGTCCCTGGAGCAGGTCGGGCGCCTAAAGGTCCTGGTGGGCGATCTGCTCGATGTCGGCCGTCTACAGACCGGCAAGCTGCGCATCGACAAGGCCTCGCTCGATCTCGGGCCGGTCGTCGCGAGCGCTATTGTGACGGCGCGCATGGAGGCGCGGGGGCAGCTCATAGTCCTCGACGCCGACCCCGCCGTGGTCGTGGACGGCGACGCGACGCGCCTGGAGCAGGTCGCGCTCAACCTGTTGAGCAACGCCGTCAAGTATGCCCCCGAGGGTTCCCGCGTCGAGGTCCGGGTAGAGGCGCGCGATGGGTGGGCCGAGGTGCGGGTCAGCGACGACGGCCCCGGCATCGCCGCCGCCGACCTGCCGCATCTTTTCTCGCGCTTCTACCAGGGCGCCCGCGCCGACGCCCCGTCGCGCCAGGGCCTCGGACTGGGTCTATTTATCGCCCGCGAGCTGGTCACGGCGCACGGCGGGACCATCGGCGTCACCTCGGAGGAAGGACGTGGGACGACGTTCACGGTGCGGCTGCCACTGTTTAGTGGCTAGCGTTGAGTGTTGAGTGGCTAGCGTTGAGTGTTGAGTGGCTAGCGATTAGTTCTGACGCAAAATAGCCACTGACAGCGATGATCGACCGATTTTCTACACACTCAACATTAGTCACTAATCACTCAGGAGGGACACGATGAAAATCACGCTGGCCTATGGGCGCACGGGCCTCGAGATCGAGGCGCCGGAGGGGCGCGCCGATGTGGTCGAACCGGTCGAGGCGCCGGGTTTGGGCGACGAACACGCCGCTGTCCTGGCCGCCCTGCGCGCCCCGTTGGGGAGGGCGCCGCTGCGTGACCTCGCGGGCCCCGACGACGATGTGGTTATCGTCGTCAACGACGGGACGCGCCCGATGCCGAGCGATCGTGTGCTGCCGCCGCTGCTGGCCGAGTTGGGGCACGTCCCGCGCGAGCGCGTCACCATCCTGGTGGCGACGGGGACGCACCGCGCCAACACGCCCGCCGAGCTCGACGAGATGCTCGGCCCCGCCATCGCGCGTGGCTATCGCGTGGTCAACCACGACGCGCGCGACGATAGCGCGCTAGTGTACCGGGGCGTGACGTCGCGCGGCCATCCAATCTACCTCAACCGGCTGTACCTGGAGGCGTCGGTCACGATCGTGACCGGGTTCGTGGAGCCGCATTTCTTCGCCGGCTACTCGGGCGGACCCAAGCTCGTCATGCCCGGACTCGCGGGGTTGGAGACGGTGCTGCACAACCATGGTCCGCGCATGATCGCGCACCCCAACGCCGCCTTCGGTGTGCTGGAGGGCAACCCCATCCACGAGGAGCAGCGCGAGATCGCCTTGAGCGCGCCGCCCACCTTCAGCCTCAACGTGGCGCTCAACAGCCGCCGCCAACTGACGGGGGTGTGGGCGGGCGCGTTGATGGCCGTGCACGCCGCCGCCGTAGCATTCGTGCGCGCCACGGCCATGCGCCCCGTCGCGCGGGCCTACGACGTGGTCGTGACCACCAACAGCGGCTATCCGCTCGACCAGAATCTGTATCAGAGTGTCAAGGGCATGTCCGCCGCGGCGCGGGCGCTGCGCGACGGCGGCGACATCGTGCTCGTGGCCGAGTGCGCCGACGGCCTGCCCGCGCACGGCGTCTACGCCGACTTACTGGCCGCGGCGGCGAGCCCGGCCGCGGTGCTGGCGCGCGTCGAGGCGGCCCCAACGCCGATCGCCGATGGCTGGCAGGCGCAGATCCAGGCGGGCATCCAGCGCCGCGCCGCCAATGTCTATCTCTATTCGTCGCTGCCGGACGAGGCGGCGCGGCGCGCGCTGCTGACGCCATGCCACGACGTAGCGGCGCAAATGCGCGCCTCGCTCGCCGCGCGCGGCCCCGACGCCCGCCTGCTCGTCCTGCCGCAGGGCCCGCAGACGGTCGTCTACCGCGACTAGGCGTGACGGAACTCACGATCCCTCGTGCTATTGTGCTATATTGTCCACTCTGGGGCGGCGAGTGGGCGAATAAGAGGGCATGTTATACACGTTACTTTAAGTAGCAGTGCTATACTGCAAGAAATTTTTTTCGCAGTCGGGTGAATATTGTGAATCAAGACGCGGATTATAGCAGCAGTCGCGAGATGTGCGCTTGGCTGCTGGCCCATCCCGATGTCTGCCATGTGATCGCCGGCGTCTTGGGCTAGCGGACCCGCGCGTTCGTGCGCGGATGCGTCGAGGGCATGACCCGCGGCGAGGGGAAATGGCGTTACGACGCCTCCGCCACATCCGCGAGCCGCGCCGCCATCTGGATACCGAGCGCGTCCCATGCCGCGATGACCCGGTCGTCAAACGGGTCGGCGTCGCTGTCTGCGATGCGGCCGTGCGCGTCCAGCCACGCGACGACGCGGCGCGCCCCCTCCGCCCAGGGGATCGTGTAGCGGAAGCCCAGGTCCCGGCGCGCCGCCGTCGTGTCGAAGATGTTGGTGTAGTGCAGATCGAGGACGGCCAGGCGCGCCCGCTCCGGCGCGACGGCCCCCAACAGGTCGGTCGGGATGTGGACCAGCGCCGGCTCCGGTGCCCCTATGGCGGCGGCCACCGTCCGGTGGTAGTAGTCCCACGTCATCCACTCCTCGCCGGTGACGTTGTAGGCCTGTCCGAGCGTCGCCCGATTGCCCAGCGCGCCGATGAAGCCGCGCGCCACGTCCTCGGCGTGGCAGGCCACCCAGAGGGACTGCCCGTCGCCCGGCACGACGATCGGCTTGCCCTTGCGCAGGCGGTCGATATAGGTCGTCGCGCCCCCGAACGTGTGGATGATCCCGTACCCCTCGCTGTAGGTGCTGCCGGGCCGCAGGATTGTGACCGGGAGATCGCCGCGGCGGTGGGCCTCCAGGAAGAGGTCCTCGCAGCGCGCTTTCTTGGCGGCATAGTCGCCGACGGGATTCTCGCGCGGGGCCTGCTCGGTCAGGGCGTAGCCGGCGCCCGCCTTATCATAGACCGTCACGGAGCTGCAGAAGATATATTGGCCTACGCGCCCGCGGCACGCGCGGATGGCGTTCTCAGCCTCGGCGGGATCGAAGCACACCATGTCGATGACGCAGTCGAGCGGACCGAGCGCGGCGAGCTGCTCCTCGAAGCGTGCGGCGTCGGTGCGATCGCCCCGGACCACCGCGATGTCGCCGTCCACGCGCAGCGGGGTCCGCCCGCGGTTGTACAGGATAAGGTCCTCCCCGCGCTCCACCAACTGGCGCGTGATCGCCGTGCTGATGAGGCCGGAACCGCCGATGATGAGTGTCTTCACGTCCATCCCCTCCGTTAGAAGCCGATGTGCCACGGACGGCGCCGAACTCGGCGACGGCGCGCCGCGCGGCGAAGCGACCTCGCGTCGTCGCCCCGCCGACGTTGTCCGCGCACGCGCTGTCCGTGGCGCCCGCCCGAGGCGACGCCGATCGCCGGCTGTCGATCGGGCGCGCCAACGGCGCCAGTATCGCGCGTCCGCGTCTCACCACCGAATTGTAGCACCATGCCCAGCCGTGGTCTGCCGTGACTCGCCCCCTAGCGGCTCGACCTTCGAGAGTACGCGGCCGACCCTCAGCGCGGGGTCCTTGGTCGCGACGGCGGGCAAGGGCTGCGTGTTAGAATGAGGCAAGGAGATGAGCTAATGAATGAGCGACGGGAACAGCAGAGCACAGGCATAACAGTACGCGCCGATGAGCCGCTCATAGCGGTTCCGGTTACGGATAACCAGGTGCGCTACTTTGCAAGCAGGGAAGAGTTAGATGCGACGATAGGACAAGACGCCGTTCAGCAGGGGCTGGATCTGGCTGGCGCATGGGCGATCTAGGCATGAGCGAAGAGGAGATGTTGCGATCTCTCAACAAGATTAGATACGAGAGCGCGTCTACCTCGCCTATAGACTCGATGTAAGCAGGATTATGAGCGGAAACTTGTTCATTGTACAGGGCCTTGGGCGCCGGCTCAGCCTGGCTCTGCTGGTCGTCATGCTACAGCCGGCAGCCCTATCATTCCATGCCGACGCCGTGGCCGCTGCCAATTCAACGGGGCAGGCGGCCGCCTGGACGCGCTACCACTATGACCCGAGCAACAACGCTCTCATCAGCGAGCCGCATCGCGCCGCCGTCTCGTGGCGTAGCCCGGTCGTGCAGGACAAGATACGCGCGGTCAGTATCGTCGGCGAAACGGTCTACGCGATCGGCGCTGGTAAGGCGCACGCCGTTTACGCCCTCGATCGCACGACCGGCAAGCCGCTCTGGACGACGCCACTCGACAACGTTATCATGAGCCAGGCTATCGTCGCCGGCGGTCGCGTCTTCGTGGGCACGGGCAACAACTACATGCGCGCGGCGCCGGCGCCGGACTATCGCACGGTCGTGCGCGGTACAGACTTCAACTCCATTTATGCGCTCGACGCGGCGAGCGGGCGGATCGTGTGGCGTCTGCCCCTGCAGGGCGAAGCCATGCCCACGCCGATCTACCGCGACGGTGTGCTCTATTGGGTCACGGGCGACCGCCGCTTCCTGGCTATCGACGCGGCGAGCGGGCGGATCGCGTGGTCTCTGCAGATCCCCTCATACATGAGCATGGCGTCGATCGCGGAGGACGGCAATCTCTTGATCTTCGGCGGCGCCCATCCTTACGCCGAGTACGCGGTTGACCTCACGACGCGCCGTGTCGTGTGGCAGCATCAGTTTGCGACGTTCAAGGGGCTGCCGGTGACTGGAGCAATCGACGACTGTTCGCCGGCTGTCTACCAGCACACCGTCTTCTGTACGGGGACGGCCAGCGCCAACCCGACGCCCAACGGCGGCGCCGCGATCCGGCAGTTTGCCTGGGCGCTCGACACGCGCGGCGGTTCCCTGCTATGGGTGTACGATCAAGGGGCGGGCAAGCTGCCGAACAACTTCGCGGCGGGCGTGCCGATCGCCGCCGGCGGCGTGGTCTATCTAGAGAGTCCGGGCAACAAGGGGCTGCAGGCGCTCGATACGCGGACCGGGCAGTTGCTCTGGCAGGCGACGCTCAAGGCCACGGACAGCAGCTCACCCGTCCTCGACGGCGCGAGCCTATTCATCGGCGACAACGCGGGAACGCTTTACGAGTTCAACGCCCGTAATGGGCGTCTGCTGCACCGCATGCTCCTGGGTGGGGGTGTCAGTAACCTGGGCATGGCGCTGGATAGCGGGACGCTCTATGTTCCCAATGCCCTCGGAGGCGTCGTCGACGCTATTCCCGAGCGCGTGCTAGACGCCGCGCCGACCCTTGAGGTAGCGCCGCCCCAAGGGGTGGTTGTCTCCCAGTGTAGCAAGCCGGCGGATTGCGGCTAGTGCGCGCGGATAGCGAGGTTTGAGCCGCGTGCGACGACGCTTCCCTTCGATATGGGACAGGGGGGCGGGGCCGGTCCCGCGCGGCCTCGTCGCGCTGTTCGTCTTGCTCCTGGCGCTTGTCCCGCCGGCGGTCTTCGTCGAGGCGCGTCTCTCGGGGCAACTCGTGTCGCAACCGCCCGCGTTCGATCAGTTCATCGCCGCCGTCGACAGCGCGACGCCGGCGACGGCGCGGGTGCTGGTCGTCGACGGCGATCTTGACCCCCATGACCACCTGTTCCTACGGGCCGCGTACGACCTCTATCCCCGCCGGGCTATACTCTACGCGGTCGCGCCAGGCGATGTCCGCGCGGGCGTTCTCACGTTGAGCTGGACTCAGCTCCAACGGATAGCGCGCCGGGAACGGGCGGGATGGCTCGTAGTGTGGGCGCTGCCCGCGCCTCCCGACGCAGCGGGACAAACCGCGACGCCGCCGGCGTCCGACCCGTGGGGCTGGGCGCTGGAATCCGCGCCGCGCGGCGCGCCTCCGGCGGGCTCCGTGCGCCTGCGCGACGGGTGGGGGACCTTGCTGCGGGCGGTGTCATGACCCGCAACCCGTCCTTCCTCGAACGGTCCGCCGAGCTAGTGGGGCTCGCTTGGGCGCTCGGCATGGCGCTGTATACGTCGGCGTACTTCGTGCTCTACCTTTATGGCGCGCCACTGGGCGCGGCCATCGCCCCCGCGCTCGCCATTGCCGTCGTGGGGACCGTCGTGTGCGCGCGCGTCGTGTTGGCCGTGCGTACCCCCATTATTGTGACGGACGAACCGGCCGGCGGCCGTTCCCCCCATGTCGTGACGATAATCGGCCTGAGCCTCATCGCGCTGCAAGTGGGCGTGACCGTGTGGGTCGCCCTGGGCTCGCTCTTGCGCTATGACGACGCCTGGACCGTCTGGGCGACCAAGGCGCGCCTGTTCCTCTTCGGTGGCCCATCCCCTGGCTACTGGCATCACCAAGCGTACCAGAACCATCCCAACTACCCGCTCAACGTGCCCCTGGTGGAGGCGCTGTTCTTCCGTGTCCCCGGCCAACTCGGCCTGCATCTCGCCGCGTTGATCGGCCCGGCGTGCCTGGCCGCGCTGCTGCTGTTATTCTACGCGGGCCTGGCGCGCCTCTATGGGCGGACCACGGCCCTACTGGGGACGGCTCTGGTGGCGGTCGTGCCCTCGGCGCCGCAATTCGCGGGGTATGGGTACGCGGACATCCCGGTAACTATGTATGGGGGCGCCGCCGCGCTCTATCTACTGCTGTGGCGGCGCGCACGCCGCCGGATCGACCTCATTCTAATGGGGCTGTTGGCCGGCGGCGCTATTTGGACTAAAAAAGAGGGCCTGCCTATCGCGCTGATCGTATGGCTGGCCCTCGCGGTGACGGAGGCGGCGCGGCGCGCTCCGCTCCGCGCGCGCCTGGCTCCGGTCATGTGGGCCGGCCTGGCGATGATCGCGCTGCCGCTCCCCTGGATCCTTTTCAGCCTCGTCGTACGTCCCGTGGGCGCCGATTTCCGGCCCCTCACCATCGGCGTCTTCCTCGCCCACGCCGACCGCTTGCCGCACATCGCCGTGCGCTTCGTCGAGGAGGTGATCGACGTGTCGCACTGGAGCCTGTTCTGGATCGGGCTGGCCGCGCTCTTGGCTGCGGCGGCGCGCCGGCTGTCGCCGCAAGGACGCCTCCTGCTCGCCATGCTCGCGGCGCAGCTCGCGGTCTATCTGGTCGGCTACGTGTTCTCGGACTGGCAGTCGTACGACGACCATATCGGCTCGTCGCTCAATCGCCTCGTGCTCCAGGCCGTGCCGCTGGCG
>JAABUZ0100002866.1_pt1 | contig 27311 bp, 30 predicted proteins | sample 5562091 | NCBI WGS metagenome assembly JAABUZ01 (sample SAMN12813069, study PRJNA571459) | rock metagenome | isolation source: Antarctica rocks | place: Antarctica: Victoria Land, Linnaeus Terrace sud | collected 2015-12-21 | reverse complement strand
AACTCGAGATATATGACTCCAGCCGGCAACTCTTCGCACGAAAAGGAAGCTAGCGCGCACCGCCGTGCGCCACCGCAGATCGCCCTGCCTGCAGCCGCCTCCGCGCCCGCGACCTTCGTCCGCGTGGCCGGTGCTCGCCGCGCAAAGGTGGCGTGTGTGGGGGGTGGCGCGAGCCTCACGGAGCATGTGGGCCGGGGTCGGCTTCCCGAGTACTTCGCCTTCCTGCACGGCGAGGTGCGGCCGCAGGGGCGGCTGCTCAACCACGCGATCACGTGCGGGCCCGGGAGGCGGCTTCCCACGTGACGACGCGGCGCGAGCCGGAGAGCAGGGCCGCGCCCGCGCAGACAGCGGCCACGGAGAGCGCGAGCACCACTCCGGCCGCCGGCGAGGCGGCCCAGCGCTCACCGAGCAGCACCCCGGCGAGCACGGGCACGACCAACGGGCATGACGTAGATGATGACCCCAACCTGCGTCGCCCCGCGGCGCTGCAGCGCCGTCGTCTGATCCAGGAGCGCCAACCCGGCCGCGGAGGCGGTGATCGCCAGCCAGAGGACGGCGCCGAGCCAGTCGCCGGCCGCGGTCCGGTCGCTGGCCAGCTTCGTGGTCAAGCCCGTAAGCGCGTAGGCGGCGCCCGCGCCGAGCGTCGCCGACATGCCTCCCGAACGCCCGTGACCCGAAGACAGCAGGGCGAGCCCATAGGGCGCGATTGCCGCCGCCGCCAGAGGGCACAGCGCCAGGGCCAGCAGGGCGGGGTCCGTGGACAGTGTGTTGCGCTGGGAGGCCCCCAGCGTCACCCCGACGACGCCGAGCGAGATCGCGGCCACGGCGATCACCTCGCGCGCGCGGACTGGCTCGGCGTCGTGGCGCGCGCCGGCGACGAGCAGGACGACCAGGCCGGCAGCCAGCGAGGGCTGCACGACGGTCAGCGGAGCGAGCAGGAGCGCGGCGACGTGGAAACCGAAGCCCACGACCATGACCAGGCAGCCGGCGATCCAGCGCGGTCGGCCGAGCAGGCGCGCGATCAGCGACAGGCGCAGCGAATGCTCGTCCGGGATCGTGCGTGCCTCCAGCGACTGCAGCACCAGGCCGGCGCTGAACAGCACGGAGGCCGTCACCGCGCCCACGGCGCCGAGGGCGAGTTGTCCCATCCGCTTCCATACCCTAATCTGCCGTGCGTCGGAGAGCTGTCACCGGCCGACGTCCTGCGACTGATCCAGACGACACTGGGGAAAGTGAAGCCTCATACCAGTTCGACGGCAGGTCGCTCATGTCGGGGTCCTAAACCTTCTGAGGGAGCGGCGGCGCTTCGTGCGCTCCTTCGTCGCGACCCCTAGGCGGGTCGGCGCCGTGGTGCCGACCTCCCGCCGCACCGTCCGGGCCACGCTCGACATGGCGCCGGTGGCCGAGGCGCGCTGTGTCGTCGAGCTCGGCGCCGGCACGGGGCCCTACACCAGGGAGATCCTCCCGCGGCTGCGCCCGCAGGGCTGGTTGCTGAGCTTCGAGATCGACCCGACGCTTGCCGAGGCGCTGGCGCAGGACCTTCCCGATCCGCGGCTCACGGTGGTGGCAGACTCCGCCGCCAACCTCGAAGCCCACCTCGAGGGGCGCCGGCCCGAGGTCATCGTGTCGGCCCTCCCGTTCACGTCCCTGGGGTCCACGGTGCGCGAGGAGGTCCTCGCGGTGGCGCGCCGGGTCCTCGCCGACGACGGGGTGATGCTCGTGCTGCAGTACTCGCTGTTCATGCAGCGCAACCTCGAGCGGAGCTTCTGCTCGGTCGAGCGCCGCCTCTCGCCGCTCAACGTACCGCCCGCCGTGCTGTTCGCCTGCCGGGGGACCAAGGCGGCGCCGTGACCTGGCTGAGCCTGCGCGAGGCGCGAAGGTACGTGCTCGGGGCTGTGGCGCTCGAGCTCGCGCTCGCGCCCTTGCGCGCGCTACGAGGCCGGCTGCTGGTGGGCGTCGGGCTGGCTTGCCTGGTCTTCTTCCGTGATCCCCCGCGCACCGTCGAGCGGGATCCGAACACGATCTATGCGCCGGTGGACGGCGTGGTGCTCGAGGTGGACACGGTGAGCGACCCATGGCTTCCTGCGGGCGAGGCGGTGCGCATCGGCACGTTCCTCGCGATCTACGACGTCCATGTCAACCGCAGCCCGGCGAGCGGCCGGATCGCCGCGGCCGAGGAGACGGCCGGCGGCTTCGCCCCCGCGTTTTTCGGTCGCGCGCGCGGCAATCACCACAAGCGGCTTGCCATCGACGACGGCTCGAGGCGCGTAGTGCTCGTCCAGTTCGCCGGGATGCTCGCCAGGCGCATCTCGTCGTGGGCGTGGCTGGGCGACCCCGTGGAGGCCGGGCAGCGGATCGCGCTGATCCACCTGGGCTCCCGCGCGGATGTGCTCTTCCCGGCCAAGGAGGCGCGCGCGCTGGTCGAGGTCGGCCGGCGCGTCCGCGCGGGCGTTACGCCGATCGCGCGCTACCGCGCCGCGGGAGGGACGACGTGAGGAAGTTCGTCAACCCGGCCAACGTGATCACCAGCTGCAGCCTCGGCGCGGGCTTCCTCGCGATCGTGCTCGCCGGGGACGGCGTGCTGGGCGAGGCGATGATCGCCGTCGCCCTCGCCGGCGTCCTAGATGCGGTCGACGGCTGCGTCGCCCGCCGCGCGCGGACGTGCGGAACTTTCGGGTGCCAGCTGGACTCGCTGGCCGATCTGGTTGCCTTCGGCGTCGCGCCCGCCCTCATGCTCCACGAGAGCGTGCTGCGGCCGATACCGGTCTTAGGGATGGGCGCCTGCGTGACCTTTGTCGTGGCCGGCGCTTGGCGGCTAGCTCGCTTCGCCGTCGTGCACGAGGGCGAGCACTTCGTCGGGTTGCCGATCCCGCTGGCGGGGCTCATCGCCGCGGCCGTAGCGGCGCTCGCGGTGCCCGCCGTAGCGGCGCTCGGACTCTGCGTCGCGCTCGCGCTGCTCATGGTCAGCTCGATCCCCTTCCCGACCCTCGTCACACTCGGGCGCCTGATCCGCCGGCGCCCGCACCGTCTCCCTCAACCTCCTCCGTGGCCATCGCACGCCCGACGGCCCGCGAGCCGGCCAGCGCGCGTGTCCCGGCTGCGAGAACGGCGAGCGAGACTGCGAGTCCCGCGATGAGGAGCGGGCCGGGGCTCCAGCTCGCGCCGGCGAGTAGCGGCGCCAGCAGCATCGCGACCACGATCTGGACGACGAGTACGACAGGGAAGACACTGATCGGCGAGCGGCTCTGCAAGGCCGTCATCTCGCTCAGCAGGCCCACGCCGCCGGCGGCCGCCGTAGCGCCGAGCCACAACGCCGCGGCAACCCAGGCGCCCGAGGATATGCCGTCGACCAGGAACTTCGTGCTGAAGCCGGTCCACGCGTAGGCCAGCCCGGCGCTGAACGCGACCAGCGCGCCGAAGCCATGGTGGCCGCGCAGCACATACGGGGCGAGCGCCACGGCGCCGAGCACGCCCATGCCGCCGAGCGCCAGCGGAAGCAGCGCGGCGTGGATGTGGCTCTGCCCCGGAGACCCCACCACGAGCCCGCCGACGCCCACGACGATTGCCAGGGCCGCCACCACCTCCCTGACGCGCACGGTCTCGCCGAAGAAGCGGACGGCGATAAACAGCAGCGCGACGACGCTGACCGCGAGCGCCGGCTGTACGATCGTGATTGGGACCAGCCCCAGCGCCGCGGCCTGCGTGGCCCAGCCTCCGACCACGCAGCTCGTGCCCACCCGCCAGCGGGGGCGGGTGGCCAGATGCTTGATGAGCGACGCCCGCAGCGACTCCTCGTCCGGCGCCTGCCGTGCCTCGACGGACTGGAGCGCGACGCCCACGCTGTAAAGCACAGCGGCCACCAGCGCGGCGAGGATTCCGAGGGCGAGTGACACCGGTGAGATCAGTCTCCCCCTGCGCGAAGAGTCTAACCGACGGTATCTGAGTCTTTGGTAGCGCAGCCGCGCTTTCTAACCCAACCCGTGGCGTGGTTGCTGGGGCCGGTTGGTTGCGGGTGGCGAGTGTTCATCCGTGCCCAGCTCCGCTGGCGTCCCTGCCTCGCGCAGGCACGCTTTGTCCCGCAAGAGCAGGAGGTAGCGGGCGGCGGGATGACAGGTGGCGGATCCGCTCGCGGGGTGTCGTGTCCTACATCCTGACGTATTCGAAGATGCCGCCGTCCGGGTGCCGAGCGACCAAGCGCCGACCGTTGGGCGTGGCGGCTGCCGGAGCGACGATCTCAGCGCCAAGCGACTGCAAGCGCGGGGCCCACTCGGCGACATCGTCGACCGTGATCGTGGCCACCACCCGCTCAAGCCGCTCCGCGAGGTCGTCCGGAGCGGCGAAGAGCAGGAACGAACCGACTGCCGCGAGCTGGGCGCCGCCGAAGGCGAACCGCGAGCCGACCGCGCCAGTCAACGACGTGGAGCGCGTTCGGCCTGCATGCGGTTCGTCAACTTCCGCTCGGACGACGCGATCGACGGCCGCGGCGCCCGTTGCCTCGGTCATCACCGCTCCGGTCAAGGCGGCCCACACCAGACTCGGCACGGTCGGATACCGGACCGTAGGCAGCGGACCGCCGCTGGTCCTCATCACCGGCTTCGGCGCCACCATGGAGGACTGGGACCCGATGTTCGTCGACGATCTGGCGCGCCATCATCGGGTGGTGGTCTTCGACAACGCCGGCGTGGGCCAGACGCAGGCGTTGGCCACTCCCCTGACGATCGGTGCCATGGCAGACCAGTCCAGCGCGCTCATCGACATGCTCGGGCTCGGCCGGCCGGATGTCCTCGGGTGGTCGATGGGCGGCATGATCGCCCAGGCGCTGGCCGTGCGCCATCCCGGCCAGGTGCGCCGGCTGGTGCTGGCCGCCACCCAGGCGGGGACGGGCCGAGCGACTCCGCCACCCACGGCGGCCGGCCACGCCCTCGTGAGCGGCAGCCCGACCGCGGCGCTGGCCACGCTCTTCCCGCCCGACCAGACCGCCGCAGAACGGATCTACGTCGCGGGCATCCTCCATTACCCGGCCCGAGCCACGGTGTCCCGCGCCACGAAGATCGAGCAGAGTGGCGCGATCGAAGGGTGGCTGACGGGCGCGGACCCAGCCGGCCGAGAAGTGGCTCGGGCTGTGGCGCCGGCCCTGGTGGCGGACGGCACCGTCGACGCCCTCGACCCCGTCGCCAACGACCACCAGCTCGCCGGCTTGCTCCGCCGGGCCCAGCTCGTGCTCTACCCCGACGCTGGCCACGCGTTCCTGTTCCAGGACGCTGCCACCTTCGTGCCCCGCGTCGACTCGTTCCTCGGCTGACAGGCGCTGAAGGCGTCACTCGGCGCCACCGACGCGTGGTCCAGGCACAAGGGGCCGGAACGTCGCATGCCCGGAGCCTGGATCTCGGTGCGGGTCGCGTCCTCACCGGTCTTCGTGTGGGTCGCGTCCTCGCCACGCAGTGGGCCGCGACCGCTAAGGTCGCGCCGCGCGCCCCGGGGCCGGGGGGGTCCGCCGCCAAGTAGGCCGGGTCAGGGCTGCCGGCTCGGCGACCCGATTCGTTCAACCAAGGAGCGCAGGAACGTGAAGCTCGTGATCGGCATCGTCCGGCCAGAGAAGGCGAACGACGTGCTCGAGGCCCTCTACCGCGCCGAGGTGCGCGGGGTCTCCATCAGCCGGGTTCAAGGTCATGGGGGGGAGCTCGACCGGGTCGAAACCTACCGGGGCACGACGGTCAAGATGGGCTTGGCGGAGAAGGCCCGCTTCGAGATCGCCGTCTCGGACTCCTTCGTCGCTAGGACGGTCAAGGCGCTGCGTGAGGGCGCCCGGACCGGCGAGGTCGGCGACGGCAAGATCTTCGTCGTCCCGCTGGAGCAAGCGGTCAGGATCCGCACGGGCGAGACCGATCACGGCGCCGTCACCCCGGTGGGCTCGTGATCGGCGCGACGAACCTGCCGTTGCCGGGCCAGATCAACGCTGGCGATACGGCCTGGATGCTGATCGCCACCGCGCTGGTTCTCATGATGACGCCCGCGCTGGGACTGTTCTACGCGGGTCTGGTACGGGCCAAGAACACGCTCAACACGTTCATGATGAGCGTCGGAGCGCTCGGCGTGGTGACGGTCACATGGGCCGTGGTCGGCTACTCACTTGCCTTCGACCGGGGAAACGGCTTCATCGGTGGCTTGGACTTCGCGTTCCTTCACGGGGTGACCCTGGCGCCGCGGGCCGGCACGGCGATTCCTCACCTGCTGTTCATGGCCTTCGAGGCGACCTTCTGCATCATCACCGCCGCCCTTGTGTCCGGGGCCGTGGTGGAGCGCATGCGCTTCGGGGCGTTTCTCGTCTTCATGGTCGTGTGGTCGGTCGTTGTCTATGCAGTACTTGCCCACTGGGTCTTTGGCGGCGGCTGGCTCCAGCAGCAGGGCACACTCGACTTCGCAGGCGGCGTGCCGGTCGAGATGGCGTCAGGGTTCTCGGCCTTCGCCGCCGCGACCGTCGTCGGCGCCCGCAAGGACTACGGTCGGCAGGCGCTGCTCCCGCACAACGCCGTGTATGCCCTCTTGGGGGCCGGCCTGCTCTGGTTCGGCTGGTTCGGCTTCAACGGCGGCAGTGGCTACTCGACGGGCTCGCCCAGCGTCCTTGCCTTCACCAACACGCTGCTGGCCCCAGCCTGCGCGCTGGTCGTATGGTTTCTCCTCGACCTGCTCCGCAACGGGCGGGTCACCGCGATCGGCGCCGCCACCGCGATCATCGTCGGCTGCGTGGCCATCACGCCGGCGGCGGGCTTCGTGAGTCCCGCGTGGGCGATGCTGCTGGGCGCGGTGGCGGTCCTTCCCAGCTACGCGGTCATCGTCTGGCGTCCACGGACGCGACTCGACGAGACCCTCGACGTGCTTGCGGCCCACGGGCTCGCCGGCCTGACGGGCATCCTCTTCATCGGGTTCTTCGCTCAGCTCTCATGGAACGGCAGCGCCAACGGCCTGCTCTACGGACACGCGGGCCAGCTCGGTTCCCAGGCGCTGGCGGCCATCGCCGGCCCCGCGTATGCGTTCGTCGCCACCTTCGCCATCCTGCGGGTGATCGGCCTGTTCGTGTCACTGCGCGCGACCCAGCGCGAAGAGGCGCTGGGAATGGACGTCGTCCAACACGGCGAGGAGGCCTACACGACCGGCGAGGGGGCGATTCTCGTTGCCCCCGAAGCGGGAATCGAAGCGGAAGTCGGGCTCACGCACCCCTGACCGCCGAACCGACCAGCTCGCCCCGGGACGCCGTCAGCCCCGGCCCAGGGCCCTGACCGCCCGGGCGATCCGAGTCACCTGGCCCGGGGGCAGCGGCCCGGCCGGCAACTCGACGACGAAGCTCGTTGACGGCGGGAAGGTGTGGTTCTGCCACCGCGTGGCGGTGCCCGTCAGAGGCGCGAGGCGGACGGCGCGCTCGCCGATCAGCCGGGCAAAACGGCGCTCCACCCGGGCGTCGCCTCCGGACAGGTCGACCAGGTCGAGATGCTGGTGAAACCAGATCGTCAGCGTCGGGCGCTCGCGGCGGATGAGCGCGGCGATGGCCCGCGTCTCGGGCTCGGAGAACGGCCTGGGGCCCGGGTAGTAGGTGTCGCCGGGGGCACCGCCGGGTCGCCATCCGAAGGGAAAGTTGCGGTTGAGGTCGACGCCGTGGGCGTTCTGGCGGGTGCCGGCGGCCCGGCCGTCGGGGTTGACCGCCCCGACCAGGAGCAGGCGGAACCCCGAAGGGGCGGGGCCGCGCGCGAGCGCAGTCACCAGCGGGACGCCAGCTGTCTCGTCGCCATGGATGCAGCCGACCACGAGGACGCGGCGAGGCGCCGCGGGGTCGCCGACGCCAAGCATCGAAAGCGCCCGACCGCCGGCCGAGCGCCCGAACACCACGCGCCGGCGGACGGCTTTCGTCCGAGCCAGCGCGGAGGGAGCCGAGGTGCCGCGCCCCGACCGACCCTCGTCCGCCCCGGTGCCAGCGACGAGCCCGGCCGAGACCGCGCACGCGACGGCGGCGCCCCCGATCAGCAGGCGTCGAGACGACAGGCCGCCAAGCGCGGGCATGCCGCGCAGCCTAGACACCGTCCCGCTCCGCGGGTGTGGCTCGAATCTCCCGGCCGTCGGATAGGCTCGCGGCCCATCGCAAGCCGTGGAGAGGCCCGTCCGATGCTGCTGACGCCGTTGACCACTGTGGCCGCGCTCCTCGTCCTGGCCGGCGCCGCGAAGCTCAGGACGCCGCAGACCGCCGCCGCCGCCCTGGCCCATGGGGGACTGCCGGTGCGTGGCCTGGCGGTCAGGCTGATCGGGGGGCTGGAGGTGGGACTCGGCCTGGCCGCCATCGGCGTACCCAGCCCAGCGCTCGCCGTTGCCATCGCCGGGGCCTACGCCAGCTTCGCCGTCGTGACCGTGCGCCTGCTGCGAGCGGGCGAGCAGGCTCGATGTGGGTGCTTCGGGGCGCGGTCCTCACCCGTGCACCCGATCCATCTGGCCCTCAACCTCACCGGAGTGGCCGTGGCCACGGCCGCCGCCCTGACACCGGTCGGGACCGGCCTCCCGGCGGTCGTTTTCGCCCATCCGGCCGGTGGGGCGATCCTCGCCGCTTCGGCGGCCGCAGCCACCGTGCTCGCCCACCAGGCCTACGTCGCCGTGCCGGTGCTCTGGAGCGCCTGGACGGCCGCGCGGCCACCGGCGCCAAGCGCGTGATCGACCGGCTGGCCGGATTGGTGGAGCAGCGCACCTCTCGGCGCGGCCTGCTCGCTCGCACCGGCATCGCCGCTTCCGCGCTGGCCGTGGCCCCGCTGCGCTACCTGCTGCGACCCGAGTCCGCGTGGGCGATCATCCGTCCCTCCGACTGCGGGTCGAGAGCGTGCACCGATGGCTACACCGCCTTCTGCTGCGAGCTGGGTGGAGGCGCCAACCAGTGCCCGCCCAACTCCTACATCGCCGGGTGGTGGAAGTGCACCGACTACCGGGGCCGCGGGCTCTGTCACGGCCACGGCGTTCGCTACTACGTCGACTGCAACCGCAGCCCCGGCCATGCCTCCGCCGGCGGCTGTCACTGCGCCCGTCACGACTGCAACCGGCGCCGGGTCGACTGCAACCAGTTTCGCTACGGACAGTGCAACACCCACATCCAGGGGGAGACCGAGGTGGTGTGCCGCATCGTGGTCTGCGAGCACCCGAGCTCGATCGCCGAGTTCAACTGCAACGCGACGGTCAAGGTCGACGACACGACCTGTACGCATAACCAGGGCTGCCTGGAGCCGCTGGTCGTAGAGCTCCCGGGCGGCGGCGGGGTCTGATGCTCAGCGCGCTGGTGGGGGCCGAGACCGTGCTCCTCCTCCTGCTCACGGTGGTGGTCATCGCGCTGCTGCGCAGCCACGCCGAGATCCTGCGGCGGCTGGGAGACGGCTCCGACAGCGCCAACGATGCCGAGCGCGAGCTGATCGCGCCTGCCTGGCATGACGGTACGGGTCGAGCCGCGCTCGATGTCGCCGGCTCGACCCTGCGGGGCGATGCCATCAAGCTCGCCGTCGGAGCGGGCAAGCCGCCCACGCTGCTGGCCTTCCTGACCAGCGGGTGCTCGGTGTGCGAGGGCTTCTGGACGGCCCTGGGGCAGGGATGCGAGGCCCCCGGAGGCGCGCGGGTGATCGCCGTGACCAAGGACGCCTCGCACGAGCGCCTCGTGCGACTGCGCGAGCTGGCCAGCGAGAGAGCTCCCGTGGTGATGTCGACCGCCGCCTGGGAGGGCTACGCCGTCCCCGCCGCGCCGTACTTCATCTTCTTCGACGGGCACTCCGACGCCGCCGCGGGCGAAGGGACGGCCAGCGGCTGGGCCGGCCTTCACTCCCTGCTCTCCGACCAGCTGGCCGAGCGGGGCGTGGGCGGCGACGAGCCGACGTCGCTTTCCACCGGGCCTCGCCCCAGCCGCACCCAGCGAGCCCGAGACGTCGATCGCACCCTCGAGGATGCGGGCATCCGTCCCGGGCACCCCACGCTGCACCCGAGCGGGGCCCGCGAGCCGCACTCCCGGTGATCGCCACGGCCGATGCGGCGATCGACGTCGGCGCCGGCGCGGCCGCTGTGCTCGGCGCCGTGCGCTCGGCGTGGTCGCCCTGAGGCGAGTCGATGCTGGCCAGCATCACCCCGCTCGGCGAGCGGGCACGCGGACGGCGATGGGGGCTCACGACCACTGCGTTCGTCGTCGCTGCCACGACGGCGGGCGCGGCCAGCGGCGCGCTGGCCGCCGCGCTGGGGCGGATGCTTCTGGGTGGTCCTCCGGGGGCGCCCGGCGCCGTCGTGCTCGCGGCCGCCCTGCTCCTCGGCGTTGCCCTCGACACCGGACTCCTGGGTATGGGCCTGCCCACGGTCCGGCGCCAGGTCGACGAGGACTGGATGGCCCGGTACCGGGGGGTGGTCTACGGCGCGGGCTTCGGCGCCCAGCTCGGCGTCGGCGTGGCGACCATCGTCACGTCGTCGGCGGTCTACCTCGCCTACCTGGGGGCCGGCCTCTCGGCTCGGCCGGCGGTGGGGCTGGCGGTGGGCGGCCTGTTCGGCGTCACCCGCGGGGCGAGCCTGCTGACGGCCCGGCGCGTGCGGGATCCCGCCGCGCTGCTCGAGCTGCACCGGCGCCTCGTACGGCGGCGGCGGCCGACGCTCACGGCAACCACCGTGCTCCAGCTCATCCTGGCAGCGGCGCTGGCCGCGGCGCTGGTCGCCTGATCGTGCGCCTGACCGGCCACGGACTTCACGTCGATCTCCCCCACGGGTGGGAGGCGCGGATCTGGCGTCACCCCGGGGGAGCGCCGACCCTGCACGCCGCGTCGTTCGCCCTGCCGACCCACGACGGTGACTTCGGCAGCCGGGCCACGGCGGCCATGGGCCCCGGTGACGCGCTGCTCGTGCTCACCGAGTACCTGGCGGGCGGAGGTCTGCAGACCGGACGCGGCCTGTTCGCGGCGGCTCAGCCATCCCGCCTCGAGGTCCACGACTTCAGGCCCCGAGCTCTGGCCATCGGCCGGCCGGGACAGGTGGGCTGCCAGCGCTTCTTCACCGCCCACGGACGCCCGTTGTGCCTCTACGCCGTCCTGCACCTCCGGCCGGCCGCGGTGGTCAGCGCCGCCGCCGCGCAGACCCACGCCCTCAACGGCGTCCTGCGCTCGATCGGGATCGAGTCCGGCCCGGGAACTAGATGACGGTGATCGCCTGGGTCGTCGACGAGGTGAGCCCGAAGGCGTCGGTGACCTCCAGCACGACGGTGTAGGGGCCAGGAGCCGAGAAGGCGTGCGCGGGGGCGGGATCGGTGGCCGTGTCGGCCGCGCCTGAGCCCGGATCGCCGAAGTCCCACCGGCGGGCGACGATCGGCGCGCCGTTGGCCGCCGGCGTCGACTCGTCGGCAAAGGCGACGCCGAGTCCGGGGGGCGAGCTCTGGGTCGCGGCGAAGGCCGCCTGCGCAGGCGCGGGCAGCCCGGTGGCCAGGCCGCCCGCGTAGCGGGCAGCGTCGTGGCCGATGAACCCGGCACAGTGGGTGCGGTTGACCCGGCGGGGGTTGACGTAGCTCGCGGTGATCGCGGTGGCGAACGAGACGCCCTGCTCCGCCTGACTACCGACGACCTCGACCATGATGGAGAAGGGGGCAACGCCCCCGCGGGCGAACCGGCGCCTGGCGCAGGACACCGGGACCGGGAAGCTGCCGCTGCCGGCGTAGCGGTGCTCACCGACCAACCTCAGGACGACCCGGTCGGCGCCGCCGGCCCGGGCGCGCAGGAGCACAACGGTCCGGCAGGGACCGGCGGTCGCACACCCCGAAGCGAACAGCCAGCCGCGCCGCACCACCTGGCCGCGCCGCTCCCCGCGGACGTGCGTGGCGATCGTCACCCGGCCGGTCATGAAGAACGGCCCGCGCAGCAGCGGCTCGGGCTGGGCCTGGGCGGGCGCGGCGCCCAGGAGGGTGAGGAGGAGGAGGCTCGCGGCCCCGGCGGTGCGCACGCGGACCGGCGTGGCGACGCTCAGGAGTAGACGCCGACCTCGTCGCCGATGCGGATCCAGCCGAACACGAAGGGAGCCATCGAGTTGGGGATGCGCAGGCAGCCGTGGCTGGCGGCGTAGGTCGGGACGTCGGGATAGCCGTGAATGGCGTAGCCACCGATGAAGTAGTTGGAGTCGAACATGCCCTCGCCGTTGGTACCGGGATCCTTCTGATAGACGTGGAAGCGGCCGAGCACGGTCGGGGTCGACGGCTTGCCCGAGGACGTCGGGATCACGCGGAACACCCGGCCACCGGGGTTGACCAGGGCGATGACCTGCTCGCCGAGGTTGGCCTCGACGTGACGGGGCCCCTGGAACCGGGGGTGGAAGGCCCCTCGCCCGCGCAGCACGCGCCGCATGACGTCACGGTTCACCGCCGAGCTGCGGTCCATGCCGTTGACCTTCCGATAGGCCAGGACGGCCAGCTGGGTGCCGAGGTCAAAGCTGCCGGAGTGGCTCACCTGGTAGTTGAGGTCGGCCAGGCCCTCCTGCAGGGCGCGAACGCTGAGACGATCGCCCAGACCGCCGCCGACGACCTGGATACCGAGGGCGCCGCGGCCCGAGACCCCAGCGGCGCGCAGGAGGTAGCGGCCGGGCCGGTTCAGGCGCAGGGACACGGCGAAGCGACCCGACGATCCGCCGACCGGAGTGACGGTCAGGCGGCGCACGGTGTGGCCACCGCGAGCGAGCAGCAGAGTCACGGACTGGCCGGCGAGGTGGTGGCTGACCGTCCCGCGCACGTGGAAGCGGTCACCGGCCAGCAGCACCGCCGAGCGGCCCAGCGCGACGGGGCTGGGGGTCGTCAGCTTGACCGCCGACGCCGAAGATGGGACAGGCCGACGCGCCGAAGCCGGTGTCCGGTGCCGGGCCAGCGCTCCGGGCGCGAGCAGCGCTGCCGCCGTCCCGACGGCGGCCAGGGCAAGCGCGGCGCGACCGGATCTGGAGGGGGTCATGGAGCGAATCCTATCCGCCTCGGCGTCGCCTCGAGAACGAAGTGCTGCAGCGCGGAGGGTCAGCCTCCGAGGGTCAGCAGCCCGTGTTGATAGTCGATGGTGACCCGGCCGTAGCGGGAGAGGATGTCGGAGCCGACCAGCCCGGCGGGCCCGAACCCGCCCACGATCAGATGGGAGCCATCGACGTTGGCCGGAGGCAGGGAGGCACCGGCCAGTTTCCAGACCGGCAGGCGATAGACCTGCTCGAGGCCCGCCCCCCCGACGCCGAGCACGTGGATGGGCCGACCGACCCGGCGCAGGTGCAGCAGGCGCGCGAGATGGACATCGACGCTCGACTTGGAGGCGCCGGTGTCGATGACGAACGGGTAGGTCCGGCCCTGGATCTGCACGGGCGCGACAACGAGCGCCTCACCGTGGGCCTTGATGATCCGCACCGGCAGGGTGACCGCCGCCCAGGCGTTCGGGGGCATGAGCACGTTCCCCGCTCCGACCAGCGCCGTCGTGACCAGACCGGCACCCAGCTGTCTCAGTCGCATTCCGTGCATCAGGGCCTCCGTCGAAGGGTCGTCGTCGCCTCAGTATCGCCGACGGGGGCGACGGCGACCACCAGGGCCATCCACCCGGCGCGCAGGCGCTAGTCCGTGCGCGTCCTGGGCATCGCCGGATCGCTGCGCCAGGACTCCCACAACAGTCGCCTGCTCGCTGTGGCCGGCGCCCTGCTGCCGGCCCCGGCCGAGCTCGGGGTGTTCGCCCGGTTGCGCTCGGTTGCGGGCTGTCGACTGGGCCTCGCGCCCCCGGGCGCAGGCGGCACTGGCCAACAAGCCGGTGGCGGTGGTGGGCGCGAGCACCGGGATGTTCGGAGCGGTGTGGGCGCAGGCCGAGCTGCGCAAGGTGCTCGCCGCCACCGGGGCCGAGTTCTCGATCGGGAGCTGGCCGTGCCCAACGCCGACGAGGCGTTCACCACCCGGGGCGGGCTGGTCGAGGCCGGGCTGGAGCTCGAGCTGGCGAGCTTGCTGATCGAGCTGAGCGAGATGGTGTCGCTGCGCCCGGTCGCCTGATTGCGCCGCCCGGCCCAGGATCCGGCCGCGCTCAGATCAGGGGGACGAAGCGCACGGCAGGCCCGGTGACGCGCTCGAGCCCCTCCGGCGTGCGCCGGACGAGCTCGAGGCGCTGACCGTCGGACCCGCCCACCGGCGCCAGCAGCCGCCCGCCCGCGGCGAGCTGGGTCTCGAGCGTGGCCAGGGCGCCGCGCGGCGCAGCGGCCGCGACATTGATCGCGTCGTAGGGGCCGGCGACCGGATGGCCCCGGCCCCCGTCGCCGACGAGCAGGGTCACGTTCTCGATCCCAGCCGTGGCCAGCGCTCGGGCGGCGGCGGCGGAGAGCTCCGGCCGGCGCTCAATGCTCCACACGTGCGCGGCCAGACGAGACAGCAGGGCGGCGTGCCAACCCGAGCCGGTGCCCACGTCGAGGACGTGCTCGTCCCCGCGAAGGCCGAGCACCTCGCACATGCCGGCGACCAGCAGCGGCTGGGAGATCGTCTGGCCACCGCCGATGGGCAGCGCCTCGTTGCGCCATGCCCGATCGCGCAGAGCCTCGGGCACGAACAGCTCGCGCGGCACGGCGGCCAGGGCAGCGGTGACGCGACCATCACGCAGATGGCGCCCGAGGTCGCGGGCGAAGGCCGCCGCAGAGGAGGACGAGGCGTCATCACTGACGGTCATGACTATAGGATCGCGCGATGCCTTCTCTATCGAAATCTCAGAACGAGCAGGTTCTCGTCGGTCTGCGTCTGGCCATCGGAATCGGCGCCTGGCTCACCCCCCGGCTGGCCGGTCGGCTCTTCGGTCTCGACCCGAAGGCCAATCCGCAGTCTCCCTACCTGGCCCGCCTGTTCGGCATCCGCGACGTCGCCCTGGGCATCGGCCTGAGCCAGAGCAGCGGGGAGTCGCGCAAGCTGTTCATCCAGCTCGGGATCCTCTGCGACGGGGCCGACGCCCTGGCCGGGCTCATGGCCGGGAAGCGGGGCTACCTGAATCCGTTCGCCACCCTTCTGGTCAGTGCCACGGCGGTCAGCGCGGTGGCCCTGGGCGCCGGGCTGCTCAAGGCCGAGGAGGACGCGGCCTAGCCGTCGCGCCGGCGCCGGCTGCGTGCTCGGTGCCGCTGAGTGAGGACTGGACGGCCCGCGGATGAGCTTCGCCTCGCCGATCTTCCTGTGGTACTTCATGCCCGCGGTGCTGCTGGCCCTGTGGCTGGCGCCACGGTCGGCCCGCAACCTCGTGGTGGCGGGCGCGTCGCTGCTGTTCTACGCGTGGGGGGCGAGGAGCTTCGTCTTCCTACTGCTGGCCTGCATCGCCGTCAACTACGGCGCGGGCCTGGTGGTCGAGCCTGGGGCGCGGGGACGGTCGGATCGCTTCCGGCGCACGATGCTCGCGCTGACCGCGGCCTTCGACGTGGGGATCCTGGCCGTCTGGAAGTACGGCACCTTCGCCCAGCAGCAGGTGCACCACCTCGCGTCGCACTTCGGCGTGGACACCGGTCACGCGCTGAGCATCGCGCTGCCCATCGGCATCTCCTTCTTCACCTTCCACCACCTCTCCTACGTGGTGGACGTCTACCGCGGCAGCCGCCCCGCGCAGCGGCACCCGGTTGCCTTCATCACCTACATCGCCATGTTCCCCCAGCTGATCGCCGGGCCGATCGTGCGCTACCACGAGATCGCCGACCAGCTCGGGGCGCGCCGGGAGGACCGGCTGGGGGACTTCGCCGCCGGGTTCCCCCGCTTCGCCCACGGCCTGGCCAAGAAGGTGATCGTCGCCGACTCCATCGGGCCGATCGCCGACTCGGTCTTCGCCCTGCCGGCCAGCGCGCTGACCTCGCCGACCGCCTGGCTCGGGGCCCTGGCCTACACGCTGCAGATCTACTTCGACTTCTCCGGTTACTCCGACATGGCCATCGGCCTGGGGCGGATGCTCGGCTTCCGGCTACCAGAGAACTTCGCCCGGCCGTACTCCGCGGTATCGATCACCGACTTCTGGCGGCGCTGGCACATGTCGCTGTCGCGCTGGTTTCGCGACTACCTCTACATCCCCCTGGGGGGCAACCGGGGCAGCCGAGTGAAGACCTACCGCAACCTCTACATCGTCTTTGCCCTCACCGGGACCTGGCATGGGGCCAACTGGACCTTCCTGATCTGGGGGCTCTACCACGGGAGCTGGCTCGCGTTGGAGCGCGCGACGGGCTACCGGACCTGGCCCGACGGCCGCTGGTGGCTGCCCCGACGGGCGCTGACCCTGCTGATCGTGGTCATCGGGTGGGTCCCGTTCCGAGCGCCCGATCTGAGGGTCTGCGGACGCATGCTGCACGCCATGGCCGTGCCGCACTTCGAGCACGCGGCCGACCCCGTGGTGGTGGCGGCGACCACCCAGCGGGCGGTGACCGCGCTGCTCGGCCTGCTCGTCGTCCTCATCCCCGGGCGCTTCGTGCTCGGGCGTTTCCTGGAGACGAGCTCGTCATGGGCCGGCTCGCTCGCGCGCCTCGGGGTGACCGCCGTCGCCGCGCCCTACGCCGCCGTGCTGGTGGCCGCCGGTACGTTCAGCCCCTTCCTCTACTACCGATTTTGATGCGCACGATCTCCGAGGAGCAGACCGGAGGGGTGCGCCGCCCGCGCTGGCTGCGCGGGCACCGGCACTGGCTCGCCGTCGCGCTGGGGGTGCTCTTCTTCTTCACGCCGCTGGCCGCGCGGATGGCCGGCGTGCAGCCCAAGCCGATCGAGAACCGGCCCCTGGCCAAGCTACCCGGGCTGAGCCGGGGCTTCGGCGTGTTCGGCGACCTGACCCAGTGGTCGATCGACCACCTCCCCCTGCGCAACATCGCCGTCAGGCTGAACACCCGCCTGTCCGAGGACCTCTTCGGTCAGCCGCCGGTCTACACGGCGGCCGGCGGGCCGGTCGGCGTCGGCCAGGCGCCGACGCTGGCCGGCGGGCGCGCCGGGCCTGGCGCCGCGGACCCCGGCTCGCTGGTGGTTCCCGGGCACGCGGGCTGGCTGTTCATCGCCGACGAGTTCGTGGCCGGCTGCCGCCCTGGGTTCACCGTTGCCCAGGTCACCGATGGGCTTCGCCGCCTCGACGTGCTGATGCGTGCTTCGGGACGCACCCTGGTGGCCACCATCGCGCCCGACAAGGACACCGTCGACCCCAGCTTCGTGGATCCCCACGCGTTCGCAGACACCCGCTGCGCGCAGGCGGGCAAGCAAGCCCGCTGGCAGGCCCTGGGCGCCCTCGGAGGAGCTGACTTCGTTGACCTGCTCGGAGCGCTGCAGGCCTCAGAGGGGCCCGCCGGCCAGCCTGCCTTCCTGCCCACCGACAGCCACTGGACCGACCGATCCGCGGCGACGGTGTTCCTGCCCGGAATGCTCAATGCACTGGATCCGCGGCTCTATCGCAGTGCCCGGGTGGCGCCCACCGGGCCCGAGCCCTACACCGGGGATCTGAGCATCCTCGGCGGCTCCCCTCAGCGCGCGGTCGACGAGCACTGGTCGGTCACCCGGCCGGGGGTGCACTCCGGAGCGCTGACGACGACCAGCCCGTTCCCGGACTTCCCGATCACTCATGTCACCAGCACCGCCGGCCCGGGCGAGCCGCTGGTGGGCGGGCACACCCTGGTCTACGGCGACTCGTTCACCGAGCGTGCCCTGGACAAGCTGACGCCGTTCTTCGCCGACCTCACCCGCGTCCCTGAGATCTCTCGGGGGGCGGCCACCGGCCGGCGCGCCCAGGCCATCGCCACCCTGCTCGACCAGGTGCGGGGGGCCGACGTCGTCGTCGTCGAGCAGTCCGAGAGGATCGTCGCCGGCCACCCCGAGGGATCGCTGCTGGCCCCCGACGTTCTCGACGCGCTGGCCGCCGCGCTGGCCGGCGCCCCGAGAGGCCACGGACTCCGCGTCGGCTAGGCGCCGGCGGGGGTCCCGAGGCCGGCGGGCGCCCCAACGGCTAGGCGCCGGCTCCGGCGGGCGCCCCCACCCGCCGGCGCGCCCCGTGCCCTCGCAGTCGACCGGCGCTCGCCACCGCCCACAGCAGGACAACCCAGGTGAGGGCAGCGAGGGTGACATGGACCCAGACGATCTCCGACGGAAGGTGCAGTCCGTACTGCACCGCGCCGATGAGCCCCTGGGTGGCGAGCAGGCCGGCGAGGGCGGTCAGGGCTCGCCGCACCCCCGACTCGGCTGGCGCCCGGCGGCGCGCCAGCAACCAACAACCCAGGACAGCGAGCCCGAAGACGGCCGCGATGCCGGCGTGCTGGTGGATCGCCCAGTCCAGGGTTCCGGCGCCGTGCCAGCGCAGCCGGTGAATGGCCTGGCCCTTGCTGCCCCCGGCGTGGGGCCCCAGCGGCGGTCGCCACGGTCCCGGCGAAGATGGTGACGGCACCTAGGGCGGTGAGCGCCGTGGTGGACCACACCAGCGACCGATCGCCGCTGCGCTCGCGCGAGCCCGGCTCGTGGGTTGCTCGCCAGGCGAGCGTCACGGCGGCGACGAGGATCATCATCGAGAGGCCGAAGTGGGCCATCACGTACCCGGGCGCCAGGCGCTGCTCGACGGTGACGCCGCCGAGGATCGCCTGGGCCACGACGCCGACGGGCAGCAGCACCCCGATCACCCCGAGGTCGCGCCGGAACGGCCGGCGCCGGAAGGCCAGTGCCCCCGCGGCGATCGCCACCAGGCCGACCAGGCCCGAGATGAGACGGTTGGAGTACTCGATGATCGCGTGGCTCTTCAGCGGCGCCACCGCCTGGCCGTAGCATCGGGGCCAATCGGGGCAGCCCAGGCCGGAGTCGGTCAAGCGGACCGCGGCACCGGTCAACACGATCAAGGTCAGGGCTGAAAGCGCGGCGAACGCGACGCGGCCGTAGAGCTCGGGCGAGACCGTCTCGCGACCGGTGACCACGCGCAGGACGCGCCTGGCCGCGGCCGAAACGCGACGATCACCGCCTCCTGCGACGACTGGGGCGTCGGGGCGCGTCGGGGCGGGAGTGCCGGTCGAGGCCATGGCTCGGTCAGTCTGACGCAACGCCGAGCTGGTGTAGAGAAGGGCAGTCGGCCGCGGCCGGTGCTTAAACACGCCGTGGCCCGGCTGATGCCCGGCCTCCATGCCGCCCGCCAGGATGCCGGGGCGAGTAGCCTGGCCACATATGCCGGGCTATGCCGCGATCGAGGTCGCCGGCCTCGAGAAGACCTTCCGGGGACCGCGTCATCAGGTGAACACGCTCAAGGAGCGCGCCCTGCATCCGCTGCGACGAACCCCGCAGGAGGAGCATCACGTGCTCCGTGAGATCTCCTTCGACGTCCAGGCCGGTGAGTTCTTCGGCGTCGTGGGGCGCAACGGATCGGGCAAGAGCACTCTGCTCAAATGCCTGGCCGGAATCTACCGGGCAGACGCCGGACACATTCGGGTGGCCGGCCAACTGGCTCCCTTCATCGAGCTAGGCGTCGGCTTCAACCCGAACCTGACCGCGCGGGAGAACGTGATCATAAACGCGGTGATGATGGGACTCACACCGAGAGAGGCGCGCCGACGATTTGACAGCATCATCGACTTCGCCGAGCTCGCCGACTTCCTCGAGCTCAAGCTCAAGAACTACTCCTCCGGGATGCAGGTGCGGCTGGCCTTCGCCGTGATGGTGCAGGCCGACACCGACATCCTGCTGATCGACGAGGTGCTCGCAGTCGGCGACGCCGCCTTCCAGCAGAAGTGCCTCGACGTCTTCTACCGGCTGCGCGACCGCGGCAAGACGATCGTGCTCGTAACCCATGACATGGGGACGGTGGAGCGCTTCTGTCACCGCGCGCTGCTCCTCGACGCGGGGCGCATCGCGCTAGGCGGGGACCCGGGCGAGGTGGGACGGCGCTACCTGGAGCTCAACTTCGAGGGCGACGGCGGCCTGCGCCCGTCGACGCGAGGTCGCGGGACCCCCAGCGCCGACAGCAAGCCGGTGCCGAGCAAGCGTGCGTGGGTGGTCGAGGTGTGGGCCGAGAGCGAGCAGGGCGAGCGTGTGCACTCCTTCGGCGGAGGCGAGCGCATCCACCTGCACGCGGTGGTCGAGGCCCGCGAGGCGGTGGAGCAGCCCCACATCGTCGTGTGGATCGACAGCCCGGACTGGACGCGGGTGTTCGGTGCCGGCGGCGGCGCGGCCCTGGGGGGTCCGCTACGCCCAGGCGAGCGGGTGCACGTGCACGTGTCGGTGGCCAACCAATTGGCTCCCAACCGCTACCTCGTGGGCTGCTCTATCACCGCCGCCAGCGCCCACCAGGACATTCTCGACTGGCGCGCCAATGCGGCGGACTTCGTCATCTACTCCAGCGGTGAGTTCCATGGCCTGGTGGCGCTCGAGCACGAGGTGGAGCTCGAGCGCGTGCCCACGGCATCCCCGCCGGGGGCGGGAACGGCGTCGCCGCGAGCCGCCGCCTCGGGGAGCCGCCCGTGAGCGCCACCGCGCTTGAGCCGCCCGCGGATGCCGACGCGACAGGGTCTGCCCGGCGCATGGCCGAGCAGATCACCGGGCCGTCGGCCTACGGCGGCGGGGGACGGCGCTTCGCCCATCTGACGTGGTTGATCGCTTTGACGGACTTCCGCGTCGCCTACTTCGGCTCGGCGCTGGGCTACCTGTGGTCGCTGATGCGACCGCTGCTGTCCTTCGGCGTGATGTTCCTCGTCTTCAGCCAGGCGCTGAAGCTGGGCAACAACATCCGTGACTACCCCGTGCTGCTGCTGTTGAACATCGTGCTGATCTCCTTCTTCCAGGAGGCCACAGGCGCATCGGTGAGCTCGGTGCTGTCCCGCGAGGGCCTCGTGCGCAAGATGCACTTCCCGCGCCTGGTCATCCCGCTGGCCACCGTGCTGACCGCGGTCTTCAACTTCGTTCTCAACCTGCTCGCGGTCTTCGGCTTCCTAATCGCCTACGGGATCCGCCCGCACTGGTCGTGGCTGGCCCTGCCCCTGCTGCTCGCCCTGCTCATCGCGCTGACCTGCGGCGTGGCCATGCTGCTCTCCTCGCTCTACGTACGCTACCGCGACGTCGGCCAGATCTGGACCGTGATCTCCCAGGCCCTCTTCTACGGCTCGCTGGTCTTCTTCACCATCGAGCGCGTGCACTCGCTCGAGCTCAAGCGGCTCGTGCTCCTCAACCCGATCTCAGCGATCCTCCAGCAGGCCCGCCACTGGATCATCGACCCGACCGCACCCAGCCTCTCGGAGGCGATGGGCGGTGGGCTGTGGTGGCTGGCGCCGCTGGGTCTCGGGGCGCTGATCTGCGCCGCCGGATTCATCGTCTTCGTCCGCCAGGCGCCGAAGATCGCGGAACTTCTGTAGTCCCTGCCGGTCGCCCCCGCTGACTGGCCGAACTCTAGCCGGCAAGCCAGCGCTCGCGATTGTGATCGTGAATCTCGCGCAGCATTGTGTCGATGTCGTAGCGCAGCCGCCAATCCGGGTAGTCGCGCCTGAAGGCCCCCAGGTCGCTGATCCACCAGATGTGATCGCCAATGCGGTTGTGCTCGCTGTAGGACCAGTCGAGGGGACGGCCGGCGATTTCCTGACAGCGATCGACGGCCTCGAGCATGGAGCAGTTGACGTCGCGACCGCCGCCGATGTTGTAAACGGAGCCGGGTCGCGGGGACTTGGCGGCCACTGCCTCGAAGGCTGAGATCAGATCGGCGCTGTGGATGTTGTCACGCACCTGCTTGCCCTTGTATCCGTACACGGTGTAGGGCGCCCCGGTGACAGCACAGCGCATCAGATACGCGAGAAATCCATGCAGCTCGGATCCGGAATGACCTGGACCTGTCAGACAGCCGCCACGGAAGGTGACGGTTGCAATGTCGAAGTAGCGACCGTACTCCTGCGTGAGCAGGTCCGCAGCAGCCTTCGAGACACCGAAGAGACTATGTGTGCTGCGATCCAGCGACATCTCCGTGGGCACTCCCTGATGCCAGGGATGGCTCTCAGGAAGCTCGTAGCGCTCGTTGCGCTCGTCCAAGGGCAGACGGTTGGGGGTGTCACCGTAGACCTTGTTGGTCGAGGTGAAGATGACCGTCGCACCGGGTGCGTGTGCGCGCACCGCCTCGAGTATGACGAGCGTACCATTCGCGTTTACCGTGAAATCCGTCATCGGATCGCGGGCCGCCCAGTCATGCGACGGCTGGGCTGCCGTGTGAATCACGAGCTCCAAGGCCGTCGCGGCGGACGCGAAGACCCGGTCGATCGCATCGACGTCGCGGATGTCCACGTCATGATGCCGATAACCGGTCAGCTCGCGCAGGAGCCGCTCGCTCATCCATGCCGTGGAGGCGTCGGCACCGAAGAAGTGGCCGCGCATGTCGTTGTCGATCCCGACGACATCCCAGCCGAGCCCGTGAAAGTGACGGGCGGCCTCGGACCCGATCAGACCACCCGAGCCTGTGATAAGGAGTGTGCTCATTGCAACGGTCCACTGCCGGGCGACGGCCACAGTATGGCATTGCGCGCATGGCGGTCGCCCGTCCGACGATCGGGTTTGCTCGTATCTGCTAGCTTCGCGCACGTGCCGCGTGACTGGTCGGTCAACCTCGCCGCGCGCCGCTTCCTCCAGGAGGTCGTCTCCAACGGACGGCCACCAGTCAGCCGGCCGATGGACGTGGTCCTGTGCCACAGCGAGGTCAACGATCGCCACGGCACCGGAATCCTGATCCAGCGCCTCTTCCCACGTCACCGCGACCACATTGTCTGCGTCAGGGCGGTGTCGCACTGGGACGGTGAGCAGGACTTCGGCGCACGCCAACTGGTCATCCCGTTCGGCATCGGGCGCCCCGAGATCTATCGCTGGGTGCTGGCTCAGCTCGACGGCCTGGACATCCGGAACCTGTACTGCATTCCCTACTCGGGCGCCGAGATCATTGCTGCCCTTGCGCTCGCAGATGCGTACGAGGTCCCGCTGTGCCTCTACATCATGGACGATCAGAACATCGACGCGCCGTCGATCCCGGACAACCTGATGACGGAGGCAATCGAGAGAGCGACCCTGCGGCTGGCGATCTCCTCGGACATGCGCGAGGCCTACGAGTCGAAGTACGGCAGACGATTTTGGATCGCCCCTCCCACGATTCCCATCGACCACCGCCCGCCGACTCAAGCGGGCTCGGGAACGGCCCACGGGGTGATCGTCGGCAACATCTGGGGCCAGGAGTGGCTTGATGCCCTCAAGGCCGCAACGACGGACAGCGGACTGTCGATTGACTGGTATGCCAACGCCCCCAGCGGGGGCTTCTGGCTTGATGGCGCGAGCCTCGAAGAGCTCGACGCGGCGGGGGTCACGTTGCACGAACCCCTTCCCGAGCATGAGCTCGCAGCCCGACTCGAGGATTACGAGATCGCCGTTCTCCCCACCGTCCCGCGGTCGGGGCTCCGCGATAACGTTGCGGTTGCCTCGCTGAGCCTCCCCAGCCGCGTCCCGTTTCTGATCGGCGCGAGCGACCTGCCGATAATCGTGCTGGGCGATCCACGCACGTGCGTCGGGCGCTTCGTTGCCCACTTCGGCCTCGGCGTTGCGAGCGACTACTCGCCCGACGCGCTCGGTCAAGCGCTCGCCATAACCCGGGATCCGCACTGGCGCGCTCGTCAGCGGGGGTCGCTGGCAAACCTGCGCGAGCTCCTCGTCACCGACATCGCGAGCTGGGTCAAGACAGCGCTGGCCCATGGCGAGCCCCTCGACGCGCGCTTCGAGGCCCTGCAAGTGCATCCACCGCGCTTCTTGGCCAGCTTTCGCGACGAAGTGCCCGCGCTGGGACCCTGGCTGCACGGGTTCGACCCGGTCCACGCGAGCCTGCGCAGGCTCGCCTCTTGGGGGTACAGCCCTGACTTCATCGTCGACGCTGGAGCGTCGACCGGAGTCTGGAGCTGCGTCGCCAGCAGGGTGTTTCCGGCCGCTCGTTTCGTGCTCATCGAGCCCCTCTTATCGCGATACGACGAGCAGTCGATCGCGTTCAACCTCGAGGCGATCGAGCACCACGCCGTATGTGAGTGCGCGCTGGGAGACCACGAGTACGACGCGTCAGTGCGGATTGGAGCAAATGTGTTCGGGACCTCACTTCTCACCAGCGAAGATCCGGCGGATCCGGAGGTGCTTATCCCGGTCCGGACCCTCGACGCCCTGTCGGGCGAGCTGGGCCTGGGCGGTCGCGGAATCCTCAAGCTCGATATCCAGGGCGCCGAGCTCGAAGCGCTTCAGGGCGCCAGGCGCCTGCTCGCCGACGCAATCGACGCCGTCGTCGTCGAGGTCTCCCTCGACCCGCCACTGGCGTCGATCCCCAGCTACGACGAGGTCCACGGGCTCCTGCAGGAGCTGGGCTTCACGCTCTTCGACGACGCTGGGTCATACCGCGAGCCCGGGACGGGGATGCTGATCCAGAAGGACTTCCTGTACATGAGATCAGACCATCGGCTCGCCGGACTCCGGCGAGCCGCCTGAAGACCGATGCCGCTGATCGAGTTTGGCCGTATCCCGGGCATCCGACGGCTCGTGCGAAGCCAGCGCGCGATCCAGGCCGGCCTGGGCGAGAACACCTGGCAGCTGGCCATCATCGGTGACGACATCGTCTCGCTGCTCGAGGCGGCCCGCGCGCTCGAGACGCGCACCCTTGCGCTCGAGACGCGCACCCTTGCTCTGGCCGACATGATCGAGAGCGTCGAGGGACTTCTGCGAGCTGCCCCGACGCAGGCAGATGCTGCCGCGATCCAGAGCCGCCTCGATGCACTCGAGACGCAGTCGCGGCACGATCACCGCGCGGTCATCGCCGCGCTCGAGATGCACGACAGGCAGAGCCTGGGGCGGCTCGATGCGCTGCGTGAATCGCTTGCGGCCTCGAGCGGGCTCACGTCGCCCGTGACCGATCCAGCGCGGATCGAGGTCGAGCTGTGTGCCTACCTGCTGCCCCTCCTGGATGAGCGCAGCGCGATCGACGTGGGCGCTCACCGGGGCGAGTTTGCCCGCGGCCTTGCGGACGGGGGAGCGAGTGTGCTCGCAGTCGAGCCCAACGAGGAGCTCGCCCTCCACCTGGAGGACCGGTTCAAGGACTCGAGCGTCGCCGTCAGGCAGGTGGCGGCATGGGAGACCAACGGTCGCGCCCAGCTCTATCTGGCGAAGGACAAGACGCCCGATGGGGCCTTTGGTGATCTCACCCTGTTCTCGTCGCTGCAAGCACGCCAGGGTGTATGGGGGCTGGAGCAGGCGCCGGGCGCGATGGTGCAAACAGCGACGGTGGACCAACTGCGACAGGACGCTGGGTGGCCCGAGCAGATCGGCCTGGTGAAGATCGACGTCGAGGGATCCGAGCTCGAGGTGCTCCGCGGTCTGGGCAGCACCCGGCCGGAGGCGCTGCTCGTCGAGTACTGGGGAGAGGAGTACATCTTCGCGACCGATTCCAGCCGGGCCGGAATCACACCCCTGCTCGATGCCATCGAGCCACACGGGCTCGGATGTTGGCTCGCATTGATCCACCGAGGTGACTCAGTGTGGTTTGACGTAAATCCCCGATCCGTGCCTGCGGACACATGGGGTAACGTGCTGTTCGTGCAAGACCGCGAGACGTTCGCCGCCGTCACCGCTTGGTGCGCCGGACACCTCGCTCGATACCCGGCGCCCGGACCAACGACGTGACGGACGCTCACGGGGCCGACTTGCTGGAGGCCCTGCGCCACTCTGGCTTTTCTCCTCGTCACGTCTACGACGTCGGCGCCAGCACCGGCTGCTGGACGACACTTGCCCACGCCGTGTTCCCCCTGGCCGACTATCACCTGTTCGAGCCGCTGGCCGACCACGACCCGACATATCGCCAGGGCCTGGACCAGATGACCGCGGTTCCCGGGTTGCGCACGAGCGTCTACCGCGTGGCAGCCGACCGGCGCTCCGGGACCGCGGTCCTGCGGGTCTCGCCCGATCCGGTCGGCAGTTCACTTCTTCCGTCAGGTCCGAGCAAGCACTTTCCTGACGCAGTCGACGTGCCGACGGTCGCGCTGGACGAGTTCCGGGTCCAACGCGGCCTTCCGCCGCCGGACCTCATCAAGTTGGATACACAGGGCGCCGAGCTGCGCGCCCTGCAGGGCGCTGAACGCTCGCTGCAAACGGTTTCGGCGCTCATCATCGAGCTCTGGACGCGGCCCGGCTACGGACCCAGCACGCCGCTGTTCGGCGCGGTGACGCAATGGCTGTATCTGCGCGGCTTCGTGATTGGCGAGTTCGGCGATTGCTGGCGCGATGATCGCGGGCGCCTGACCGCCCAGGACGTCCTGTTCATACGGCCCGAGCTGAACGTCGCCAAACAGCCGGATCGGGAGGTCGTGTAAGGGGAGCGCCTCCCGACCGCAGCGCCCCGTGCAGCCCTCCCCCGCTGGCCACCGTGCTGACCGCGACCTTCAACTTAGCCCTCAACCTGGTCGCGGTCTTCGTCTTCTTGATCGCCTACGGGATCCGCCCGCACTGGTCGTAGCTTGCCCTGCCGCTGCTTCTCGCCCTGCTCGTCGCGCTGACCTGCGGCGTGGCCATGCTGCTCTCCTCGCTCTACGTGCGCTACCGCGATCAAGTGTCGACATCGACAAGCATGGCTCCGGCCCGGTGAGGACGTGGGCCAGCAGCCACGATCTCGACCGCGACCCGAAGCGGCGCGACGCCTCTGACCGAGAACCAGGCGACGCGCTCGCACAGCATGTCCCAGTCCAAGAAGTAGCGGCCGGGCTCGCGCGGCGTCCACAGGCCGGCGACCACGTCCGCCTCGCCCCCGGGCACGACGGCCCGCGGGAGCAGCGACACGTCCCCCTGGGGTATCACGATCGAACCGTCCTTGCCGAACCACCGGTAGGAGAGCGCGACGCGACCGACGATCCCGCCGAGCGAGCGCCAGGTCGCGGCGCTCGTGTTCCGGACGCGGACGTCTCGCCGGTAGCCGCGGTTGGCGCCAAGGGTTGCCGGCGTGTCGTGGCTCAGGTATTCCGCAGACCAGATCGGAGGGTCATCCGAGCGCTCGGCCACGTGGGCCTCGAGGTCGCCGTGAGACGCTCGGAGCGGCGCCGGGCGGAGGCTTGCCCGAGCTCGCATGTGTGCGGCACGGTCCAGGGCGCGCCCCGTCGGCGGGCGATCCAGGACGTTCTCAGGCAGGGGTTGCAGCGAAGCCGTCTCCAGGTACTCCTCATAGAGGTAGTACTCCTCGCAGGAGGGCGCTCCCGGTTGCGCGCGACGGTAATGCCGCCTCACCTTTCCCTCGCGCCCGGCGCGATCAACCATGGCGAGATTGAGGTGGTAGATCGACTCGTCCTCGTGGCCGAGG
>JAABUZ0100002865.1_pt1 | contig 27327 bp, 19 predicted proteins | sample 5562091 | NCBI WGS metagenome assembly JAABUZ01 (sample SAMN12813069, study PRJNA571459) | rock metagenome | isolation source: Antarctica rocks | place: Antarctica: Victoria Land, Linnaeus Terrace sud | collected 2015-12-21 | reverse complement strand
GAGTGTTGCGAAAAGCACCCGCGGGCACCCCCCAACGTCCCGGACCAGCCCAATCCAGTCAGAAACAACCGCGTCCAACAAACGTACCCGTCCACAGACGAGAGCTATTTCAACAAGCTCCTAAAGGGTGCGGGAGAAGAGTCTGGGATTCCAGAGGACGGGTTTGGGGGCGTCGGCGTGGATGGCGGCGAAGTCGGGGTGGGCGGGGTTGAGGACGAGGTTGCGTTCCCTTCCCTGCAGGACGACGCCCGGGACGAGGAGGACGGCGGAGCGCTGCTCCGTGATCCAAAGGTCACCAAAGGTTCGGCTGGCGAGAAGGTCTTCGGCGTTCCAGTGCGGGAGGGCGGCGGGATCGAGAGTTTCGATGGGAAGGGCGACGGGGATGTGGATTTGGACGGAGGCGAGGGTCTTTGGGATGAAGCCCAGGTTGGCGTGGACGAGGATCTCGAGGACGGCGCCGGCATAGGTTTCGGCTGCGTATATAACGGGCTTGCCGGGGGAGTTCCAGCGGCCGCCTTTGAGGGTGGCTCCGGTGGCGTCGAAGATGGGGTGACGCCGGTCGGCGATGCGGAAGGCGAGCACTCGACTAGACGGGCAGACCGTAGAGTAGTTTGTCGAGGAGATCTTCGACGGAGCGGGCGCCGAGTTCGGTGGAGGCGGCGGCGAGAGGCGTTTTGCCGTCTAGTTCGGGGTGGGGCTGGTTCATCCAGGCCTTCGCCTGCTCGGGGTCGTCCCAGGTGTATTCGGCGGCAGCGAGGACGCGGGCGAGGCGTTCGGTACGTTCGCTGACGTTGATGGAGAGGCGGCCCTTGGTGCGCTTCCAGGTGGCGGAGGGAACGACGCGGTCGCGGATGACCCGGGCTTCGCTCCCGTTGCGGGCGACGCGGGTGACGACGCGGGTGAGCGATTGCTTGGAGAGGCCGTGAGAGACGGCGCCGTCGAGATCGCGCACGGTTCGGACTTCATTTTGAATGCCGAGGATGTGGGCTATGGCATTTGGCAAGATCATGATTGGGCTCCGAGGATCATTGTATACCGAGAGGAGGCTCGTTTGAGCCTGCGGCGGGCGACATTGCAACACAGATCGTGCGTTGCGACATGCAAAAGCACAGGCAAGACCTAGGCCACGGCGACGCAACTGTGGGGAGTTTTCCTGACCATGTATAGCAGGCAGATGGATCGGGCTTTCAGCCCTTATGCGTCCGTTTGCTTGAATCCTGGGGCTTCGCCCCAGGCTGGTATGTGGACGGGCCTTTGGCCCTCGGCTCTGTGCTTATCGCGGAAGGAGAGCTGGACTTAGCGTTGCGAAAGCTGGCTCTAGTCTAGCGTTGCGAGTAGGGGTTCTACCGTTTGCAAAAAACTGGTTCTAGCCTTGCGAGAGCTGGATCTGGGGTCGCGGGAGCTGGTTTTAGGGTTGCGGGTAGGGGGTGGGGGCTTTGCCTTCGGTGAGGGTGTAGAAGGTGTCGAGGGTAGTAGGTGGGGGGACGTCCTGTTTTAGGCCGCTGGGCCAGTGGATTTCGATTTTGTCGATCTTGGTGGCGGGGCCGAGGCCGAAGTGGGGGCGCTGGTCGGGGGAGGAGGCGAAGGAGCCTCCGGCGATGATGTCCTGTCGCTGGCGGAAGCCGTTGGCGGTGACAAAGATGGTGGCGCCGACGGCGTCGCGGGGGGAGGCGGGCTTGCCGGGGCTGGAGGGCGAGGCTGGGGCTGAGGCTGGGATGGCGGCCGGCGTGGAGCGTGAGGCTGGGGCGGCGGCTGGGGCAGAGGCTACTGCCGGGGCGGGGGCGCCGATGAGTTTGAAAGCGATCCAGTGGTTGGGCTTGCCTCCGGCCGGGGGTGCGGTGACGTTGCGGAAGAGGGATGGGGGGGAGTCGAGGTTGTTGATGACGACGTCGACGTGGCCCGAGTTGAAGAGGTCTCCGTAGGCGAGGCCGCGGGCTACCGCGAGTTTGGCGAGGCCGGTGCCTTCGACGGCGGGGACGAACTCGAGCTTGCCGCGGTTGTTGTGGATCATAAAGGCGCGCTGGGCGAAGGTGGTGCCCCAGGGCTGGCTGTCGACCTCGGGGTAGACGTGGCCGTTGACGGTGAGGAGGTCGAGCCAGCCGTCGTTGTCGTAGTCGAAGAAGGAGGTGCCCCAGGAGAGAAAGGGGATGGTGGGTTCGGCGATGCCGGCCTGGTAGCTGATGTCGGTGAAGTTGCCGTCGCCGTCGTTGCGGTAGAGGGGCTTGTAGTCGTCGGAGAAGGTGGTGTTGTAGAGGTCGATGAGGCCGTTGTGGGTGTAGTCGCCCGCGGCGATGCCCATGGAGGCGGTTTCGCGGCCGCTCTCGTTGAGGGCGTATCCGGAGGCGAAGGAGGCGTCCTCGAAGGCGCCGTTGCCCTTGTTGAGGTAGAGGTAGTTGGGGGTGGAGTCGTCGGCGACGAGGAGGTCGGGCTTGCCGTCGCCGTTGAGGTCGATGAAGAGGGAGGCGAGGCCGTAGTAGCCGTGGGTGTCGTTGACGCCGAGTTTGACGCTGACGTCGGTGAAGGTGCCGTCGCCGTTGTTGTGGAAGAGGTGGTCGGGTTCGCCCTCGAGGCCGCGGGGGCCGCACATGACGGCGGCTCCGCGGAACTGGCAGCCGGTGGGCGGGGGCTGGTGGGCGAGGTCGTAGTGGACGTATCCGGGGACGAAGAGGTCGAGGCGGCCGTCGCCGTCGTAATCGCCCCAGGTGGCTCCGGCGGACCAGTTGCCGAGGGTGACGCCGGCCTTTTCGGCGACGTCGGTGAAGGTGCCGTTGTGATTGTTGTGGAAGAGGCGATTTTTGCCGTAGTTGGAGACGTAGATGTCGGGCCAGCCGTCGTTGTCGTAATCGCCGATGACGGCTCCGAAGCCCCAGCGGTCGTTGGTGACGCCGGCCTTGGCGGAGACGTCGGTGAAGGTGCCGTCGTGGTTGTTGTGGAAGAGGGCGGCGTGGGGCCAGGGGGCTTTGCCGGCGAGCGCGTTCCAGGTGCCGCCGTTGACGAGGTAGATGTCGAGCCAGCCGTCGTTGTCGTAATCGAGGAGGGCGACGCCGGAGCCGAGGGTTTCGAGAATAAGGGATTTCGCGGGGGCGCCCATGACGTGGTGGAAGGCGGCGAGGCCGGATTTGGCGGTGATGTCCTCGAAGATGACGGGGCCGTCCTTGACGAAGCCGCCGGCGGTGATGGGGCGGTGCTCGGCGTCGAGGATGGCGGCGTGGGCGGCGCCGGTGTTGACGGTCATGCCGGTTCCGGGCTGGGCGGTGGGCTGCTGCGAGGCGTCGGGGGCGGGGGCGGGCTGCTGGCGCTCGGTGGTGTGGGTGGCGGAGGCGGGTGGAGCGGGGGTTTGGGCGGGGGCCGCGGAGGCGAGGGTGAGGAGGAGGGCAAGCAGAGGGCGCATGGGTGGGTCCGGGGTCTATCTTACGTGGGGCGTGGGGACTGTTGCCGGGGACTGTTGAAGGGGGTTCTAGAAGACGTAGCGGCCGGTGAAGACGAGGTTGTGGTTGTAGGCGTGGAAGTGGGTGGCGGCGGTTTGGAAGCCGAAGCCGGCGACGAGGCCGGAGCGGCGGTGGGGTCGTGGGGGTGGAAGGCGTATTTGCCGACGACGAGGCCGGGGGTAAGAAAGGTCTGGATCTTGCCGTCGCGGGCGGAGCCGTACCAGCGGGTGGTGTTGACTTCGAGCTCGGGCCAGAGGTACCTGGCGATGTGGTACTGGAAGACGGTGTTGGTGGCGAGGGTGCGGCCGATGGTCTTGGTGTTGCCGGCGGGGAGGGTGGCGCCGAGGTTGGTGAAGGCGTCGAAGCGGCCCCAGCCTTTGCCGCCATTGAGGGTGGGGTTGAGGCTGGGACCGGTGGCACCGTTTTTGTGGCTGCCGGTGGGAAGGACGCCGACGAGCTGGGAGCTGAGGAGGTAGTTGCCGTGCTTTTCGTTGGCGGAGAGGATGCGGAACTTGGCCTGGAAGCTCATATCGCCGAAGCCGTCGGGGGTGCGGTCGCTGTGCTCGAGGAAGGGCGGGAGGAGGATGTCGAACTCGGTGCGGGCGAAGGGGATGAGGTTGAGGCCGCGGTTGCTGTCGAGGTTCCAGGTGCGGACGCCGGTGGAGGAGATCTGGCGGGTGAAGTCGGCGCGGAAGACCTGGATGAGCATGGGGTAGGGGGAGACGGCGGGGACGATCCACTTGGGTTGGTGGGCCTGGGTGCGGGTGGCGCGGGCCTGCCAGCGCTCGAAGAAGCCCATGGGGGCGGGCCTGGCCTGGAGGGCGGGGCGGGAGCCGGTGGTGGACTGCGGGGGGGCGGGGCTGGTGGAGATTGCCGAGTGGGAGGCGGAGAGTTCGGAGTCGGCGCGGGCTGCTGGTGTGACGAAGATGGTGAGGGCGGAGATGGCGAGAGCGGCAGATCCTCCGAGGGGACGTGCGGGGAGCGAGAATTTCAGCACGGGGTGGCGCTCCAAAGGTGCATCAGGGTGACTGATTTGTTGTTGCGAATCAGCGTAGATGCCGAGCTAGAGCGACGCATCGACTGAAAGTTGGAGATGCGATCGGGGATTGGCGTTGCGGAATCGCGGTGCTCCCGCGAAGCGAGGGATTCATGGCGGGCGGCGACGCCGTCCCGGAAGATCATGTCCCGGGGGCTGAAGCCCATGTTGTGCGGCCCCTAGATGTCCAGGCTAAAGCCTGGACCTATCTCAGAAGCGATGGCCTGTATTGCGGCGGAATGCGGAAAGACGCCTTTGCGTGGATCTATCCTTTGAGGCGATGGCCCCTGTATCTCCCGGTAGCGATGGCCCGTGTACCTCCCGGGAGCGATGGCCCCCCTGTATCTCCCGGTAGCGATGGCCCCGGTATCGCTCACCGCGAGACCAGGGGGAGTTCGATGATGGTGACGCTCGCGTTGGGGAAGGTGTGGTGGAAGGCGCCGTTGATGGGCTCGTTGAGGGTGACGGGGATGACGCGGTTGGGGTCTTCCTCGTCGTTTTCGACGAGGATGTTTTCGGCGGTGAGGGTGGTGATCTTGGCGGAGGCGGGGTGGATGCCGAGGGCGGAAAGGTCGAGGTTGGCGGTTTCGGGGCGGGTGAGGTGGCGGTTGACGCAGAGGAGGAGGAGCCTGGTGTGGTCTTCGGACTCGGCGGCGACGATGTCGAGGTAGGGGACGTCGGGGATCTCGGGGAGGCGGGTGATGCCGTGGGAGATGGTGTAGGTGGGGCTGTCGGAGGTGACGGAGAGGAGGTTGTGGGGGTGGGCGCCGGCGTACTCGCGCAGGACCCAGTAGGCGGGCGCGCCGTAGACCTGGGCGCGCTTTTTCCAGATGCCGCCGAACTCGAGGATGCCGGTCATGTCGGAGACCTGGACGACGTCGGAGTTGCGCATGACCATGTTGAGGAAGCCGCCGGCGAAGAGGGCTCCGCCGAGGTTGGTGTAGTTGGGACTGGTGTGGTCGCTCGAGATCATGAGCCACTCGGTGAAGGCGACTTTGACGTCAGGCTGGCCGGCGTCCGCGGCCTGCTTCTGGATGGCGTGCATGCGCGGGGCAAGGCCCCAGGGAAGGGCGAGGGCGGCCATGCTGCGGAAGTTGTCGGAGGCGTGCGGGAGCTGGACGCCGGCGTTGACGACGAAGTGGGTGGAAAGGAAGTTGAAGGTGTTGGAAGGGCTGGTGAGCTGCTGGGCGTTCCAGTCGTGGAAGTGATCCTCGTCGCCGCCGGTGGCGATGAGGCGGGCGTGGGGGTCGGCTTTGCGGACGGCCTGGCTGGTGGCGAGGGTGACGGCGGCGATGCGCTCCTGGGAGGGGTAGCCGACCTGGAAGTCGCCCCAGAGCTCGTTGCCGAGCTCCCAGAGGCTGCCGCCGTCGCCTTTGCCGTTGGGCTTGCCGCCGGATTTGCCGCCGACCCAGTGCTGGTCGACGTAGCGGACCCAGTCGGCGGCCTCCTCGGGGGTTCCGGTGCCGAGGTTGAGGGCGATCTGGGGCTCCGCGTGGATGAGCTCGCAGAACTTGAGGAACTCGTCGGTGCCGAAGGTGTTGTATTCGGGGATGCCCCAGGAGAGGTTGACCACCGAGGGGCGCTTGTCGAGCGGGCCGATGCCGTCCTTCCAGTCGTAGGCGGAGGTGAAGTTGCCGCCGAAGCGGATGAGCGGCGAGTGGAGGTCGCGGGCCATGGCGATGACGTCGGGGTCCATGCCGCTGATGGCGTCGGCGGGGTTGAGGCTGATGTTGTCGACCTCGGCGCGGGCGTCGTCGGAGAGGGAGATGACGAGGTCGACGGGCTCCAGGGGGGCGACGGTGCCGGGCTGAAGGGTGAGGGTGAAGGGGAGCTTGGTCCAGGTGGTGGAAGGTGCCTGAACGGTGGTGGAGGCGAGGACTTTAGTGGGGTGCGCGGGGCGGCGGAGGGAGAGGCTGACCGTGGCGGGGCCACGGACGTGCTTGAGGAAGACGCTGCCGTTGTACGTGAGCTCCCGCTGGACGGGGAGGTAGACCTGCTGAAGGACGCCGACCTCCTTGCCGGGGAGCGACATGATGAGGAGGGACTGGGCGGAGTTGGCGGCGTCTCCGCGGATGGGGGCGTAGCGGTTGCCCTCCGAGGAGTCGAGGGGCTCCCAGGGGAGGGGCAGGCCGAGCGAGGAAGCGCGGCGGAGTTGTGGGCGAGCCTTGAGCATGGCGTCGGCGTTTCCGGCGGACCAGAGGCCTTCCTCGAAGGAGCCGTTCTCGACGACGTCGGCCCAGAGGCCGCCGTAGGTGGAGTGGCCGATGGGCTCGAGGAAGCTGCCGAAGAGGGCGGGCGGGATGAGCTGCTCGGCGGCGGGACGGGTGACGCGGACGTGGATGGGGGTGTTTGCGGGTTGGGGGGACTCGGTCATCTGCGCGTGGGTAGGGATAGCGGCGAGGGGGGCGGTGAGGAGGAGGCGGCGGAGGGAGCGGGGGAGAGGCATGGGAGAGGTCTCCTGGAATGTGGGGGGAACGGGTGAGGGGGAACGGGTGTGGGCGACGGGAGAATTGTAATGGCTTTCACGCTTGTTCACGTTTGTTCTGAGGAGGCGTGATGTTGGACGCGCGACTCTGGTAGCGGGCTTGGGTGGTGTTGGGCGACGAGGTGTTTATGGCGGAGGCGGGGCGCCGGGTTGAGGAGCCTGGGACGGCGGGGCGGCCGGGGCGGCGCGTGGGTCCTGGATGTGGGCGAGGTCGGTGGCGAGTTTGAGCTCGCGGGTGGAGGCTTCGGTTTGGCCGAGGCGGGCGAAGGTGAGGCCGAGGTAGTAGTGGGCGGGCTGGTAGTCGGGCGAGCCGGCTACGGCCTCCGCGAGCTCCGTGCGGGCGGCGGCGAAGTCTTTCCGGCGGTAGCTGAGGATGCCGAGGCCGGTGAGGGCGCCGCCGTGGTGGGGGTCGCGGGCGAGGGTCTTGCTGAAGAGGGGTTTGGCGGTGTCGGGGTCCCCGGCGTCGAGGGCGATCTGACCCAGCTGGTAGTACGACTCGGTCTGGAGGGGCTGGAGGTCGAGGGAGCGTCCAAACTCGGCTTTGGCGTCGTCGATGTGCTGCTGCATCTGGAGGAGGTGGCCGAGGCCGAAGTGGGCGGTGGCGTCGTTGGGGTGGGTCCTGAGGTAGGCGCGGAGGTGGCGTTCGGAGTCGGCGAAGTGCTCGCGGTCCAGCTCGACGCGGGAGAGGGCGTAGAGGGTCTGGGGATCTTCGGGGTGGAGTTTGAGGGCGGTTTCGAGGGCGTCCTGGGCGATGGGAAGCTGGTGGAGCTGCTCGGCAAGGATGCCGAGGTCGAGGAGGAGCGTGGGGTCGTCGGGGAGGTGCTCGCGGGCGTGCTGGAGGCAGAGGAAGGCGGCGTCGGGGTGGCCGGCTTTGCGGGTGTCGAGCGCGAGCTCGGTGGCGGCGGTGAGTTCGCCGGTGCGGGCTGAGGGGTTGCGAAGATCGGTGGCGAGGACGGCTTCGAAGCGGTCCATGGCCTCGGGGTAGCGGTGCTGCGCGAGCTGGAGCTGGCCGAGGGCGAGGTTGGCGGGCGGGTGGTTGGGGCTGAGGGTGAGGGCCTGGGTGAGGAGCTGCTCAGCGGCGGCGGGCTGGCTCTGTGCGACGAGGGCTTGGGCCTGGCGGGTTAGGTCGTCGGGGGTGGCTTGTTCGGCGTGGAGCGGGGGTGGGGTGGGAGTTTGGGGGGCGGCGGTCGCGGTGAGGAGGGAAAAGAGGAGGGCTGCGGAGGTGGGGGTCATCTGCGATGAAGAACGGCAGGAGGCTCCCTGGATCATGTTGGGGAGCGCTCCTGCCAAAGGTTGCACAGCTTGGGTGGTGGTTAGAACTGGAAACGGGCGGTGAGCTGCAGAGATCGGGGCTGGTCGATGGTGGCAAACGGGACGCCGAAGAAGGGGTCGCTCGGGTTGGTGTTGGGCGTAGCGAAGATGTGGCGGTTGAAGGCGTTCAGGATCTCGACTTTGAAGGTGAAGTTGAGGTTCTCGCCGATGGGGGTGCGCTTGAGGACGCTGAAGTCCTCGTTGTAGAACTTGAAGTTGCGGACTTCGCCGGTGACGCGGGGAACATTTCCGAACTGGAAGGCTCCGTTGTCGGCGTTCGGTGCGTTGCCGACGATGCGAGCGCGGCGGCGGCGGTAGGTGGCGGCGTTCTGATCGATAAAGGCCGGGGCGTTCTGGAGCGCGGCATACTGTGGGTTGTCGGACGCGCCCTGGTTATTGTTAGGGATTAGGAGGCCGTTGAAGATGGAGTCGACGTTGGGATCGGGACCGGTCAGGGTGTTATTGCTTCTGAGCTGGCGGAAGGGATCGATCTTTCCGCGGAGGCGGGCGTTGCTGGAGAGTTGTGAGCCGGGGATGCGGGTGTACGAGATGCAGTTATTGTAGCCGGGGATGCCGGTGGCGCCGCCGCAGGTGTTGGCGGGTTGATTGACGCCGAAGCTGAAGGGCTCACCGGACTGGTAGCGCTGTACGCCGCCGACCTCGAAGCCGCTGATCGCGGCGCGGAGGAGGGGGTTGCCACCGCTGAGGAACTGCCGGCCCTTGCCGAAGGGAAGCTGGTAGAGGTAGCTGATGACAAAGGTGTGGGGGATGTCCTGATTGGAGATGGCCTTCTGGCTCTTGGAGTTGGAGGGATCCTGCAGCTGGTTTACACCGTTGTTCACGTTGATGATGGAGTCGGCGTTGGTGATGGTCTTGGCCCAGGTGTAGGAGGCCTGGAGGTTGAGACCGTTGGAGAAGCGGCGCTCGAGGCTTGAGACAAGGGCGTGGAAGGTGGAGTGGCCGAGGTTCTGGAGGCAGCAGTCGGTGGCGATGAAGTCGTACTGCGGGTAGGGCCGGAGAGCCTGCGCCACGCGCCCATTGAAGGGCCGGGTGGTGGTGGTGGTGCCGACGGTGTTGGTGTAGGTGTAGGGAGCGGTGAGGCCGTTGGCGGCGAGGTCGTGGCTGTTGAGGGCGTCACCGCGGGCGAATTGCGAGGTGGAGATGTTGTTGATGTTCTCTACCTGCGACTTGAGGTGAGCGCCGGCGTTGCCGAGATAGCCGATGGTGAGGATGAGGTCCTTGGCGAGCTCCTGTTGTACCTGCAGGTTCCACTGGTTAAGCTGGCCGGGACGACCGTAGGAGGCTTTGACGAGGTTTCCGAAGTGCTGTGGACCATCGGGGTTGCCGTTATCAAACTGGCCGGGATCGAGGTTGATGCCGGCGGAGTAGGCGGGAAGACCGGCGTCGATGTTGAAGGCGGGATCGAAGCCGTTCGAACCGAAGCCGGGGTTGGCAGTGTAGCCGGTGCGGGTGTCGCCGCCGAAGTCCGAGTACTGGAGCGGGGCGTAGAGGGTGGCGAAGCCGCCGCGAAGGACGGTCTTGCCGGCGCTGTTGGCGGGGGTGAAGGCAAAGCCTACGCGGGGAGCGATGTCCTTGAACCAGGTATCGGCCCAGCGCTTGTTGCAGCTGGTGCAGTTGGACGCGAAGACGAGAGCTCCTGGAAGGCCGCTATGGGGGTCGATGGCGGTGAGGCTGAAGTTCGAGGTGTCGCTGTACTTCTCCTTGCGCGGCCGGTCGATGTCGTAGCGGACGCCGAGGTTAAGGACGAGGGAGTTCGAGACTTTAAGATCGTCCTGGGCGAAGAAGCCGTAGTAGTCCTGAATCCATTGCGCCTGGTGGAAGGGCACGGAGACACCACCGAAGTCTGTGAGACCGAGGAGAAGGCTGGCGAAGCCGTTACCGGTTCCACGGGAGAAATCGCCGGTTTGGGCGGCCGCTGTTTGATTGCCGGAGAAGTTGATCGTACCGTTGGTGCCGCCGTTGGAGATGGCCGAATACTGCTGGTAGCGGTAGTCGAAGCCGAACTTGAAGCTGTTGCGACCCTTCTGCCAGCTGATGGAGTCGTTGAGGCGGATGCCGTTGTCGATGTTGTCGTCGTTCTGGTTACGGCTGAGGGGGCTGTAGCCGCCGACGTTGATGCGGGGCAGACCGGTGATGTTGCCGATGCCGAGCGCCGCGGCGTTCAGGGTTCCGTTGGTATTGAACGAGGTGTTGATGGAGTTGGTGCGGTTGAAACCAATGTTGAGGTGGTTGAGGATGTTGGGGTTCAGGACGAAGTCCCAGCCGCCGCGGCCGAAGTGGGTGATGAAGTCCTGGATCTGGGTGTTGTAGTCGATGGGGCCGTTGAAGGCCTGGTTGGTGGGGTTGTGGCGGGTGTTGTCGCGGGACGAGTAGGAGCCGTAGATCTTGTGCTTGGCGTTGATGGTCTCGTCGATGCGGATGGTGTAGGTCGTGTTGAAGATGGGGGAGGCGGAGGTCAGGATGTAGTTGCCGTTGAGGGCGGCGGTGTTGGCGCCGGGATAGAGATTGGCGATGTTCTGGCCGACCTGGTTGAGGCGTCCCTGTGGAATGACGTTGAAGTTTGGATTCAGGGTCTTTTGTCCGGCCGCGGGCGCTGTTCCGAAGGGAAGGCGGCAGCGGACGCCAAGCGGGTTGGTGGCTGAGACGTTGTTGTTGCTGGTGGCCGGGTCGAAGATTTCGCCGAAGTAGATCGGGCGGCCGTCGCAGGGGTTGATGTTGCCGGTCGGAGTTGGACCCCCTCCGTTGAAGATCTGGTCCTGGAAGTTACCGGTCAGTTCGGGTGTGGTGGGGACGCTGCTGGTGAAGGGCCCGCCGAGGGATTGGCGGTACTGCTCCCAGCTAAAGAAGAAGAAGGTTTTATCCCGGCCGTTGTAGAGGTGGGGGATGGCGACGGGGCCTCCAAGGCTGCCGCCGTAGTCGTTCTTTTTGTCGCTGGCTCTGCGGTTGGCATTGACCCTATCGGCGTCGCCGATGGACCGGTAGTAGGCCTGCCGACCGTTGTTGAACCAGTCGTTGGCGTTGAGGGCGTCGTTGCGGAAGAGGTCGAAGACGGTGCCGTGGTAGGCGTTGGTGCCGGATTTGGTGACGAAGTTCTCGATACCGCCGGTGGTGCGGCCGAACTCGGCGGCGGGGGTGGAGGTGGTGACCTTGAACTCGGAGATGGCTTCGACAGAGGGGGCGGTTTCATCGAAGGAGGAGCCGTTTTCGGTGCGGACGATGGAGGCGCCGTCGAGGAGGATCTCGTTGCCGAAGGCCTGACCGCCGCCGACCTTGTTGAGGAAGATGCCGTTGTTGCTGTTGGCGGAGCCGGGGCCGGTGGTTCCGGGGATGAGGAAGACGAAGGCCTCGGGCGAGCGGAGGGCTCCGATGCCGCCGAGGGCGAGGGGGAGGTCGATGATCTGCTGGGTGGTGACGGTGCCGCTGACCTCGGAGGACTGGGTTTCGACGGAGGGGGCGTCGGACTCGACGGTGACGGTCTCGTTGGCGCCACCGGCGGAGAGATTGATGTCGAAGGAGGTCACGGTGCCGACGCGTACCTCGACCCCGGTGTTGACGGTCGACTTGAAGCCGGAGGCGGTGGTGGTGATGGTGTAATGGCCGAGGGGGACCGATGGCAGGCGATAGGAGCCGGAGGAGGTGGAGACGGTGTTGAAGAGGTTGCCCGTCTCCTCGCCCTTGGCGACGATGGCGGCGTTGGGGATGGCGGCGCCGGAGCTATCGAGGACGTTGCCGGCGATCTGGCCCTGGGTGGTCTGCGCGGGGGCTACGACCGCGGGGAGCAGGAGAGCGAGGAGGGCTGCCGCAAGTCGGGCGAATCGAGGGACTGAGTTCACTGTGTTCTCCAGAGGTAGTGGGTGAGGCGCCTGGGACCTGTGTTCTGGCTTTGCGATCCGCGTGACAGGTCTAGATGTTGGTGCTGGGTTCAGGTTTTGCGAGGTGGTCACCCCGGCGCTGAACTGTGTAAACGTTTGCAGGTATAAGCAGCACGAAATATAAGAGAGCGAACACCCGTTGTCAACTGGAGCTTGTCGCCCTGGGGGGCGAGGACACTCTCCACCCTACGGAGGAGCAAAGGGGAGGCTAAAAACCCTTGATTTGTGGGGAACGGTGGGCTGATAAGGGGGTTAACCGCGCAGCTACCTGTCGGTCTCGGTGGAGTGGGAACCGTAGAGGCTGGCGCTGATTTTGAGTTCGGCCTCGGCTTTGGCGGAGAGGCCGGAGCGCCGGTAGATCTGGCCGAGCTGGTAGTGCAGGCGGGGGTTTTTGGGGGCGAGGGCGACGGCCTGCTCCATCTCGCGGGCTGCGGGGGCGTCCTGGGCGGTGGCGGTGTAGGCGCGGGAGAGCTCCTCGTGGCAGCGGGGAGACTGGGGGGCAATGAGGACAGCTTGCTCGAGGAGAGGGACGGCCTCGGCGGGGCGGGATTTGCTGTTGAGCAGGGTGGCGAGGTTGAGCAGCGGCTGCTCGCTGGGATGGGGGCTGGCGGCCTGCGCGGCGACGGAGCGGCGGTAGGCGGAGAGGGCCTCTTCGGTGCGGTTCTGGGCTTCGAGGGAGAGGCCGAGGTTATTAAGGGCTTTGGGCAGGAGAGGGGCAAGGGAGAGGGTGCGGTTGAAGTCCCGTTCGGCTTCGACGAAGTTGCCCCCGTTCATCTGGGCTCGGCCGAGGTCGTACCAGGCTTCGGCGTTGCGGGGGTCGGCGGCGAGGGAGCGCTCGAGCCAGTGGATGGCGTCGGGATAGTCGTCGAGCAGGACATAGTCGAGGGCGACGATGCGGAGGTCTTCGGACTGCGGGGGCTTGAGAGCGGCGGCTTCGGTGTAGGCGGCGAGGGAGTCTTTGGGTTTGTTTTCGAGATGGAGGAGAAAGGCGAGGAGATAGCGGGCGGCGGCGGAGCTGGGGTCAGTGGCGAGGCAGGTGCGGAGGATGGGCTCGGCGGCGGCGAGGTGGTTCCCGCGGATGAGGGATCTGGCCTGGGCGAGGGGGTCGGGGCTCTGGGCTGAGGTTTGGGTCTGGGCGGATGCGGTGAGCGTGAGAAGCAGCAGAAGCTCACCGCAGAGGATGCGAGAGGAGGCAAATGGGCGCTGGGGGAGGAGAGGTCCATGGGGGCGGGAACGGGAGGTGAGGCGGATCACTTGGCGGGGGTGGAGGAAGGGGGCTCGTCGATCTTGAGGACCTGGTTGGCGGGGACGTTTTCGAGTTTCTGGACGATGCCGCTGGGCCAGTGGATCTCGATGGACCGGGCGGAGGTATCGGGGCCGAGGCCGAAGTGAGCGCGCTTGTCGTTGGACGAGAGATAGCTGCCGGCGGTGGAGACAGTGGCCCACTGCGGGCCGTGGCTGGTGGTGAGCTTGATCTCGGCGCCGATGCCGTCGCGGTTGGACTTATGGCCGACGAGCGAGAGGAGGAGCCAGTGGTTGGGGGTGGAGGTCTCGTTGTGGAGGATGTGGGCGGGGCCGCCGTTGGTGGTGACGATGGCGTCGAGGCGGCCGTCGTTATCGAGGTCGCCGATGGCGAGGCCGCGGCTGACCCAGGGCTGCTGAAAGACGGCGCCGGACTGGGCGGAGACGTCGACGAAGCCGCCCTTGCCGATGTTGCGGGCGAGGAGCATGGGCTCCTTGTAGTGGAGTTGCGGGTAGTTGAGCTCGACGGTGTCGAGGTCGTGGCCCTGGGCGATGAGGATGTCCTTGAGGCCGTCATTGTCGTAGTCGAGGAAGCGGATGCCCCAACCGGAGTGGAGGAGCGTCATGCGGGCGAGGCCGGAGACGTAGGTGTCGTAGGTAAAGGAGCCGTCGCCGTTGTTGCGGTAGAGGGCGTACTTCTGGTTGGCGAGGTTGGTGATAACGAGGTCGGGGATGCCGTCGTTGTTGTAGTCGGCGAAGTCGATGCCCATGCCGGCGAAGGTGCGGCCGTCGCCATCGACGGCGACCTCGGCGGTGAGGCCGGTCTCCTCGAAGTGTCCGCCGCCCTGGTTGCGATAGAGGAACTCGAGCATGGAGTCGTTGGCGACGGCGAGGTCGACCTTGCCGTCTCGATCGTAGTCGGCAATGGCGATGCCGAGGCCTTTTCCGGGGACGTCGAGGCCCATTTTTTTGGCGACCTCGGTGAAGTGGCCGTTGCCGTCGTTGTGGTAGACGAGGGCGGGGATGGCGGGGTAGATGTCGGGGTGGCAGTAGGCGCGGTAGCCTTCGCGGTGTTCGCCGCAGAACTCGTCGTTGAAGTCCCACTCCATGTAGCGGAGGACGACGAGATCGAGGTTGCCGTCGTTGTCGAGGTCGACCCAGGCGGCGGAGGTGGACCAGGTGAAGCCGGGGGTGGTGGGGCCCCCGGTGCCGGACTGCTGGGTGACGTCGGTGAAGGTGCCGTTGCCGTTGTTGCGGTAGAGCTTGTTGCCGCCGTAGGCGGTGACGTAGAGATCTTCGAAGCCGTCGTTATCGAAGTCTCCGACGGCGACGCCCATGCCGTAGCCGACGCCTTTGAGGCCGGCCTTTTCGGTGACGTCCTCGAAGGTGCCGTCTTTTTTCTGGTGGAAGAGACGGTTCCAGTCTTCGGGGCCGGCCTTTTGGGGGACGGTGCCCTTGGGTGTGGGGCTGGAGAGGGGGGCTCCGTTGACGAAGAAGAGGTCGAGGAGGCCGTCGTTGTCGAAGTCGAAGGCGGCGACGCCAGAGCCCATGGTTTCGATGAGGTACTTGTGGGGGGTATGGGAGGCGACGCCAGTGAAGTGGATGCCGGCTTTGGCGGCGGTGTCGACGAAGTTGCCGGGCTGGGTGGGGCCTGGGTTCTGGCCCTGGATCGCCGGCTGGGCGACGATGGCTGTGACGAGAGCGAGGGAAGCTAGGAGCGATTTCAACATGGCGCGGCGGCCCGGGCGGGTCAACCGTAGTGTACTGCCTAGACGGGCTACGTCAGTGCACTGGGAGGCGGTAGGGGATACGCACATGGCGTTCGTTTCCGGGGAAGTCCCTGGTGTTTCGCGTGACCAAGACACCGCGTTCGACGACGGCGGTTGCTATGGTGATCGCATCGGGAAGCTTGATCCGGCGTTGACGACGCTCGATGACTGCCTGCTCCGCGATGGCACCGCTTAGGGAGATCAGGCGGAACTCCGAGAGGAGTTTCCTTACGGTCCATTCCAGCTCCGGTGTCGCGCCAGCCATGACCTCCATCCAGGTCATAATGCTGATGGCTCCGTCGTCATGACATTTGACTTCGTTGCGCGCGGCCTCTATGCCCTTCAGAAGATCGATAAGGATGTTGGCATCGAAGACCGTGGTCACCGGTCCCACTCACCGCGCATACGCTCCTGGTACTCGAGCGCATCTTCCTTCATGTCGGCCCAAATACCGAACGCCTCATCGATGCCTGAGGCTTTGCGCTTGCGGGGGGCGAGGTAGGCGCTTATGGCGCGCCGAACCAGTTCAGCGCGAGAGGTGTTTTCCTGCTTACTCAGCTGGTTGAGCAACGTGAGATCTTCTTCGGGAATGTCGACCAGGGTTCGCATAGGAGGTGCCCTCTGATATCACCGGAGTATATCAGCGCCGCCTGGACGAGCGAGTCTTTTTGGGCTGTGCGCTGACAAGTGAATACTCGACGTCCCAGGCCTAGATCGCTGCTGCCTGGGCCAATTAGGCAAGGCGCGGGCGGCTAGTTCACGGTCTCCGAAAACTCGGCCCAGTCGGTGGGATCGTGGGGCATGAGGCCCACGTTCTGGAGGTAGTGGAGGGTGCGGCGGGCGCGCCCGAAGAAGACGTGGCGGCAGCCGCGCATGAGGGTGCGTTCGAAGTTGACCGGGTCGCCGCGGTACTCGAGGATGCAGTCGATGAGGGTGCAGTCGATGAAGTGCTTGCCGTCGATCTCAAGCGAGATGCCCTGGATCGTCTGACCCTGAATGGTTTCCATGTTCGTGAACTCCTTGTGGATGGTTACACGTACAGAAACCGACCCGTCTTTGAATGGTACGCGAGGCTGGCGGAAGAGCCATTCCCTAAAAGGGGTAACCGGATGGGGGCAACGGTCACTCCTGACCGGTGTGCTGCGGGGACGGCGCGGGTGTTCCGCGGCCGGTAAGCTGGCGGATGAGGTCCACCTCGCGCTGGCGGTAGGGGGTGTCGTCCTGCTTGAAGACCTCGTGGAACCAGAGGGTGGGCTGGGCGCGGACGTAGGGGTGCTCCCAGGAGTCCCAGGGAAAGTAGGTCTGGGTTTTGCCGGCGACAAAGCCCCAGTTGATGGCGGCGACGTTGTATTTCTTGGCGATGGGGAGGGAGCCGTCAAAGGTGGAGCCGGCTCCGCGGGCCATGTACTCGGTGCAGAGAATGGGCCGGTGGTTGGGCTGGAGCTCCTGGATGCGGGCCTCGAACTCCTCGGGCCAGCCGTAGTTGTGGAAGGAGATGACGTCGGACTCGGCGAGCTGGATCCTGGTGGTGGCGCTTTCCTGGGCGGGATCGGACCAGTTGCCGACCCAGACGCCGCTGGTGAGGGGCTGGGTGGGGTGGACGGAGCGGGCCCAGGCGAAGGCCCTGGGGAGGAGCTCGTCGACGCGGCGGACCTTGGCGGGCTCATCGGCAACGACGTCGCCGCCCCGGTTGTCGGGCTCGTTCCAGACGTCCCAGCCGAGGATGCGGTTGTCGTTGGCGAAGGCGCCGACGACGCCTTTGACGTAGGCCTCAAGTTGGGGCTCGTCGGCGGGGTTGAGGAGACGCTCCTTGCCGGGGCTTTGGACCCAGCCGGAGTTGTGGACGCCGGGGATGGGCGGGTGCTGGGCGCCGAGGTGCGGGTTGTTCTCCCAACAGGAGTCAAAGAGGACGAGGAGCGGTTTGATGTGGTGCTTGGCGGCGATACCGAGGAAGGTGTCGAGGCGCTTCTTGAAGCCTTCGGGGTCCTGCTGCCAGAGCTGGTCCTGGAGGAAGACGCGCATGGTGTTCATGCCGATGCCCTCGGCCAGGCCGAGCTCTTTGTCGTTGAGCGCGGGGTTGAAGGTGGCGGCCTGGAACATCTCGAGCTCGTTGATGGCGTCGGAGGGGATGAAGTTGGAGCCGACGAGCCAGGGCTGCCCGGCGTACCAGGCGTTGGCCTTGGTCTCGGACCACCGGGCCTGGGCTCCGGCGCAGAGGGTGGATGCGGCGAGGGCGAAGGCGGCGAGGGTGGACCGGAGATTCATGAGCGGGGCCTTTCGGGCGCGGCGAAGTGGATTTGCGGGCGAGACCAACGATACAACATGCGGTCGAAGCGGTTCCACGAACAAGAGTTCGACTCGGTATCGACCCAAGTCGTTTCAGGGGAGACCGGCTGGCGGGTCTAGCGGGGGGCGGGACCGGTGGACTGCCGGACGACGAGGGTGGGGTGGATGACGTGCTCTTCGCCGAGGCCGGGGGGACCGCCCTGGGGATCGCGGTTGTGAAAGATACTGCGGAAGGCGATGTTGGCGAGCTCGACGCGTGGAACGCTGAGGGTGGTGAGGCTGGGATGGGTGAAGGCGGAGAGTTGGATACCGTCGTAGCCGACGACCGAGATGTCCTCGGGGACGCGTAGGCCGCGCTCGTAGACGGCGCCCATGGCACCGATGGCGGTGAGGTCGTTGGAGCAGAGGACGGCGGTGGGCTTCGCGCCGGAGGCGAGGATGCGCTCCATGGCATCGTGGCCGCCGTCGACGCGGTGGTTGCCCTCCTGGATCATGCGCTTATCCGGGGTGAGGCGGTGCCTGGCGAGCATGGCGGTGAAGGCCTGGAGGCGGACGCGGGCGGAGCTGAGGGCGAGCGGACCGCTGATAAAGGCGATGCGGGTGTGCGCGAGCTCGCTGAGGTGATCGATGGCGTAGCTGACGCCGGTGGGGTAGTCGATGCGGACGCTCGAGACGCCCGGGCCGGGGGCTCCGGTATCGAGGAAGACGAGCGGGATGTGGCGGCGGCTGAAGACCTCGATGAGCCGGTCGTCCATCTCGGAGGTGAGGATGGCGACGCCGTCGACCTTGCGCTGGAGCATGCGGCGGACGCAGGTCTCCATGCGGATAGGGTCGTAGTTGGTGTTGGCGATGAGGACCTCCTGCCCATGCTCGACGGCGATGTCTTCAAAGGCCTTGACGAGCTCGGGGAAGAAGGGGTTGGTGATGTCGGAGATGATGAGGCCGTAGAGGGAGGAGCGACCGGAGCCGAGGGCGCGGGCGTTGGTATTGGGGTAGAAGCCGAGGGACTCGATGGCGCGGCGGACGCGCTCCGCTGTTTTGGGGCTGACGTTTGCGGATCCGTTGATGGTCCGGGAGACGGTGGCGGTGGAGACCCGGGCTTTTCGAGCGACAGCCGTGATGTTCATAGACCTGCGAGGGAGAGTGAGGAAGAGAGGATGGACGCCGGTGCGAGTCGTTGCGATGGTACGGGTCTATCGCTTGTCCCGCAATGTGTTTCCGTAACTATCGCATGGAGGTAACAGGGCGTGATCTGAGGGACGGGGCGGGTGATGGGGCGGAGGGCGGCGCGGCGTGGAGGGAGAGGCGTCCGGTCGACATGCGATTGACTGGCGGGATAGGATCAGCGGGAAGCTCGATGAGAACAGATCGCGATCGATGGTTGGGATGGCTGCTGCTCGCAAGTCTTGGTGTGCCTGCGGGGCGGTTGTGGGCGCAGGGTACGCCGGTGCAGGAGGCGATCCAGAGGGGCGCCCTGGCGATGCGCAATGGGCGGAGCGCGGATGCGGAGAGCGCGTTTCGGGATGCGGTGAAGCTGGCTCCGGGGATGGCGGACGCGCATCTGGACCTGGGTCTGGTGCTGGGGCGGGAGGGAAAGGCGGAGGAGGCGATCGCCTCCGTGCGGAAGGCGATTGAGCTGGACCCGAAGCTCCCTTCGGCGCACATGTTTCTGGGGGTGTTTCTGTACCAGGCGAACCGGCGGGAGGAGGCGATTGGAGCCCTGAAGCAGGAGCTGGCGACGGATCCGAAGAACGTGGAGGCGCTGACGTGGCTGGGCATTGCCGAGCTGGCGGACGGGCATCCGGAGATGGCGGTGGAGCCGTTTGACCGGGCGGCGGAGATGACGCCGAACGATCTGAGCGTGCTCGAGTATCGCGGGAGGGCGCACAGCCAGGTGGCGCGGGACAGCTACGCGAAGATGGCGCAGATCAGTCCGAACTCCTGGCAGGTGCACAAGGTGCGGGCGGAGCTGTACGCGGAGGATGAGAAGAATGCGGAGTCGATCAAGGAGTATGAGGCGGCGATCCAAATTGAGCAGCGTAATCCGGATCTGTACGAGGGTTTGGGGGATGTGTACCGGAAGCTGAACGAGCTTGAAGCGGCGCAGAAGGCGTATGCGCGGGAGCTGGAGCTGAGCCCGTCGAACCCGATTGCGATGTACAACCTGGGGAGCACGGCGATCGATCGGGGGGACTATGCGGCGGGCGTTCCGCTGCTGGAGGGGATGCGCGACAGGTACCGGGGGGCGGCGGTGGCCGACTACTACCTGGGGCGCGGTCTGGCCGCAACGGGCAAGGAGGCGGAGGCGGTGGCGCGGCTGGAGGGCAGTGCCAAGGCGGATCCGGAGGGCGAGGTGGCGAAGCGCTCGTACTACGAGCTGGCGCGGATCTACCGGAAGCTGCAGCGGCCGACGGAAGCGGAGAACGCGCTGCGCGAGTACAACCGTTTGCGCGAGGCGCAGGACAAGAGGAATGCGGAGCGGGTGCAGGACTGGCGCAAGCTGGGGGCGGCGGTGGGGCCGAGTTCGTGAGCTTTCGATTGCCGGTGAGATCGTTCGGTAAGGCGGCGGCTCGATGTGGGGGCGAGGGGCTCAGGTTCCGGGGGGTGGGGTGTAGAGGTCGACGTACACGTGTACGGGAGCGGCGTCGAGGGCGTTGGGGTCAAGAGAGAGTTTCGAGATGGCGTCCTGCTGCGATTGCGGGAAGCGACGGGCGAGGTTGGTGCGGAACTTCTGTTGGAGGAGGGGGATGCCCTCGGCGCGGCGGCGGCGGTGGCCGATGGGGTACTCGACGGTCTCGGTGAGGATGGTGCCGTCGGTAAAGGTGAGGGTGAGAGTGTTGGCGATGGAGCGTTTTTCGGGGTCGAGGTAGTCGGCGGTGAAGAGGGGCTCTTCGACGCAGGTCATGCGGGCGCGGAGCTGGTCGATGCGCGGGGCGTGATCGGGGTGGGCGGCGACGGTGTCCTCGTAGTCGGAGGCGAGGAGGTGGCCGAAGAGGAGGGGGACGGCGACCATGTACTGGATGCAGTGGTCGCGGTCGGCGGGGTTGGAGAGGGGGCCGACCTTGTCGATGATGCGGAGGCAGGCCTGGTGGGTGCGGATGGTGATGGAGGCGATGCCGTCGATGGACTTCCCTGCCCCGAGCATCTCCCCGCGGAGGGTCATGGCGGCTTCGACGGCGGTTTGGGCGTGGAACTCGGCGGGAAAGCTGATCTTGAAGAGGATGTTTTCCATGACGTAGGAGCCGTAGGGGCGCTGGAAGCGAAAGGGCTCCTTGCGGAAGAGGACGTCGTAGAAGCCCCAGGTCTTGGCGGTGAGGGCGGTGGGGTAGCCCATCTCACCGGCCTGGACCATGAGGGCGAGGCGGACGGCGCGGCTGGTGGCGTCGCCGGCGGCCCAGCTTTTGCGGGAGCCGGTGTTGGGGGCGTGGCGGTAGGTGCGGAGGCTTTGGCCGTCGACCCAGGCGAGCGACAAAGCGTCGATGATCTGAGCGCGGGAGAGGCCGAGCATGCCGGCGACGACGGCGGTGGAGGCGACCTTGACGAGCACGACGTGATCGAGGCCGACGCGGTTGAAGGAGTTTTCGAGGGCGAGGCAGCCCTGGATCTCGTGGGCCTTGATCATGGCGGTGAGGACGTCGCGCATGGTGAGCGGGGGGCGGCCGGAGGCGACGGCGTTGCGGGAGATCCAGTCGGCGGTGGCGAGGATGCCGCCGAGATTGTCGGAGGGGTGGCCCCACTCGGCGGCGAGCCAGGTGTCGTTGAAGTCGAGCCAGCGGATCATGGCGCCGATGGAGAAGGCGGCCTGTACGGGGTCGAGCTGGAACGCGGTGCCGGGGACTTTGGCGCCGTTGGGGACGGTGGTGCCGGGGACGATGGGGCCGAGGAGCTTGGTGCAGGCGGGGTATTCGAGGGCCTCGAGACCGCAGCCGAGGGTGTCGATGAGGCAGTTGCGGGCGGTCTCGTAGGCGAGGTCGCTGGTGATCTCGTAATCGAGGACGAAGTCGGCGATGTCCTGGAGGACCTGGTCGGGTTTGGGGCGTTCTGTTGGGATGTGGCTGGACATGATTTCCTTAGTTGTTCTGATTCGACATCAGAGACAGCTTTCTCGCGGCCTCTTCTCTCTCCGACTCCGAGATGTACCTGGAACCGACTGCTTGGCGGAAGAACTCTGCAGCTAACTTGTTCCCATGCGGGCGCGCCTCGTAAATTTTCGCCAGTTCAAAACAAGCAGATCCGTCACCCAATGCGATCGCCTTTTTTAGCCAACGGATGGCTGCACTAAGATTTCCGGACTGCCTCTTATCCACGGCAAGATTCAAGGCTGCGACACTCTCTCCTTTCGCGAAGGCCTTCTTGTACCACCGTTCTGCCTCGGGCAGACTTTTCCGTACTCCGTGCCCGCCGCATAGTAATTCGCGAGATTGATCTGTGCACTCGTGTCGCCGAGCTTTGCAGCCGCCATGAAGAGTTTGAATGCACGGCGGTATTTGTGGAGTTGCTCGGCCGCTTCGGCCTGAAGTATCAGTTCGTGTGTGGAGGTCTGGGATGACATCTGCGCTTCGCTTAGCTGTCAGTGCCGCTGGTCGAGGGGGAGGAAGGGGAGGTCTTCGGGGCCGGTGTAGGTGGCGGCGGGGCGGATGATTTTGCCGTCGGCGCGCTGCTCGAGGATGTGGGCGGACCAGCCGGCGGTGCGGGCGAGGACGAAGAGGGGGGTGAACATGGCGGTGGGGATGCCCATGAGGTGGTAGGCGACGGCGGAGAACCAGTCCAGGTTGGGGAACATTTTCTTGGCGTCCCAAAGGACGGTTTCGAGGCGTTCGGCGACCGCGTACATCCCGAGGTCGCCGGAGGTTTGGGCGAGGTCGTGGGCGACTCCCTTGATGATGGCGTTGCGGGGGTCGGAGACGGTGTAGACGGGGTGGCCGAAGCCGATGACGACCTCTTTTTTGTCTAAGCGAGAGCGGATGTCGCGTTCGGCCTCGTCGGGCGAATGGTAGCGTTGCTGGATCTCGAGGGCGACCTCGTTGGCTCCGCCGTGTTTGGGGCCGCGCAGGGCTCCGATGGCGCCGGTGATGGCGGAGAAGAGATCGGAGCCGGTGCCGGCGATGACGCGCGCGGTGAAGGTGGAGGCGTTGAACTCGTGCTCGGCGTAGAGGACGAGCGAGATCTGCATGGCGCGGACGTGCTCGGGAGAGGGCGGGTGCCCGTGGAGGAGGTGAAGGAAGTGAGCGGCGATGGTGTCGTGACTTGCCGACTCGGGGGTGTCGAGATCGAGGCGGCGGCCATTGCGGGAGAAGTGGTGCCAGTAGAGGAGCATGGGGCCGGAGGTGGCGAGAAGGGTATCGGCGCAGAGGAGGGCGGAGGCGCGGCTCCTGTCGTCCTTTTCGGGGAGCGCGCAGCCGAGGGCGGAGACGCCGGTGCGGAGGACGTCCATGGGGTGGGTAGCGGGCGGGAGCTGCTCGAGGACGGAGCGGACGAGGGCGGGGAGCGGGCGGAGGCGGACGAGCTTGGCTTTATAGGCAGCCAATTCGGTTCCATTTGGGAGTTTGCCGTAGAGGAGGAGGAAGGCGACCTCTTCGAACTCGCAGTGCTGGGCGAGGTCGGCGATGTCGTAGCCGCGGTAGTGGAGGTCGTTGCCGGTGCGGCCGACGGTGCAGAGGGCGGTGTTGCCGGCGGGGGTTCCGGAGAGGGCGACGGATTTTTTGGGTTTGAAGGCGGGCGTTTCGGGGGGTGTGTTGTCAGGGGAGGTCTGATCGGGTTTGGGCGTCATTGTTTGTGATCTCTCGGTGTGGGTTTGAGCTGTGTGGGCGAGTGTCTAAGGTTGCGGGCTGTTGGAAGAGCGTACCTCAGCGGCTGAAGCCGCGTGTTCGATCGGCAGCTTATGGCACGGCTGAAGCCGTGCCCTTAAGCAAGACCGGTTCTTACGTACCCACTTTCGGGTCCCTCACTTTACGGCACGGCTGAAGCCGTGCCCTTCCGGAGATGGTGGGGACGCTGAGAGGTTTTCGGCGGGTTGTGAGCCGTGCGCTTGCGAAAGGGCGAGTGTTGCGCAGCTTTTGATGCCCTGCTTTCCGCAACAGGGATTCATTCAGGAGTTCCTATGGCGGACTTCTTTGAGGCGAAGAGGTCGTCGAGCTTCTGCTCGTAGGCGTGGTAGCCGAGGAAGTTGTAGAGTTCGGCGCGGGTTTGCATGAGGGGGACGACGCCGGCCTGGGTGCCTTCGGAGCGGATGGCGCGGTAGACGGCGAGGGCGGCGGCGTTCATGGCGCGGTAGGCTCCGCAGCAGTAGAGGACGAGGTCGACGCCGGCTTCGGCGAGTTGGTCGCGGGTGAAGAGCGGGGTGTGGCCGAACTCGGTGATGTTGGCGAGGATGGGGACCTGGGCGGCGTCGCGGAACTGCTGGTACTGGCTGAGGTCGGTGACGGCCTCGGCGAAGATCATGTCGGCGCCGGCTTCGACGTAGGCTCGGGCGCGGTCGAGGGCGCGGTCGAGGCCTTCACTGGCGAGGGCGTCGGTGCGGGCCATGAGGACGAAGCCGGGGTCGGTGCGGGCGTCGACGGCGGCTTTGATCCGGTCGACCATTTCGGCGGTGGGGACGACCTCCTTGCCGGGGCGGTGTCCGCAGCGCTTCGTGCCGACCTGGTCTTCCATGTGGACGGCGGCGGCTCCGGCCTTGCCCATGGAGCGGACGGTGCGGGCGATGTTGAAGGCTCCGCCCCAGCCGGTGTCGATGTCGACGAGGACGGGGAGGGTAGTGACGTCGGTGATGCGGCGGAGGTCGGTGAGGACGTCTTCCATGGTGGAGATGCCGAGGTCGGGCATGCCCAGGGAGTTGGCGGCGACGCCGCCGCCGGAGAGGTAAAGGGCGCGGAAGCCGGTGGCCTCGGCCATGCGGGCGGTGTAGGCGTTGATGGCGCCGATGACCTGGAGCGGGTGTTCTTCGGCGACGGCCTGCCGGAAGCGGGCGCCTGGGGAGGTGGCGGCGGCTGGTTGCGTGGATGGAAGCTGCATGTCGGTCTCCGGCATCTGACGCGCGGGTGTGTGGTGCAGGGGGCGCGTGTGGGATGCGACCTTTGGATTCTAACTGGAGGGGTTGAGGGTTGGCTGCTGCGGGCGGGCGGTGAGGTGCTGGAGAAATCGATTTGCGGGGAGGGGAGGGCTGGAGGTGGATGGGCGCTGTGCTACAACGGACCATGCCCCGCCCAAGATGCTTCCCTCCCTTGCAGACGCTGCTGGTTGCTGCTGTGTCCGCTGCTGTTTCCGTCAATGCCCAGAGCGCGCCTGCTGCGAAGAGTTCGACCGCACAGAGTTCGACGGAGACGCCAACGGTGGAGGCGCGGACTGCCGGGATGACGCACATGGATGGGCTGCTGCCGCTGGACTGGGACGCGAAGGCGGGGAAGCTTTACCTGGAGGTGAGGCTGGGCGCGGACGAGCGGAGCGGGGAGCTGCTGTACACGAACTCGCTACCGTTCGGGACGGGATCGAACGACCTGGGACTGGACCGGGGGCAGACGGCTCCGGGACGGATTGTGCGGTTTGAGCGGTTTGGACCGAAGGTGCTGCTCCTGGAGCCGAACGCGATGTTTCGGACGTCGTCGACGGAGGCGGCGGAGCAGATGGCGGTGCGGCAATCGTTTCCGGAGTCGGTGCTGGCGGGCTTCAAGGTGGAGGGGGAGACGGCGGCGGCGGGCGGCGGCGGCAGGGTGCTGGTGGAGGCGACGGAGTTTTTTGTGCGCGATGCGCATGGGGTGGCGGAGGCGCTGGCGCGGACGCAGCAGGGGGCGTACAAGGTGGACGCGATGCGATCGGCGATTGCGATGGATCGGACGAGGGCGTTTCCGAAGAACACCGAGGTGGAGGCGGTGCTGACGTTTGCGACGGAGGGTCCGGCGCGCGGGGATTGGGTGCGGGACGTGACGCCGGATGCGCATGCGCTGACGGTGCGGGAGCACCAGAGTTTTCTGGAGCTGCCGGGGCCGGGGTTTGTGGCGCGGCGGTTCGATCCGCGGGCGGGGTACTTTCCGGAGAGCTACCGGGACTATGCGGCGGCGCCGGGCGAGCCGCTGGACCAGCAGTTTATTTCGCGGCATCGGCTGGTGAAGCGCGACCCCGGTTGCAGGACGGACTGCGAGCCGGTGCGGCCGATCCAGTACTACGTGGACCGGGGCGCGCCGGAGCCGATCCGGACGGCGCTGGTGGAGGGTGCTCGATGGTGGAACCAGGCGTTTACGGCGGCGGGTTGGAAGGATGCGTTTCGGGTGGACGTGCTGCCGGCGGACGCGGACCCGATGGATGTGCGCTACAACATCATCCAGTGGGTGCACCGGTATACGCGCGGATGGAGCTACGGGGCGGCGGTGGCGGATCCGCGGACGGGCGAGATCCTGAAGGGGAATGTGACGCTGGGGTCGCTGCGGGGGCGGCAGGACTACCTGATTGCGGAGGCTCTGCTGGCGCCGTATGGGGCGGGCAAGGCGTGGCCTCCGGGCGGAGACCCGGGGCGCGATCCGATGCTGCAGATGGTGCTGGCGCGGATTCGGCAGCTGGCGGCGCATGAGACGGGGCACACGCTGGGGCTGGCGCACAACTTTGCGGCGAGCTCGTTTGCGCACCGTCCGGAGGAGTCGGTGTCGGTGATGGATTATCCGCATCCGTGGGTGACGCTGGGCAAGGATGGGGCGCCGGATGTGTCGCACGCGTATGCAATGGATATTGGGGTGTGGGATAAGGTGGCGATCGAGTATGGGTATCGCGAGTTCGACGTGAAGGGCCAGCCGGTCGAGGATCGGGCGGGGCTGGGGCGGATTCTGGCGCAGGCGGAGAAGAGCGGTCTGCCGTACATCACGGACGAGGATGCGCGGCCGATCGGGGGGGCGCATCCGCAGGCGCATCTGTGGGACAACGGGACGGATGCGGCGGAGGAGTTAGACCGTGTGCTCGAGGTGCGGGCGGCGGCGCTGGGGCGGTTTGGCGAGGCGGTGATCCGGCCGGGGACGCCGGTGGCGCAGATGGAGGACACGCTGGCGCCGCTGTTTCTGCTGCATCGATACCAGACGGAGGCGGCGGCGAAGGAGATTGGCGGGCTGGACTACCGGTACACGCTGCGCGGTGATGGGCAGGATGGATCGCGGATTGTGCCTGCCGCCGAGCAGAGGAAGGCGCTGGCGGCGGTGCTGAAGACGCTCTCCCCGGAGACGCTGACGCTGCCGGAGGCGCTTCTGCGGCAGATGCCGCCGCGGCCGCCGGGGCTGCCGCGGACGCGCGAGTCGTTTCCGAGTTCGACGGGGCTGACGTTTGATCCGGTGGGGGCGGCGGAGAGTTCGGCCGACCTGACGCTGGGGGCGCTGCTGAATGCGCAACGGGCGAGCCGGTTGATGGAGTATCACGCGCGGGACGGGGCGAATCCGGGGTTGGACGATGTGCTTGATCAGATCGTCGAGGCGACGTGGGGGGCCGCGGCTCGATCGGGGCTGGCCGGGGAGGTGCAGAGGGCGGTTGAGACGCGGACGACGGAGGCGATGCTGTCGCTGGCGGCGAGTCCGGGGACATCGCTGGAGGTTGCGGCGGTGGTTCGGGCGCACCTCGAAGGGCTCAAGGTGAAGCTGAGCTGCACGGAGGCGGACCGGAGGGCGCATTGTGCGGGCAACGTAGCGCGGATTGAGGAGTTTGAGCGCGATCCGGCGAAGTTTGTGCCGGCAAAGGCGGTCGAGGCTCCGCCGGGGATGCCGATCGGGGATGACGAGGAGTTCTAGGAGCTTGTTGAAATAGGTACTGATCCACAGGCGTAGGCGGTGCTGAGTTCGTCTCAGGGAGTATGCGTGGAGATGAGCGGTTTCAGAATGAGATGTTCAGTTGTGTGACGTTGGAGCAGCGC
>JAABUZ0100002863.1_pt1 | contig 27346 bp, 41 predicted proteins | sample 5562091 | NCBI WGS metagenome assembly JAABUZ01 (sample SAMN12813069, study PRJNA571459) | rock metagenome | isolation source: Antarctica rocks | place: Antarctica: Victoria Land, Linnaeus Terrace sud | collected 2015-12-21 | reverse complement strand
CACTGTTGACGCCGGAAGAGATACAACAGTTGCCGGAGGGCTGGATGATCCTGAACGGCTTGCACGCCCGCCCCGTGCTCGTGCGCTCGACGCCGTGGTACAGGTCGCGGGCGCTACGGCGGCTGGTGGACAAGAGCACGGCGCGGGCCGTAGCGGGTGCGGCGCCGATGATGCAGGCGTCAACCACGGAGGCAATCACGGGCACAAGCGGATAGAAACGGAAAGGAAGGCACCTATGTTCCAGTTCGATATCATGACCATTCGCCCCCTACTCGACAATCTGTACACGCAGGGGCTGGACCTGCACCCGGACGACTTCGCGCGCCTCATCCAGGCAAGCGCGCCCACGAAAGCGCAGGTCGCCGCGGCGCTGGGGGGCAGCCTGGGCGAGATGGCGAACCACCGGGCTATCATGGTCAACGAGTTGAGTGACCTCGACAATTGGGAGGGCCGCAAAGGAGCACGGCGGTCGCAGGCTGAGATGGACCACTTCCGGGCGCGGGTAGCACAGGCGGCCGAGGGACTTGTCCTCGCCACGCTGGCCGTCATGCGCCGGCACCGCGCCATACTGATCGGCCAGTACCAGGCGGACTACGAGGGACGCCATCCCGAGTACGTCGTCAACTGGCCGGGGACCGCGGACGGCGCGGCGCAGCTCGGAGAGCACGACGACGAGCCCAATCCGTTCACCACCACGCGCGACTAATTCTTTTTCCAGGTAGGCCGGCCGTCACCCGCAAAGGAAAAGCGTACGGTCGCCTCACGCATCGTCAAGGGACGGCTTTTCCGCGATCGCATGAGGCGCGACCATCGCTCCGCTGGTATGGCCGCGCGCCGCGCGGCAAGGGGGACACCCCCTTACCCGGCTGTACGGCCTACGCGGCCTACCAGCCTAACCCCCGTGGAGCCTTCGTGCTCCCCCCACGTCCGGCCCGTTGGCCGGACCGGCGCGGGTCCCCCCATGACCGGGCGTGCCGCCCTGGACCCTGCGGCCTTAAAGGGGGTGATAGAGTGTCGCGTCGCCTCAGTAGCCTCCCTCCTAACAACAGGTAGACGGTGGCGAGGGGTAGCGGTGGCGAGGGCCTGCCCTTGCTCTTATGGATGGATCGAGCCGTTCGGCATGGTCGCGCCGGTCAGTGAGGCGGCCTCACACTCTAACTGCTCAGTGGTCTTGCCTTTAGCCCCGCGCAGGTCGGCTCTGCGCAGGATGGCATCGCTCAAATCGGCGCCGCGTAGGTCAGCCCCTTGCATATTAGTATCGCTCATAGTCGCGTCGCTTAGATTGGCGTCACATAAGAAGGCTTCGCTCAGATCGGCACCGCTCATGCTCGCCCCGCTTAGATCAGCATCCAGTAGGTTGCTTCCCCTTAAGATGGCCCCGCTTAGGTTCGCGCCCCTCAGGTTAGCTGCGTCTAGAAAAGACCAACTTAGGTCCGCGCCGCTCAAGTCAACTCCACCAAGGTTAACAATTACCTTCCCTTGGTGGATCAATCGGGACTCACGTAGAAAGCGCACAACAGACCCTTTGCGCTCCCCGTTCAATCGGCGTAGTGAGGTGAGAGTCTGCGCGCGCGCGACAGCTCTCACCTCATCGTCCTCATTAGACTCTCGCAACTTCTTGTCGAGGAGTAGGGTTGTCATCGTCGCCAAGTAGGCGCCGAGCGCTGCCTCTTGCTGGCGATCCTCGGCAATCTCACGGTCAGCGCGGCGGTTCTTCTCAGCGATGTCCAGGTCCTGCGCGCGGTTCTTCTCAGCGATGTCACGCTCACGGCGCTGTTGTGCGCTGCTGAGGAGGAAGCCTACAACGACCAGCACGGCGGGGATGAGGAGGAGCTGCATCCAATCCCACAGCGTCTTCGAGGGATAGTAGTCGAACAGAGCTTTCGGGCTCTTGACAGGGCTCCTGGACGCGCCGAAGCCGGTCCAGTCCAGGTGGTAGGCCCAGGCCGGCCAGATCAGGAACAGCACAAGGAGAGCGACGACAACGAGGGCGGCGGCGACGACGACAATAATCAGCCAGGGGCGACGTGCCACACCCGTCACTGGCGAAGCTCTCGGACCGCCTGCGCAAGTTCCGCGCACGACCAGGCGCGCTCTTCTCCGTACGCTAGCAGGGCATCCACGGCGTCGGCGTCGAGTGGCCGAACCACCGCGTTCAACGCATCAGAAGCGACCTTGCTGGGTTTGGGCAGCTCAGGGGTATTCGTGGCCAGTGTGTTCCGATTCGGAACAGCGGGGAAGGCTGACAGAGATGGTGTGGACGACGCGGCCGGCGATACAGCATCGACGACGAAGGACGTGTTCCGATTCGGAACAGGGGGCGTGGATGGTGGCTGTTTCAATCGCCGCAGCGCGGCCACATCGGGTGCGTACGTCGAATCGGTCCGCACGCGCCCAAGCACAGCCTCGCGTTGGGGTTCGGGGAGCGCCTGTATCTCCACGGCGGCCGAGGGGGTGAGCCGGCCGCTTTCCACGGCACTCGCCACAGCCTCGTCGCGCGCAAGGGCGACGAGGGCCAGGCGGTTTTGCACATAGGTCGTCGGTCGGCTGACGAGGGCGGCTAGGTGACGCACGGAGAGGGCGCGCGCTGCCTGCAACTCGTGCAAGGCGCGAGCTTCTTCGATAGCGGACAGGTCAGCGCGCTGCAGGTTCTCGATCAACTGGAGCACGAGCAGCTCCTGCGCGTCCGCTGGACTCACGTCGGCCGAGCCGCGCACGATGACGGGTGCCGCATCGAGCCCGGCCGCTTGAGCCGCGCGCCAGCGACGCTCGCCGGCGACGATCACGTAGCGCACGCGCCCATTATCCACATACCCATCCTCGCGCACCAGCAAAGGCTGGAGGATGCCCTGCCGCGCGATGGAATCGCTCAGTTCGGCGAGGCTCGCGGGGTCGAACGTCCGGCGCGGCTGTGCGGGGTCCGGCACGATCTGGTCGAGGGGCAGCATGAGGGCACCAGGTAGCGCGCGCGGCCCGTGCGCGGCCTGGATGGCGGCCTGGGCCATCGCCGGCTTCCCGGCCTGGCGTCGCCCCACTATCGGCCCGACAGGCGCTTTAGCCATGAGTCACCGCCCCGACCGCCCCGACCGCTGTGGCCACTTCGGGCAGCGCACCTATCGTTGACGACGGGCAGACGAGCTCAGCAAGCGCCCGATAGGCGGCGGCCGCCTTGCCGTGCGGCTCGCGCGCGATCACGGGCTGGTGCGCGTTGAGCGCGTACTTGATGGAGACAGAGAGCGGGATCGGGGCGGCCATGTCGGAGCCGTACGCGGCTGAGAGGCTGGCGAGGGCCTGGCGATCGTTGCCGTCACCTCGGACCGCGTTGGGCACGACAATGGCACGCGCAGCCGCACCCAGTTCAGCTAGTCGCTCGAGCACGTCCATGGTGTCGTCGAGGGCGTCGAGGTCCTGCTGCACCATTTGGGTCGGTAGGACCGCGACCGAGGCGGCCAGCAGGGCCACATTCAAGGCAAAGCCGAGCGACGGCGGTGTATCGATCAGGATGACGTCGTATACGCCTGCCGTCTTGCTCGCCAGGAGCTTACGCAGGCGTAGCGGACCGGTGGGGTCGTCGACGAGCGCCCAGGCCGTGGTCTCGATGCTGCGGTCGCCGGGGCACAGATCGACGCCCGGCCAGGCCGGATGCGTGAGGCCCGACAGGCCACGCCGTGGGTCCATGAGGCGCGCACCGATGCCCTCACGGGGCACAGGCGCGGCCTGTCGGTCGTCCTCATCATCCAGGTCCGCGCCGGCGTCGTCAGCGCCTAAGAGGAGGCGCGTCAGACTCGCCTGGGGATCGAGGTCGAGCAGCAGCACGCGCTGCCCTTGGTCGGCCAGGACGCCGGCCAGATTGATGGTGGTCGTTGTTTTACCGCCGCCACCCTTACGGCCGGCAATCGCGATGATGAGCGGCCGGACTGTCGGCATCCCGTCCTGTGTGCCCATTGGGCCTCCTTCATTCACGTTACTCTGCGCCAATATTGCAGCAACTGCTGCAATATTGGCCGCCTCTCTCTTCGGCCCCAACCTCGGAGCTAGTCCTCGTTGGCGTCACCCAACGTCGCCTCCAGTTCCTCGATCGTCGGCAAGTTCCCGCGTAGGTCGGTCGGCAACGCCTCCGTGAGCTGAAACGACGAGATGCCGATCGGCGTCGTGACGTTGCGCAGCGCGTACTCGGCGACCACCTTGTTCTTGCTCTTGCACAGGATGATGCCAATACTCGGCTGATCGTCCGGATGGCGCAGCAAGTCGTCGACAGCCGAGAGGTAGAAATTCATCTTGCCGGCATACTCCGGCTGGAAATCGAACATCTTGAGGTCGATCACGACGAACGCGCGCAACCGATAGTGATAGAAGAGTAGGTCGATGAAATACTCCTGCCCATCGACCTCCAGCCGGAACTGATTGCCGACGAAGGCGAAGCCCACGCCGAGCTCGAGCAGGAACGCGCGGATATGCGTTAGCAACCCCTGCTCCAGGTCACGCTCGAGCGCGTCGTCGCCGAGCGTCAGGAAATCGAAGTTGTACGGATCTTTGAGCACCTGCCGCGCCAGGTCCGATTGCGTCGCGGGGAGCGTGCGGGTGAAATTCGTCTGCGCCTGCCCCTGTCGTCGATACAGATCGCTCTCGATCTGCCGCATCATCATGTCGCGACTCCACCCACGCTCAACCGCCTGACCCATGTACCACGCGCGCTCACGCGGGTCCTTGACCACATCCAGTAGACGCATCATGTGCCCCCAGGGCACGTCCGCGACCACCTCTCGCACGATGTCGCCCTCTGGGTACAGGGACGCGAACGCGCGCATGTAGCGCAGATTGCGCGTCGAGAATCCCTTCATGTCGGGGAACGACTGGCGCAGGTCGGCCGCGAGGCGGTCGATGACTTGCGTTCCCCACCCATACTCCTCCTGGCGCGCGACGATGAGCTGGCCGATTTGCCAATAGAGGGTAATGAGCTCGCGGTTGACCGACAGGGCGGCCCGCGCCTGCGCCGCGTGGATGCGCTCCTTGAGGTCACCCAGCAGCGACTGATAGCCCTCGGACGCCACATCCGTCTTACGAGGCATGGTGCAGGTCCTCCCCGCCGCGCCGCATGATCTCCGCGACACGCCGCTCGACGGCCGCCTGCATCTCCGTGCGCGGCCCCAGGCCGACAGGGATGAATCCACGGCCGACATAGCCACGCCAGTCGTCGTAGCCGGGGCTCACCGCGACGTAGCCCGCGTAGAGATCCGCCCCGCCGTCAGTCGTGAGACGCGCCTCGTGCAAGAACGGGCTACGTTCAATCCAGCGAATCGTGGCCGTCATCGATATCCCACGTCCCATCATCCCCGTCGATGGTAGGCATCTTCGCGGAGCGTCGCCCCCGCGGCCCCCGTCGCCGCCGGCGCGTGCGTCGCGCAGACAAGGCCCCCACGCGCACGGTCCAGGATCGTGGCCGGCCGCCGGCAGACCCGCCCATTGCTCGCCGTCGCGATGCAGGCCGCCACCACCCGCTCACCGCGCGCGATCGCCGCCGCGGTCGCCTCGACGGCCTGGGCGCTGGCGAGCTCATCGCAACGGTGGTTCCACCGGTCGCCGCCCGCGTTCTCGTCAGCGTGCCCCTTCACCCAACACCACGTCACGATCCGCGCGGCCGCCAGGTCAACAAGCCGCTCCCACAACTCCCGGTTGGCCACGGGCTCCTTCTTACTGTTCCGCCACCCATTGCTCTGCCATTTCGGGAGCCACTCTGTCATGCCCTTGACGACATAGTCGGAGTCGGTCGTGAGGCTGACCGTATTCCCCACTGGCGTCGCCTCAAGGCCCCTGATGGCGGCCGTCAGCTCCATTTTGTTGTTCGTCGTGTGCGTGTGCGCATCGCTGCCGCAGGCTTCGACGGGATCTCCATCGTTCGGGAGCACGTAGGCCCAGCCGCCAGGGCCGGGGTTACCGATGCACGCGCCGTCGGTGTAGAGTCGGATACCGTCCGTGTCGGGCAGGTTGCGGCGCGCGTCAAGCGGGAGCGACGGCAGCGCGGACGGCTCAGACGGCGCGATAGTGATGGGCCGGCTCATTGTAGCGCCTCGTCAATCCGCTCCTCCTCAGCCAGGACGTACGTAATGAACCGTCGGGCAACATACGAGGTGCTCCGATCGCGCACAGACGCTATTTCGTCCAGCCGCGGCTTCACCTCCCTGGGCACACGCACCGTAATCCACGTTTCATCGGCCGCTACCTGACGACCCTTCTTTTCCGCCACGCTTCCCTCCGCAAAACCCACCGCAACCGTCATACATGCATCCTTCCCTCTACTGTACCGCATCACACCTAGAGTATACCATTACTGCACTCATACTGCTATCAGTACTATTGCAACCTGCTAGCAGATGTGGTAGTATAGAAGAGTGAGGAGCAGATAGACTCCCACAAAAAATGCCGACTCAGGTGGATCAGACCCAAGTCGGCGGTAGGTACGGAGGCCAGACAATGAACACCGCACCCAGGAAGAAGTCTACCGCAGCCGGTTACAAGCCCACCGTTCGACTCATGGGTAAGCGCGGCTGGTACCGCGTCCAGTCCGGCACGACGCCCGGCGTCTACTACGCGACCAGCGCCAACTCCTGCAACTGCCCGGCCCGCAAGCAGCCCTGCAAGCACATGACGTTCGTCCGGGCGTTGAACGTGGCCTTCTTCGTCAAGAAGGAGGCCACGGCGCTCCCGCTGGAGCCGGTCGTCGTCCCGATGACGGCCGGCGCGCCCTCGGGCATCGTGCGGCCGGTCAGGGGCAATCCGTACGCCGGTCTCGACGCCGAGATCGCCGAGGCCGAACGGTTCCTGAAGATCGAGCGCCGGGCGCTCGCGGACGCCCATCCGCAAAGCGACGAATACGCTCCCCTGCTCCGCGCGGTTGACCAGGCCGAGCGCGCGGTCGCGGCCCTCAGCTACAGCGCCATGCGGGCGGCATAGATCATGTGTGCGCTACCAGACTCCCTGACCCTTGCCCTCTGGACCCCCGAGGAGACCGCCGCTAAGAAAGCGGCCTGGATCGCCACAGCGGCCCGGCTGGCGGCGACGCTGCCAATGGAGAGCGGCGCGGACCGGACGGCCTACCTGGCGGCCGTCGAGGCCGCGGTCGGCTGCACCTACGCGCACCTACAGCGGGCGATCTGCCAGGCGGCGGGACCGGCCCCCGCGTCGGTTGTCGCACACGAGCGGCGGATCATGTCGCGCGGTGAGCCAACGCGCGGGACGTACGATGGCCCCGGCGACGATCGTGATCGGGGCCGCTTTAGCCAAGATATGGCGTGCCTGCTGGCGCTGGTCGCGTAGCAGTCCACGCGTAGACACAGACACAGAAAGGGCCGGCAACGGAGTTGACACGTTGCCGGCCATGAGCCCGATAAAAGGAGCAACGCCATGATCACCACCATCATCGAGCCCACGACTATCAGTGTAGCCGCCGCGCGCCCCACCGACGTCACGCTCAGCCTCATCTTCGACCCGGCCGCCCCGCTTGCCGCCCTCGACGTCGCCGTCGACGCCGCGATCCCCGCCACCGACGACGCCGGCTACCTCGCCGTCCTGGACGCCGCGATCGCACGCCTCCAGACCTACCGCGACGACTACGCCGCGGCCGCCGATCTCCTCCTCGTGCCGTCATCCCCACGCTTCGTGGGCGCGTGGCGTCGCCGCATCGGGGCGACACGTTCACGCACGGCGCCGTGCCCCCATTGCCGCCACACCGCGTCATAACACACCCGTCCTGGCGTTCGGTCAGGAACTCTCGTCAAGGGGACGAGAGTTCCCTGGCCGAGCCGCCTCTGTCCGCTTTTGTTGGCCCCTCGCGACGTTAGGAGATGCACCATGCCCACGCACCCTTCACCGTCCACCGGCAAGCCGGAACCCAACGACGACAGACCCGAGCCCAACGACCAGGCCCCGCCCGACGATATCGCCGCGCGGCGTGCCGCGGCGACCGCCGATATCGTGGACGCCATGACCGACATCATGGCGCGGCCCGGGTGGGTCAATTTTGTGCTCACCGCAGCGCTCGACGACGCGGACAAGCTCCTGGCGCTGCGGTTGATCGTCGGGTTGCACAAGACGACAATTGAACGCGCCGGGCACGCCATGGCCGCCCAGTGGCTCCGTGAGAAGCACGGGACTCCCCCGACCCCCGCCGCCCTCAACATAGAGAACGCTATCGGCGCCACGGATGCGACCGCCGGCGTCGCCGAGGAGACGGAACAGGCCCCAGGCCCCCTGAGCGCCGCCACGCCACCGCTATCGTCACGCGGGACGCGCCGCGACCGCTCCACGCATAACGCGTTGATCGAGGCTCTCTCACGCCCCGGATGGCTTGACGATCTCATCACCCTGCCCCCGTCGGATGATATCTGGCAGGAACGCGCCGTGGGCTGGCTGTGCAGGGTCATCATACGCCTCTTTCGGGACACGATCGAACGCGAGAGCCGGGCGTTGGTTGCACGCTGGTGGCACGACCGCGACCCGCGCGTGAACGTGCGCCTCATCAAGGGCCGGCGCGTGCGGTCTCCGTTACGAGCCCGACGCCGCGCCTCACCGCCGGCCACAGGACCGCTCGCCGAGTGAACAAGGAGACATAGCCATGACGACGACACAAAAATACCAACACCCCGTGAGGGACGCCTGCCCAACCCACGCCATGGGGCCGCTCGGCGCGTACCTGAGCGACGCCCGCGCGGCCGCCCAGCTCACGTTACGGGCGGTCAGCGCCGCGACGGGGATAGCCCTGAACTACATCTACCGCCTGGAGACCGGCCACGTCGCCGAGCCCCGCCCGCGCCATTTGCGGCTCCTGGCGCGGCTCTACGGCGTCGAGTACGGCGAGCTCATGCGCCTGGCCGGCCACCTTGCCGGTGGTGAGGAAACGCCGCGCGGCATACTGCTGCCGGGCATCGAGAATCTTACGCCCAACGACCGTCTGGAGATCAACGCCCTTATTACCGTCAAGCTCCGGCGCATCCGGGGCGTCGGCGCCACCCGGGACACACCGCCGACGCACGCGCCGGCGCGCGTCCAACCACTCCTCACACTGCCCGACCGGCGTGTGGTGGCCTACATCAGGACGGAGCGAACGGGTGTAAAGGCCGTGGACGATCAGAAGGCGACGCTCGACGAGCTCGCCGGCCGGCACGACCTGCGCATCATCCGCACGTTCGTCGATGTCAACACCTCCGGCGCCACGCGCGATCGCCCCGGCCTGCAGCGCCTCCTGCGCGACGTCGACGCCGGCCGGGTCCCCGCCCTGTTGTGCGCCGACCGCGACCGTCTTGCCCGCGATCCGGCCGTGTTTAACGAGATCTCCCGTCGCCTCGACGCCGGCGGCGTGCATCTGCTCGTCGCGCGTCAGGATCTTGTCCTGGCCACGGCCGCGCGCTGGTGAGCCATGTCCCCCCCACATTCCCACATTTCACGGGACCGTGCGCCGCGTAAGCGGCCCGCGGCTTGGCGCGCGGGCGGTCAGAACGCCGCCCGTTTGCCGATCGCACCCCCACACATCAGAATGGAGAAACGCCCGGCTTGGGCACGGATCACCTCATCGACTACACGGAGAACACTGACGATGGCCCACGACACGAGAGACAGACGACACCGAACGACACGGCAAGAGGAAGAGCCGCGCGTCACGCCGGAATTGATCCTCGACGACGCGCGCCCAACGCTGCCGGACCTGGCCACGTACCCGCCGGCCGCGCGCCGGCTCATCGCCACGCTCACCGAGCAAGTGATCCATCATTGCACGATCCCGGTGCCGGAGACCCCGGAGGGACGAGGGCACGAGGCACAGGAGGACGCACCATGAACCCTCCCGACAAGCCCACGCCAACGCCGAACCTGTCGCCGACGGCGAAGGCGGCACTCAACGACATCAGTGACGCGGTGTACGCCTGCGTGCGGCGCATGATGGAGAAAGAGCGCGAGGAGGAAGAGAGGCGACGCGTGGCACAAGCCAGCGGAACCACACCGGAGGAAAACATCGTATGAGCGACACACTACCGCTTGACACCAGCATCCTATGGCGGGATCGGCCCATTGAGGAACAGGGTGCCGAGGCCCAACGCCGGCTGACCGCCGTGCATCTCTGGATACTCTCAAAACCGCTGCCGGCGACCGGCAAAGCCCCCGAGGACGACGACAAGACACGGGAAGTATGACATGAGCAACAAACGACAGACGGAGCCGCCTGCGGTGACCTACGTCCAGGCGCCGGGCGTGAGCGGAGACGAGGTCACCGCCATCATGGATGAGATTTAGGCGATGATCATGGGTCCGAGCGACGAGGAGTGGGAACGCACACACCCGAAAGCAAGGGAACGCAGAGAAAGAGAAGAAGCAGCGGCACGCGGCGCATGCGATGAGAGCGGACACGCACAGGCGGGCCACGAGAGCGAGATGTAGGCCATAACGCGGACGACTGCACTAAAACACCAACACCCTCGAGCGCGCCAGCGGCCAGGAGTTCAACCTGGGTGCCGGCGCGCTCACTCATCGACCGTGGCCGGCACAGAAACCATCCACCGGCGCATAGAGTCTTTGTTCTAGGAGGCGGGCAACACAGCGCGCCTATTACTACAAGGGTACTTGTAGTAATATGAAAGCAGCACATGCGGTAGAACACGCGTGCCAGACATCTTGAAGCGACGTGAAGGGATACCTCCCATGGTCAACCAAGAGATCGTCAAACGTATCGTCGGGTACGCCGAGACATACGTGAGTGAGGCGCCCGACAAGGGCCTCGCCGTCGATGAGTTCCTTATCGACGTCCGCACCCTTAAAAGCCGGCTCTCCACAGACGGGAACGTGACACACCCCTCCGCGATCGGTCTCGCGATGGCGGCCACCTGGACGCAGATCGAGCAAGCGATCGAGACACTACGCCCCATCGACGCTGGGCACTAAGCGACATCGCCACCTTCAAGGAGCACGATGATGACCAGCACCGCCCTCATCGCCCATGTCGCAGGCGACGCCCTGGAACGCGCGACGAGCTGGGCCGACCTCCCGCCCGACGAGCGCCGGCGTCGGGCGGTCGCCGCCTGCACAAGTCACGATGCCGACGCGCTGTGGCAGATCGCCGACGCGTACCTCACGCTGCATGGACGCGCCGGCGCCACGGTCAGCGCCTATACACGCCGGAACTATCACCAAGGCGTCACGGCGCTCTTGGTGGCGTGGGCGCGCGAGGACCTGCTCCATCCCCGGCATGACGCCGCTGCGGTCTGGCTGCGCCACCTCGAAGTCGCGGGCAGGCGCGCCGCACGCAGGACACACGGGACGCCGCGCGGACTCGCGCCGGCGACGATCACGGTCCACCTGGCGGCCGCGCGCACCCTCTATAAAGCGCTGCGGTGGACGCGGGCCACGGACGCCGAGCCCTTCACCGACGTCCGCCCGGCGCCGGATCAGACCGCGCCCTGGGACAGGCGCGGGCCTTATGGAGATGACGAGGTGGAGGAGCTGCGCCGCCAGGCCGCACCGATCGACCAGGTCCTCGTGCTCCTCGCTGGCCACGGCGGCCTGCGCGTGGGCGAGATCGTCGCGCTGCGCTGGGAGGACATGAGCCTGCCGACGCGCGACGTGATCGTGCGCGCGGGCAAGGGCGGGAAACAACGGCGCGTGACGCTGAGTAAGAGCACGGTCGACGCCCTCGAGACGCTGCGCATGATCGCGCCGGTAGAGAACGCGGCTGATTATATGCTGCCCTATCGCACCACCCACGAAGCCCGGGCGCGGATGCGCCGGCTCTGCGCACGCGCCGGTGTCCCCTATAAAGGCATCCACAGCCTGCGTCACACAGCAGGGACGCGCCTCTTCCGCGAAACGGAGAGTATGGAGGACACCGCGCGGCATTTAGGTCATGCCTCAACGGATACGACGCGGGTCTACGCCAAGTGGTCGAATACACGTCTGCACGCGACCGTGGGGCAATGGTGAACATGCCCGCTGACGAGGAGTACTTCACGATCACCGAAGCCAAGAGACGCGCGGGCATGAAGAGCGACGATGCCCTCTATCGGGCGATGAAGAACGGCCGCCTCAAGACGGTGACCAAAATGGTCGGCCCGCGCGTGGTGCGCCTGACGACCCAGGCATGGCTCGATGCGTTCCTGGCCAGCCGAAACGTTTCACCACAGGGTCAGGATGAGATGACGCCCTGACGCGCCGTGATCGCGACGGCCACCCAGCGCGACGGCCACCCAGCGCGACGGCCACCCAGCGCGACGATCGCCGCGGCGAGGCCGTCAAGGCGAGGGCCAGTAGGTTGTTGCATGTGCCGTACGACGGGCAGACGGGCAGGGGTAACGGGTAGCGGTTGCTCTGTGTAATAGCGTGGGCGATAGGAGGTCGTCATGGAACGAGAGGATATCGAGGCCATCGTGCAGTGGATGCAGGACATGCGTGGAGCATGGAAGGTGACAAACGCCGCGGTCAAACAACTTGCCCAGACACAGAATGATGACCAATTAGGCGACGTGCTCGTGCGGACGGCCCTCCCGCACACCCAGTCCATGGACGCGGCGGAGCAACGCTTGCGGGATAGGCTCGCTGTCCTATCGGCGTCGCCCGGGCCACAGGAGTAAGGGTGGTGCTAGCAGTCTGTCGGAGAGAAGCTAATCAGCCCTGTTTTTTGGGCTTTGAGACGGCAATAGCTCCCCTTTTCGCGTCAAAACGACTTCCAAAGGGGCTATCTTTCAGCAAAACACGTTCTCTCCGACAAACTGCTAGCAGCGGTTAGAGGTCGCCGACGACGTGGTACGCCTGGCCGCCGAGAAAAAGGAGAGAGACAATGACACCTGACCACGACACCGCGACGACATCGCTACGCGACGCGACGCATCCCGACGAGCGCACCGCCACCGACGCCTGGCTAGACAGAGGTCATGGCTTGCGGTTCCGCGACGCGATGACTCACATCGTCCACGCCTGTGACCACGCCCTGGCGGATGCGCGCCTGACCACGACCAGAGATCTCGACGGACCCCTCCAGCGCCTCGTCGCCGACCTGCGGCGCGAGAAGGCGGCGGCGCTGGCCTGCCGCGCGATCTTTGAGAACCACGTCGCCGGTGCGGTGGCCGACATGCGCGACCTGGCCCAGGCCACGGACGACGCGTATATGCGCAAGATCGCGGATGCGTTGGAGACCAACGCCTACCAGGAGTTGGTCCCGTGACCGCGCGTCGGCTCCCCACGAATGTGTCGCTACACAGGCGTTACCGGACGCATCACGGTAGCACAGGCAGGTGCGAGCGGTGGAGCGGTACGTGTGCCGGTATGTGCAGTGCAGGCGGGAGGCCTGCGTACAAGCGATAGGCGCGGAGTCGGTGCCGTAGTACGCTTGTACCAGCATAGCCCACATGACAAGAGGCCAGCACTGCTCGTTACAGGCCGGCCCCTCTATCCATCGCGACCGATCGGAGGCGGCCAGATGTCTACCCCTAGCTTACCCGATGTACCACCGGATGTCTCCTGGCTTATCACCATGGAGCCGACGCGCGACGCCCTGGACGCGTACTTAGCCGGCCACCCACCGGCAGGGACAGACCTCGGCGCACACATCACAGCTTTCACGATCACGAACGTCTTCACCGCCGATCCGGGCCTATCCAGAGCCGCCCGCTACAGCCTGCTGTCATCGCCCTCAGCGACCGCCCCCTTGCGTGTCAGCGAACCCGGCCGCCGTACGTTGATGACCGAGGTGTACAGCGACGACGAGATCGCGCGCGGCATCAGTATTTCTTATCAGTACACACGCCCCAACGGCACATTAGTCAGCGGCGACGAGAGGGATATCCCTGATGCGATCGCAGCGGCTGTGAGGGACCTCCAAGGTCTATACAACGACTATCGCCGGGAGATCTGGACGGCTTGCCAAGAGATCCATGCAACATGGAAGGACGCTCTCTATCGCTACGGGACCACGACAACGACGATACGTCAGATCCGCCGAGTTCCCGAGTACCTCGTCGGCGCGCCGTGCCATAACCCGCTTTACAGTCTCTACAACGACCACCACCCCTCTCTCCCTCCCCTCAACCTCCTCGACGAACTGTGTCTCGGCTACTGCCTGGGCGAGCTCCTCCTCCTCACCGCGCGTCATGAGTTGGGCTACATCCATCTGCGCGCTAAAGCGTGGTATGACCGCGCGCACGAGCGGGGCTTCGCCGACCCGGACGATCTCTTCCTCGACCGCGAGACCTGGGAACTGCTCTCCGCCCGCGCCGGCGGCTACCGCTACTGGACCACGCACGCCATCGCCGACGACGCGCTGCGCACACGGCGCGACGCGCCCGTGGACGCCTTCGAGGCCGTGAGCGATCTGGCCCGGCTGTACGATGAGATGGGGGTATGGTGCAAAGCCGTGTACACGGCTATCGTCACGGCCGCTGTGTGCGAGAGGGAGGGCTGCGTGCACTTCCGGCGACCATATGGCGGCCGGGGGCGACCTGAGAAGTACTGTTCGGACGCCTGCGAACAGATCGTGGAACGACCGAGAGCCGCGCGGAGGGCGCGTGCCTATCGGCAACGGGTCAACGGCGCGGCCCTCGACAACCCCACCTAGCCGCCCGGCCGCGTCACGCTAAATCACGTTTTATTATTCGCGTCACGCTAAATCACGCGTAATCCCCAAACGTCATCATCGTGCTGTACCCTGAGCTTTAGGAAAGGTTGCATAAGCGTAAGGGGAGGCATAGGCGACGATGCGACGGACCATACCCATCGACCCGGCCACAGCGGCCGCGCTCCGGGCGCGCCGACGGTCACGCCACATTAGCCAGAACGCCTTGGCGCTCGAACTCGGCGTCAGTGAGGCCACCGTCAGCAAATGGGAAACGGCCCGCGTTGGCGTCTCGCCCCCACTCGTCGCGCGCATCGAGGCGGCGCTGGAGCGCCTCACCGGTCGGCCTGGCACCAATGACGGTCGCGATAAGAGCCAAAACGACAGCACGCAAACGGCCATAAGTCATGAGTCATGACAGTCCTCACGACGAGGATTCTTCCGCAACACGTCCTGACGCACAACATGCGCCTACATCACACAACGGTAAAAGACGACACAGCAACGTATCACGTAGATTACCTATCATCGCATGGGCCTAACGACACAAACTACACAGTCACCGCAGATAGCAAACCCATAAAGCTCGATAGCAAACAACAACAAGCATCACTTTTCTGGTATAGTCAAGCCATGGTCCAGGTAGAGCCCAGGGAGGGCGACAGAGTGGGAAACAATTTCGACTTCATCCCCTACACCGGCGCGGGGCGATCACCAAAAAGTGAAAAACCCTTCGGCACCTGGCATACGCGGGGGCTGCTAGCTCTCAATGGTCCGGCGTTCAGGGATGTTGGGTCTCCGGAGTCCGTAGAACTCTTCTACGACCCCCAGCACAAGGCGATCGGCGTCCGCGCCGCCACGCAAGACACCCTCTTCCCGTGTGCCGTCAAAAAGAACAAGAGGAGTGAAACCTATCGCATCGGCGCGGGCGGGTTCGCGACGCGCTTCGGCATCCCCTTGAATGAAACCAAGCGCATCCCAGGGGAGATGGACGGCGACATGCTCGTGCTGCGCCTCGATCGGGGCATCCCTGTCGTGGACAGGGCGGACAAAACGGACGCATCCGAAGGACGGGCAGGCAGCGATGAACGCACAGCCATCCCTGTCTAGGCCCTTAACGATCGGGGAATGGATCAGCGTCTTGAGGCATCGCAAAGGCTGGGATCAGAAAACACTCGCCGACAAGGCCGACATCGGCGCAACGCATGTGTCGGATATCGAACGGGGCGCGCACGATCCCACGTACAAGACGCGCCGAAAGCTCGCGCGCGCGCTCGGCGTCCCCGTCGCCGAGCTGTTGGATTTGGAAGAGGACGATTGTCTAGGTCATTAGGCCGCCATTAACACAAAAGCCGCGGATTAGGCCCCGCGGCTCGTGTGCTCCCAGTGTCCTGGTAAACAGGGTTATGTCTCCCCTGCCTTAATCTTGGCACATAGGGCTACTATTAGGCAAGTACCCGATAGAATTAGGGTTCTTCCTATCCATTAGCCCTAGACGCCAATTATTAGGCAACTACCCCGCCACTGAGAGCCTCCAACCATAAAAGGGGGTTCACGCATCATGTCAGCCACACGCAGCCGCCAAAAAATAAGGGCGGGGCGCGCCCCAGCCGCGCGCCCCCACCCACACAACAGCGCCTGTCATAAGTATATTGTAAGCGTTCAAAGCGTTTCCATAACTTTTCCTTATAGTCCCTCGCGCCGCGGTGACCGGTGGAGAGGGGGCGCGCGATGGTAGCGGCGCCCTTCTCAACCAAGGGATGGCGGCGCGTCAGTCGGCGTGCACATTGTCCCATCTGTGATCGCCACGACAGCGCCTGCCTCATCTTTGATAACGGCGATGTGTTGTGCCAGCACGTCACATCCGACGAGCCAGAAGACGCTTTCCTGGGTATCGGCTCGTGGCACCGCGCGCGCACCAGTAAACGTCCCCTCGCATGGAGCGCACGCACGCCAGCGCCCGCGACCACACGTCCCGCGCTGGGCGACGTCGCGACGTGCCATGCCGTCTATACCGCGCTCTTCGACCTCTGCCCCCTCTCCGACGCCCATCGCGCCCAGCATTCCCTCACCGACAGTCAGGCCAGGCGCTACGGCACGGTCCCACGCGACCCTACCGTTCGACGTCAGCTCATCGATGCGTTACTACGCCTTTTCACGCGTGACCAACTCCTCACCGTTCCTGGTTTTGTCGAGCGCAACGGCCACATCGAGCTACGTATGGCCGGCATGATCCTGCCCTCCCGCGACGTCCAGGGCCGCATCGTGGCCATCGACGTACGCCGTGAGACACCCGCACCAACTGAGGGCAAGTACTACAAGGCGAGCTCACGCACCGAGACCGCGCCTGACGCGCCGAGCCCCGGCACCCCCGCCCACCTGGCCATGCCCGCAGGGGGCGTGCGGATCGCGCACGAGATCGGGATCACGGAAGGCGTGAAGAAAGGCGACGCGGCGGCTGACGCGCTCGGCTACCCCGTCATCGCACTCGCCGGCATCGGCTGCACGTCCGACGCCATAGCGCTCCTCGCGCGCATCGCCGAGGACTGCCCCGACGTGATGACCGTCACCCTCATGCTCGACCGCGACGATCCCCGGAAAAACGACGGGCGCATCGTCGCTGATGTGGAGCGCGCCGGCAGAAAGATGGCCGCGGCCGCCGTTGAATATGGCCTCGCGGCCCGGGTTGCCGTGTGGGATCACCATGACGGCAAGGGAATTGACGATCTGCTCGTGGCGGGCAAGACCTTCACCCTGGAGCGCTACCGGCCGGCGAGCGGATTGGCTATCACGGCCGATGAGGCGTCGACGGATGGAACGGCTCCCCTCATCGACGCGGCAACCAGAGAGCTTATCGCTACGCAACGTGCCGAACTCGCTGACTGGAAGGCGCAGGCCAAAGCGTGGGAGCATCTGGTTATCAACAGGGCGATCCCCGAGAAGGCCAAGTTCGTCCTTGTCCACATGCACAAGCACGCCGGCGTCGTGGTCGGGCGGCGCCTCCCCGACGATATGCCCTGCGATCAGTACCCGGATGAGCAGGATATCAAGGCCGAAGGTATTGGGGTCAGCGCGTACAAGGAGGGTCTCGACATCTTGCTCAGTCTTGACCTACTGACGAGAAAGGAGGTTAAGAAAAAGGAGTTGGCGCCCGTGCCTGGAGCGAACGAAAAGGATAGCGTAGGAGTGAAACCTAAAAAGTTCAGGGGGAAGGACTGGTTCTGGGTGTATGGGCTCAACGGTCCCGCCGTCAACGCACTGTGGCCGCAACTCCCCAGCATGACCGAGATCGCCCCCACGGAGCGCCAACTAAAGGCCGTTGAGAGCCGCAAGGAGCGGTTAGAGGAGGCCATCGCGCAGGAGAAGCCCACCCCAGAGGTCGTGCGCGCACTCAAACGCGAGGTCGCGGAGGTCCGCCAGGACCGGGCCAACGTCGTCTTCGAATACCGAGCCGTGACATCGGAGCGCGACAACGCCCGCGCGGAAGCCGAAGCCGCCGCCAGGGAACGCGACCGCGCACTGCAAGACGCCCAGCGCATCATTCGCGAGCACCAACGGCCACCGATGATGCTGGCCTGCATGGGTTGTGGGACACGCATCGATCTGGCGACGTGGCGCTGTGACGACTGCCGCGAAAGAGAACGGGAGGCTACGTGTGATTCAAGGTTGACATTCAACCTTGAATCACCAATCCTTCCCGTTAACGTTACTAACAGGTTGACATCCAACATTAAAGACACCGACCTGCGGCCCTGTGTCGGCGGGTGTGGGGCTGAAACCCCGCATGGCTGGGCCTGCAAACCGTGCCGGACCGGCATAACAGCCTCACTGCACATACACGATCGCACCTCGTCCCATGACGGAGGTGCGTTATGACGGCTATAACGACCGTCCCCACGTCCGTCGCCCTCACCGCTGGGGCCGCGGTGACAATCGACGTGGCCGCCCCGCTCCGGTTGCGCCAGGCGATTATGCAGGCGCTCACCATCGAGAACCCGGCGTATCGTGAGGCCGAGAAGCACGGGTACGACACGCGGGAGCTCGAGCCGTGGTTGTGCTACTATAGCCACACGTCAGACGGCGCGCTCGTCGTGCCGCGCGGCGCCGGCCGGCTTATATGCGCGTTGTGTGACGCGCACGAGATCCCCTACCGCATCGTCGACGCGACGCACGAGGCGGCGCCGGTCTACTTCGAGGAGCGCGTGACCCTCTCCCCGGCCCAGGAGCGCGCCGTCGGCGAGGTTCTCCAGCGGCGCATTGGCGTGCTCGAGGCCCCGGCCGGCGCGGGCAAGACGGTCATGGCCATGGCGCTCATTGCCCGCCGCCGGCAGCCCACGCTCATCATCGTGCACACGAAGGAACTGGCGGCTCAAGCGATCGCGCGTGCCGTGGTGGTCCTGGGGCTCGACGAGGAGCAGATTGGCCTGGTCGGTGATGGGCACTGTACCGTCGGTCAAAAGTTGACCGTGGGGCTCGTCCAGACGTTAGCCAGGGGCATCCCGCCGGCGTTGCGCGACGTCGGGAATGTCGTGGTCGACGAGTGTCACCACACGCCGGCCGAGCACATGGCGACCGTCATCGGCCAGTTCCCGGCGCGCTATGTCCTGGGACTGTCAGCGACGCCCTACCGCAGGGACAAGCTCGATCGCGTCATCAATTTTTATCTCGGCTCGATCGTGGCGCGCATCCACAAGGCTGACCTGGCCGATCGGCTGGTCACGCCGCGTGTCATCAAGTCCGACACGGCTCTACGGCTCGCCGGCGATAGCTTCACCGAACTCGTGTCGCAGCTCGTCGCCGACGACGGCCGGAACCGCCTGATCGTGGCCGATGTCGCCGCGGCCGCTCAGGCAGGCCGGCGCTGTCTCGTGCTAAGTGATCGTGTTGGTCATGTGGAACGCCTGGCGTGGCTGCTCACAGCCGCCGGTGTGACGGCGGCCGCACTGCACAGCCAGCTCCCCCGGTGGGAGCGCGCCGGCGTGGTCGAGGACCTCGCCGCCGGGGATCTGCAGGCCGTCGTCGCGACCGGCTCTTTAGTCGGCGAGGGCTTTGACTGTCCCTCCCTGGATGCGCTCTTTATCGTGACGCCGGTCTCCTACGGCGGCCGCGTGGTGCAGTACCTGGGGCGTGTGAGCAGGACGGCGCCGGGCAAGGTCGATGCCGTCGTCTACGACTACTTTGACCATCATCCGATGCTCTACGCCTCGTGGCGCAACCGCCGCATCGTGTACGCGCGGCAGGGCTGCGACGTTCTCACACCCCAACGGGCGACGACGGTCCGGCGCCGGGCCTCGTAAACCATCAGGCGTGACACATGGACGGCGTACGACGGCGCCACGGACCGCGACACAGGCGGGGACCCGTGGCGCCGTCACTATACTGTGCACAGGAGCAAGGAGGGAGGGACGGAGCAATGATGACACGCGGGCAGGAGGCGGCCTGGCAGGTCGCGCGGACGGCGTGCGCCAACGCTGTGGGGAATGGAAACCATACCATCGCGGGGCCGGTGGCCCAGAGCGCGGGCCGGGGCCGGGCGGTGGGCCTCTGTGTCGTGTGTGGGGCCACGGTCGAGGTTGACCTCGGCGATCCGCAGCCCGAGCCGTCGGGCTATGCTGTCGGCGTGCGCTGCGCCCCGCGTCAGGGCTGGTGGCACGGCGGCGCGGAAAGCCGCCTCAGCGGCCTGGCGGCCGCGGCGCGCACGGACCCGGCGTTCATGGGGTACGCGCTGGCGGCCTTCGCGCGCGGCAAGGCCCTGACGGATAGCTGGGATCTGGCGGCCGCGCTCTACATCGACCGCCCCACGTTGTTCCGCCTGGAGTTGTTCCCGGCCCTACGGGACGCGCCGGCGGCGGGGGGCGGCGACGACGGGCGCGCCACCGCGCTCAGGGACACGGCCCGCGACGCGGGCATCGGTCTGTCCATGCTCACCAGCGTCCTCATCGACGCGCGCGCCGTGCTCATTGACGAGGTGGCCCGTGCGGCGGGGCAGCAGCGTGCGCGAGACATCGAGACGGCACGCCAGGAGGTCGCCGCGGCGGACCGCGCCCTGCAGGCGGCTAGGGCGCGGCTAGCGTCCCTGGAAGCCGCGCCACGGGGATAGGCCAGCGGGGGTCTCATCGGGGTGGGTAGGCATGCCAGCGGGGGCCTGATCGGCGTGGATAGGCGTGCCGGGTGAGGCTTGCGCGTCCGAATCTGTCCCGCTTTGGTGGAAATAGATCCCCGACGTAGGGGGCCGAGGTGCGTCCCCTCCTCACCTGACGCGCCTCCACGGCGATCCTCTGGCGGCATGACACGAAAACCCCGCGCTATCCCGCATAAATAAGGGGTTCGACTATCATTGGACCCGTATCGTACGCTAAGCTTTCTATTGCCTGAGAAATCCAGCTATTCGTCAGGATGGAACGTTTCGATCTGAGCGTCAACTGCCGTGTCGCAGGTCAGCGTTTGCCTGCTCTGGCGTATTCTCTGGCAAAAGAGGCCGCTTCTCATGGATCGTCGATACTTTTGTCATAGAGTCTTTTATGCTGTGTTGTGTGAGGCAACTTGCCAGGGCAATAGCAGGCTATGAGTACGAGGGGGAAAGGGGAACATCCTTGGTGGACATGGACAATGCGCAGGAGAGCCTCCGTCGCTTAGGCTTTCATCCCCAGTTTGTCGCCGGCGGAATGGAAGGCTTTGTCTTCGACATTGGGGACACCCTGCTTGCCAAGGTCTGGCACACGAGAGCCGCCTCAGACGTGCACCTACTTCGCTCTTTCTACAGCGAGTTGAGCGGGAAGCCTCTCCCTTATCGTACGCCTCGCATACGCGACGTCTTGGAGCCCCCTGGCGGGCTCACGGTGAGCATAGAAGAACGTTTACCAGGGGTTCCGCTACACGCCCTCCTCATCCGTGAACCAGACAATGACGTCCTCCGGCGGGAGGGTATGCGGGCGGTCGTCTCGGTGGTCACGGCGCTTGACGCGGCGGGCGACGTACCGGCCGCGCGGGAACTAGCTCTCCTTGGCGTGGCCTCCCCGTGGAGCCCAGACGGTACTTGGGGTACGGTCCTCGCGGATCTCGTGATCCACCGGGTGGCTCGTTACAAGACCACCCTGGCGCACTCTGTCCCCAACCTTGAGGACACAGTCGCCCATGTCCTCTCTCTCCTCATGTCCTTGAATGTGCCCCACGTCGGTGTGGTCCATGGCGATGTCTGCACGCCAAATGTGCTCGTCGATGTCGACACCGTGACGCCGCTGGCCCTGCTCGACTTCGGGTTTCTCACCACGTCTGCCGACCCTCTGTTCGACGCCACCATCGCGACCCTCATCTACGACATGTATTCTCCGCACGCGGCGGCTGCACGGGAGAGCCTATACGGGATGTATATGCAGGCGTGGGGGCAACGGTTCGAGCAGGTCTATCCCCTGTACAAGGCAGCGTATGCGCTTGCGACAAGCAACGCCTATTCAGACGAGGGACAAGATGGTCACTTTAGGTGGTGTGTAGACATCCTGAATGACCAGGAGACCAATGCCCTGGTGAGGCGTGCTTGATGTACCGATCTTGCACCTACAAGAAGCGCAAATGGAGACTAAAACAAAGCGAAGGCGCACTGCTAGGCCTAGAATAAGCGTAGCTGTCACCAAGTGCAAGGTATGTTGATAGATAGGCACGCAAGGTTAGCCGAAGAGGGCTGACAAGTGCCGACTTTTACCAAGAGTCGGCTCTTATTGGAGATAAGGGATGGTCGATAATAGCTCTGCACCGCGTTAATGACCGTCACAAGGTCCCAAGTGCCACGTCCAGCGCCATAATCGGTACTTTAATCAACACCTTGAGTGTCCATCGATAAAGTTACATTGCCCCTGATGACAGCTACGCTTATTCCAGGCCTGCTAGGCCTTCGTATGAGCTACACCCGACCCACATAGACCATAATGCGCCGTCTTTGATGCTTCCTCCATGCTGAGGCTTAGCGTACGATACAGGTCCATTGATAGTCGAACCCCAATAACGACTCTGTCAACAAGAGTCGAGGGCGCTATGCCGGAGAGTAGCCGTTCGGAGGGCGGGAAAGTAGCTCTTTAGGGGCGCCATGTCCCCTGGCCCTTGTGCTACCCTCGCTGGGCTGAGGGACGAGACCACGAGGGCGCTTTTCATGCCCGCGATCGCCGGCATGTGGTGTCCCTCAGCAAGACGCCCTGGCTATCGCGGGCTCCCTTTTTGTGAAAGGTCGCGCACATGACTTTCTGCACGGGATGCGGCGCGCAGATCCCAACCGGTGGCCACTTCTGCGGCGGCTGTGGCCGAACCGTTAACGCTCCGGGACAGCACCTAACCGCCGCGCCGACGCCGCTCGCCGAGCGGATCAAGCCGCGTATCCGCACAAGTGTCCCGCCCTTCGTCAAGAAGCAACTACGCCCGAGCGAACAGATGTTGGGCGCGTTCGGCGTGTCGCTCTTCGATCACCACCGTAAACACGACCTGCGGCACGATCGGGTGCTGCTCACGACCGAGCGCATCATCTAGGCCCTAACGTAGCGAAGGTCGAAATTTCGGCAAACTGAGGCGATCTCACGCGCGTTGCTCCACTGCCGAGCACGCGCAGCGGCTTCGCTTTAGCCAACTGACTGCGCAGTACAGGGGGGCTTGCCGGCGTCGGCCCCGTTCTATCGATGCCTGGGAGACGGAAAAGTTCGCCGTATGCGCATTCCGCGAACAAATGGGAGTGGCGCGATGGTCGACCGCTCCCACTCCCTGGCCGCAATGGCTGTTACCTTGCCGAAATTTGGACCTTCGCTACGTTAGGGCCATCTACTACCGCACCGCGTTCGTCCACAAGGCGATGGGCGAGATCCCCTATCGCATGGTCACCGGCGTCAGCTATAACCGTGGCCTGATGCACGGGAAGGTCATCGTCGACGCGGCCAACGCGGGTCTCACCCTGCGCGGTATCGGGAACGACGACGCGGCATTCGCGGAGAAGGTTATCGCCGGCGCCCTGGCCGGCGTGCGCTACGACGCGGCCTAAGGGGGCGAGAAGGACGCGGCCGCGCGCCTCACCATAACGAGGTGAGCCGGCCCGCCTGTCGCGCCTCGTGCCAGCTATTGACGCCGTGCTCGATTAGCCGGTCTAGCATGCGACGGGCACCCACGCCCGTCGCGCGCGCCAGGCGCTCGATCTCACTGTACGTGGCGGGCGAGATCCCGACGAGTACCTCCGTGTCGCCGGCCTCCGTCCCGACCTCGGAGCCGCGAAATTGTCGCGATTCGTCCCCTTTTGTCCCCATTAGGGACGGGTCGCCGATGCGCGGCGGGGGCGTGTCCTCATCCATGGGCGTCCTGGGCCGGCGCGTTTCTCTTCGCCGCCTGGATGCCTGTCGTGGTCGCGCTTGTGGCATGGAGGGTGATACCCTCGATGTCCGGCGCGATCGTCGGATACCCCTCGACGATGACCTTATCGGCCGGGTCCGCCGCGAGGGCCGCGGCGACTTTGCCCCATTGCTTGCGGCCCACGAGCAACACATAATCGGTGGGGAGCGCTGGCGGGTCTGGTACGCCTTTCGGGAGTGAGGGCGCTTTCTCACTGCGCATGGCCACGAGCACGACGTCGCCGCGCTCCACGATCTTGCCGGGCCGTCCGATCACCGTCAGCTTCACCGTCGTCGCCTCCCCTGGCTCACTCATCGCCTCTATCGCGGCCGCACGAAACGTTGCCCAGTCAAACGGCATCGTGGCCCGCTGTGGCGCCTTGACGCCTGCCTGCCCGCCACGCCCACTCCCTTGCGGTCGAAAGATCCGGTACGCGGCCTGGCGCCCGGTCTCGTCGCGCATGAGCTCGTCGCGCATCAGACGAAAGAAGATCCCGCCGACCGTATGGCGCCGGCTGCCGCTCTTGAGCATCATCCCGCCGGCGGCCTCGACCGCGAGGGCCTGGGCGACGAAGGCGCGTATGCGCTCCTCGCCGATGATGCGCAGTGCACGGACGATCTGCCGGCGGGCCTCGATTTCTGTTTCGCCGAGCTGCGCGGCGATCTCGCCGGCGGCCTCGATGGCGACAGGTGCCGCGCTCATGTCCGGGGTGGCCCTGTGCGGGGTTGTCATGACCATGTCCTACCCTCCCACGCCTAGCGTAACACCCGCGCCGTTTAGAGGGGGGCGCACGCCTCTGTGCGATGGGGTGGCGTCGCCATCGACGTGCACGACCTGACGACGTATGGCCGCTTCCCGTACGCCGAGTGGGCGGAATAGGCGGGTGACAAGAAACCCCGCCGGTGAACCGAGCGGGGTTAGTGGTGTGAGTTATTTAGGGGTAACAGTTAGGGTGTATCGCTTTTAGGGCTCGGGAGTGTTAGTGTTGTCGCTTGTCCCTGTTGTATCTGCCAGAGATTAGGCAGTAACTCGCGCATACGGTCTGCCTTGCTCGCGGCATCCGTTGCATCGGGGTAGAGCATGGCGGCCATCTTGTCTGCCACTTCTAGCGCCGCATACATGCGTTCTTTGATAAGCGCCACCGATTCCCGTTCGACCTCAATATGGCGCTTCTCGATAACAATCTGGCGTTCCTCGTATTCCAAATCTCTCATCTTGCCCTCATGGATACGACGCGCTACTGCGTCATCTATTGCCTGTTGCGCCACGTCGTTTTGCAATTCGACTTGCCTGAGCCGTTCCCCGCGCTGCATCACCGCATCAACGCTAGTTTGAACAGCTTGTGCGACGTCCGAAGCGCTAGCCTTGATACTTATATCGAATGTAGGCGGCATAGTGTACCCTCGCGCAATGTGGCATTACTTAGACTCACTTCGGTACACCGAGGACAAACCCATTCACCGATTTGAGCCATCCCCGCCAATAAACTCCCGGCCCTGAGGAAAGAGCCTCACCCGCCGCCGAAAAAATATGCGCGTTCGCTAAATGGATATAACCTGACGTTGTGATGCGATCCTGTTTTTCTATTTCGCGTTTATAATCGTCTGCCAACGCGTCTGCTGTGGTTTGAAATGCAGCCTGTACCATGCTCAGAGAATTGTTATCAACAACGAGAGTGCCTGTCGAGAAGGTGGCGTTGGAAAGTGACCCGCCAATCCCCTCTAAATACTGAACAACAGTAACTATTTCGCCAGACACCAGCATGCCATTGATGAAAAGCGTGATTGGAATATGAATGTCCCTGGTTGCTAGCCTCACGAAAATGTCGAGCAGCCAATCGGGGCGGTCGGTCTCAAGGCCCGCCACAATGCCGATAGGGCGTTCGCTCATGACTCACATCCATCGCCATCGTTCTGGCCTTTAGGCTTGCCGCGAAACTGCGTGTTAAAGCGCAGGGCGGCCAGAAACTCATCCAGCCACTCGGGCGTCGTGACGCGGGTATGCAGTGGTCCCGCCGTGATCGTCTTCAGCCGACCTCTGCGCACTGCGGTATGCAGATTGCTGGCGCTTCGGTAGCCGGCACGCTGTGCCGCTTCCCGGATAGTGAGATATTGTTCCGTCCCAACGACCACAAGCACTGCCTCATCCACCACGATTGCATTCCTGTAACCGTAAGTTTAACACACCCATACTACACTTTTGATCGGCGATGCATGGGGCGACGGCGGCCAGTGACGACAGATAGTGAGAGGTCCGGCCACCATCGTGGGGGGACAATCCCTGTCCTATCCTGACCCTGACCCTGACCCTATCCATCGACCTGTCTCCTCCAGTTAGTGAGTGGCGCACGCCGATCTGCCTGTCAGCGGGGCGCCGGCGTCGCCGCGGCGTCTGGACCCATCCCGCGACGCAGCGCCCGGCGCACGATATCGGCCGGGTCGAGGCCTTCGCGCTCCGCCTCCGCGTTGATCGCCTGATACATCTCCTCGCTGATGCGGATTGTCAACTGCCGGGGGTATTTCTTCGCGCGGCCCCGCGCACTGCCTTTGTCGTCCTCTTGCACGATCGACGGCCCTCCTCTGGAAGGTACGATAGCATACAACGCACCCCAGAGCGTCTGTTTGTCGTGCGAGAGAACGCGAACGACGACACATCAGGCCGGGAGTGGCGCTTCGCGTGCCCGGTCTCCAGGCGCCTCAGCGGAGGACGCCGGCGTGAGCCCACGCGTCAGCGCCCGGCGCACGACGTCGGCCATATCGAGGCCCTCGGCACGCGCCTGGTCGCGCAGGGTATCATCCATGTCCTTGGTGATGCGAACGGTGAGTTGCCGCCCGTCCCCATACCTCTTCCGCGCGCCTCGGTGTGGCGCGCCGCCCGTATGCTCGCCGTGGTGCTCCATTCTAGCCCCTCCTTTCCACTCCCTGCTCGCTGCATCCACGATACCATATCGCGCAATCGTTGTAACTCTTAGCAACCCTTTTGCACTGCATTAGCATACATGATATGCTGCGAGACAAGCGCCGGGGAGCGGCGCGCGCCCTTTTAGCGCGGTCGCCGCTCTCTCATCGTTACCGACTGCGTTGCAGGCGCTGCGAGTTAAGAGGTAAGTCGGTCCGTGGACACGGGAGGGAGGGAGAGACAACCTCGCGACGGTGACGTAGAGCACCTGTTCACCGACGCCGACCACCTGGCCGGGCGTCTTTATGACGACACATCTAGGGAGACAACACGCATGAATCATCTACACCTGGCCCACGCCATCATACCGTTTTACCCCGTCTTCGCCGACGCCTGGACGGACGGCCTGGGCAAGGTCAAGACGATTTATACCGAAGTCGCGCCGTACCTGATCGGCGCGGTCTGGTTCGGCACCGGTGTCCACCTGTGGCTGGCACAGCACCAAGC
>JAABUZ0100002862.1_pt1 | contig 27349 bp, 28 predicted proteins | sample 5562091 | NCBI WGS metagenome assembly JAABUZ01 (sample SAMN12813069, study PRJNA571459) | rock metagenome | isolation source: Antarctica rocks | place: Antarctica: Victoria Land, Linnaeus Terrace sud | collected 2015-12-21 | reverse complement strand
CCCACGGGTAACCGTGAGTCTGCTCTCCGGGAGTACCTGGACCCAACCGGAAAGCGCAGTGCGGTGAAAGTCGCATGCTGCGTTTGGAGCGGGGGAAAGGCGGCGACGCCCTACCTATCGCTACTAGCGGAGCGGTCCACATCACAACAGACGGGCGACACCGGCTCCGGCCGCGGCCGCCAGCAGGCCGGCCGCGACCGAGCCCACGAGGTTGGCCAGCGCCAGCAAGGCTTTGTCGTCATTCCAGAGCACGACGCCCTCCAGCGCATAGGTGCTGAAGGTGGTGTACCCGCCCAGGAAGCCCGTGGCCAGCAACGTGGTGAGGAGGGCGACGTCGCGGTGCTCCCGCGCCAGCAGCGTCAGCAGCAGGCCGATGGCAAAGCAACCGGTCACGTTGATCGCGACCGTGGCCAGGGGGAACGCGCCGTGGTAGCCCCGCCCGACCAGGCGGCCCATGCCGTAGCGGCACGTCGCGCCGGCTCCTCCCCCCACAAATACGAGCAGCAACGCGAGCGCGGTCACGCCGTCCACCATCCCATGCCCGATATCCTTCCAAAACCCGCGACGCATGCTATATGCTAATCCTAGCAAGTAGGCGCGTCGCCCGGCGGATGCCCGCATGATTGGAGCTGTCCGGCGCCACTGGACGACCACGGGTTAGTATCATGGGATGCGGGACATGCAACACGGGAGACCCGAAGGAGGACAGCAGCATGGCGGTGCTAGAACGCGAGCGCATAGACGTCGACGAGTTCCTGGAACGCAACGGCCTCGGCGAGCTATGGGACGCGCCGGCGCCATCGTCGGACGGGTCGCCGCCTGAGTTCCCGCCCCCATTCGATGGGGACGACCGCGACGACGGCAACCATGACGACGGCAACCATGACGACGGCAACCATGACGACGGCTATGGCTACGGCTACGGCTACGGCTATGGTGTCTGGGGCCACCGCATCTTCGCCCTCATTGGCATCGTGGTACTCCTCTGCATGATCATCAGCCCCATCGCCGCCGTGTTCGCCGGCCACCATTGAGTGACGAGTGGGTAGTGGTTAGTGACGAGTGAGGTAGGACGGTTGCGTCGATAAGCCCTTGCGCCAATCATACCGGCGCCCGAGCCTGTTTCGTCACCCGTCACACGGGCGTATGTAATACGCCCCCTAGCGTCACTCGTCACTCATCACTCACCACTCACCACTCACCACTCACCACTCGTCACTCGTCACTCGTCACTGCCCCGTGAACGCCGGCTTCCTTTTCTGGGCAAAGGACTGCATCGCCTCGGCCACGTCCCCGGTCAGCAAGGTCTGCTTGATCGAAGAGAGCTCGGCACGGAGCTGGGCGCCGAGGTCGGCGTCCAGCGAGGAGGCCAGCAGGCGCTTGGTGAGGGTCAGCGCGATGGGCGGCCCGGCGGCCAGCAGCGCGGCATAGGCGCGCACCCCGTCCGCGAACGCCTCGGCCGGCAGGACGCGGCTGACCAGCCCGATGCGCTCGGCCTCCGCCGCGTCGACGTTGCGCGCCGTCAGGATGAGGTCCGCCGCCCGCGAGGCGCCCACCAGGCGCGGCAGGAAGTAGGTCACGCCGGCGTCGGGCGAGAGGGCGCGCCGCGCGTAGCCCGCGGTGACCACCGCGTCGGCGCGCATCAGGCGGATGTCGGCGCCGAGGGCAAGGCCCAGTCCCGCCCCCGCCGCCGCGCCGTTGAGGGCCGCGATGACGGGCTTGTCGCAGCCGACCAGGGCCAGCGCCCACCGACCGACCCAGCCCAGGTCGTCGAGCCGCTCCGCGCGGTTGCCCTGCTGCGCCGCCATCATAGAGGCGATGTTGGCGGGATCGAGGTCCAGGCCGGCGCAGAAGCCGCGCCCGGCGCCGGTGACCACCACCACGCGCACCGCGTCGTCCCGGGACGCGGCCCCGAGGGCGCGCGGCAGCTCGTCCGCCAACTCCGTATTCACCGCGTTGAGCCGCTCGGGGCGATTGAGCGTCAGCGTGCGCACGCCGTCCGACGTATCGTCCACCAGGATATGCCTGTACTCGGGCTGTTGCTGATCCATCGGTCCTCCCTATCCGCTCACCCGCTCGTACGTCTCCGCTCACCCGCTCGTGCGTCGCCGTACTGTATGTAGCATTTTGCTATTATACCAGCGCGATGTAGGCGCCCCGATGCGCCGGAGTTCGAGGAGTGGCTGCTCCTGCGGCGGGAGGCGAGGCTCCACCAACTCATGCAGGCCCTTTATCCGCCGGCCGAGGCCTACACTCGGCGCGAAGAGTACGAGCAGGCCTACCTGGCCGCCGCGCGCCAAGCGGCGCTGGACCCCTGCCGCGAGGAGGCGCACCGCCAGATGATGCGGGCCCTGGCCCTGAGCGGCCCTGCGGGATGGTCGACGTGGCCTCGATCGCCGCCGCGAAGCGGTCGGCGGCCTACCGGCTGATCCGGCCGCGCGTGGCGGCTCGAACTGGCCGCCCATCGGCGTCTACTGGCGTGAGCGCGGGCAGTTCTACCAACCACGCTGGCTCATGGCTGACGGCCAACCCCCGCCCAGTTAGCGGCACGGCCCGGCTCGCCGTGCAGCGAGTCGTCCACGTCGTCGGGTCGCCAGGCGGGCGCGTACACGAGGCCCGGCTCGACCAGATCGAAGCCCGCGAAGAAGCCTTCCACCGCGGCGCGCGGACGGAAGTTCAGGGGGTGCATCGTTTCCTCATACAGTTGGGCCAACCGCACGAACCCCTCCGACGCTCCCTCCAACGTACCGTGCGCGATGGCGAGGTCGCTGCCGACGCCCGTTACTCCTGTGGGTGCAGCACGATCTTGCCGCGCGTGTGGCGCTCGGCGAGCCTGCGGTAGGCCTCCCGCACCCGGTCGAGCGGGTACACGGCGGCGATGGGGATGTCCAGCACGCCGGAGGCGGCGAGGCCGACCAGCTCCTGCAAGGCCGGCGCGCCGCCGGCCCGGCCCGTCCCCATGGCCTTCACGCCCTTCTCCTGCGCGGCCTGAAAGTCGATCACCGTGTTGATGCGCCCCTTGGGCACGCCCAGGGCCAGCGCGAGGTCGACGTAGCCGGAGCCGAACGCGTCGATGAAGGCGTCGATCCGCTTGCCGCCGGCCACCTCGCGGATGCGCCCCTCCTGGCCGTTGCCGTAGACCACGGGCTTGATGCCGTGGTCCTGCAGCCAACCCTGATTGTCCGGGCCGGCCAGCCCGATCACCGTCGCGCCGGCGTGCCTGGCTAGTTGCGCGGCGACGAGGCCGACGCCGCCGGCCGCGCCCGACACCACGACGACCTCCCCCGCCTGGGGCTCCACGGCCCTCACGCTGGCCAAGCCGGCCATGGGGGCCACGTAGAGGGAGCCGGCCACGTCCCACGACAGCCCCTCCGGCTTGGGGAGGAGCTGCATGGCCGGGACGGCGACCAGTTGGGCGTGGGCGGAGCGCTCGTCGGACCAGCCAAGCACCGGGTCGCCGGCCGCGACGCCCCGCGCGCCCTCGCCCACGGCGACCACCTCGCCGGCCAGATCGCTGCCCTCCCCCGAGGGGAACGTAGCGGGGAACATGTGGGGGAACATTTTGTCGTACGCGCCGCTGAGCACCACCAGCTCGCCGGGATTGATGGCGGTCGACCGGACCCGCACCACCACGTGACCGGGCGCGGCCTCCGGGTCGGGCACGTCGGCGACGTAGAGGTGATCGATGCCGCCGTAGCGGTCGTAGCGTATCGCGCGCATATAGTCGTCCTTTCTGGCTTGGTTGCCACGCGCTCTCCAAACACGTGCGCCGCCCGCATGGATCGGCGGGCGGCGCGGGGCGATCCACGCCGCCGAGGCCGATCTCGCCGATCCCCGTCTGGCGCGGCTACTCAGGCGGAGGGCGCGTCGAAGTAGTGGCCCTGGTCGAGATCGTCGATGAGCCCGGGGTGCGTGGGCTGCCAGTCCAGCAGCGCGCGGGTCAGGGCGCTCGAGGCCGGACTGTCGACCCCGAGGAAGTTGGCCAGGAACCCGAAGTGCGCGCCCGCGTCCTCCGCCGAGATGGAGACCACCGGCACGCTCAGATGCCGCCCGATGACCTCGGCAATGGCGCGCACCGGCACGCCCTCGTCCGCGACCGCGTGCAGCGTCGATCCCGCCGGGGCCTTCTCCAGCGCCAGGCGGAAGAGATGGGCCGCATCGAGCCGATGCGCGGCGGGCCAGCGGCTGGACCCGTCGCCGCTGTAGCCGGAGACGCCCTTGGCACGGGCGATGCCGACCAGGGTGGCCATGAAGCCGTTGTCTCCGTCGCCGTGTACCGTCGGAGGAAGGCGCAGCACGGACGAGCGGACGCCGCGGGAGGCGAGGGCGAGCGTCAGTTGCGCCGTGCCCAGCCGGGTCGCCGGACCGCTGCTGGGGGGAGCCATCGCCGGGTCGGGACTCTGCCCGTCCCGTTCGGTCGCCACGCGCCCCGGTGCGACCCCGAGCGTCCCGGAGGCGATGACGAACGGCCGATCGGACCCGGCGAGCGCCTCGCCGAACGCCTCGACGGCGCGGCGATCCGCATCGGTCGCGCCCTGGAAGTCCCCCGAGAAGGCGATGTCGTGCTTGAACGCGAGGTGGATCACGCCATCCGACGCGGCGGTCGCGCTGCGCAGGCTGTCGAGGTCGTCAAGCGTGCCGCGCAGAACCTCGGCCCCGGCGGCGGCGAGGGCAGCGGCCGAGGCATCGGAGCGAGCCAATCCAACGACCTGATGGCCCGCGCCGATGAGCTCGGGAACGACGGCGGAGCCGATCCAGCCGGACGCGCCGGTAACAAAGACACGCATATTAGAGTCCCTCCGTGAATAGGATGGTGGTGATCGTGACGTGCAATCCGGCGTCGACCGGGTCAGTGTCGCGCTGGTCGATCGGGCTCCTGGCCATGGCTCCGGCCGCGGGGTCATGGTCGGCGCCCGGCAGGGCGATCCCCGCGGGGCCGGACGGCCGTCCCGTGAGCGCGACGCCGGTGTGATAGACTCCGGGCATGACGTTCCCCTTTCTGTCTCGGCGCACACAGCCGATCCGCGTTCGAGCGGACAAGCCGTTGTCAGACACTGACATCGCCACTATATCATGTAATGACAGCCGCTGTCAACAACGAGGATGAGAGGGACGGCATGAGTCGATGGGAGCCGGACAGCCGGGGCAGGCTGGAGCAGGCGGCCCTCGCGCTCTACGGCGAGCGCGGGTTCGAGAACACTACGGTCGCGGAGATCGCGGGGCGCGCCGGGTTGACGGAGCGCACGTTCTTCCGCCACTTCGCCGACAAGCGCGAGGTGCTGTTCTGGGGCGCGGGCGCGCTGCAGGAGTTCATGGTGGGCGCCGTCGCCAGCGCGCCTGTTACCGCGGCGCCGATCGAGGCAGTCGCCGCGGCCCTCGAGGCCGCTTGCGCTCTGCTTCAGGGGCGTCGCGACAGCGCCCGGCAGCGCCAGACCGTCATCGCGGCGAACGCTGAGCTGCGAGAGCGCGAGCTGGTCAAGCTCGCCTCGCTCGCCTCCGCGCTGGCCGACGCGTTGCGTCGGCGCGGCGTCAAAGGCCCAGCCGCGAGTCTCACCGCCGAGGCAGGGGTCGCCGTCTTCAGAGTCGCGTTTGAACGCTGGGTCAACGAGACGGACCAGGCAGACTTGTCGCGACTCGTCCGCGAGTCGCTCGACGAGCTGAAAGCCGTGACCGCGGGCGCATGACCACTGGTCGATATGAAGTTGGTGTGCTCATTGTTCCTCGACGAACCGTCCCAGCGCCTCGACCGCCACGGCCACGTCCTCGACCATGACCGCTTCCGCCGGGTGGTGGCTGATTCCGCCATGGCAACGCACGAACAGCATGGCCACGGGGCACAGCGCCGTGAGCACTACCCCGTCGTGTCCCGCGCCGCTGGGCAGGCGGCGCACGGGGAGGCCCAGCGAGGCGACGGCCCGGCCCAGCACGTCGCCGAGCGCGGGATCGCAGGGCGTCGCGTTGTCCTCTTGCACCACGTCCCACCGACCCGCGACCCCACGGTCAACCCCGATGCGCCCGACGGTTGCGCGCAACTGGTCGCGGGACCGCAGGCGCATGGCGTCGTCCTGGTGGCGCACGTCGAGGCTCAGGACGACGCGGCCAGGGATCACGTTGCTGGCGCCAGGCTCGACGGCCAATTGGCCAACCGTGGCCACCAGACCCGGCGTCTCGCGGGCCAGCGCCTCCACGGCCAGCACGAACTCGGCGGCGGCGCACAACGCGTCGCGGCGCAACGCCATGGGCGCCGTGCCCGCGTGGCCGGCCGTGCCCTCGAACGTCACCGCGAAGCGGCTCTGCCCGGCGATGGCCGAGACGACGCCGACCGGCAGCCCCTCCGCTTCCAGCACCGGCCCTTGCTCGATGTGAAGTTCGCAGTACCCCACGAGGTCGTCCCGCGACCGCGCGTCGGCCGGGATCGCGGCGGGATCGCCCCCGGCGGCGCGGATGGCCTCGTCCATGCGGATACCGTCGTCGTCCGTACGGTCCAGCAGGGCCAAATCGAATAGGCCGGCCAGCGCCTTGCTCCCCAGGTAGCTCGTCCCGTAGCGCAGTCCCTCCTCGTCGGCGAAGGCCAGCACCTCGAGGGCCAGCGGCAGACGCCGGCCCCGCGCGTGCAGGCGCTCGACCACGGCAAGCGCGGTCAGCACGCCCAAGGGGCCGTCGTACCTCCCGGCATCGCGCACCGAGTCCAGGTGCGAGCCCAGCAGCAACGTCCGGGGGTGAGGAGACGCGCCGTCACCGGTGTCGGCCACCCTGGCCGCCTCGTAGCGCCCGATCAGGTTGCCCACGTTGTCGCGCCGCACACTCATCCCGGCGGCCCGCATCCAGGAGGCCACCTCGCCGGCTGCGGCCGCGAACGCAGGTGTAGCGAAGCGGCGCGTCAGCCGGCCCTGCTCCTCACTGTGCCTGGCCAGCGCCTCGCAGCGCTCCATCACCCGCCAGGCATCGGCAAGGTCGATCATCGGTTCAACTCCCGCGATAGGTGCTGTACGCCCAGGGCGAGACCAGCAGCGGCACGTGGTAGGCCGCCCCCGGGTCGTCGATGCCGAAGCGGATCGGGACCGTGTCGAGAAAAGGGAGCGCGTCCGACTCCGCGGCGGACAATTTCTCCTGCCTGTTGCGCATGGCGAAATAGGGGCCGACCGCAAAAACAATCTCGTACACCCCGCGTTGCACGGCGTCACCGACGAGCAACGGTTCGTCGGTACGCCCATCGGCGTTGGTCTGCACGGTCTTGAGCAGGATGCGATCATCGTGCGAGGAGGGCGAGGGGTCCAGCCGATACAGGTCGAGGCGCAGACCGGCGGCGGGGCATCCCCGCGTCGTATCCAGCACGTGCGTGGAGAGGCGTCCCGACATCGTCTAGGAGCCTCCGTCCCCGAGCCCAGTATCTCCACTGATCGACCGCGCCTCTCCATCCCTATCGCGGCTCATGGTCAGGGTGATCAGCCCGTGGGCAACAAAGGGATCGGTATAGACCCGCACCCTGGGATCATCGGAGGAGCGCGCTGCCGGGTCCCAGGTATGGTTTTGCGCCGCGAACCCGACCGTGGCCAGCTGCGGGAACCGCTCCAGCAGGCGCGCGCCCATCTCGTGGACCAGATGCTGGATCGACTCGCTAACGAAGGAGTGGAAAACGGTGCAGACGAGATCGCGCACCTGCTCGGCGGGGACGTAGGCCACGTGGTCCCGGTCGAGCAGGGCGGCAGGATCGTTGTAGGTCCAGGAGAGGTCGAGGAAGATATAGAGCGGGCGGTCGGTGCGCTCGGGCAGCGTGGTATGCTCGTCGCGCACGAAGCGCGTGAACGAACTGCCGGTGATCTTGACCAGTCGCAAGCCCGCGAGGCCGCAGCGATGCCCCGCCAGCATCGGCGCCATGCCGTCGGCGCCGCCACGCCGGTAGTCCAGCTCGCCAAAGGCATGGTCGCCGCGCGCGCGGTCGAACAACACCGGGCTGGCCTCGAACGCCGCGCTATTGCCCGCGCCGACATCCGTGTTCGTGGCCGTCGGCATGGCGACGGTGACGGGCGTAAACGGTAGTTCGCGGCCGGTCAGGCGCAGCGCGCGCATCTGTGGATACGAGGACAGGAAGCCGTGGCCCAGCATGTCCAGGAATCCCTCCAGCGTGGCGCCGTCATAAGCCAGCGCCTGCGACAGGATAAAGTTCTTCATGCTGTCGGTGGCCACGACGAGGCTGTTGTCCCCTCGCGTGTAGGACGGCAGGAAGTTGTCGCCAAAGACCTCGACGTCGACCTCCAGCGCCATCAACCTGTTGGAGCGGCCGGTAAACGGCGACTCGGGGATGGCGCGCACCCCTGCCAGCGGCCGCGCGTAGACGCGGTAGACGGGCACGGATGCCTTGCCATAACTGATGTCATAGCGATAGATATCATTGGTCATGATGTTTATCCGGCGCCACGATGTCCTCCAGGCGCAGCAAGCTGATCTTGGCGATCTCCCCCAGAGCGGTGTGGATTTCCCCGTCGCGCGTGTTCGCCACCCGGCTCCGCAACCCGGTCACGATGGCCTCCTTCTTGTTGAGCCGCGCGCAGATCACGAACGGAAACCCGAAGCGCGCGCGGTACGCCTCGTTGAGCCGCGCGAACAGGTCGACCTCCGCGGACGAAAGGTGGTCGAGCCCGGCCGATGCTTGCTCGTGCGCCGACCGCGGCGTGAGCGTCCCCTCCAGCGCCGCCCGGCCTACCAGGTCGGGGTGCGCCCGGATCAGCGCAACCTGCTCCATGCCCGAGGCCGCGTCCATCGTCGCGCAAAGCGCCTCGTGCAACGCGGCGCGGCCGGCGAATGGCCGCGCCGGCCACGTGCGGTCCGCTATCCACGGCGACCCCTCGAACAGGCCGCCCAGCAGGGCCACGAATCCGTCGCGATCGAGCGCATTGACCGCGTCGATCGTCGGCCGCGGGTCGTGTTCATGAGTACGTATCATAGGTCCTGTCAGGCATTGTACTACGCGAGGCGGCCAGACGGCGAGGTCCACGTCGACGACGGGTGTGCCCCGAGATGGTGAGAGCCTGCCTGCGACTAAAGTCGCATGGTACACCACGACGACTAAAGTCGTGCGGACGGTCAATTCAGAGACACTTCAGTGTCCGTGGTTTGCCATGCGACTTCAGTCGCAGGCCTTTGCCGAAGCAAACTCATTCGCGCCAAGCTGTACTAGTCGCGGCGGACGGAGCCTTCGCCATCCACCTCGCAACCGTCGGCGTCCCGCGCCGCTAGCCACCGCTCCACCTCGGACGGCGGGAGCGGACGGCTCATGTAGTAGCCCTGCGCCAGATCGCAGCCCAGCGCGCGGAGGGTGTCCCAGGTCTCGCGCCGCTCCACGCCCTCGGCCACCACGGAGAGCCCCAGGGCGTGCGCCATGGCGATGATCGAGCGCACGATGGCCTGGTCTTTCAGGTTGGTGGTCGCGCCCAGGCCCAGCACGAACGATTTGTCGATCTTTACCTCGTGGACCGGCAGGCGCTTGAGGTAGCCCAGGCTGGAATATCCGGCGCCAAAGTCGTCGATCGAGATACGCACGCCGAGACGGTCGAACTGACCGAGCACCCGGAGCGCCCCATCGGGATCGACCATCAGCGCGCTCTCCGTGATCTCCAACGTCAGACGCTCCGGCGCGACGTCGTGGCGGTGGAGCAACTCCCGCACGATGTCGGACAGATGGGCATTGTGCATCACGCGCGCCGAGAGGTTGACGGACACGCCAAGCCCGACGCCGCCGTCGCGCCACTGCCGGCACTGGCGGATCGCCGTCTCGAGCACCCAGCGCGTCAGGGGGACGATGATGTCCGTGTGCTCCGCCAGGGGGATGAACTCGTCGGGGGGCACGAAGCCCCGCTCGGGATGGGGCCAGCGCAGCAGCGCCTCGACCGCCGTCGGGCGGTTCCGGGCCAGGTCGACCAGGGGCTGATAGTGCAGCTGCAACGCCCCTTCGTCGAGGCGCAGGCGCAACTCCCTCATCAGCGTCAGACGCCGCGGGCTGTGGACATCCTGCTCCTCGCGATACAGGGCGAAGCCGCTGCGCGAGCGCTTGGCCACGTACATGGCCACGTCGGCCCGGCGCAGCAGCGTGGCCGTATCGGCGCCGTGGATGGGGTACAGGGCGATCCCGATACTCGCGCCGATGTCCAACCCATGGTCATCGACCGTGACCGGCGGTTCCAGCGCGGTCAGGATGTGACTCACCACCGCGAGGGCGCCGGCCTCGTCGGTCGCCGGCAGGACGATCGCGAACTCATCGCCGCCGAGCCGCGCTGCGGTATCGGACGCCCGGACAACCGTCCGCAGCCGATTGCCAACGTCGCGCAGCAGCACATCGCCGTAGTGGTGGCCCAGCGTGTCGTTGACCTCCTTGAAGCGATCGAGGTCCATCAGCAGCAGGGCCAGGGGGGCGCCCTCGCGTTGGGCCAGCGCCAGGGCCTGGGTCAGCCGGTCGTGCAGCAGCATGCGGTTGGGCAGGCCCGTCAGCGCGTCCGTCATGGCCAGGGACTGCATCTCCTCGTAGAGGCGCGCCTGCTCGACGGCGACGACACAGTGGTCCGCGAAGAGCTCCAGCGCCTGGATGCGCGCGAGGTCGGGGTAGCCGCGATCGTGCGGCTGGTCCACCGAGATGAGGCCGATGTGGCGCCCGTCGCGATTCTCCAGCGGGATCGTCAGCGCGTCCTCCGGGTGCCACTGCCCTTCTCGCCAATCGGGAGGCAGCGCGGGGATGCTGAGGGCCGCGTTGAGTTCCTGGGTCGCCACGTGCCGGCGGTGGTCGAACACATAGGAGCGGCTGACGCGCATCTCCGGCCGCATGATCTGCCCGAACACGGCCAGCGGGACCGGCGTGGCGCGCAGGCGCGCGTCCTCATCCGCGCTCAATCCCACGATGGCGCGCGCATGCAGGTTGTCTTCGGCATCGCGCAGGTAGACCACCGCGATGCCGAACTCCGCCGCGCCGGTCATGGCGACGGCGATCTGCTGGAGCACGTCGTCGAGCTGCAACGAGCCCCGCACGCTGACGCTGGCCTGCAAGAGGCCTTCCAGCTGGCGCCGCTGCGCCTCGGCGCCGCGCGCCCGCTCCCGCTCGGCCGCGCGCCCGCGGACGACGTGGAGCGCGGTCACCGCCTGGTGCGCGAAGGCTTCCAGAACCTCGATCTGTCCGTCCGTGGGCAATGCGCCGTCCAGCGGATCGTCCGGATTGAGGAATCCCACGATCTCGCCGTCCAGGCCGAGCAGGGGGATAAACAGCAACGCGCCGGTCTGCCACTCGGCGCCCGCCAAAGAGGCTTCCGTCTTGATAAAAGACGAACGCAGCAAGGGATGCGCGCGAATGCTGTGCCCGGGCGGGACGTAGAGCACGGAGTCCAGGGAGGTCGCGGCGGCGCGCAGGATCTCGAACGCCTCGGACGACATGGAGAGCGTGCGCAGGCGATGATCGGTCTCGGGCGTACAACCAGCCGTGGCGCGATACCAGAACACGCCGTCCTCATCGCGCACCGAGATGGCGCAGGTGCGGTAGCGCAGACAACGGCAGGCCGAAGAAACGATCAATTGGAGCAGCTCATCCTCATCGTCCAGCGAGTTCAGGGCACGCGAGACCTCGAGGACCGCGTGCAGCCTGTCGACCGCGTCCGCGAGCGACGCGCCGTCCGGCTCCGCCCGCGGCGCCCCGCCGCGTCGATGGAGAGGGCGGCGACGACGGCGCATGCCCGAGGGGGAGGGGCGGACCGTCCCCTCCCCCTCGATGATGGATGCCTGCATATCCTTATATCGGACCGTCACGGTTATATCCGCCCATCATGGCCCCTTTTCGCATCACTTGTACCGCGCCACGCAATAGGCTACCGCGTGGCGTAGCGGTCCCGGCGCGCGGCGACGGCGGGAGAGGCCAACATGTCCACCGGCGGGGGAGGGCGATGCCCACCATTACTACAATCTACCTACCGTATGATAGAGTCAAGGGTACTTTCGGATAGATCGAGAGCGGCCTGCCGCACTCCCCACAGCGCAGCGCCTGGCGCGAGGTACCGGGCTGTGGTACGCTATGGCGCGGCATGAGGTGATGACATGGAGTAGGGATAGATATGACACAGAGCCAGGGGCATCCTGCCAAGCGAGGTGAACCGCCCGACATAAACATCACGACGGATGATGTCCAGCGGTTAGCGCGCCTAGCCGGACTACCTCTAACCCCACAACGCGCGGCCCTACTGGTTGACCCGCTGAGGCGAGAGCTGCGCTCCATGCAGCGCATCCGCGCCGTGGTCCTCGACGATGGGACGCCCCCGTCAACCTTTGTGCCCGCCCCCACGGATGCCGCGGGCGCCCCGACGGCAGACACGTGTACGCCCATGGTGGGCGACAGCACGACCGAGGCCGGCCTTGGGCAGACGACGATCGAGGAGACGACCGATGGCGCTCGATGACGTGTGCTACCTCACGGCGACAGAGGCGGCGCGGCAGGTCCGGGCGCGCGAGGTGTCCTCCGTCGCGCTCGTCGACGCCGTCCTGGAGCGCATCGCGCGCCACGACGTTGCGCTCCGAGCGTTCGTGACCGTCACGGCCGACGCCGCCTCGGCGCGCGCGCGCGCGGCCGATCATGCCGTCGCGTCGGGCGCCGAACTGGGGCCGCTGCACGGCGTGCCCATCGCCATCAAGGACATCGTCGACGTGGCGGGCGTCCCGACGTTGGCCGGCTCGCGCGTGCTGACCGGCAACGTGGCCGCGCGCGACGCGGCGCTGGTGACGGCGTTGCGCGCGGCCGGCGCCATCATCATCGGCAAGACCACCACGCACGAGTTCGCCTACGGCGTGATCAGCGCGCCCACGCGCAACCCCTGGGACGCGGCCCACCTGCCCGGCGGCTCCAGCGGCGGCTCGGCCGCGGCGGTGGCGGCGGGCATGGCCTTCGGCGCAATCGGGACGGACACGGCGGGCTCCATCCGCCTCCCCGCCGCGCTGTGCGGCGCCGTCGGGCTCAAGCCCACGTACGGCCGCGTCAGCCTCAGCGGCGTGATCCCGCTCAGTTGGTCGCTCGACCATGCCGGCCCCATCGCGCGGAGCGTCGTCGACGCCGCCCTGCTGCTGGACGCGATGACCGCCGGGATGGAGCGGCCCACGCAGGCCCGGCGCGCGCTGGACGAGGGTATCGGCGGACTGCGCGCCGGCGTGGCGCGCCCCTACTTCTTCGACGGCCTCGAGCCGGCCGTGGCCAGGTCCATGGAAGGCGCACTGGACGTGGTGAAGAGCCTGGGCGTGGCGCTCGACGAGGTTGCCCTGCCCGACGCGGACCTGACCTTCCCGGTGGGGCGCGCGGTGCAGCGTCCCGAGGCCAGCGTCTACCACAGCCGCTGGCTGCGCCGCGCGCCCGACCGCTACACGGAAGAGGTGCGCCGCAACCTGGAGCTCGGCGAGTTGTTCGGGGCCGTCGACTACGTCCACGCCCAGCGCGTGCGCGCCGACCTGCGGCGGCGCTGGCTGGCCGTGCTGGACGACGCCCGCGTCGACGTGCTGCTGGCCCCCACGGTCATCGTCGCCGCGCCGCCGGCCACGCCCGAGAACACCAACGCGGCGCTGGGCGGCGCGCTGCTGCACAACACCTACCCCTTCAACCTGTGCGGCTTCCCCGCCCTCTCCGTGCCCTGCGGCTTCTCGCCCGATGGCCTGCCCATCGGCCTGCAAATCATCGCCCGGCCCGACGACGAGGCCGCCGTCTTGCGCCTCGGCCACGCCTACCAAGAGGCCACGCCCTGGCGCAACGTGCGCCCGCCCGTCGGCCACTCGTCGCAATAGCTAGCGGTCGTGGACCGCTAGCTCGACCCGTTGCACGCTTGTATTGATCGTAGGGCGAGGATTGCCGACGCGGTTCCCAACGGCCAGGGAAATAAGCGGCTTGGCGTGGCCTGAAATGATAAGGTTGCCATGGATCCAGCTAGGTCCCCCATCAAACAAGGACTCGAAAACCGTAGACTCCCTGGCATCGATCAACCTTGACCGTGGAACCGACCATGATGTGGGAGGATCATATACCACATCCTCTTCCATCACGAACAGGACATCGTCAAGGTCGATGCGCGTCTGATCATCCTTTTCTAAGCATTGCATGATGGCATTAATGACTTGCTCTAGATACATGTTCACGTATGCCACCTCTATCTCACGATGTATCGGTTGAACAAATCAATGGACTCGGGTGTCCTCAGTAGAATCTCACTCGATGGCTTCGGTAGATAAGGATAGAAGCCATTGTAGCTTCTCCGCAGAGGAACGAGGACACGCTCGAAATCAGGACGTGGAACACGAGACTCGATAACTCCAGGGTCACGAGCTAGTCCTTGAGATACCTCATAGCGACCAGGACCTATTGCGTCCGCCGCCGCATTGCTATCCGTTGTCACGTAAGGCGTTCCTCGACGCGGGTCGAATCCAACTGCTCTGATCTGTGTTGCATCGTTGATGCTGCCGTGATAGACGGAAACGACGTCATCGCGGCTCATCGCCGCAGCGGCAGATCTCGTCAACGACCCTTATGCTCCTTCCCTTCATGTTCCGCGCGCTTTTCGACTCGTCACGCGCTATGGGCTCTCGTCGCTCAGGCGACGGCATAGGGCTCGGCGACGACCGGCGGGCGGACGCGCAGGCCCGGGTGCGCGCCTTCCCAGCGGCGGAGCGCCCGCAAGGCCTCGACCTCATGTTCGACGACGAAGCAGCGCCACCAGGGCAGCGCGCTGACCGTCACCCGCAGGGAGTTCCAGCGTAGATAGGCGGCGATGCGCCGATGCGCGTACACCAGCACGCTATCCTGTCCATCGAGCCGGACCAGATCGGGGTCGCGCCCGGCGGACTCGGCGCCCGACCATTCGACGTTGATGCGCTCATTGGGCATGGCATAATCGCACACCACGCTGACCACGATAGCCTGTCCCTGATAATGCCGCGCAAGCAGGCGCAGCGCCTTACCGTCCCATTCCAGTCCCACCTTCGGCTCCTTTGCCTCATGGTTTCGTCGTGATGCCGACAACGCATCACCACCTTTATCATCGCATGTTTGGGGGCCAACAGGCGTTTGTAGATGCTCCCGGCGACTCCACCGGGGTGGCCACCGGAGATTGTCGGTCGATCATTGACTTAATAGGACTAATGTACTAATATAGGGGTAGGAAAACTGGTTGTCGCGGAAGGCGGACACCGCCGGGGCGCTCCACGGGTAGTGGAGGGTGGCGCCCTACATGGTTCGGGTTGATACGCTATCGTTACATCAGAGGATGGGGACTATCCCTATGGGAGGCGTGACGATACGCTGTACCCCATGTCCTGCCGTCGTGTAAGCAAGGTAGAGGCGCCGCTCGATGCGCAACCCCACCGACATCCGGCTGGTCGAGATGATCGTCCACGTCGTCGATCCGCGCGGCCACAACGGACCAGATCTGTCCGAGACCGTTATCCCGCTGACGACGAGCCCCGAGCTGGCCGACTACTTTGCCACGCACATCAAGAACTCGCATCGCGATGAGGGCGCGCGGGCCGCGCGCTTCCTGTCCCCGGCCGCCGAGGTTGGCCGCGTGTGCGGCGCCTTGCTGGCTGGGAGCATGGACGTCGTCTCCGGGTCGCAACGCCTGGCCCAGCGGCTCTTCGACCTCGTCCGCAAGGACAACCGTATCGCCCCCGGTGACCTGGCGGTGTGCGTCTATCGGGACGACGCCGATCCCGGGTCCGCGCGCTATCTGAGCCTGATCAAGATTGATCCCTCCAGGGGCTTCCGCCAGATGATGCGCACGGACCAGGACGGCAAGCGCTATTACTCGTTCGAGATCGCCACGGATGTGATGCCGAGCGTGCGGGAGCGGCTGCAGAAAGGGGCGTTCATACGCGCGCCCCAACCCGATGCCACCTACGACATGCTGGTCCTGGACCGTCAGATAGGGCAGGGCCGCGGCCAGGGCGGCGTGGCCCAATTTTTCCTCACCGATTTCCTGGGCGCCGGCTATGCCTTCGATGCCCGCACCCTCACCGAAACTTTCTACCGCTTGACGCTGGCTGCCCGGCAGAACCTGGGGGATCGCCTGGACCCCGCCCAGCAGGAGGCGTTGCAGGGGGCTAGGGAGTATGCGCTGACCTGCGCGTCCATCGACGTCGATACGTGGGTCGATAGGTTGCCGCTGCCCGCGTGGGCGAAAACCGAGATCGGCGACACCCTCGGCGGCCGGATGCCCGATCGGGAGTTTGAGATCGACCCGGCCTTCGGGCAGACCCTGATTCGCAAGCGCGTGTTTATCGGCGACAACGGCCTGCGCCTCGTCGCGCCGTCCGACATGTGGCCCGATAAGATCGACATCGAGACCCATGCGCCGGAGGGCGAGCCGCCGTACACGACCGTGACCTTTCGCACCAAGACGTGGAAAGAGGCGCCAAGGTGACAGCCGGTCGGCTCGGAGACCCGGCGGGATTCCTTGAGACGTTCGGCGCCGCGCTCGGCATCGACCGGGCGGTCTGGGCCGCCGAGGAATCGCTCACCGAGCTGGCCTACGATGCGCTTGTCGGGGCCGACCGCGCCGCTGCCCTGCCGCTGCAGCTGCTCCATGAGTTGACCAGCGCGTACGGGGATAGTGTGGCCTGCCGCTTCCTGCTCGACGAGCAGACCGTGCTGACGCTATCGCCAACCCTCGCCGACGACGACCTCGCGCGCTTCCGCGCGGCGATCGAGGGCATCCCCCTGGTGCGGCTGGCGCTGCGGCTGGACAAGGGGTTGCTGGCCCAAAAATGGGTGGGCGTCGCGCCTCCTTATTGTCGCGTGCTGCCCTACCTCTACTCCGAGAGGCTGGCGCACTTTCTGCGGCGGCCGCTGGATGACCTTGAGAGAGAGCTGTGGGGGGCCGAGAAGGATAAGGCGCGCAAGGTCGTGTTCGTCGTGCCCGACCGGGCCATCGGGCTCGACGGCGAGTACCTCGCCATCGTGGGCGGTCACGCGGCTGCCGCGTGGTCGGCGGCCATTCCGGCCGTCGCCCCCGACGCGGATCGCGTCGCCCGCCTACGCGAGACGTGCGACGAGCTGCTCGCCTGGCACGGCCTGCGCCTCGACGGCCTCACGCCGCTCCACCTCGTCGTCGCCGGGACCTCCGCGGCCGACGATGACATCGCAGTCGCCCTCTGGACGCAGCTGACGAATCTCGCCATCCTCTATATTGCTAACCGCACCACCGCGGGCGACGGCGCGCCGCTCGTGGCCACCTTCAACGGCAGCAAGAAAAGCGTCGACGTGGTCCTTGGCGACCCGGCGGGCCGCGGGAGCGACGCCCTGCAAGACGGGGCGACACACCTCGTCCGGCTGGTGGGCTGGGTCTACGATCCGCACTGGTCGTCATCGCGGTCGGCCGACCGGCTGTCCCTGGTGCAAACGGGCGTCGTCCAGGCGCTGCAGGGGGTCGAGCGCGCCGACCGCTACGCGCGGTTGCTCGGGGTCGCCCCCTCGCTCGTGGCCGACGCCCAGTGGCTCTGGCAGTCGTTCATCGAGGAGCGCATCGACGACTACCTCACCGAGGTGCGCGACCTGGAGGATTATGTCGATAAGACCGTACAGGGCGTCACGGACCAGACCTCGGCGCTGGTCAAGAACGTCTCGGACACCGCCCTATCCGCGGTGGCGGCGCTGCTCGGCTCGTTCGTCGCGGCCCTGGTCAACCCATCGCTGAGGCGGCCGGTCTTCACGTTCGGCATGATCCTGTACGCCGTCTACGTCGTGCTCTTCCCGCTGCTCTACAACATGTGGACGCAGCGACAGACCTTCAAGAACGCGCTGGCCGACTTCCGGCTGCGCCGCGCGCGCTTCGAGGAGCGGCTAACGCCGGGCAAAGTGGAGCAGATCGTCTCCAGGAGAATCGCCAATAACGAGCGGCGCTTCAACCGGACGTTCCGCGTCACCGTAGCCACCTACGTCGTGGTGGTGATCCTGGCGCTCGTGGCGGCCTTTGTGCTGCCGGGCCTGCTACTGCACACGGCAACCGCGCCCAGGTTCTTCTAAGGGCGCCGTTCCTTCTCGGACAGCCGCCCTTGCTCCCGCCGTTCTCGTCGCGTGACCGGTTGCGATTGTGATTGAGAGCGTATGCGTCGTGACTGCGATTGAGACTCTGGAAGGACGGCCGGTTGGCCCGGCGTTAACTCCTTCCTGTGCGGAGTTTCCGCGTGCGCCTCTTCGTCCTCATCGTCTGGAGCCCGCAAGCGGTCGACATATTCCTTGATAGCCCATCCAAGCGCCAAGACACCGCCGATAACGAATGCAAGCATCAACTCGTTACCGTCGAAGCCTTCGAAGATTTTGGTAGTCAACTTGCTACCGTTGGTTGCAAAGCGGTAGGAGATGACAATGATCGGTATGGTAGTGAACGCGACGAGGCCAGCCACAGCAGCAGCTATCAGTACATCGCGCACAAAGGCATCATGCGTACCAGGAATACCGCGCCTTGAGCGGGTTACTTGTGCCGCAACCGTCAGCAGTATAAGCACCACCAAAGCGACGGCGAAGAGCATGCTAGCTCAAGTGGACTTTCTTGCCGCCCTGTACGTCGGGACCGCCACGGCGGTCATAAATCTCGCCCGCCGCGCCACCGATCATCATGCCAACAAATGCACCAAAGGGGCCAAGTGGCAATCCCACCAAGATCCCTCCGACAACGGCGCCACCGATCGCGGACGACGTAATCGTGCGCCTCCGGCGACCTGTGCTCCGAGACGTATGACGATATCGCCCTGTCGCATGCCTCCTACTCACCTCCGCGCCACTTGGGCGATGACGCGGCTCACCGCGCTCCGTTGTTACAGGCATTATACACTCCTGTCAATAGGTGGGCGGATCAAACGCTTCTTTGCGATGCCCATGATCGCCGCCGTCAGCCTTACCTACCAAGGCAACGTTCGCATGTATAAGACGGACGTGGCCAGAAAGGTTACGCGGACCGGACGCGACGACCCGACGTGCCTGCGCCCATCAGCAAGCATCGTTCCACCGCCCGCTTCCCTGTACGAACGACAAAAGGTGCGTTTATTCCTACCCTACCCTGGTCATAGTAAGCGCCGGACAAACATCCGTCAATTCTTTACAGCTGGACCACAGTACTATGGCCATTCGACGCGTTAGTGCCAAGACAGCTATACCGGATGGTGTGGCAGAGATGCCCGGTATTAACTCCTTGGTCCCAACACACTAGTTCCTGCATTCCCAACGCCGACGGAGCTACTCGTCGGTCTCAGGAGCGTAAGATGGGCCGTGCTGCTACAGAGGGCATGCTACTACGCGCGTCGGCTGCGCGGTGCGGGGGCCGCGGCCTCGTGGCTCGGCTCACCGGCCTCGGCGGGCGCGGGCATGGCGCGCGTGGCCGCCTCGATTCGCGAGGTCATGCGGCGGTCAAGCTCCTCAATCTCCTCGGCGTTGAGACGCTCCAGGTCGGTCTTGCCGTTGCAGTAGTGCATCGCCGCGGTGATCAGGTTGGCGCGGGAGAAGCCGTGCTGCTCTGCCTTGAGGATCAGGCTCTCCAGCGTGGGGCCGCTGGGGCGCACCACGGTCAGCGGCGGCGTGTCCAGGAACTCGGGCATCTCGAGGTCAGCGGCGGCCGGGCGCGGCGCGGGGCCGTCGGCGCTCAGGCGCGCCAGCAGGTCGCTAAAGACGGGGTTGACCAGCTGCAGGCCGATGGGGAAGGCGGGGCTGTTCGACTTGACCACGCGGAACACACGCTGCATATCCAGCCCCTCCAGGCGCAGCTCGACTTCGAGCAGCACGTCGACGAAATACTCCAGGCCGCTGACGGTCATGGGCAGCACGCGGCCCATCTCGTTCTCCTCGCGGTCCTCGCGGCCCTTGGCCCCAATCTGGTCCACGATCACCACGCAGGCGCCCGAGTCGACGCACAGGCGGCGCAGCACCTCTTGGTAGACGATCTGGTCGGAGGCCAGCTCGTCGGCGCCGGGCTGCGCGGTGGGGTCTCCCGTGCGGGCGCGCACGGCCATCACGGTCTCGCGGTGCTTGCGTCCGAAGTACATGGCCCAGGAGTCCAGCGCGTAGCAGCCGTAGCCCTGGGCGCGGCCCTCGGGCGACTCCAGCGCCCAGTCGATGAACTCGGGCAGTTCGTCGGGGTGCTGCACTTCCAGCGCATCGTAGACACTGCCGTCGCTGCCGGGCAGCAGGCGCGCCTTGCGTTCGGTATCGAAGTAGCAGAGGCGGCCCAGGCCGGCCTGCGCCAGACTGGCCGCGAAGTAGCTCTTGCCCGTGCCCGCCGCGCCGCGCACCGCCACCACCAGGCGCTGCTGCTTCGGCCGCCGGCTCAAAGGATTGATGCGCTTGCCCGCCCCGCCCGGAATGTCCATGCCGCCTCCTCTATCTACACGCATCCGTCAATTGTAGAACCTTTGTCCTATTTACTGTCTATAGATTATCACGTCGCGGCCCGCGCGTCAACAGGTGACGGACAATGACATGGCCCTGCTTGTTTCATTGTAGTCGCGGGCTGGTCTTGGCGTTGTCGTATCAGGCCGCGGCCGCGGGCGGCTCGATCACGCGCTTGGGCAGGAAGAAGCGGTCGCGCGGGATGCGGAACTCCTCGATGTAGCGCAGGGGCAGGGCGATGTCGGCGGTACGGTCCAGCCAGTGACTATCGCTGCCCACGGCGAAGGTCACGCCCGCCTCCAGGGCCTCGCGCATGAAGACCGGTGTCGGCACGTTGTAGCGGGTGCTGATCTCCAGGGCCACGCCCGATGTGACCACGGCCTCGATGTAGGAGCGACGGCGCTCCGGCGTCCACAGCGCGTCGTGCATGCCGCCCCTGATCTCGGGCAGGAAGGTGGGATGCCCGATCATTCGCACCGCGCCGGCCAGCACATCGCGACGGAACGCGGCCAGGTAGCGCTCCATATAGCGGTCCCAGCCGGCCTCGGGCTCGCCGCGCGTGGTCAGGGCGAGCTTGCGGCCCTCCTCGTCGAACACGTTGTGCATCGAGCCGATGCGATAGTCCAGCCGGGCCAGATTCTGGTCGGACATGGGGACCATGCGGCCCAGGTCCATCTCGACGGCCCGGTAGACGGGATAGCGGTCAAGGGTGTCGAGGTAGGCGGCGAGGGCCGCGTCGTCGTGCATCTTCTGCGGCAGCGAGTAGTGGTCGCTCACGGCAAACACGAAGCCGATGCGGTTGGCGCGCTCCACGAGCTGCGCCACGTCGGAGTGGCCGTCGGAGTAGGTGGAATGGAGGTGCAGGTCGGTGCGCAGGAAGCGCGGGCGGTCGGCGATGTCCAAAAGGGTGTGTCTCCTGTACGAAGCGGTTAGCCGTTAGCCGTTAGCCCCTAGATGGGTCTTTCCCTTCAAGTCTATCAGCCTTACACACCTGAGCTAGTGAGTAGGTTGTCTTCCGCCGGTGCGCCCGACCGTGTAGCCGATGCCGTTGTGATGGTGAGTGCCCGCGGCCTGCGACTAAAGTCGCATGGCAAACCACGGACACTGAAGTGTCTCTCCCAACCATCGCGTGTGTTTGACTGGCGACACTCCTGGCTTCCCATTGCGTTGCTATGGCAAGGTTCCCCGAGCCCCCGCCGATCAGTGACCTGATCGCCCTTGGCCCCGATCGCCACACGCTCCATCCGACGGACTTACTCTGGCGTCTCTACCCCCAGGCAGGGAAGCATCCTCGCGCGTGGAACACGTTCCGCTCTTTCGGACCGGTGACGAGCATGCGCTTCGACCACCACCTGAAGCCCCCGCGCGAACAGAACCGCAAGATACTGTACGCGGGCACGACTATCGAAGGCTGCGTCGCGGAGTATTTCCAGGGCCGCAGGACAATCGACCGCTTCACCGACGAGCCCTGGCTCGTTGGGTTCTGGGTCCAGCGCGACGTCACGCTGTTGAACCTGCGCGACGAGTGGCCGACGAGCGCCGGGGCGTCGCAGGAGAACAATTCCGGCCAGCGCGGCCGTGCCCGCCGCTGGTCACGCGCAATCTACGACGCGTACCCGGACATCGAGGGCCTATGGTATCGGTCGTCGATGTGGCGAGGCCAGCCCGCCGTTGCCTTCTATGAACGAGCGCAGGCAGCGATGGCCGTGGCCCCGTTCTCCCATATGCCGCTCTCCGCTCCGGGATTGTTTGCGCCGTTGGGCCACCTCTCTCGCAGGCTCGATTGGGCGCTCGTGTAGCGCCTGACGGGCGTGGATCACCTCAAGGCCTGCTCCAGGTCGGACAGCAGGTCGGCCTCGTCCTCGATGCCCACGGAGAGGCGGATCAGACCCTCGCCGATGCCGATGGCGGCGCGCCGCTCGGGCGCGATGGAGGCGTGGGTCATGCTGGCCGGGTGCTCGATCAAGGACTCCACGCCGCCCAGGCTCTCGGCCAGGGTGAACAGGCGCGTGCGGCTGAGCACGCGGTAAGCGGTCTCGCGCCCGCCGTCCAGATCGGCCGAGATCATGCCGCCGAAGCCGCTCATCTGGCGCGCGGCCGTGGCGTGGCCAAGGTGCTCGGGCAGGCCGGGGTAGTACACCCGTTGGACCTGGGCGTGCCCCGTGAGGTAGCGCGCAATGGCGCGCGCGTTGGCCTCGTGCTGGCGCATGCGCACGGCCAGCGTCTTGACCCCGCGCAGCACCAACCAGCAGTCAAGCGGGCCGGGCACGGCCCCCGCCGCGTTCTGGATATAGCGCAGCCGCGCGGCCAGCGCCGCGTCGCGCACCACGATGGCCCCCAGCACCACGTCGCTGTGGCCGCCCAGGTATTTGGTGGCCGAGTGCAGCACGATGTCGGCGCCCCACTCCAGGGGCCGCTGCAGGTAGGGGCTGGCGAAGGTGTTGTCGACCACCACCAGCGCGCCGGAGGCGTGGGCGTGGACGCGCGCGGAGACCGCCGCGATGTCCACGATGCCGATCAGCGGGTTGGTGGGCGTCTCCAGCCACACCAGCCGCGTGGAGGGCCGCAGGGCGGCGGCGACGGTGGCCGCGTCGGTGGCGTCGACGTACGTGACCTCCACGCCGAAGCCGGCCAGCAGGTTGTTAAACAGGCGCGAGGTGCCGCCGTAGAGGTCGTCGTGGGCCACGATGTGGTCGCCGCCGCGCAGCAGGTAGGTGACGGCCGACTCGGCGCCCAGCCCGGAGCTGAAGGCCAGACCGTCCGTGCCGCCCTCGAGCGAGGCCAGGCAGGTCTCCAACGCCGTGCGCGTGGGGTTGCCGCTGCGGGCGTACTCGTAGCCCTTGTGCTGTCCCACGGCCTCCTGCGCGAAGGTCGAGGTCTGGTAGATCGGCACGGCCACCGCGCCGGTGGCCGGATCGGGCTCCTGCCCCGCGTGGATGGCGCGCGTGGCGAAGCCCCAGGCCGCGCCGGTGTCGTCAGGCGTGTGTGACATCGTATCTCCCTTTTTCCCAAGCCCGCGGCTCTGATAGGCCGACCCGAAAAGACCGCGCTGCCCCGTGATCGTACTATGCTCTCGATCCGGGCCGGTCGGGCCGTTAGCCCGGCCCATGCGCCAGGGCCTCCACGTCCGCCTCTTGCCGCAGCGCCTCCAGGTCGTGGAGCAGGCGACGGGAGCGGGCGAACGCGACGACCTGCGCGCCCATCGTGCGCAGCAGCTCCGCCGTGCGGGCGTCGGTGATCTCGTTGTTTTGGTAGACGCGGGTGATCTCGTGGATAGCCACTCCAATTGGCGTGGGCCAAGCGCGCAGGGCGTGCGCGACGTTGCGCAGCGCGTCGACGGTCTGCACGGCGGCCTGCGTGCCCAGCCCGGTGGACACGGCGCCGATGGCGCGGCCGTCCAGGTAGGGCGGGTCATCGTCGGACAGGAACTGCAGGTAGTCGAGCGCGTTCTTGACCGCGCCGCTGATACTGCCGTGGTAGGCGGGCGAGGCCAGGATCAGTCCGTCGGCCCGCCGCGCAGAGGCAAGGAGGCGCAGCACGGCAGGGTGGTCGGCGTGAGACGAGGAGTAGAGCGGCAGGTCCAGGCCCGCGCCGGTGATCAGCGCCGTGACCGCCCCCGCCTCCTCGGCGCCGCGCAGGGCCAGACGCAGCGCGGCCTCGCTCTGCGAGGGCTGGCGCAGCGAGCCGCCCACTCCAAGCACGAACGGCGCCCTGCTCACCTCCTCGCGTTGCGCCTGTGGCGTCATGGTCATCGTCACCCCTGTCCGTTGTCGTTGCAATGACAGTATATCTGGGCCACAACGGTCCTGTCTGGAGTCTCTCTATCCGGCTCGTATCGTTCCTGGCGCGCTATACTGGTAGCACAGACGACGGAGAGGTAGAGGCCGAGAACAAGGAGGAGGAGCATGGCGACAGAGAGCACCCACATCGTCGACGAACATAGTCCCTATCCCGACGAGTTCGACCCGTTGATGACCGACGAGGAGGACGCCTCGCCTCCGTCGATCACTGCCGAGGATATTGCCCACGCGGTCGAGCGCCTGGAGGCTGGACAGCAAAGCGGTGAGTACACGAACCTGCGCGAGAGCGACTTGTCCGTGCTATGGCATGTTGGGCAATTGGGGCAGGACCGGTTGCGTGAGGTACGACGCGACCCGTCGTTGCTGCCGCGTATTCTGGCGCCAACCGCCCATGCCTGACTATGAGTCGATCGTTTTCACGACAGAGTTCACCGATAGCATCGCTCACTTGTCCTCGGCCGACCTTCGTCGCGTGTTTCGCGCAGTCCAACAACTTGATGCCGATGAAACAACGCCCTCGCTCAACGTCCGCCAACTCAAGGGCCAGCAAGCCGGCATCTGGACGGCCTACGCCACTAGGAGCCTGCGCATCACGTTCGCGCGCCTGGACGGTGGCCGCAAGCGCCTGCTCGATGCCAGCCACCATTACGGTGACTAGGACAGCTTGGCGTAAATACGTTTGCGTTCCGGCAGCAGCCTGCGACTGAAGTCGCATGGCAAACCACGGACACTGAAGTGTCTCGATGGCACACATGTACCGTCAAGATATCTAGGCCAGCGTGTACTAGCGTAAGACCGTCACATCGTTGCTGTCGCCGTTGACGATGAAGGCGTGGCCGCTAGTCGGGTCGACGGCCGCCGTCAAGGGATTGCGACCCACGGGGATCGTGCGCACGAGGGCGCCGGTACGGTCGTCCACCACCGCAAGCAGCCCGTTGCCCGTCGGCGTGGACTGGCTGTCCAGGGGGCCGGGGAAGGCCACGAGCGCGCGGCCATGGACCTCGTCTACCGCCAGCACCGTCGGAAACGGCTTTGCAAAGGTCGGGGTCAGATGGTAGCTGCTCAAGGAGATAGTGCGGATGATGCGCCCATGGCATAGGTCGAGCAGCGTGAGCGCCGCCTGAGGGGACGTTGCGATCACGCGCCTGTCGCACCGATCTACTATTCCGCCATACCCGACATAGACTCCGGCGATCGTGTGGATCACCGTGCCCCGCCGGACATCAAACAGCAGTGTCCCCTTACGATCGTAGACAAAGGCATGCCCGGTCTGCTCGTCCAGCGCCTGGATACTGCCGAGTCCAGCGAAGACGTGTAACAGGGCGCCGCTGCCAGCATCGAGGACGCCTAGCCCGGCGGGTTCGGAGACGTAGACCCGGCCATGGAGTGCGTCCAGGAAAAAGGCATGGCCCAAGCCCGGCTCTGGATTCGGTCCCAGATCCACCGTCCGCAACAAGCGTCCCGTGGTTGCGTCGAGCACGCTTACGTTCGCGTTTGCCCTCTCTACAGCGGTGTAGCCGGGCAGATACGTATTGAGGATAAATGCTCGATTGGTCCCCTCGTCCACGACGACGTCGAAGGGGATGGCGCCGACTTGAATAGTGCGCAGCAGACGACCGTCACGCGCGTCGAGCATGCTCACCGTGCCCTGGCCGCTCTTGTGCAAGTAGGAGTTGACCACGAAAACACGCCCCGCGTGCGCATTCACGGCGATAGCCTGTGGCCCGACCCCCACCGGCGTGCCGCGCAGGACCTTCCCGGTCGCGGTATCCAGCACGCTAACGCTGCCGTTGGGGTCGCCATACTGTCCGCCGTTGACGACAAAGGCGCGTCTGGTTCTGCTATCGATGGTGATTGGGCCCGGATTGATGCCCACGGGCGCGGTGAGCAGGATCGGGCTGCTGTCGTTGTCAGCAACAGGAGCGTGGGGCAGCACTCGCGCGGCGGCCAGGCCCCCGCCAAACGAGGTGATCGTCAGTAGCAGCGCGAGTCGCCAGCTGAGGTGAGCTAAGCGGCGCGGACCGGCCTGGTAGCGGAAGGGGAACACGCGAATGCCGTCATGGCGCGGCAGGCTCGGCAGCTCCGTGCGCTGCTGAAGTGCCCGCACCACCGCCGCGTCGATGCGCGCGGCGGACGGGGGAGCGGGGGTCCTGTACGCAAGCGTCAGGTCACGGACGACCCTCGTCAAAGCGGGACCGCCTTGCGGACCTACGTCTACCGGATCGTGCTCACTCAGGCCGCCTTCATCGCTCCATCTATTGGTCATCGTACCGCTCCTTCAAGGTATGCAGGGTCCGGGCGAGGTATTTGCGCGTGGCATCCTCGCGCTTGCCGATCACGGCGGCGATCTCCAGCACGGTCAGGCGGGCCGCGAAGCGCAGCGCCAGCACCTCGCGTTTCTCCACATCGAGGGCGCGTACCAGGGCGTCCAGCCGGGCGAGGTCGTCGCGTCGCAGCGCCGCGGCCTCCAGATCTGTCCCGTCCGTCAGTTGGAGGGCTGCCGGGACAACGTCCCAGGCGACCGTTGTACGGCGTCGACGATGCGCGTCGGCCGCCATGTTGCGGGCGATGCCAAAGAGCCACGCGGCGAAGGGGCCGCGACGCGGCTGATACTGCGGCAGCGCATCGAGCACGCGCAGAAAAACCTGTTGCGTCAGGTCGGCGGCGTCCTCAGGGTCCGAGGTGCGGCCGCGCAGATACCAGTAGATGCGGTCCCGGTAGCCCAGATAGAGCCGCTCGAAGGCCGCCGCGTCCGTGCGCGCCGCCTCGACCAGCGCCGCGTCACCGCCGTCATCATAGTCGTCGGGGTCATCGCCGTGGACAGTCGAGAGTACCGCCTGCCACATCCGCCCGTCCTTTCAGCGGCCCGCCCGCCTTTTCGTTCGCTCTCCGTCATGCGCACCCATCACTTGTCGCGGGCCACACTACATACTACGGCGATAGCGGGGCAAACCGGACATTGGATACGATGCAAGGCAAGAGGGTAACGGTCATTGGAGCACGGCAGGTCAGGCATCGAGGATAGCATGGCAGATCGGGCTGGCCTATGCCGGCGAATGCGTCGCGGACGCCGCGTAGACGTCGGCGTTGCAGGGTCGGCTGCGACGCCTCTCGCGCCGCTCACGCATCTTCTGCGCAACCGCATGCGTTAGCGTCACGAGTCAGGGGGGGCCTG
>JAABUZ0100002859.1_pt1 | contig 27364 bp, 20 predicted proteins | sample 5562091 | NCBI WGS metagenome assembly JAABUZ01 (sample SAMN12813069, study PRJNA571459) | rock metagenome | isolation source: Antarctica rocks | place: Antarctica: Victoria Land, Linnaeus Terrace sud | collected 2015-12-21 | reverse complement strand
GGAATGATCGCGTTCATCGCGATCTCGATGACGAGAAAGACCAAAATGCCGATCGCAAAGGCGTTGAGCAAGCCGATGACCGCGGGTTTGAGTTTCTTCGCGCGCGCGATTGGCAGACCGAGGAAAATCGTCAGTCCGGCGAACGCGCCGAGCAGTGCCGTCGTGCCGAAGGACAGTTTCCCGGCATTCGGGGCCGGCGCGCCGTGTGCGACCGTATCGCCGCCCGACATCGTCGACATCATCGCGGTATACATCGCGGTCGTCTTATCCGGCGTTCCGAGGTAATGCAGCGACGTGATAAGTCCGTCGGGCATGCCTTGGCCATCTTCGACATGGTCGAGCACGTGACAGTGAATCATCCACGTGCCCGGCTTCTGATCGGCCACGACGATCGCATCGACGCGCTGGCCGGGCCCGAGGGCGACCGTATCTTCCATATCTTTTCCGGCCGTCGGCATCGCATCGCGAGCGATGACGTTCATGTAGTGGCCGTGCGTGTGCATCGTGTGAAAGTTTTCTGCCGAAATATTGATCCAGCGAATCCGCACCCGTTCGCCGCGCCGCACATCCAGCGGTTTCGTCGCCGGATACTCCTTGCCGTTGAGCGTGAACTCGCTCTCGCCGACGCTATTGACGTACCACGACGAAATGATCTCGAGGTCGTCGCGGGCAGCGAGTTCTTCGGGGCGTGGATGCGTCGGCTCGACGATGATGCCGCCGTAAAGACCCGCGTTGAGGACCGCTTTCCGGTCGTGCGTGTGATAGATGAACGTGCCCGGCTGCGCGGCGACGAACTCGTAACGGTACGTGCCTTTGGACTGCACCATCGCTTGCGACGAGCCCGGAACCCCGTCCATGTCGTCCGCGATCCCGTGAATGCCGTGAAGGTGAATCGTATCGGCGATCGCGAGTTCGTTGCGATACTCGATGATGACGCGATCGCCCTGATGCACGGCGAGCGTGGGCCCGGGTACGACGCCGTTATACGTTTTCGCCATGACGGTCAGCCCCGGACGCAGCGTCCAGGGTGCCTCGCGTGCGACGATATGGAAAATTTTCGTCGTTCCGCGGACCTCGGGAACGGCCGCGTACGTCCCATCGGGGCGAGCGCGCAAGGCCGACTCCCCGGCGAACGGCGTGGCCTTCGGAATCGGGGCAGAAAGGGGCTGCATGCCCGGCGGAGGTCCGCCGACCGCCGCCGCTGCGGGAGCTTCGTCGGCGTCGGCAAATGCCGCGCTCGGAACCAGCGCCACGAGGGCGATAAAGGCAAGGCGAACGAGCAAGTTAGGCATGACTAACTCATCAGATGCACGGCCCGGGCAAAACGTTCCTCCCGCCCTTACGCGATCGAGCCTATAGAAAGGTGAAGACTTCGATAACGTACGCGTCGGGATCGGTGATGCGGGCGACGTAGACGGAGCCGCGGCGTTCGGCTTCTGCGACGATCGGGACGTCGCGTGCGCGCAGGCGGCTCATCCACGCGTCGACATCGGCGCTCGTGGCGACGCGAAAGCCGAAATGAAAATTGTCGCTCGCCCGCGGCGTGCCGGGCGTTAAGACCAGCAAAAACGACGGCCACTTGACCCGCACCGCCGCATCCGATACGTCGACCGGAAGCTCGAGATGCTCGCCGTAAAACGCCGCCGAGCGAGGGAGATCGGCGACGTCGAGATTGAGGTGCGCGAGCAGCAGCGGATCGTCCATCGGGAAGATATTCGCCGGAAGCGGAAGACGTCCGTCGCGCCCCGAGCAGAATCACGGCACGCTGAGGATGGCCTGTAAACCCGCTCGCAACCCGTCCATCGTCTGTTCGCCCAGCCGGGCCGTATACTGCCGTTCGATTTCGTCGATGATCGTTAACGACTCGAGCAAAAGCTTCCGTCCGCGTTCCGTAAAGGTGAGCACGCGGGCGCGCCCGTCACGGGCGTCGACGCGCCGCGAGATGTAGCCCATCGTCTCGAGCTCTTCGGCGAGCACGCCCATCGCCTGCTTCGTCATCTGCGCGCGTTCCGCGATTTGCGTGATGGTATTCCCAGTGAGATCGAGGTGCGCGAGCAGGGTGTTGTGTGAGAGCCGGACGTCGTCGTATCCGCGCCGGGCGAGCTCCGCTTCGATGAGGCCGCTTACCGTGCGCGTCGTGCGCAGGAGGAGTTGACGGAGGTTGCGGCCGCGAGCTGCGATCAGGCGGTCCTGCGTGACCTTGGGGCGGCGCGCCGATTTCTTCGTACGTGGGGCATCCATTCGCACGTATCGTACCATTCCGACGTTGCATTGCGCAGCGACGCCTCGGCGCCGAACGGAACGCGGAGCGCGATCCGAAAACGATCCGTTTCACCGAGGCGAGTTGGTCGTGAGCGGCGGACTCGATCCACGCAACGGCGCCGGTTCCTCGACTGCGGGGTCCAGGGATTTGACGGCAGCGAGGGACAGGAATCCGAAGACGACTTTCGCGATGACGTCGAGCGCGCTATACCACAACGTCTCCGGGCCTGACGGCAAGACGCGGAAGCCTTCTCCGCCCAGAAGCCACACGAAGGGGTACTGAATCCACAGCACGGTGAGCACCAGAATCAAGCGCCGATAGATCGCGCCGCGACCGGCCAGCGTGGCTTGCGCGCGAAGCGGACCCCAAAGCAACAGAAGTACCGCAACGAACGCGATGCAGCTGAACGCGTACCAAACCCAGCGGGAGTTGTCGACGGAAAGTCCGCCGGCGAAACCCGTAAGAATCATGAAGATGTCTGCCGCTATCGCGCCATAAACGTGCGTTTTATCGCTCCCCAGCGAGCGAATACCGATGGTCGCGGTGCCCAGAATAAGCAGCGGCGTCGTCAGCGCCCAGTCGAGATAACGCGCGATGAAGATACCGTGGCCGTCGGAAAGCGTAAGATGCGTCTGACCGATCGACATCGCAAAATAGCTCGCCGTCGCGATCATAACGATGAGAATGCTGACCAAGTAATGGTGTTTATCGCCCGCGCGGGCGCGCAGCCCCATCAGCGTAAACGCGATGACGGCGAAGCCCATGCACATCTCGCCGACCCAAAGTAAAGCCGAAGCCATGCAATACTCCCCTAAAGCGACGGTTGCCGCCGCGACGGTGGCAATCCTTAGACGCCCGCCGAAACGGTTGAAGCGCACTCGCTCGGGTAAAAAGTGCTACGGAGGTTCGGTGATGAAGTTATCGGTCGCATCCCTCGTAACGCTGGCGCTCACCGCCGGCGTCGCTTCGGCGGCGAATGCCGCGCCCGCGCTGCGGACGTACGATTACTGCGCGGGCTCACCGCTGACGATGGGTCTGCCGTTTCCGCCGGCGGCCGGGTCGTCGATATCGCAGTCGTCGCCGACGGTAGCGGCGCGCCCGTGGGTTGGGTCTATGCCGGCAGTCTGGGCAACCGTTTCATCCAGGCAAACGCCCACATGAGTGCCGACGATCAGAGCGCGCTCAAACTCAACGCTCGTTCCGCCGTTTCCAATCTGCATCGGCGGCCGGCATCGTTACCCGCAGATTTGATCGTCCGGCGCTGTCGCGCAAATGAGATCGCCCGCTACTAGCGCCGGCTTTAGCTCGCCGTAGCGAGAGCCATCTCGGGACGCGGGTTCCAGTACGTGTCGCGTACCACGGGCTGGAAACCCGCACCGATGACGAGCTGCTCGAGCTGCTTGCGCGTCGCGACGTTCGTCGAGCCGGCTAAGGTAACGACGCGCTCTTCGAGGATGGTGCCGCCCATGTCGTCGCAGCCGTAGAAGAGCGCGAGCTGCCCCATTTTCAAGCCGGGCGTCAGCCACGAAGCTTGAAGGTGCGGGAAGTTATCGAGGTAGAGCCGCGCTACGGCGAGCACGCGCAGATAGTCGAGCCCCGTCGACTCGCGGCCTTTAAGCGGCGTTTTGAACGGCACGTAATACCACGGGATGAAGGCGGTAAAACCGTTGGTTTCGTCCTGAAGTTTGCGCATGACGTCGAGATGTTCGATGCGCTCCTCCAGCGTTTCGATCGAGCCGAACATCATCGTCGCGGTCGTCGGTAAACCGAGGTGCTGGGCGTCGCGCATGATGCCGAGCCACTCGTCGGGTTTGATCTTACGCGCGCTGATGCGTTTGCGGACGCGCTCGACGAGAATTTCGGCGCCGGCACCCGGCAACGATTTGAGGCCGGCCGCCCGGAGACGCTCGAGCACGGCGCGCGGACTCAGGCCTTCCACCTTGGAGAGACCGTTGATCTCGGAGACCGAGAGCGAATGGATGTCGACGGCGGGATACTCGGAGCGCACCCGCCCGAAGAGCCCCTCGAACCACTCGATGCGCAGATCCGGGTTCACGCCGCCTTGAATCATGATCTGCGTCGCGCCCTGATCGGCGGCGTACTTCACGCGCGCAAGAACCTCGTCGTGCGACATCGTGTAGCCTTCGCCGTGTTTCTCCGGACGAAAGAACGCACAGAACGTGCAATGCACGTTGCAGACGTTGGTGTAGTTGATCGTCGTATCGATGACGTAGGTGACGTCGCGCGTCGGATAGAGCGCGAAGCGGCGATGGTTGGCGGCGGCACCGAGTTCGTGTAACGGGGCATCTCTATAGAGACGCACGCCTTCGGCAAAACTCAAACGGCCGCCGGTCGCGGCCTTGTCGAGCACGTTAGCGATGGACAAGGAGAGCCTCCGGATCGACCGACGGGATGCCCGGGATCGCACCGAGCGCGTGGAGTTCGGCGACGTAGCGTGCCAAGCCGTTGCGTGCCGGCACATCGAAATCGAAGTTGAGCGTGTCGTAGTAGGCCGCATAGTATCCGGTGTGGCGCGGATACATGGACTGCGCCGTCGCGATGACCTTCGCCATGTTGGAGCGGCCCCAGCGCGCCGATGCCACGAGCGCATCGAGCGCAGCGCGAACGTCGTCACCGTTGCGCGCGAGTGCGTCGCGCCGCACCGCCCACACCGCGAAGACCATATCGAGACCGGTCCACTCGTGCCAATTCGTGCCGAGGTCGTGGACGTGCGCGGGCGTGAACGTCTGCTGCGCGTCGATCGCGCGATCGCCGATCAGGAGCGCGGGGCGGCCGCGCGCGGCCTCCCCGAACGGATCGGCGCTCTCGATGAAGGTCGCTTTCACGCCGTAGCGCCGTTCGAGCAACACGCGCAGCAGATTTCGGCCGCTCGCCGACTCGCGCGTTACCGCGATCGTCGCGCCGTCGAGTTCGTGCAGCGGTTGACGACTGACGCAGACGACCGACCACACGTCGCTGCGCGCGCCGATGCAGAGCTCGGGCAGGAGCGCGAACTGATCGGCGTGTTTGGCCCAGGCAAACGCGCTGATCGGCGAGAGGTCGAGCCGGCCGTCGAGCAGCATCGCGTTGAGCGTCGCGGGCACGTCGGAAACGAGCGCCCCGGGATAGCGCACCGCGCCTTCGTCGAAGGCTAGATAAATCGGCAGATCGTTCGTATAGACGATCCTGCCCGAGCGTAACATGCCGGCCTAAGCTCCCGCGGCCCCGACGGCCGCGCCGGCGCGAGACGCCCGCTCCGGTACGCCGTCCTCGGGCTTCCAATCGTATGGAAACTCGTCGTAGGTCGAATTACGCCGCACGGGTTCGTAGCCGGCTTCGGTAATGAGACGCCGGAACTCGCGGTCGTCGACGTACTGCCCCGATTGCGTGCCGGCCGCGTGATAGATGCGCTCTTCATCGGTCGAGCCGTGCGTACCGTCCATGTCGTCGGCACCGAACTGCAGTGCGACCTGGCAAACCTTTAAGCCCTGAATCATCCAGTACGCTTTGATGTGGTCGAAGTTGTCGAGCATCAGCCGCGCGGTCGCGAACATCCGGATATCGTCGAGGCCCGTCGTCGGGCCGCAGTCGTTGAGTTCGTTGCCGTCGGGATGGAACGCGAGCGGAATGAACGCGTTGAAACCCGGCGAGCGCTTCTGCGATTCCCGCAGCATGATCAGATGTTCGGCCCGCTCTTCGAGCGTCTCGACCGTACCGTAGAGCATCGTCGCATTCGACGCGACACCGTGCCGGTGGGCGATCTCGTGGATCTCGAGCCAGTGCGCCGCATCGACCTTATTCGGGCAGACGAGCTTGCGGAAACGTTCGCTGAACACTTCGGCGCCGCCGCCGTTAATGTTATCGAGCCCCGCCCCACGCAGTTCGCCGAGCAGCTCGTCGTACGAAAGCCGGTGCCGGCGGGCCATGTAATCCAGCTCGGCTGCGGTGAACAGCGACAGTTGCACGTGCGGCAGCGACTCTTTGAACCGGCGCATCAGCGGCAGCCAGTAGTCGAGCGACAACTGCTTGGGATCGTGGCCGCCGACGATGTGCACCTGATTGAAGTTGGGCCCTGTCTCGAGCGCCTTCGCGAACACTTCGTCCGCGGGCATACGCACGGTGCGCTCTTTTTCTTTGAACTCATCGACGGCAAACGAGCAGAATTTGCAGTTCGCGTAACAGACGTTCGTCGAGTTGATGTAGCGGTTGAGCACGTAGAAGACGCTCTTGCCGCTCTTGCGTTTCTTAGCAGTCTGAGCGAGCCGCCCGAGGGTGTGGAGATCGGGGGTGCGCAGCAACGCGACGCCGTCCTCCCGCGAAAGCGAGATGCCGTCGTCGATTTTCCGTTGGATCGCCAGGAGCGCGGGGTCGGTCACAAACGCCATAACGTTCCTTAGACTAGGAGATAGCCCGCAGCGTTACAAGGACTTCTACCGCGCTCCCGCGCGACTTTAGTCATAGTTAGGTCCGCTCGCGGTCAGTCCAGCGCCGACGCCACGATGCTGTCGACGAAAGATAGGACGGCTTCTGCTCGAGCCGCCGCATCGACGGCGTCCGCGGCGACGAAGACTCGGTTCGGATCGATGCCGCCGAGGGCATCCGGATAACGCGTCGCTGCATATAGCCGTTCCAAATACCCGGAGATGCTGCCGCATGTCGGCCGGGATGCCGTACCCTTCACGTACCAATTCTTGGGCCAGATCGTTGAGGACGTGTGTCCGCGGCAGGTCGTCGCCAACGGCGATCGCGGCTGCTTTAAGGCCCTTCTCAGCCGCCTGTAAGCATCCGAGCAACGCGAACCGCGGCAGATCGCCATTGAGCGGCTGCAGGCGGCGATCAGGCTGCATAGATGCAGCGCGCTTCACGCAAAATCGTTGCGCCGATACCCGTCATCTGCAACTGGTCGGTAAACTCTTGCGGCGTGACCACGATGAGGTCCCAGCCGACGGGAACGTCGAAGGCGATCCGAAGATCGAGATCGGGTTCCATCCGCCGCAACGGCGTATCCCGGACGACGAGTACGTCGAGGTCGCTACGAACGCGGACCTCGCCGCGAGCATACGACCCGAACACATATGCGGCGCGGACATCGGGCAGAGCCCGGCAGATATCGATGAGCCGCGCGACGCCACGGTCCAGAAGCACGTGCCGGGCCGCCACGCGCTCCGCAAGCGTCCCAATCGGCCGTCTCGCACTGGCGGGCATGTACGGCGCTTTTAGCCCGTCGCTCGCACCCCCTCCACTAAAGGAAAGTGTAAACAAAGTCGGGAGTACCGGGCGCGGCCGGCTGCCTTTTACGAAATCGACACGGCCTACCGTTCTACTACGATGGACATTTGTACCCTATTGAGGTACACAACGACTCATGGAACGCGTCGTTCAACCTCGCAGCGCCAGTCTTTTTGGATCCCGTTTGCGCGACCGGGTTCTTTGCTTATTGTCGCTCGTTCCGGACATTCATATACGAGGCGCCGCCGGCATTCTCGACGCGGGTCCGAGCGAGACGTCCAAAGCGATAGCTTCGCTCGAGCGCATCGGAGTGGTTGTGTCGCGTCGAGCGCTCGGCTCGCGCCGCGTATCGCTTAACTCACGGTGGTATGCCGCCGCCGAACTTAGGCCATTGCTCGCCCGAATGGCAGCAGCCGATACGGAACTTACCGACTTGATTACGGCGAAACGCACACGACCGCGCCGAACCGGCAAGCCACTTTGATTACGAACGAATCGACGCTCATTGAGGTCGCCTTTGCAGTCTCGACGGCTCTGGATCGAGCCGGCGTCGTCGCCGTCGTATGTGGCGGAAGCGCTGCTACCTTCTACTGCAATACGTACCAGTCGCTCGATGTCGATTTCGTTTTGCGGTTCCACACCGGGCCACGCACTATTGATGAGAGCTTGCGGTCAGTCGGCTTCGAACGCAATGTCGGAGACGTCTTCTCGCATCCGAACTCGATATTTACGATCGGATTTCCATCCGGTCCGATCGCCGTGGGTCGAAAGTTGATTTCGCACTGGAACACTACTCGCCGCGGAGATGAGGTACTGCACGTTCTCTTGCCCGAAGACGTCGTATGCGACCGGTTTCTTCACTATTGGGCTTGGAAAGATCGTTCGGCTCGAGACGTGGCTATTCAAATGGCACGTTGCGTATCTAAGCTCGACTGGAAGTCGATCGAAGCCTGGGCCGCAGACGAGATGAAGTTCGACCCTCGTTACGACCGCAAGACCTGGAACGACTTCCGGCTCGAGATTAAGCCGGCGGCGACGAGTTCGACGCGACGCGCCGATGCAAAAGCACGACGCCCGTAACGCCGGCCGACCTAATTGCGATTGCAGGCCAAGCGACGCCGCCGGTGCCACGTGCTACGAAGATGCGCCGAAATTCGCGATTACCGCCAGTCGGCAGCGCGACCGCTCGCCGCGCTCGACGGCCGCAAGAACATCCGGCAGCGCCGTCTCGAACCACGTAAGCAAGTCTCGCCGCCGCGTGTTCGGAAGCCTGATCCAGACCACGACCGGTCCTTTTTCGCTCAGCGCCTTGCGCAGGGAGCGATGCCGCCCGAGAATCGTCTCGAGCCTGCGCACGGCTTGACGCTCGGAATCGTGTTTCGCATCGTTATGTTCGAGCCCAAGCGGCTCGCGGAGATGCTCGTGGCGGAACTATCGGCATCTTGGCGCCGAGCGTGTGAGCCTCTCTCGTCGCTCCGATACGCAGCCTGCACCGCGCAACGAATCTGCCGCCCGAAGTCGCGTCCGAAGAGCCGGGCGACTTCGCCTTTAAGTTCTAGAGCCGCGCAACATTTACGACGGCGCCAACACGTTCGTACAGCGCCGTAGCAACCGTCAGTACCGCGGCTGCGAGGAGGTAGCCGCCGACGAGATCGGTCGGGTAGTGCGCCCCGAGCGCCAGACGCGACCAGCCGATACCCGGGATCCAGAGCCCGGCAGCGATTGCGACGATCCGTTTGAGCCGCAACGCGGCGCATGCCAGACGACGTACGCGATGAAGCCGTAACACGCGAGCGAGAGCGCGGCATGACCGCTTGCGTACGAATACGACGTCTCGTGAATGCTGTAGAAATAGTCGGGCCGCGCGCGCCGGAAGAGCGCCTTAAACGCGTCGCTCGCAAGCCACGTCACCACGACATCTCCGACGAGGATCAGCGCGGCGGGCAGATACGCACGCCGGATCGCGCCGAAAACGAGCGTTAAAGTGCAGATCGTGAAGTATACCGGAAAAAGTCCGGCCCGAGTGAGAAACAGCGCGAGCGCCGGAAAGCGCGCGCGTTCGCCTTCGGCGAGTAGATCGACCCCCGCCGGCGCGCCGTGCGCGACCGCCAAGCCGAGCGCGACATAGCCCGCGAACGCAGCCATGCCAACGACGACGCGCGACGGCAGCTTACGCGCCTTGCGCGAAGAGGTCGGTTTGGTCGGTACGCCCGAGACGGTCGGCGATCGATTCGAGCGCCGCGAAGTCGATATTGATCTGACGCGGCTTCGTGCCTTCGTGCGGACCGACGACGCCGAACTCTTCGAGCTGCTTCATGATGCGGACCGCGCGCGGATGGCCGACGTTGAAACGCTGTTGCAATTGTGCCGTCGATGCGAACTTCGATTCGATGATGAACCGCGCCGCTTCATAAAGGTATTCGTCGAGCTTGCGATCGGCGGCGCGGTCGTCCTCTTCGATCGGCGTAAACTCGACATCGAGCATGTTTTCAGGTTTCGCTTGAGCGGCCCAAAACTCGACGAGGCGCGTCACCTCGGCGCCCGTAATCAAAGCGCCCTGCGCGCGCACGGGTTTGGGCGCATCGATCGGGAGGTAGAGCATGTCGCCGCGCCCGAGCAGACGTTCCGCCCCGCCCATGTCCAGAATCGTGCGCGAGTCGATTTGCGAACTCACCGCAAACGCAATCCGCGACGGGATATTGGCCTTGATGATACCCGTGATGACGTCGACCGAGGGCCGCTGCGTCGCGACGATAAGGTGAATGCCGGTCGCGCGCGCGAGCTGTGCGAGCCGGCAAATCGTCGTTTCGACTTTCGCCGGTGCGATCAGCATGAGGTCGGCGAGTTCGTCGATGACGATGACGATGAACGGCAGCTTCTCCTCCGGAAACTTCGCGTTATATTCCTCGATCTTACGGACGCCCGCCTTGGCGAAACGTTCGTAGCGCGAATCCATCTCGCGCGTCATCTCGTACAAAGCGCCGGCGGCGAGCTTCGCATCGGTGATCGCGGGCTTGATGAGGTGCGGGATGCCATTGTAGATCGTCAGTTCGACGCGCTTGGGATCGATGAAGAGCATCTGCACTTGGTCGGGCGTCGCCGATACGAGCAGCGACGCGATGATGCCGTTGAGGCAGACGCTCTTGCCGCTCCCGGTCGCCCCCGCCACGAGCAAGTGCGGCATCTTCCCGAGATCGCCGAACACCGGGCGGCCGGTGATATCTTTGCCGAGCGCCATATTGAGCGGCGGGACGGTGCCGCGGTGCGGCAGCGCTTGCAGAATCTCCGAGATCGCGACGATCGACGTCACAGAATTCGGCACTTCGATGCCAACCGCCGATTTGCCGGGAATCGGCGCTTCGATGCGCACCGATGTCGCCGCGAGCGCGAGCGCGATATCGTCCGCCAGCGACGAGATGCGCGAAATTTTTACGCCGCGCTCGGGCCGCAGTTCGTACCGCGTGATCGAGGGACCGCGTTCGGAGTGCACGACTTTCGCGCCGACGCCGAACGAGGCGAGCGTATCCTCTAAGAGGCTCGCGCGACTCGATTCGTCGACGACCTGAGCTTGGGGCGGATCGAACAGCGAAATTTCCGGCAGCCGGTACGTCCGCTTCGCACCGTCGGGATACGCGGCGACGCTGGCGGGCTCGTATTCACCGACGACGACGGGAGTCGCAGCGGTCGCGCCATTCGCGGCCTCGTCCTCGTCATCGTCCGAATCGTCGTCGACGTCTTCTTCTTCGTCGTAGTCGTCGTCGTCATCGTCATCGTCAGCGAGGTCCTCCTCGTCGGCCGGGACGTCGAGAGGCGGGCCGGGCGTGACGTCGCGTTGCGACGCGTCGTCCTTAACGAACGTCTTCGCATCGAGCGGAGCGACCGTCGCAATCGCCGTTCCCGCCGCTGCGGCGGCAGAAGCCGCGCTCGTCTTCGGGCGCGGCAGGGCGTCGGGTAAGGCGAACGCCTCCCGCAACGTCGCAGGCCCAGGCGGACGCGGCGGAGCCGCCGACTTCTTCGCATGCGACGCCCGCGACGCCCGCGACGCCCGCGCGCTTGCGATCGCGTTGATAACGAAGGAACGGACCCGCGCGCCGAGCACGATCGCGCGTCCGATGACTTGCTTGACGGACACCTTCGTCACCCAGACCGTCAACGCGAGCGCCAGCACGAGGAGCACGAGCGTGCTCCCGAGCGGGCCGACGAGCGCCCCGAGCCGATCGTGCAAGAGCCCTCCGAGCGCCCCGCCGGCGCGTCCGTACCACGCATCGACGATCAACAGGTATGCGACGGCCGCGAAGCCGAGCGTCGCGATCATGCGCGGAACGTTGATCTCGAGAAAGACGATCCCGCCGATCAGCGCGACGACGATCGGCACGAGCCACGCCGCGCCGCCGAACGCCGCGACCAGCGCATGCGACACGGCGGTGCCGAGTGCGCCCGAGTGCGTGGGGGCGGCAAGAGCGATTCCCAGCAGCAGTGCGATGGCGAATGCCGCGATCCCAAGGATCTCGAGATTCGGGCGCATGTGCGTCGTCGCACGAGCCTTTCGGCGGACACGTGCCATTGGACGATGAGGTTCGCATGCTGCGGCGCGCGCACCCCTGCGCGCGCAGCGCATGACGGCAGGCCAGGCGCCTTTGAAGCGCGGACTCAAAGCGCGCAATGTCGATACCAACCGTCGTCGTCCTCGAAGGCGACGAAACCGGACAAGAACTGCTCGTCGAAGCGCTCCGCGTCCTCGACCCCGACGTCGTCGGACTTCCGCTGGCCTTCGAGCATTTCGATCTTTCGCTACCGAAGCGGCGCGAAACCAAGAATCGCATCGTCCACGAAGCGGCCGCCGCGATGAAACGGACGGGACTCGGCCTCAAAGCGGCGACGATCACGCCCGAGATCAAGGGCGACGTCGGGTCCCCAAACGCCATCTTGCGGCGCGAAATCGACGGCAAGGTGATCGTGCGCACGGGCCGCCGTCTGCCCGGCATTCGGCCGATCGGTGGAATCCACTCGCCGATTTCGATCGTACGCATGGCCGTCGGCGATGCTTACGGCGCGACGGAATGGCGCGAACGCACGGGCGACGACGAAGTCGCCTTCCGCACCGAACGGATCGAACGCAGCGTCTGCCGCGTCGTTTCGGAGTACGCATTCTCACATGCGCGCAAGACGCGGTCGAAAGTTTTCGGTGGGCCGAAGTACACCGTCAGCCCGGTGTACGAAGGCATGCTCAAAGAAGAGATGGACGCCGCCGCCGAGCGCTATCCCGACGTTACCTACGAGCCGCAGCTCATCGACGCGACCTACGCGCTGCTCATCTCGAGCACGGGCGATCCGATGGTAATTCCATCGCTCAATCGCGACGGCGATTGCCTCTCGGATCTCGTGATGCAGCTCTTCGGCTCGATCGCGGGCGCGGAGAGCGTGCTGCTGTCCTTCGATGAAGCGCTGCAGCCGGCGTGCGTCATGGCGGAAGCTCCGCACGGCACGGCGCCGCGCCTGTTCGGCAAGAACGTCGCCAATCCGATGGCGATGATCCTCGCGTGCGCGGCGCTGCTCTCGCACGTGGCGGATTCGCGCGCGACGAACGCCTCGCGCGCGATCTACGAAGCGGTGCTCGAGACCGTCTACGGCGGCGTCGCGACGAGCGACCTCGGCGGCCACGCCTCCACGACGGAATTCACGGACGCCGTCATCGCGAAAGTCAAGTCGAAGCTCGACGTGTGGGCGACGCTCTAACACGAACTTTACAGAAGCTGACGTACTCTAAGACTTTGGGATAGAGGGAACGTTAAAGATTGATTAAAATCGCAGGGACGTCCCCCCCTTGATTCTCGATCGCCGCGCCGGGTGCTTATAGAAACAACGCGGATTTATCGCGTACGAGAGGCGTCTCTTTCTGCGTTCCCGACGGACGCAACGACACTCCAAATTGCGAGGGCCCAGCTTTCATGTTGCATCGATCTCTTGGTCGAGCTTTTACCGGCGCACGCGTTATCGCGGCGTTCCTCGTCGCTGCCGTTACCGTAGCGACCACCTCCTTGCCCGCGTTCGCAATCGGCGGTACGACGGGTTCTATCAGCGGCGTCGTCCTCGACGATAAGACGAAGCTTCCGCTTGCGGGCGTCATGGTCGCGGCTTCGTCGCCCGTCCAGGACGCGAAGGCCACGACCGACGCCAAAGGTTTTTACTCGATCAACGGCTTGCCGGTCGATACGTACACCATTTCCTTTCAAGTCGCCGGCTACGAAGCGCAAAGCGTCACCGGCGTGACGATTCAAGGCGATCAATCGGTGACGGTCGACGGACGCCTCGCCAAAGCTCTCGCTACGATCGGTCGCGTCACGTCGCGCAGCGCGAGTTCGGCATTTCAGCCGAAGCAAACGACTGACAGTTATCAGGTGTCGGGTCGGCAACTCGATACTGCGCTCGGGCGTAAGTTCAATCCGAGTCAGACGCAGTTGCAGTCGAGCGTCCCCAGTATCACGACGACCGTCTATGGATCCTCGTCGATCCGCGGCAGCACGCGTACCGAAATCGCCTATCAGTACGAAGGCGTGAATTACACCGACGCGGCGACGAATCAATTCGCCAACAGCCTCCAGCTCAACGGCGTCGCGTCGTTACAGGTGAACCCCGGTGCCGGCGACGCCTCGCAAGGTAACGCAGGCGCGGGCGCGGTCAATCTCGTCTCGAAGCGTGGTTCACGGCCGGCCTTCGGGACGCTCGATTTCGAAGCGCTCACCTATCCGTTTACGCACCAGTTCAGCTTCGACTACGGATTCGCAACGCCGAACGGTCGCATCTCGAATTACGTCGCGATACTGGATCAAAATCAATATCGCGGTGCGTACGGACTTTCTGGCCAGCCCGCGGTCCTTCAAGGACAGTTCTTCGCCATCGATTATTCGTCCGGCAAAGACGTCATCGACAATTTCATTTTTAAGACCGGAAAGAACAGCCAGAATACGCTGCAACTGTTCTATCAAAACCGGCAGACGGACTTTCTGTTCAATCACGGCGGCATCGAGACGCTGTGCTATAAGACCTGCGATCCGAATATCGCAGCACAGGATTCGAGCACGTCGTTCTATGCAATCGATTCGAAGACCGACCCGGCTCAGGCCGCAACGGACCGACTCAATAATTTTCAGTCGACCGTCGGCCTCTTACCGTTCCAAACGTCGCCAACGCAAAAGCTATACGCTCAAGGCTACCAGCACCAGCCGGTGGAGTTCTACAAACTCGAATTCGATCAAACGCCGAACTCTTCGAGTTTCTGGGCAAACCGCATCTACCGGATCGCGGCGGCGAGTATCTTCGCGAGCCCGTACGTCAATCAGAGCCCCGCGAGCAGCCGCATCAACAACGACCAAGGCGGCTTCCGCACCGGGCTCTCTGGCTCGTATCAGAAGCAATTCGATTCCAAGAATCTCGTCTCGCTATCATACGTGTACGAGACGATCGATCCAACGCAAGATAGCCAACAAAATCTCAACGCATTTCGCGCGCTGACGCCCAAGGTTAACGGCATCGGTTACGAGCTTGCCGACTTCCTCGCGCCCGGTAGCGTCTGCCCAACGACCGACCCTTCTGGGACGAACCTGGTCCCGCTCGCCTCCGGAAGCCCGTGCGGATACCTTACCGGGTTCGCCAACGTGCTCGGAACTTCGACTCCGCGCGTTCCCAACGTCATCTTCTCTGCCGGCGGTCACGCTCAGCAATACGGCTTCGGTTTACGCGATCAGCTCACGCTCTCGAACCAGCTCAAACTCGACCTCGGCGTCCGGTTCGATGTTCAAAATTACCAACTGCTCAACGCAAAAAATTCCGCCGACAAGTTTGGAAACGATGTGATCCATCCGGGCGTCGTGCAACCAAGACTCGCATTCGCCTACCAAGCGGCTCCGCGCGACGCAATCCGGGCATCGTATGGCCGGTCGGTCGAATTCGTGCCCGGCATTATCATTAATTCGCCGATCTCCGTGAACTCCGCATTCTACAACGTCCCATCACGCGACAGTCGCACCGGGCGCGCGGCGACCTACTGCGGTCCTGCCAACGTTACCCCGTGCGCGAGCTACGGAGATCAACTTCACGCCGAATACGTGAAGGCAAACGGTCAAGAGGCCTATGCGGTGAAGCCCGCGACGTATAACAACTACGACTTCTCTTACTCGCATGAGTTTGCAGGAAACGTCGGCGTCAAGATCACGCCATTCTACAAACGTGGCTACGACATCAACATCTTCGCTTCGAATCCCATCGGCACCGATCCAGTTACGAATCTGCCCATTTTCGGCCCGACGAAGTTGACCAATCTCGGCCTCGATAAAACGACGGGCCTAGAATTTTTACTCACGAAAGATGCCGCGTACGGTCTCTCCGGATTCATCGCATTAACGTACGTTAATCGCTTGCAGACGGTTCCGCCGGGGTTCGGCAATCAGACCGAGGACTTCTACCCCTCGGCACCGCCGCAATCGCTCGCGCTCGGCAGCCTCTATAAATCCGGCTACCTCTCGCCCTTCTCGGGACGCACCGGAATAACGTATAGGACGCACGGCGGCTTCAAAATAAATCCGATCGTGACGTACGATAAGGGCTATCCGATCGGTGCGGGCACGCTGACTTCGGCGTTCGTCAACGGCAAGCCGACCGTCGTGCCCAATACGAATATCAGCGTACCGGGCTTCGGCCCCGTGTCAAACACCGGTGCGTCCTCGGGCGTCACGCAGTACGTCGATCCGGTCAACCCGGGTAGCGTTCAAAAACCGGTTATCGCGGCCACGCGCGGTACGGCGGAGACGCCGCTATCGGGCGGCATCCTCTCGAAAGCCCGCTTCAATACCGATATGTCGCTCGAATATTCGGCTCCGGGGAGCCGGAGCACGATCGGCGTGTACTTCAGCAACCTTTTCAATCAGATCTACGCCGAACCGTCGCTCAACCCGCGCTACCAGCCAGTCGCGACCGGCGTTGCCGGACCCCAAACGGGACAGGTCGCAACCGTCGGCAGCACGGTAGGCGGAGCCGCGGCCGCAGCCGGCCTCGGCTTCGCAAACTTCGGTCCCGAACGATTCGGTCAATCGGCGTACAATCTCACCCCATCGAACGTGCAGGTCGGCGTTCGTCTGTACTATCAGTTGTCGCTTTAAGGGATGCCATACATGACCAACGCGCGCACGCCGATCGGTTTGGCGGCTCTCGCACTCCTCATGACCTCGTGTACCTCCGGTAACACCGCGATCCCACCGGCGCAAGCCGCCGTCAACCCGCTGACCATCGGAAAACTGCAGTTTGCGGTCGGAACCGCAAACGTCGCAGGAACGATCGGCCTCAACACCGTCGCGACCTTACGCAAAAGCGATGCATCGAGCGCGGTTCTCTTTAGCACGCCGATGGTCGTCGGGCCCTCGGGCTTCGTCGTTCCGAACGCTAAGGATGCCGGTGGCGACGCCGGTACGAATTCGATCACGGGTGCCTTCGCGACACAACTCGGGGCGAAGGCCCCGCCGACGACGTTCGGTACGAGCGGCGGCGTCTTCGGACTCGGTTTCCAACCCGATAATTCGACGACCGGCGGGGCGGCGAGCTTCGCTCGCTACGCACTCCCATTCTATTCCGCGACGCAGCTGACGTATCTCGCGGGTCCGCCCGCGTTTCCGCAAACGCGCGACGGTAATACGGCGAGCGGTTTCGCCGGTTGGACACTGGGTTTCACCGACTTCGCGGCGTCCCCCGCGGCCGGAGCGTACGCACTGAACGTGACCATTCCGACCGGCTTCGACGGAAGCGGGAATCCGACGTCCGGGACGATCTCCGCCTCGGCGAATCTTGCCAACCTCGCGCCGCTGGGGACGTTTGCGAAGCCCGCATTCGCACCCGACGGGACGGGCGGCGGTACGGTGTCCGTTGCCGTGCCTGCCGGTGTGAGCGAAGCATATGTCTTCGTCGTCGATACGAAAGCCGGAGCGACCAACTGCTTTCCCGGATCGCAGCCACGCCCCGTCTATTATGCGATTCGAACGACAACCACCGGCGCGCAGACCCTTACGTTGCCGCCAACCCTCGGTCCGACCGCCTCGGCGGCCGTCGGCACGCGCTCGATCTGCAGCGGCGATACCATACTGACCTATGCCGCCGGGTTCGACTATCCGGTAACGGCGGCGGCGTACCCGAACTCGACCTCGCAAACGCCTGCGATCGCGGGGACGAACGGTCAAGCCGATATCACGACCTCCGCGGCCGCGACCTCGGTCTACCCGTAAGTCCGACCCGAACGATCTTTCGTAAAGCCCCGTCGCTAGCGACGGGGCTTTACATTTTCCGGCGAACGTTACGGCATGCTCGAGAGCGTCGTTCGAACGGCCCTTCTCGCCGCGGTGACGACCGCGACCGTCGTCGCGCCGTCGCCGGCTCCGAGCCCCTCCGTGACTGCGAATGCCGCGCTCAGAGAGATCGGACGCGTCCGCGTGACGAGTCCGCTCTGCAAAACGCTCGTCGGCGATGCGGTGCGCGCGATCGGAATCGAAACGGAGAACGACCGCCGCCTCAGCGACGTCGAGAACGCGCTCCGCACCGTCGATCTCGACGCGAACCAGATCGTGAAACATCGCGGTACGCGCGAGCTGACCAAACGGTACGTCGATTTGCGCGCCGCCGCCGTTGCCGGCAACGGCATCATGAAGAAGTTCCGCGAGTCGGCGAAAGGCGTGCCGGGCGACGACCAGCGGGCATCGCTCGACGCCTTTGCGGACGCACTCGACGGTGCGCTGCACCGTCAGAAGACGCTCGCCGACGATGTGGGCCGGCTCGTCGCCTACCTCGATACGCACGAGCCCATCGAAAAGGACGCGCACGACGCGCTCGTGTTCGATGCGATCTTGCGCGAAAATGATTCGCGCAGTCGGCACGGCCGCTTCGACGCGCGCGATTTCGGCCCGTTCGCCGTCGTGCCCGACTCCCTCTCGACCACCGCGAAAAACGCGGCCACCGAACTGGTTACGCGCGCGCTGCCGATCGCAACCGATGAAGATACCGCGGCCGCGCGCGTCGAGCCGGCGTTCGCTCGCTGCTAGCGTTTCGCTCCCGCGTAGGCAATCACACCGCGATCAACACGACGCCGCACGCTGCGATCGCAACGCCGGCCCACTGCGAGCGCGTCAGCCGTTCGTCGAGCAGCACCCGGGCGAGAAATACGGTACTCGCGGGATAGAGCGACGTGAGCACGGCCACGACCGCGAGCAGACCGTAGCGCGTCGACGCGATGAAGAGCACGTTGGCCGCCATATCGAACGCGCCCGCCGCAAGAATCGCGCGCAGCGAGCCCGGTGCCGGGCGCAGCGATTCCCGGCGCACGAGCGCATAGCCGAACAGCAGCACGACCGATGTCGCGCGCGTGATTGCCAAACGAGCGAGGCCCGCATCGCTATGGCCGTGCCCGAGCAGCACGTAGAGCGCACCGATGCCGAGCCCGGAAATCAACGCCAGCGCGACGCCCGGTTCGCGCAGCGATACGCGCCGCGTTTCGGCGTTGGCCGAAACGAGTGCGACCGCCACGAACGCGCACGATACGCCCGCGAATGCGAGCGCGCTCAGCCGATCCCCGAACAAAAGCCCTGCGACGACCGGCACGCTCGCGCCGACGACCGCAGTGATCGGCGAGACGACGCCCATCCGGCCGACGGCGAGCGCCGCATAGAGCGCGGCGATCGCGATGCTACCTGCGAATCCCGCCGCGATGCCCCAGCCGATATCGCTTGCATAGAAGCGCCCCGGCAGCAAGAACCACGCCGCCGCGAGCACCACGACGCCCGCGATTTGCGAGAGCAAGACGACCGTCGCGGCGGCCGTGCGCCGGCTCGCGATGCCGCCGAAGAAATCGGCGGCGCCGTAGACGGCCGCGGCCGCGAGCGCGAACAGCACGGCCATCCTTCAGCGGCCGGTGGGGTCGAGCGCGTCGCGCAAGCCGTCGCCCAGGAGATTGAAGCCCAGCACGAGTGCGGTGATCGAGAGGCCGGGGAAGATCAGCGCCCACGGGGCCGAGATCCAGTAGTCGCGCGCGTCGTTGAGCATCGCGCCCCATTCGGCGGCCGGCGGCCGCGCGCCGAGCCCGAGATAGGACAGGCCGGCCGCTTCGAGCTCGGCGGTCGCGATGCCGAGCGTCGCCTGAACGAGCAGCGGTGCGAGAATATTGGGCAGCACGTGGCGCACTAAGATCGTCGGCGTCCGGGAGCCGATGGCGCGCGCGGCTTCGACGTATTCGAGTTCGCTGACGGCGAGCACCGACGAGCGCGCGAGGCGCGCGTACTGTGGAATGTAGACGATGCCGACGGCGAGCATCAGGTTATTGATGCTCGGCCCTAAGATCGTCGTAATCCCGATCGCGAGAATGATCGAGGGGAACGCGAGCATGACGTCCATCGCGCCCATGAGCGCGCTATCGACCCGGCCCCGCAGGTACCCCGCGAGCAGCCCGATCGTGGTCCCGACGGTGATCGCGAGCCCGACCGCGACGAAGCCGATGCGGATCGAGATGCGCGCGCCGTAAAGAATGCGCGCGAAAATGTCGCGGCCGAGTTTATCCGTGCCGAAGAGGTGGTGGAAGCTCGGGGATGCGGCTTGCTGCGAGAGATCTTGCGCGAGCGGATCGACGCGCGCGATCAGCGGCGCGAAGAGGGCGGCGAGCACGATGACGCCGACGATGACGGCACCGATGAGCGCCCCCGGCGTCCGGCGCAATCGCAGCCACGTGTCGGCGGCAAACGAGCGGCCTTTTGAAGCTTCCTCGACTTCCAGCGAAGCGGCGATTCCCGCGGATGCGGAGGTTGAGACGGCGATCGAGACACCTCAGAAGCAAGGAGTTGTAGGAGTATTAAGAGATTCTTAGGGCATTACCCCGAGCCATGCGCACACGAGGAGATACGAGTGTACGTTCCTTCACGCTTCCCCCACAGAGGGAGGCGAATTATCGTCGGCCTCCTATTGGCAGTCGCCCTGTTCTTCAATACCGTCGGGACCCTTTTCGCAGGGACGACCGGAACGATCAGCGGGACGATCACAAGCGCCGATACCAAACTGCCCCTGAGCGGCGTCACGGTCAGCGCCGTCTCGCCCACCGGCCGTTACACCGCGACGACGAACGGACAGGGCTTCTTCGCATTCAACGGCGTTTCGCCCGACACGTATACCGTGTCGTTCGAACTCAAAGGCTTCACGCCCGCGTCGTTTACCGGCATCAACGTTTTCGCAGACCAAACGCAAAACGTGTCGACGACGCTTGCGAAGTCGCTGGTCACCATCGGTAAGGTCACGGCGCGCGCAGTCGCAGGCGCTTTCCAGCCGAATCAAACGCAAGACACTTATACGGTGACGACCAAGCAGATCACCGAAATTCTCGGCAAGGCCGACGCCATCAGCGAGACCAACTTGCTGACGCGACTGCCGGGTGCCAGCCTCGATAAATACGGCTATCCCGTGTTACGCGGCGGCCGTGAAAATGAAGAGGGCTTCCAATTCGACGGCATCGATTACGTCGACGCCTTCACGTCGCAGTTCACGAATAGCCTCGCACTCAACCCCGCCGTCGGTCAGCTTCAGTTGACCCCGGGCGCGGGCGACGCGTCGGTCGGCAACGCCGGCACCGGCACGATCAACTTGATCGCCAAGCGCGGTGCGTATCCCGGCTTCGGTTCGATCGATGCCGAAGCGCTGCTCCAGCCCTACAGCCACCAACTTTCGTTCGAATACGGCTTCGCATCGCCCAACGGCGCGATCTCGAATTATCTCTCGTTTCTCGGGAGCAATTCGGATAGCCAGTTCGGCGCCCGCGGCTCGAATGCCGGCTCCTTCAGTGTCGGCACGTTCTACAGCACGAGCACGAACACGTCGCGCGACGTGCTGGACAACTTCGTCTTTAAGTTCGGTAAGAATCAGAATCAATCGTTTCAGATTCTCGTCGACAACCAGCAGACGAATTTCGGAGGGACTTACGGCGGCAACGACGGCCAGACGTATCCCAACGGCCAAACGTTCTTCCTCAACAACGCCTCGAATTTTACGGGATTGACGGCCGCACAGTTGCAGTCGCCCGATCTCATTTCACTCAACAACCAGCAGACGTCGTTGACGCAACCCTTGACGAACGGGGCGAACAACTACTATCAGCCCAACAACGTGATCAAGTTCCAATACACGAACAACTTGAGTGCGTCGACGTTCCTCACCGCGAAGTACTTCCAGATCGACTCGACCGTCGACTTCAATTTCCCGTACAACGACAACTCGATCATCTTCAGCTCCTTCGACGCGCTCCAGGGCGGACACCGCACCGGTACGGCGCTCGACATCAGTTCGCAGCTCAACTCCAAAAATTTGTTGAGCTTCGGCGGCCGCTACGACTTCTTGCATCCCGTCTACGACCAGCAGTCGGCCAACGACGGTGTCTTCGCGATCGCCGGCTTCAACGCAGGCTTCGAACTCGCGGACTTCATCAACCCCAATCTCGCCAATCCGGATCTGGCGAAATGCCCGCTCGGAACCGATCCCAATGGCGCGAGCTATTGCGGCTACCTCTTCAACGCGGCCAATAGCGCGAAGCTCGGCGGCAAGGTCGGTCCCGTTCCGTATAACAGCGAACAGACCGTAACGAACCGGCAAGATTTCGCGGTTTATCTCCGCGATAAGTTTACTCCGAACGATAAAGTCAACATCGATGCGGGCGTCCGCCTCGACGGCGCGCACTATCGTTTGCCCGGGCTCGACGGATGTAATCCGACCAACGCCGTCCAAGCACTCAACGATAATTGCCAATACTATCCGAGCGGCTTCACCAAGGCCGGGCTGCCTTTCGTCAACGTGACCAAAGAGCAGACGTCGCCCGTCATCTTCGAGCCGCGTTTGGCCGTCGCATACAAGCTCGGCAACAACGACGCCGTGCGCGCCTCGTATGGCCGTTCGGTCGAATTCGCGCCGCTCGCGTTCGTCGACCTGACAGATCCGGCCGGGCACTACGCGCGGTACGCCGGCATTCCGTCGTACGATGCGTTCGCGAACTCCAACGAGGGCACGCCCTTCAATCCGGCCGCCTACCCGGCGAAATTCTGCGGCGTGACCGGCAACTTGCCGTGCACGAGCTACGCGGACCAATTACATTGGGAAAATCAAAACTTCTTACAGGGCGTTCCGATTCAACCCGTCAAGCCGGAAACGTTCACGAACTACGAGTTCAGCTACGAACACCAGTTTCCAAGCAACGTCAGCGTCAAGATCACGCCGTTCTACCGTCGCGGCTACGACGCGCTGGTGCTCGTCGCCCAGCCGCGCATCAATCCGGCCAACGGACAACCGATTCTCGACCCGCAGACCGGCAACATCCAGTTCGGACCGCCGCAGGCCACCAATCTCGGACAGAGCCGCACGACGGGCCTCGAATTCTACTTGACGCGCAGCGTCGCGTACGGGCTTTCGGGACAGCTCGCCGCCACGTATATCAACGAGTTTACCAACGTCGTGCCGAGCCCGCTGATCCAGGAAGACTTCTTCCCGCCGGTGCCCACGCAGTCGCTCGCACTGGGCAACCAATACCGCGTCGGCTTCGTCTCGCCGTTCGCGGGGTCGCTCGCACTCTCGTATAAGATGCATAGCGGACTGCGTATCAACCCGATCATGACCTATAGCCGCGGCTATCCGATCGGCGTGGGCAACGTCACGGCGGCGTACGTCAACAACGTACCCGTCAATATTCCCAACACCAATACGCCGCAAGGTGCCGCGTTCGGCAGCAATTTCGCACCGAACTTCGTCGATCCGCAAAACCCCGGCACGCTCTTCAAGCCGAACGTCGCTGCGACGCGCGGTTCGCCGGAGTCGGCGAGCGCCGGCGGCGTTATCTCGCATCCGCGCTTCAATACCGACCTCGGCGTCGAATACAACAAGCCCGGCAGCAAGACCACGATCGGCGTTCTGATCACCAATCTTAACAATCAGATCTACGGCCGAAATCCGGCGTACAACGCTCGCTATCAGCCGGTGGCGACGGGCATTTCGGGCCCGAAGACCGGCACCAGCACGCTTCCGCTGACGTATCCGAACAACGGATTCCAGCAGTACACGCCGACGCAATTCGGCCAAGATCCGTACCGCCTCATTCCCAATGCCACGCCGCAGACGGTGCGCGTGTACTACCAGCTCGCGCTGTAAGGAGCTCCATTGCGTCTCTCGATCCAGGCTTCAGCCGCGATGGCTCTGCTCGGTCTCGCTGTCTCCGGATGTTCGTCCGGGGCCAACGGGATCGAGCCTCCCTTCACGGCGATCAATCTCAACCAGAATAAACTTCAGCTCGCCGTCGGCGTCGCGACCTATTACAACGCTACCGGCGTTGTGAAAGGGCTCAACACCGTGGCCACGTTCCGGCAGCCGAACGGGCTATCGGGAACACTGCTCAACACGCCGTTGCTTACGGGTCCTTTCACGGTTCCGGCGGCATCCTCGGCCGGTACCGATGCCGGCACGAATCATCTGTCGGGTTCGCCGCAAGCGCTTCCCGGCACGACCGCCGTGCTCACGACATTCGGCCAGACCGGCGGGGTGTTCGCGTACGGATTCGCGCCGGAAAACAGCACGACAAGCGGCGCCGCGCAATTCGGTAAGTACGCGCAGCCGTTCTTCGATGCGCTGGATACGAAAGTAAAGCCCAAATTCATCGGTGGGCCGCCCGCGTATCCGAACACCCAGACGCCGAATTATCCGTCCGGCTTCCAGGGTTTCCCGCAGGGCTTCACGGTTTTCGGCCTGACGCCGGTGGCTGGACCGTATAACCTTTCGGTGAACATTCCCTCGGCTAATAACGCGGGAGCCACGATCACGGCGCCGACGGCGACGCTCAACAACACCGTCGGACTCCCGGCCTTTGCGGCGAAGCCGACCTTCACGCCGACGGGTGCCGGCGGCGGGACCGTCGCATGCGCGGCTCCGGCCGGCGTCACGGAAACGATCGTCGATCTTCGCGATACGACGGCGGGTCTTTACTACACCGTCGTCGTTCAAGGTGGCGGAGCCGTAGCGGCCGTCTTCCCCGATAACCTCGGACCGCAAAATAGTGCGAACCCGACGTCGCCAACGATCGCTACCGGCGACACCTACCAAGTTAATTGTATCGGCGTCAACTACGCTGCTTTCGAAGCAGGGCCGCCGAATAACGTTCAACAGCTTCCGGCAATCGTCGGGGCCGGCGGACAATCCGACATCACCATCTCGCAGACGACGGCGGGCGCGTACTAACACCGGTTACCGCGCGCCTTCGTAAAAGAGACCCGGGATCGTTACCGATCCCGGGTCTCTTTTTAATTTTCCAGGCTCATTTGACTGTTGGGGAAGGTGCCGGCGCCGGCGCGACAACGGTCGGCGCGGCACTGCCTGTAAGCGCCGTTTTCGCGGCCACGATCGCCGGCCGCAGCGCCTGCCCCTTCATCACGAGCGATCGTTCGGGCGTACCCGGATGCGAGTTGGCGAACGGCTCGATACGCTCGAGTTCGTCGAGCCGCTGCAGCGCTTCGTCATACGACTTTCGAGCAGCGACAACGTCCTTGTCGTAGACATCGTATTGGGCGACGCGCTGCAGCGCGCGTGCGAGCGCGAGCCGTGCGTAGAGGCGCCCTACGATCGCACCGTTGGTGTTCGTGAATTGCTCGCCGCCCCGGCCGCTCGACGAGCGAGCATCGCGATCGTAGCCGGTGACGCATTCTTCGTAGATGTCGCGCATCTGCGTCGCGGCCGTCTTGAGCTCCGGAGTGAGCGTGTTGTTCTTCTCGACGAGTTCGTTGAGATGACGCCCGACCGGCGTTGCCTTCTCACACGTTCCATCCGTAAAAAGGTCGTCGCTCGACGCCGGCATCGGATGCGCCAGCGCAGCGGCCAGAGTAAGTCCCAAAACGGTGAACTTCAACGTACTATCCCTCGATCGCAGGAGGGCGAATCCCGCCACTCTCGGTCATGTACGAGGGATCGCGTGCGAACGTTTCAACGACCGCGCCCGCGGAGCGGCGTGCCGTGCTCGCGGTCAGACGTGCAGCACCGGCCGCCTTTCGTGAAAGTCGGTGCGCGTTTGATACGTCCGCACGATGCTCGCAAGCTTCGCCTCCGCGAACGGGCGGCCGAGCAGCGAGATTCCCGTCGGCAGCCCGTGCTCGCCGAAGCCGTTCGGAAAGCCGATCGCGGGCGTACCCGTCAAGTTGCCCGGAGCGATGAGGCTCACGGTTCCGGGATATTTCGTGTACGCCTTATCGAACTTCAGGGCGATCGGATAGGCGACCGTCGAAAGCGTCGGCGCTGCGATCGCGTCGTAGGCTCCGAAGGCTTTCTCGAAGGACGCGATCATGAACGGCCGTTGCCGCATCGCATCGATGTAATCGACCGCGAGCGTCGCATACGCGACGTAACCGCCCGTGCGATCGTCCGTCGCGGTGAGTTCGCGCGCGCGCCCGCTCTCGATGAGTCCGCGAAACGCCGCCGCTCCTTCGGCCTTGACGATCGTTCCGACCGCCGGCCCGTAGGGATGCTCGGGCAAGGCGACGTCGGGCACGATATCGCAGAATTCCGCGAGCACCGCCAGCGACTTCTCAAAATTTGCTTTGACCGCCGGCATCGTTTTCGCAGTGGACTTAGCCAGCACGCCGATGCGCGGGCGCCGCCGCGGCGCCGGAAAGGGACGATCGACGGCCGTCGGATCGGCCGGATCGGCGCCCGCTATCGCGCGCAAGATCGTATCGGCATCGCGGGCCGAACGTGCGATCGGTCCGAGTTTATCGAGCGACCAGCAGAGCGCCATCGCGCCGTGCCGGCTCACGCGGCCGTACGTCGGCCGCAGACCCGTCACGCCGCAGCTGGTCGCGGGAAAGAGAATCGAACCCGACGTCTCCGACCCGATCGCGAAGCCGACGAGCCCCGCGCTCACGGCGGCCGCGGATCCGCTCGACGAGCCGCCGCTCCAGTAAGCGCGGTTCCACGGCGTCCGGCCGGGACCGGTGAACGATGCGTTGGCTTCATCGTAGCCAAAGCCGCCGGCGAGCTCGACCATCGCAAGCTTTGCGAGTAAGACTGCGCCCGCGGCTCCGAGCCGCTTGACGACCGTCGCGTCGTAATCGAAGCGCTGCTCGCGGTACGGCGCGGCGCCCCACGTCGTCGGGGCACCGACGGTCGCGAGCAGATCCTTCACGCCGTACGGCACGCCGTGCAACGGACCGCGCACGCGTCCCGCCGCCCGCTCGCGATCGGCGCGCTTGGCTTCGGCGCGCGCGCGGTCGTGCATCACCGTCACGACGGCACCGTAGGCGGCACCGTATGTGTCGAGCCGCGCGAGATAGAGATCCGTCAGTTCGAGCGACGATAGCGAGCCGCGCGTCAGCAGGCGTTGCAGCGCGGTCGCATCAGAAAACGCGATGTCGTCGTGCGTCACGCGAACGGCACCACGAACGTGGTCACCGGCTCGTCGCTATTACGTAGGCGCTTCTTCTTCGGATTGAGGCGCGCGCCGGCAGCGGCGTTTCGATCGATACCGCGAGCGATCGTCGCGACGTCTGCGTCGCTGAGGTCCGCATCGAAGCGGCGCATCGCAGTCGCCGTGGCCAGCGCCGCCACGCTTGGCGGTTTCGCCGCTGACGTCGCTTTCGGTGCCGGCGCGGCATCGCGCGATTCCGGCGCGCCCGGTTCCGACGACGGCGCGCTCGACGGCGTCGGCGCTGCAGATTGTGCCTCCGAACGGCCCGCCAGAACCAACGACAAACCGGAAAGACTCAGTGCCGTTAAAAACGTTCTGCGATTTTTCATTGCGATCTCGTTTCGCGCGGCTGCGACGCGGTGACCTTCGTCCGATCG
>JAABUZ0100002857.1_pt1 | contig 27382 bp, 29 predicted proteins | sample 5562091 | NCBI WGS metagenome assembly JAABUZ01 (sample SAMN12813069, study PRJNA571459) | rock metagenome | isolation source: Antarctica rocks | place: Antarctica: Victoria Land, Linnaeus Terrace sud | collected 2015-12-21 | reverse complement strand
TGTTGGTGGGGTTGGTAGGGAGGGAGGGAGGGAGTTGTTGTGTGTTGTTGTTGTTGTTGTTGTTGTTGTTGTTGTTGTTGTTGTTGTTGTTGTTGTTGTTGTTGTTGTTGTTGCTGTTGTTGCTGTTGTTGTTGTTGTTTTGGTGGGGGGATACAGCGTTGGAGTGGATGTTTTTGTTGTGGGGGGGGGTTTGGTCTTGATGATTTTTGAATGAGGAGAGAAAGGGGGCGAGGGGGCGAGACTTGGGGGGAATAGGATATGGGGATGGGATTGCGGGGTCTGCCGGTGGAGTTGGCATGGGTGGCGGATGACGAGATGGGTCGATACTGGGATTTGATTTGGTTTGGTTGGTGTTGGACAATGAGGAAAATGGGGAATCAACGACCGCGATGGCCGAGGATGAGGGGTTTCGGCGGTGGAGATAGATGTGTAGGTCATGTAAAGGATTGATTCGCTTTGGTTTTTCACTGCGAGGCACACGGATGTTGAAATAAAAAAATACTATTAAAAAAAACAATAACTCTCTGCCCTTGAAGAAACTTTTTCTGAGGAGGAAAAATTTGTAGGATGGGATCGGTGGGTGGGAACGAGGAACGCGGCTGCTCGGCATGATCTCTGTGGTGTGTGTGGTGGTGGTGGAAAAGGCGGGTTTGAGGTGAGATTGAGGGGGTGGGAAAGGGGGAGTGGGAAAGGGGGGTTGGGATGGGTTTGTTGGGTGGGTTCGTTAGGTGGGTTCGTTAGGTCGTAGGTCGGTTGGCATAGGATTAAGGTTTAGGATTCGAGAAATAAACCGCGAGGAGAGAAATAGGGGGATTAATGGTACGAAATCGAAAATTCCATGTTGCCCCAAACCCCAAAAACCTCCTTTTAAGTGATAGAGTAGTACTAGGGCGGTGAGAACATAGCAACATAACGACGAGCTCGCCTCCTGATTATTACCACGAAGGGATTCCAGTTCCGATCGTTGAAAGCCACCCTTGGAGAAAAAAGAGGAAGGAGTGAGGGAAGGAAAGGAGAGGATGGGACCTGTTCGCCCAATTTGGGATTATGGTTATTTTGCGGGAAAAAAATTGATTGATACGAATAACAGACAGGTGACTGTTATAAAGAAAAAAACAATCTTCAAAAGCCATATTGCTCCTTCTTCAAAACAATGTAAATGGCATAAATTACGCTAATAGTACTATAGTGAGAATTAGAGCGGAGTTTGCTTGCTTTTTTGAAAGATTACTTAGAGGGAAGCGTAGGTAGGGTGCGCTGAGGGAATGATGATAAAGCCGAGTTAATGGATGTGGTGGGTTTTGATGGATGAGAGGATTGATCTCTGAAAGGGTTACACTTTTTCTGGCCCAGATGATCTGCGGAGGTGATGGAGGTGGGAAGGGTATGCGGGTTTTGAAAAGATGAATATGGGGGAAGGGTGCGGTGGAGGTTGGGTGAGGAGAACGGGAAGGACTTTTGCTGTTTTTGATGTTTAGTTGGACTGGAGGCGCTGCTGAGCATGGAAAGGTTTCAAGAGGCTCGACGGGCAGGTAGTCGATGTTTGGAATAAGCGTGGATGATTGGGAGTGTTCGACGAGAGATCCAGGTGGAAACGGATGTATTTGTTGCTATGTACGTTGGTTCTTGTGATTGTAGAAACCCCCTTGATGGAGATTCGAGCGAAAAACGCGATTCGGACGGTTTTCTCCAACGTCCGAGTAAGTCCTTTGCCGCGGCGTACCGTGGCTCTTAGATATCGGCCGTATAGTGCGCAGGTGCGCCAGCAACGAACCCGTTCATACCACCCTTAGGCGCCCTGCCGTTAAGACCATCGGTGGGCAGCATCGCAGCCCCATACATACCAGCACGGGACCCACGAGCCGCCAGGTCCCCGAATCCATAACTCGTCTCCACTTCCCCCGCCGGCTCCCCCGCCTTCGGCGCCGTGTAAACAAAGCACCCATCCACGCCCCCCCACGCCTTCCTCTCCTCCCACTCCCTCCTCGTCTTGACCTTGAAGAACCGCTTGAACGCCTCCATGGCCGTCTCGAAAGCGCTGCCTAGCGGCGCGAGCACCTGCGTGGCTTGCGAGCCGGGGCCGCTGTAGCGGATGTAGGTGGCGTAGAGGTGGGGGATGGTGTGGGATTCGTGGAGCTATGGGGGGGTAAGCTTGGTTTTAGAATAAGGGTTGAAAGAAGGGCGGCGAGGGGGAGGGGGGGAGGTACTTTTAGGGAGTAGCGTTCATTTCTGTTGGTGAGGAGGTCAATGCGGGCCAGGGTGATGTCATAGAGGAAGTTTGTACGGTCGCGGTAGATGTGGTAGCCGTCTTGGGAGCGGGGAGGTTAGTGATGGGTTTGGATGAGTGGTTGGGAAGGGGAAGTGGTGAGTACCGGAGTGCATTGCGTCTTGGAAATCGCGGCAGGATTTCTCAAAGGTTTCTACTTCGGGACGGTCAGCGGCTTCCTTGATGACAGAATAGAGTGTTTGGAGAGAAGCTTACAGCCTTTCTGGATATTCTCTTTTCTGACCACCTTCTTCTCGGCCTTGGCTTTGGCGTCGATCTTGACTTGACGGCTCAGCAAGTAGGGCTTCTCCCCTTTCCGAGATCCTTTCATCAGGCTATCTTCCAGCCAGTCGAAAGTGACAATTTTCAGGCTTTTGATTGCGCGGGCTTGCTGAACTGGTAAGGCATAAGTGTGAGTAATAAGCTTTCGAAACCAGTAAGCATACGTACCCATTGTGACCGACTTCTTGTAATGCTCCTTGCTACAGACCAAATGCGTAACCTCGGCGGAGATCTTAGGCGCAAAGGTACCGCCGTTGGCCTCTATCCATTGTCTCATCTTGTCGTGCGTGCGTGTCTCGCCAAAATCTCCAGTGATTGCAATTGTGAAACGCTTGAGCGGGTTCTTCATGTCGGCAGGTAGTATTAGATAAACAAGAAGAGAAGTAGAGGTAACTCTGATAATAACTGCTCAAGAGGTTTTGTAAGCGTAAGGGGAAGCAAAGTTTATGTTGATAAGTCCTTAAAGGTTGAACTTATGAAGACGTGAAGTTTTCCACTAAGGGAAAAGGTAGTGTCGGAGTGACAAAAAAGCGAGAAAAGAGTAGACGTAAAGTTCACTGTAAACGACGGATGTCGTAGGACCGAACGACTGCGATCTGAGTTGTAGGAGATCTGGCCGGCTAGATGCACACGACGAGTTTTGAGGTCGAGATCTATGGGCTAGGAGGTCGGTACTGAGGTTGGATTGACGGCTTGATGTTCAATGGATGTGGTAGTGGTAACGATGTTGAAGGGAAGTTCATCGGACATAGAGCCGGCTGGGACGAAGGGTTAGACTAATCGATGAATGCGCGTCAAGTTTCTTTTGGAGGTGAGGTTCTCGACTCCGCCAAATTTGCCATCGCAATGCTCACATTTAGGTCCAAGGCACAGGATGATTCCGCATTGCATCATCAGATGGAGTGAAATATCGGGACCGCGCTCTGCGCTTCTGAACCCTGATGAGTATCTCAATTGTGCAGATAAAACGAGTTGGTTCAGTCAAGGAGTTGGACATTTGCCTATAATAAATCTTGATAGCTGCCTTTCAGAGTTGCTTATTGGGGGTATGTGAGATGTCGAATGACGATGAAAAGATATACGAAAGGCCAAGTGAGTATATTTCCAGTCCCAATGAACATGCAAAAAGACACACCATATCATCGTTCCCCTTTCGCATGTTTCGCCGCCCTCACAAAATCTCTGATCCTTTCTAGGCTCTGTGCACCGTCTTTCTCCACTCCACTACTGACATCAACAGCGACCACTCTCGAACCGTGACCACGAAGCTGCTCCAACACACTCCCCACGTTCTCCGGCTTCAGTCCACCCGCTAAGATTATGCTTAGGCCAGGGTCCGAGTCCAAGGCTGTTTGAACTGCAGCCAAGTCCAGCATCTTTCCTGTTCCACCAGCTGCAGAGTCAAGTAGTGGAAGGGCATGGTACCCTCTGCGACCAAGCTCTGCATCATTAGGCCCGAAGCGATGAATCACAGGTACTGGTATGAGAGACGCCCATTCAATGGGTTCGGAACCATGAAGCTGGACAGCATCAAGATCCAGCAGCTTTTGCTGGGCAAGAACATAAGACAGCGGTTGATTCTTGAATACACCAATGATGAGAGCCCTGTCTGCTCGACGGAAGAAATTAGATGTATGATCAAAGTATTCGGTCGCTCCTGGCAGGAGATTAGGGCTAGGCTCTGTGTCATCTCTCATCGATGGCTTTGCAGTCTCATGCACTGTCTTTGATATCGAAAGAGCAGTATCTCGAGACACATAGCGCTTCCCTTCGACTAATATTATACCAATGAGATCCGCCCCTGTCTCGATCGCGGCCTTGGCAGCTTCTGGCGTTCGTGTACCACATATCTTGACCAAAATATCTTGTTTATCGAGGCTGTTAGAGACTGTCTCTACGCCCCCAAGGAGGTCATTAGTGAACGCAGCAGTATCGGTAGCACGCATTAGAGCTTCCCCAACTAGAACGGCACCAACTCCATTCTGTTTGTACGCTTTGAGGTCGTTTGGACCGGATATTCCACTTAAAGCACAGACAACTGTCCCGTCCTGTACCTTTTCCATCAAACGTGTGGTCGTATCGAGATCGACTTCAAAATTAGTCAAATTGCGATTGTTGACCCCAATGACTCGAGCTCCAAGGCTGGTGGCAATCTCCATCTCTTCGACAGTATTGACTTCAACCAAGGGTTCCATACCAAGACTTTGCGAGTAACAGTACAACGTCCGAAGAGTGCTTTTTTCAAGCATCTTCACAATTAGCAATACTGTATCCGCTCCTGCCAGCCTCGCCTCAAGGATCTGGTACTTATCAAAGATAAATTCTTTGCGTAAGACAGCCGGCCGGTTCGGCATACCTTCAAGGCTTTGTCTTACCGCTCGCAGATCTTCGATGCTTCCTTTGAACCACTCGGGTTCTGTGAGCACTGAGATTGCGCTAGCGCCAGCCAAAGCGTACTTCCTCGCCTGTGCAGGAGCACAGGTCTCTAACGAAATGTCACCTTTTGACGGCGAAGCTCGCTTAATCTCAGCTAGCAGCGAGAGTTGATATGGTGAGACTCTTAACCTGTCTGGAAAACAGATCTGGGCGGGCGCAAGTTTCAAATCATACGACGATTGCAAATCATGAAGCCGTTGAGAAGGAATAAGCTTTTGTGCTTCAACTGCAATCTTTCTATGCCTGTAGATCTTATCTAACATCGACTCATTTTGTTTCGGTTTGGCATCTGTCGGGGATACCCAATGTGGCATAGGACTGCCATTCGTGCCATTAATGTCATTGACACCATTCAGGAGTGTCGGCGCTTTTTGTTGCTCTTGTAAACGGTCATTCTCGGCCCAGGAGCCACCCCTCATATTCAGAAAATTCTTAAGCATTGTTCTTCCCTCGGCAGTCAGTATACTCTCGGGATGGAATTGGACTCCTTCAACAAGAAGATCTTTATGACGGACGCCCATGATGATGCCTTTGCCGCCATCCGGACCACTCGCAATCCAAGATGTGACTTCGAGACATTCAGGAAGGCTGGGGTGCGTAGCTGATAGCGAGTGATAGCGCGTCACTGGTAGATCTTGAGGAAGACCTGCATATAACCCTTTAGAGTCGTGGCGTAGGGGAGAAGTTTTTCCATGCAGAATCTCGCCCGTCACCTCCACCTTACCGCCAAAGGCAGAAAATATACATTGTCTAGGATGTCAATCAGCTTCAAGATACTCGCCAATCGATATGAACGGCATGACTTACTCTCCCATACAGACTCCTAGAATTGGTATTTTCCCCGCAAATCTTTGGATTACTTCGATACTTATTCCTGCATCTGTATCTGGGTGTCCAGGCCCAGGACTTACCACAAGTTGAGTAGGATTTAGTGCTTCTAGTTCATCAACAGAAATTTCATCGTTGCGGTATACAGTGACCGAAGCCCCCTCCAGGACTAGATATTGATATACATTCCAAGTAAAAGAATCATAGTTGTCAACAAGTATCAAGTTGGACGCGCTTGGTATTGGCGGTGCCGCCTCTGGGTGATTTGGAGAGTGATCAATAAGATTGGATGGCGCCATTCTCAAGAATCAGTCAACTTTCCCCAAAACCGTAGAAGGCTTGCTGTTTAAGGCTTGACAAGGCGATTCAGCGTTACCTTAGGCTCAAAATCTTCGTTGGCAAGCCTTCAGCTTGTCGATTGTCTTAATTAGATATGATTTCAAAGGGCACAATTACTGGGAATTAAGGATGTCTATGATCAGGGCGCGGGCTTCCAATACCATTATCCACAGACTAGAGTGAGATAGATAGCTATGGTAGATGTGGGATCGTTGAGCATTAGTATTAGCCAGATCAGCAGAGGTGTTTTGGAAATGTGGAAAGCGCTGTGTGCTGGATGATTCACTGCTGAATATTAGGTTCCTATTGTAAAGCTGACGCTGACGCGCTAGCGGAATCTTACAGAAACGAATCTCGCGTTTCCTAACCTAAACCCTACTTCTACGCTCCCAGTAAGGTATCGTGTTAGACAGCTCAGTGATGCCTTAATGGCACCAATTGGAGAGTCTTGTTACTTCCCCCCTCTTGACAGGTGCTTGAGCGGGGAACATCAATTAATGTGAGTAAAGTCTAAGTATGTGGTACAACGGCTTATGACTTCCCAGATCATGGAAGGCAGCTTTCACAGGCCTGTCGCAGCTCGATGACCAGTCAGCCGACAGCTCCTTGAGAAGGCATCTGACCGACTCCCATACTCTTGACCTACTGGTCCGCTCGTTCTCGCCCTTTTCCCCTCCAACTTCCCAAACCAAATCGAGCTTTGAGACAAAAACTTCCGCTATTAACGTCCCGCCTTCGAACGATGGTCAGTATGATGTCAAGCAGCTCAAAGATGACACAATATGGCTCAGCAAAGAGACAAGTATCGACGAGATGGCTGCCCTCAGGATTGCAATGCTTGAATGGCAGATGAGATCCTGTGTTCAACTACTACAAGAAAATACCGCGGATGAATTAGCGCAAAAAAACATCACGGGAAGAAGTGGCAGTCTACAAACTACGCGACCTAGCCCGCGGTCTTCGGTCCTGGTCAAGTCCTCAAGATTAGAAGAAGGTGATCCAGGTACTTTCGACAGTTTACAATCACGCCAGAAACGGCTCCTTAAAGTTTACCTGTCCGAACGCCGGTACATAATCAAGACGAGTGAATATGTCGCCTCAAGGGCGCGATGCCAGGCTAGTCACAAGGGTAGGGAGCGACCAAAGGACAAAGCAGTGGCGAGTCTTGACTGGGTACAAGAAATTGGAGATGCGATATTAGCGGATTGGAAGGCCGATAGTGTTTCTTCAAAAGGTGGCAAAAATCACATTGTCAGCGCTGTAGATGCTCTACAGACTCGAGCTACGGGTTTGGAGCAGGGCACTGGATGGTTCAAGGATCAAGGCCTGCAGGAGGACATGGAGGCCGCTTGGGCAAGTAACCAAATACTCGAAATGATCCATATCATGGGAACTATCTTGGTGCTGCTGGACTCGTCGACAAAGCTTACTAGATCTGATGCATTTCTTTCGTGGTTCAGGTTCATGAATCGATACGCCTTTTTGGAGGTCTTCGAGCCAGTAAGTTTTGGCCGAGTGAATAATAGGGATAGCCGCTGACGTTGCATAGCCATTTCGTGCGCTTCATGATACATACGATCTACCACTTCAATCACTCGTTGCACTTGTCTCACTCGCAATCTTCAGACTTCCATCGGCGCTCGCAATACTTTCGGAAATCTCTGCTGCGGGTACGGCAGCCCCAGAATCTACTGATAATGCTCCATACATCCTCAATCCAGCTGTAGTTAGCGAAGTGCAAGATACATTGATTGCTGCGGCAGACGCTTGCCCCATAACCGCTAGTCCTGCGGTCCTCGCTTGGGGTATAATCCTACAAACACTGAGAGGGTATGCTCTTCAGATCAAAGAGAAGAGGGAGATCCGACAGTCCGACCGTGCATCTGAGAGATTCAGTGTAATTGAGTCTGATAACGAGGGTCCGGAGCAGTCGTCCTACAGGAGTCGATCGTCGACCAGTAGTGACACATCACCCCAGTTGTCCTTCTTAGAGGAACTGCTTGAAAGAGTAATGCTGACCGCTCTGGATGTAGACCCGATTGCTTATCTTGCCGAACGTGCTGTTGATGTAAATGGGGTATTCAATATACTCACGACTTTAGCGGTCGACTACTGCACCCCTTTCGGATCAGAACATAACGGACAATCTGGGCTCAGAATGCGCCGGGTTCTTCTCGACTTGATCCAGGCCGTCCTAGGCTTAGTTGAATACCAGCCAGCGCTGCTAATTGCTGCGTTAGCAGTCTTGACTGGTTCTGAGCGTTATTGGGATGTTTTGGAGCGACCAATAGAGCTTGGTGACGCCGAACCTGCGTTAGTCTTTCTCAAAGATGACAGACTCATGCAAAGATTATTCGGGACAGCTTTGTCTCGCTTCCCATACGAAACACTACCTTTTCTGAAGCTCTGTCGGGCACTGGCTGTTTGTAGTGCCAACGATGATGAAGGATTGCCTGCAATTTGGCCTTTAATTGACGAAGTTGACGAGATCACGATTATGCTGCCTGCTGGTTTTGTTGGCTACAAAACTATCAGAGAGGACGAGGAGGTCAACTATGTGGAGCTGATAGACAGCCTCAGCTTCATCGGCCCAGACCCAGCAACGTCCCGGCCCAGCAAGAGGAGGTTGCGTGCCTCAACGGCATGTACTGTACCATCAGATGCTCTAGAACTACCTAGCGGAACAGTGGGGCGTATTCTTTCGGAAACAAGGCCTCCTGTGGTCATGTGGCATTACGAGTACTCTGGCGTGGCGTACATGGGCAAAATACTCCAGCTTTCGTTGGCTGTCAGCGATATTTCGGACGGGTACTCGGACACCACGCTGTCACGAGAGGTAGTTGCAGAGATCATTGACTTGATGAGTGTCATGATTTCTACTACTGTCAAGAGTACTTCGGCGAAGCAGGGACCCCTCACTGTCCAGGAGGCTGCGAGAAAGATTTTAGAAAAAGCCAGCGATGGACTGGATCGTAATCAGGATGTAATCTCAGTTGTCTTCGAGATCTTCGAAAACGAATTGCAGAGACATCGTAATGTGTCTGAAGAGGACGGATCCGTCGATATTCTCGTGCGATGTATCCAATTCACACATGCGCTTCTGCCGGTAATGCCCGACCGTGTGTGGCCTTTCCTTGGAAGAAGTAGTCTATTAGGCATTAGCGGAGGCGAAAGTAAGATCAGTGCGGTGATTGCATCAACGGAAATGGTCACCGGGCGCTACGAATTCGTCCTGGGTTGCATACGAGTCTTTGATGCACTTGTCGAGGATGCTATTGGACATGCAGTCGCTCGCAAAACCCCTACGAAAGCTATTACACGCTTCTCCAGCCACTTCACGCTAAGTAGTGGTATATCACAGACTGCAATGAAGAAGGTTCTTTTGAGCCTTCAACGGATCATGGTAGATGTATTCGAAAGCACCAAGAATTGGAGATTTGCAGCACCAGAAGAACGATTAGAGATCAACACCTTTATATGTACAGTCTTCAGCAACATACTGAAGTATAGCTTTGCTGTCGACGATGATCCGAACATCTCCAACAAGCTGGTCGAACCGCTGGCGCCAGCTGCAGAGTACATCGTGGACGTGTTCTTGTCAACATCAAGTAACGACCTCTCCGTCCATCCACTACTGGAAATCTTTTCCGACGGCATGTCGACTTCAGATACCAGCCTATCCACCCGAAGCTTGCAATCGTGGACCTCTCAAGTAAGAGCTGCTGTTACCCTTGCTACCACATTGATTGAGGTGAACCGGCTGCTTCAAAACCCACCATCGCACCTAGAGGAACAGCTTTTTAGAGCTTCTCCAATTCTGGCCAGTGTCTACGCTGCTGATGAAAATTTCAGATCTCCAGTCGCTAACCTCTTCCATGCTTTGATATGTTGTGCAGCTACAAAGAACAACCAACCACCTTCTCTACTAGGTCATCTCGGCCAAGAAACGGCGAGTCATTTTCTAGAAGTGCTGTCTTCCATTGACCAACCTGTCGGTAATGAACACTTATCGGTTGAGGTCTGGCGGTTTCTCTCGGCCATTGTGAGCAAACGTCAGCAATGGCTTGCCATCTTTGTCCTGACAGGCAACACGCCTCGGGACTCGCTTAAGAATCCCAAAGCAACAGATGGTGCGACATCCAGACGGAGCCGGCCAATTCTGAAGATCGCCCTCGATGGTTTGTCCAATATCGGGAAGTTACAGCCTCAAAGAGCTATAGCCATGCTTGAATTCGTATCCCTTGCTGCGGACGCCTGGCCTTGGGTCCTGGTGACTATGGAGCAACACCCTCATTTTCTTACCATAATGCTGGATTATATAGGGGGACTGGAGCCAAGTCCCGGCTCAACGAAGGACAAAGTAACAGAGTACAGCACGACCCAAATATATTCTTCCATTCTCGACATCTTTGCGATGTACGTACATCATACTCGACAAACCGGCGATCCTTCATTTGCAAAGAAGCTTACACCAAAGATCTCCTATTTCATCCGTAACGCCGTTTCTACCCCGTGCTACAACGCATCTCTGCAAGGTAATCTACGCCAGAACTTCGAATCAAAATTTCCAGCTTGCAGCCTACTAAATCTCAAGCGGACATCTCTGGAGCGACCGCTACTTGGGGACTCATTCTTTTACGATCTCGGTCTTGCAAACATAATGTTTAGTTTCAATCCTGCATGGGCTGGGCGACGGAATCAGGGGTTTGCCGAGGAGCTAGTAAGAGCGAACCTCAATCTGTCGTTGGTAGAATCACAGATGGTTTGTACAGTTGTGCTTGCGGTCTTGGAATCTAGGCTAATGGCATCTTAGAATTTGCTCCATAGCTGGAAATTTCTGGCAATTGAATTGAGCAGAGCTTTGGAAACGGAGGCGAAGTTTCAGAGGTCCATGGCAATGATCGTCATAAACTGCTTGGAATCAAATGTCGATATGTCTTTACCAGAAGCCGTTTTCGAAAGATTGAGCCAAGCGCGCATGGAGCTTGCTTTCACACTCCTACAGCGGCTGATTGAGGTCAAGGCCCCAGCATCAGAGGTGAAAAACATCTTGCCAAAGGCCTGGGATACCGTACGATTATATTCCACGGACATTGGGTCTAGCATAGATGGTGAGGGTGCCGAGTACTATAGGACGCTACTGAAAATTCTCTTGCTTGCTCTTCGAGCCCACACATCAGACACATCTTCACGTGGTTCGGATTCGTTGCAGGCATCTGGCTCAGAGGGCAGATCTGTACAATCTGCAGCTTCAGCTTCGCCCGAGACGTTGAAGATAGCTCTTGAAATACTCGGCACAATTGTCGCTCGAGGATTCCGCTCGCTGACGACAGCGCTGCACGAAAATACCTCTCGCGTACTCCCCGCTGATTTCGCGCTTATTACTGCGATACTGCGAACACTTCTTTCAGTACCAGGCATCGATAGGCACACCACGCAGCTAATCTCGCAATTCTCTGAGCATCAAACAGCTCGGTGCGCGAGCGCTCTACTTTCATGGTCTGACCAGCTTGCCACAAATGGCGATCCCATTTTTGGTGAGCTCAGTATCTTCTTTCTACTTGAGCTGTCAAGCATACCCGCTTTAGCGGAATCTTTGGCTGTTGAAGGGTTGCTAATTCACATCTCGAACACAAATCTTGTGCAAAATTTGCGTCAGGCCCGAGGTATGGGCCCTTTCGACACTCCAGTAAGAATGTTCAGTATCTGGTCTCGTGGTATCCTACCACTGTACCTTAATTTGTTACATGCTGTAGGGGCACCTATAGCAGTGGAGATATCGACTGCTTTGAACAGCTTTCCAGGACAGCTAGCTCGCGCATCCAGTAATTTTGACGGCAAAGGCCCATCACCCACCGATCCAGCGGCAGGTTTCATCACATTGAGCATGGTTTCGGAAGCTCAGACACTGGCAGTTATAAGTACCGTTCTTGACACATTTCGAGAAGCAGGTGCAAGTGCAGGTATCATTGCCACTGATATATCTGAGCCAAAATGGGATAGAGCTCAAATCAAGGAAGACATAGAGAATTGGATGCAACGGCGCGCTTCACTGCGAGATAAAATTGTGCCAACAAGTGAAAAGGAGGAAGCATGGGCGCGACAACAGCCGTTACGACCTGGAAGTGGTGCGGACAATCGACTTGAAGAGAAGGTTGTGGGAGAGTTGAACGGAGTACTGATGCTGCTAAGTGGTGGCGATTAGTGAAAGATATGTTGTGGAAGAACGGAATCAGGTCAAAGATTAGCATTTTGGGCGTTGCTGGGGCTGGTCATTGATGACCGAGGACATGCGGCTAACGTCGCAACTATACCCATGGATTGGTTTCTTATTACAAGATGCGTTGGAGGCGAACAGAATTTTGGGCGATTAGATTTATTCGGAGCCGTATACCATGTCTTGCGAAAATATCTAATATTTTGACGACAGAAAGAAGCGTTGCGCTAGAGCTCCAACACGTCCGATGGGTGGAGAGAGGAACCGCTATCAAAAGGGCTGGAGACATTCTCAGCTTCGAGGCTCATACCTGAAGTCCTCAGAGAACTTCAAATCTTGATGTCTGCCTTCCAATAGCAAATTGAAAAAAAAATCTCATCTTGTATCATATTCGTTCTTATAGAGCTTGTGTATGATGAAGTACATAATGTACAGACGTCCACAGAGGTGTCAATTGAACTATCAAAGGAACAAGTATAACCGGAGTGCTTTCCGCCAACACTCCCCTCGTCCCTCACGTCCGCACCAGTCTCAGACCCTCCCTCCCCGTCGCGGCGCCTCCCCTTTTAAACGTAGCTGTAGCATGTTTAGCTGAGCCTCTCATACGAGCTTCCTGCACGTCATTCTTACCATCTGCTTCCTCCCAAGCTCTTCCTGCCCCAAAACCGAGCCCAACCCAGGCGGGCCATGCTCTCCGCTTGAAGAGGAGGACTGAAAAAACCACCCCAAAGGAGAGACCAAGGGATGAGCGGATGAGGAAGGAGGAAAGGGCGTGGTCCCACTGTGATTATATGGTCGTTAGCCACAACATTACAAGGAGATCGCAATCAAAAGAATATCAGGTAGTAACGATATATACGTGCATTGAAACTCGACGCTCAAGAAGCATGCAGGATTTGGCAGCAATGATCAAGGTGAGAATAATGTACCTTCTCGTTGAGCAATGCCTCGCTGACAGGTCTGGAGGATCGTGCGGGCGGTATAGAAGGGGTAGATGGAGGCGTATCAGCCATTGTGGAGGTATCTAGGGGCTGGAAAGTCAGTGGAATCCAATTGAATAGCTGGCCAGTCTTACTCTATTATGGACGAAAATTTGTGCATCGATAGGTGGTGTCGATAACCGTGTTGATAGAAAACCCGAGCTCTGTCGGCGCGGAACCGGATCAACTATGATGCCAATTATTCAGCCAATCACAGTCCTCATATCGAAGGTACGTCTGACAGATATTATTTCGGTAGAGCAACCACAGGCTCATGTTAAGGCTCGGCATGGCCTTGAAGAACCAGGTATGTTGCCAGCAAATTCTCCATGGTCTACACGTTTCTAAGTTGCTAACAACATCTTGAAGTCCTCAAAAAGTCAGATTATCCAACGAAGCATACTTTCTCTAGACAATAGCAATGAACCGTTCCAGACGCAAATCCTCGATATTTGTGAAATTTTAGGCATACAGATAGATGTGAAGAACCAAACTTCATCTTTGGATCAACAAGAGCAGCAAAAAATAACCCCATATGGACTAAGGGAAGAGTGGGCATTGAGATGGCTGCTTAAAAAATTTCAGTCGGATGATATCCACTTAGGCAGGTGCGGAGCCGCTTCTCAAACATCTGATATATTACTGATTGGCCTAAGTCCATGCATTGATTTCAGAGCTTGGCTTCTCTTTCGAGTGCTGGCTATCCAGATACCATTGGCTAATACAGCTCGTTTGCTCAATACCTACAAATTTATGGTCATACTTACCAACACACTTCAGTGGCTCCAGCAGAAAGTTGATCAAGAGAAGGAATCTAGCCCACAGGAGCGCGAGGATGTCTCAGTCACTGCTGAGTCAAGCTCAGCCACGCTTGAGGCATCTCCTGTCGAAGCGCCACAAAGGTCGAAGAAAAGAAAGCGAGAGTTAACAGCAGCCTCTCCGAGCGAGCCATCCCAAACAGTTGACCCTAACATTAAGGCTTTGTACAAATCTATCTGCAGCACTATCAGAGAGACGGAGGCTTTAACAAGGGATCTACCTGACGGATCGCGAGGTTTCTGTGTGGAGTATATGAAGGCTTCGTTGAGAAGCTCTCCACAAGATGCTGCTGCGATTCTAGGAAGCTCTTTTACTGTCACTGATGTAATAATACGAGGATCTGATGAACCTTCAGCAGAAATGCTTGATGGATGTATAAGTCCAATGCTTGCGCTATGGAACATTCGCACAGACGGGAAAGACGATCCGGCCGGCCATTCAGACTTCGTACGTAACTCAAATTGACAGACTATGTATGTCCTGTTACTAAAGAGATCTGATAGCGTGCATTCTCTACGCATTCTTTGTTGCCGCTTCTGCAACTCCTACTCACATGTCAAATATTGTCTCCTTCGTGGTCCAAGATTGGGAAGACTGCACAGTCCTTGGATACGCTGCTGGTGAAGTACATCATCTCCCCAGCTCGCGCCTCGTTCTTAAGCATGAAACGGTCAAGGGCGGGAGACGATGAAGAAACCAAATCAACTTTGTATAACGATTTATTGGCTCCCCTTGCTAAAACCACATCATTGCGTGAAGCACGAGATTTCTCTTTAGCTGCAGTATTTTACAGTGTTGCCATTAGGTGCATCCCGCGAGAGACACCGAAACAGCGCACCGCTGAGAATCCATGGCTGCAGAGCTTATTCAGACTACTAGTTGGAAGCGCTTGCGCAATGCCTCCATTGTCACCCAGTTCAACCGATCCATTAATGCGTACCATTAAGTCAATACTGCATGAGGCTCTTGATCATAACGTCCTGTTAGACATTAGTATGCTGGAGACACTCCTATCTAGATTTTCAGGGTTGTTTTCGAAAAGTACCGAGCCTGACATTGTTGATTGGGATTTTGTCAGTTTAGTGCTTAAGTTAAATCCAGATGTTTTCATCAGACTGTCTTCGCCACGGCAACCTAACAAGTTCTTGACCACTTTACTTACAAAGGTTACGGAGATGAGGTTTGAGGTACCCATGGATGACAGCCACGAACATAGTAAAATAATTGTCGGCGTTGTGATACCGCTGGTGCAGGCTTTCGTGCATGCGCGAGACCTGCCTCGCTTCATCGATCATTGGGGGACAGAGCTCACATGTTATCACGAGCGGCTGGAAGATCAAGCCATGAAAACAAGCATATGGGAAGACAACCACCTTTCTCAAACAGTCGCAGGTTTCATCAAATCTGCATTAACAACGGGACAACTCAGACAAGTTTTACTAGGAGCGCAGGCTGATCTCACTACAATTGTGTCAAGCGAGACCGTAAGACCACTGGCTTCGCTAGTGATCCTGGACTGTGCCATCAGTGGATGCACGAGCGACGCCATTGTTGAGGATGTAATGGAAACCGTTCAACCCATATACACCTCTCTTCTGAATCTTGCCTTAAATGACAGATTTACCAATATACCGAAGATGTGGAGAGTCTGGAGAATACTGACAACGATCAACATACGTTGGTCCATACCGCATGCAGCACCACATTATAAATATGCAGAGGATCATGTTATACGCAGGGCTCTAAAACTTGTAGATTATGATACCTCTAAGTGCAACTTCGCAGAAGAACTCCACGCTTTCTATTACATTCTGAGCTTCGCGACGCTTGAGAAATCTGGAACCGAAATGCTACAAAATCCGCCCTGTCAAACGATCAGACGGGCAGTCGAAACCGTCTTGAACCATCAAAAGATCTTGAACGATTTCCTGATTCCAGAAGATATGGTGATATCCCGTCGAAGCTGTTCCGCTCCACAATGGAACGGCAGAAGCAATGGGGTTGAGTCTCCAAAGATCCTTATAATGGGTTGTCAAGCGCAAGTGCTTTTCTCGCCAGAAGCGTTACAGTTAGTTTGACTGAAAAAAGTCTTGACTTTAATCTGATCACAAAACAGGTGCCTCGACTATGAGACAAACCATCGCTTCTTCCAGCAACTCTTCCATGGAGCTGCTTGGCAACTAGTGTCTAATGAACAGCGTGGTGGACCAACGATATCCAACGATATTAACTATCTAAAGATGTGGCAGAGGCTGCTCCGTTCCAATCTGTTGAGTGAAAATGCTTTAGCGGCAGGTATGATACTCTGGAGCGTCTTTGGAGGATCGCCGAATGATTTGTATAGGTTGTTACCGGAAACTGCTCATCTCAGAATACTTAAACTCTCACCACGCCAGGGTGTCCGACAAACTTTCTAGCAAGATGAGACATCGGCTAGCCCTTGAAAGCCTCCAGTGTATACCTGTGCATGCCTTCGATCGCGAAGAAAGGAGTACAATGTCTAATCACCTACTTCGGGAAACTATGAAAACGAATCATGATACCGTGACCACGGTCAGAACTATTAGCCTTATACTCAAACTTATAGCAATTCCAAGCAAGTCTATTGATGTTTTGAACAAGCTAAATGAGCTGTCAGAAGAAGAACCGCTTAGAAAAAAGAATACAGGTGGAGCATTCCTAGTAAGCCTTGCACATAATCTGGACGACAATCCCTCAGAACTCCACCTTGCAGCTTTGAGTGGACTCAAGCAGCTTACTCAACAGATACTGAAGTATACTGTGCTAATCTGTCGGTTATTTTTACTATTACTAACGTCTTGAAGATACCAAATGTTAAAATTAAGAGAGAGAAATAGCGTCAATTATCTTACAGATTTCTATCGTTGTATCGCTCAAGAGGTCAACCGGGAAACTAAGCCCCACGGTGGATGCGCCTCGGCAGTGTTGGTGACAGCTTCCTTGGACTTCTACTTGCATCACCAAAACGAGTTTCCAAAGACCTTGAATGAACCCTTGGAGTCACTCCCGGGTTTACGCCAGCGACACCTCGAAAGGCTGCGTAATGATTTAGGTATATACTGTTCCGGCGTTATATCAGACTCAAGGACAAGGAAGACACTACGCATCATACTTGAATGCATGATATCTAGTGTGGATCTCATCTGTATTGGGTCTAGGCTGGCTGAAGGTTTGTACCCTCCAAGACTTCATAATTCAAATATAACTAACCTCTAGTCTCCTCCCAATTATCGCTCATTACAAAGGGACTACTAGAACTACGAACCTCTGGGACGCTGAGAGGCTCTGCCGGGATGGAAAGCAGCGCAGACCAGCTATCGATGTGCTTGACCAAACTAGCATTTCTCCTGGAAACGCATGGAAGCGAGCTCACTCACCAGCTTCCGATTGCAAAGATATCGCTTAATAGCTGTAAGAACTTTTCACGATTTTTTGCAACCCTGCTAACGAATCCAGTACAATCCTTGCGGGGAAAGAGACAATTTTTGAAAAGCTTCAGCGATGCGAGATCGAAATTTAAGCCCGAAGCACAAGTGAAATATCTAATGGCTTTTACCAGTACGGAAGAATATGGACCTCTGGACACCAACAACTTGCTATTGCTGCAAAACCTCGTTTTCACGTATAAAGGTAATCTAGCCATGGAAAGCCTTTGTAAATGCTAATTCGATTAGACCCAACTCAACAAGCTGAGCAGGCCACCGTGGTATTGTCTCGAGTATTCAACGCTCTCTGCATTGAACTGTCACGGCGAGTAGGACTCGGTAGTTGTATATTGACGATGCAATGTATGCAAATGCTACTGCAAAAGCAGGTGAGTAACAACGCTTCTGACACAATAAAAATTCCACTGATTTATTTTTCACAAGCCTCAAACTATTTCCCAGTGGAATGTCGACAACACACTCACCGCCATGGCAGTCGTATCTTCTCGTTTAGAATCTGCTACATGTGGAAAGTACACTGGCATAATTTACCTAGGCTTGTGCCGGCTATTTGGCACACTGCTTGCAGCTCACCGCAAGAAGCTCGGTGGTCGTTACCATCTAGTTGTCCCTGCTCTGCAAGGGCTATTAAGACCGCTTTTCATCCCCTACGCAATAAGAACTCCATTAATTGAGTCACATCTAATGGGTAAGGCCTCTCTGGGAAAATCTCACGCAGCAGCATATGCCCGTCTACTTACGACGCTCTGTTCCCCCACTGTATCAGCAGTGGCTAGGCCTCGGACAAACAATACGCGGCAAGAACTCAACGACGAGACCAAGAAAGCGCGCAGCATAGCTGGGCAGCACCTACCTTATGTGATTATGGACTATTGTACCTGCCAACTCAAGGGGCGTTTGCTGCCAGAGATGAAGACTGTCTTGGATCCTGGGCTTTATGCTATGCTAGATGTAGTGCAGCCGGAAGTCATGCGTACGATGAATGCTGCGATGGATTCGACCAGCAGGTCGATTTTCAAAGCCTTGTATGAGGAGTACAAAAGGCTTGGTAGCGGAAGGCGCTCGTAGAGTCCAAATTCCAAAGATCCTGCTCGAGCTGGAATAAGCTGGAATGTTTGGGAGAACAGGATTGTTAGGTGGTCTTTGTGCTGCGGCCGCGTGGGACTAATCAATATTTTCGGGCTCATCCAAGCAAACTCTTCGAGCATCTGCACGGTAACGATCCCTGACCTTCTCTGGGATTTCACACGTCCGGAGTTGAAAATTGAAAATCCACCCTCGTCTCAGCTTCCTGCAAGCAAGCGTTTAAATCTTTCTTCGCCCCTATGCGAATCACGACCTGTTTCGGTTCGTCAGCCATCCCAAATAAGTACCACGATAAAAATTTGAAATCGATAGACTAACCATGCATTAATCCTCCAAGTCGCTACGGATGAGGCTGGCCCTTTTGGAAGATTTGTTTCATGATAGAAACCCTCATCAGCAGAACACCCTCGTCCGAGGCATTGCCCCGCTACGTTTGTCTTGTATCACCACCGATTACAAAGCTCACGATGTCGCTCAGGCTTGAAGGATGTTCTACAGTTTCAAATTCACCCATGCAATAGTCGGCTCAATTGGCTATCACCAGAAGGTATCAATATTATCAGGCGCCGATAATGAGTCGCGAGCTGAAAATATCCTTCGTCCCATTCTGTTCTCCCAACGTGCACCCCTTTTTCCTTCATATCTAATCATCTCACCATGTCTGTCCACTATCTTCCGCTCATCATTTATTTGCTCTGTTCCCTCATAAAGTATAGCGATGCTTTCTGTGTGTATGAGAATTCAACCTGTGTGGACATTTGCAAAGGAGACAGTCCATTCACCGGTTATAATATCGGCACTTATCCTTGGGACATCGTATGCGATGACTGGGAGTAATAGGGCCAAATTCTACAACCTCGGGTCGTAGATTTAGAAGCTGCCTTAGCTGCGAAAGAACCAGTTCCATGTACAATCCGTCCACGAAAATTGGAGATGTATGGTGGATGTTGTGTACGCCCAAGCATTCTCAAATCTTGGGTCCATTTCTGACGAAATTCTGCGTCAAAGCAGATAACCTGAAAGCAACAATCGCCCTATGTGCTTTCGGCTTCCCAGACAACAATCAGACTCAAGTATATAACCAGTGCAATGATATCTGCAGCGGTGACAATGCATCCATGCAGACGACGTTAGGTAATAGCATGGACGATAACAAAACGACACTGCAATACAATTCCTGCAAGAAATAACTGCAAGAATGATGCTTTCCAATATTTTACAATGCCTGCCTAGGGTGCTTGGATGCCCTTCCATCTGCGTCATGATTAAGCAATTGTGAGCCTCAAACAAACCATTTATGCTACGACCCTTGACCCGTAGATTCTTAACATACAGATTTACAGATTTACATGCTCTAAACAAAGCTTGCATCCAGCAGCCACCAGCAGGATCCAACTCCACTCTCAAATTAGATTTCGACCTTTTCCGAAGAACCGCGAATGCGACATCTAACAGCAGCAGCGTTTTCCCGTCAGCAGAGACAACCGTCACCGTAACTTCCCCGCAGGCTACTTCATCTGCAAACCTCACAATCGCAGCAGCAACCACCAAAGCCGCCAACAGATAAATAGGCATCGGCGTCGGTCTCCTCATCTCCGCCGTCGTCGCCATTCTCCTATTTCAAACACCACGTCCAGCGCAAACGCATCCAGCAAGAAGCCGAAGTACGTGCCAGAATCGAAGCAGAATACGAGGCAAGAGAAAAGCATGGCTGCACTGGCATCACGGCGGAATTGACAGCGCCACAATACGTTGCTGAAGCTGGCGGCGAGGGTTTTGTGGAGGTGGGGGGTATGTAGGAATTTGGTGGAGGCGGATGGGGGGCGCTTTGGGTAGTGGGTTGGGGGAAAGGTGGATGGGGGTTAGAGGGAGGAGGGCATGCGTGTAAGAGGTGAGGAGGTTTTTGGCGACGAATGGACGCGGCTGAGTGGATAAGGGTACTCAAGGTAAGGAGTGGGGGTTGGGGGTAGGGGGTGGGGGGGCAAGGGAGCAAGGAATGGGTCTCGAGTGTACAGAAATCTGTGCATGAGATACACTAGGAAAGACTGGAGACATGATTCCGCTCACCTTAGTCCTTCGTTTTATGGGTACTCTACGAACCTTTTGTGACGTGCCAAACTACCATCGCGTTCTTTGCCGCTGGATGTTGACAGTATGGTTTGAAATTATATAAGAGCTTTTGATACATATTCTAAAGGCAGCCTTTTTGCTGTTCTCTTAGTGTGTTAAGCTTTAGAGAGGTTTGTGAGTCTCGTTGATCACTGAATCGTGAAAAAGTTGTTTTTGGATTGGAATGAAAATGGTTGTTGTAATCGTAATATGAGTAGTCAATAGCAGCAATATAATGGTCGAGTATGATGCTGATTCAAGGAGAGCGGAAATCGAAGACATTGGGGGTGGGGAGGTGAATGGGGTATTTTTCAGGTCGTTAGGTCGTTGTGTCATTCTGTCGTTAGGTCGTTAGGTCGTTCAGTCGTCGGTCGTTTAGTCCTTGTCGGAAACATAGTCAACACTAAGGCCCGGTAGTTGTTTGAGGGACAAAGAAATCCCAGAAGCCGTGAACCACGAAGCTCGTCCAGTGGAGCATAGGTTCCAGATCAGCAGCATCGCTTTCTCTCATCTCATACAAAGCTAGCTCTTTCACAGCGCTCTGAAATACCTTGGCCAGGTTGATGAAGCCGCCGCCACCAAGCAACCCATTGCGCTGCTCGAAAAATTCCTTGTAGAAAGCATCCGTGAATTTCGCTCCAATCGTATCCGGGATGCTCCAAAGCGTGGAAACAGTTGAGCTTGCTCCCGAATGCAGCAAGGCGGGCACGAGTCCCATGACTTCGTCTCCGTTGCCAACTCTTGCGCGGCCTCCTGAACAGGCGATCAGGCTGACGTGCGTACCTTTGAGGAAAGAGACGGGGAAAATCTCGCGTGCCGTCAGCTTTTCGTGGTTGAGGTCGATGTGGTGTGCTAGTGGGTCTGACGCGTCCCACCAGACGTGACTGTGGATGTGGATGAGCCTGGAGGTAGGTGCTTCTGTTGTAAATTTAGGCTTGGTAGAAGATTCATCGAGGGATGCAGTAGTGCTGAAACGCTCTGCAAGCTGCATGGCAGAGTCTCGACCAGCGCTGTATTTCTCAATTTCTGTCTGCTTCGGGATTCCGTTCATGACAAGAGTGTTTAGAGGCACTTTTGCCTCCGAGGCCAGTTGGGCGTTCCACAAGCATATGCGAAGAAGCGAATGGCTGTGGCTATAGAAAATTGGGTTTCTAAATATTATCGGCTGCCGACTCGAAGCATTGTTTTCAGCAACTTCGATGGCGTGAAGTGGGATTCGATGTAGTGCTGCCGAAGGGCAGAATACCAGAATGTCTCCCTGGTCACTTAAATCGATTAACGGTTGCACCAGAGCGTTCAAATCGCTCATGTCCTTGGATCTTTGCTGAGACATGGAGCCATCAAGATAGTGAGTCACCCAATCTATGGGTGCAATGGTCGCGATATCCAGAGTCGTAACTGTGGGTGCGCGCCCAGCTTTTGCTGTGAGGAGCAGAAGTGTGCCGTCGCCGAAAAAATCCGGAACAACGTACCAATCCACTAGCACCAGGGCCGTACGGGCTACCTCAGTGATACTGTCAAGGGCCGAGAGGGTCAAAGGCATGCCGTCTTTGAGATCACAGACTTCCTTGAGGAGTTTGTCTTTCTTCATCTCAGCCAGATGCAGATCAAGCTCGTGGCGTAGTGCAAACCTCCGGTGGGGTTGTGCTAATTGAATCTGGCTTTGTAAGGAAACCATCTGTTCATACATAGAGCGGCACTTATCAGACGCCAAGACATCATTGAGAAGGAATTCTGGAATGGCTCCTTCAAGTCCCATGGACGTCGCAAGAGAACGCGCCTTGGAACGTTGAACCCATTTCCACATCTCAAGCTTTCTGGACTCGTTTGCCTCAACTTTTCCAGCGTTCAACAACTGCATAGCGATTTGTGCAATTCTCCACGAGTTTTCTGCATTAGTGGCTCGCTGTCTCTGTTCTAAAGCATCCAAATCCCTACCCCATGTTGTTTCCTGACGCTTTGAGGCGAAGAATGACTCTGCAAGCTCTAGGTTTTGAAGGCCCCTCTCCCGAATAGTCTCCACATCAGTCTCGTTCATAGCTTTGCCTTGTCGCTGATGGAGCCAGTAGATCTTCATAACGCAGAGTTCGGCAGCCAGCCGCTGCCTCATGGCTGTACAAACTGCTTCGCCTTTTGCCTGGTACCCTGTTATCGACCATTGACACTCAGCCTCTGCTCTAGCAATATATGACCCGATTCCATCACTACCAAATTGATCCGGGGATCGACAACAGTGCAAATGGATATGGTCAGCTATACTACCATGCCAACTTGCAGTCTGTTGAGCTATGTTCTCCTTAACTCGTGGTGGTAGCTCCTTGACCATTGACATACATCTCTCCAATTCAGATAAATTTAATGTCGAGCGGCATTTCAGACGCGCAAACAGAATTTTTACGGATCTCTTGGAGAACAGCTCTGAGATATTGCCGGCTATTGTTCATCAACCCTGAATCTCGCGACAACCAGTTTTCTAGCACTTCGGATCGTGCCTTCCAAGCGTCAGGACTGATGGGGATGTCTTCCTTGCCCATGCTTTGAAGATACAGCATGGCGAAGGCTTCATCTGGAGGGATTGCTTCAAGCTTCTGGGCTAATGACGTATAATCTTTGTCACCATCCTGAATTGCTAAAATGGATAACACCTCATCTCCGGCAATAACGCCAGTCTTCAAGTCCATCATCATCCATTCAAGAAATTTCTTGAAAGCCAGATATCGCCTTGGTTCGGTATCGCCGATTGTATGATACCACTCGGTAAAAAAATTGTCTTCCTCGATGTCCAAAGCAAACCTCATCTCAGCTTCTGAGTCCCCATTTGGTTGGGAGGGAACCGTGGAGCCAGCTTTCGCCCTTCTAACGCCGACCAGTCTTCCAAATCGTTCCGGGATTGCGTTTTCAAGTTTCTTAACCTCGGCGTCTTCTTGCGCCATTCTTTCAGGATCTCCAAGCCGCTGATATGCAATTTTGCGGTTTCGATGGATACCCATTAGGCCATCTGGAAGGTTGAATCCCGCATATCTTTCCAAGAAGTTGTCATGCCATTCCAATGTCTTTCGAATATCCGTAACGTTTCTCGCCGCGTATTGGAAGAAGTCCTGATGATCAAACAAAAGACTACGAATATCTTCTAGCACCATCTCTTGATATGCTTCTTGTTCTTGATGAAGACGGATGAACTGAGCTTGATAATAACCACTAGTATCTTCCGGCGCCAGTTCGTAAGCCGCTTCGGTTGCTTGATGGTAGCACGCCACCGTCGATGTATGACAGCAAGCCTTCAAAACCTCGAGTAGCTGCACACTCTCATTGAAATGTACTTTGAGATCATCGTTCCCACGATATCTTAGCCTGAGGATCTTTATGTCGAGAAACGGCGTCAGAGTTTCCTTCCTTGTATAATCCGAGAGCTTGCATCAACACTCCAGCAATTCCTTCGCTGTTTGGAATTCAGTCTCTCCACTCCGGGCTTCCCGACGTTCATACAAGCTTTGTGCAAGATAGACCCTCAGCTCTATTTCTACCCAAATAGAGCGCTCTTTTGTCAGAAACTTATGTTTTTTAGATCGTTCCAAGAACCACAGAGTGACGTCAGCACGCTCAGTGGGCGGAAGACGACTTCTCTCGACCTTGAACAACGAAAGAGCTTCATTAAGTATTCCGCGCTCGACGAGAGATATTCGCAAATCCGTCAAACCTTGCCAAGCAAGTGTTTCATGATTCGGCTTCGGTATCATCGCAACATCGTCTCCAACATAGGTTGACGACAAGGATAATTGGACAAATAGTACCGTTAGAACATATTTCCTCACAAAGTTGACCTAGAAGGACCTTCAAAGATGGCTCAAAACATTACATGGACGTTGCCCACCTGAATATTCGTGTACTCACACACAGGTACACCCCTGAGCCACTCCTGAGCCCTATAGATCTCCTCTAACGGCGGCTCCATTATGCCTTTGTGTGAGAAAACAGCGAATGCACGCAATAAATACATCAATCGATATTCTGCCTTATCAAGATCGAGATCATATTTTTCCGCTTCCGCTAAAGCTTCGTCTAAGATTCTGAAAAGTAAGCCGAGTTTGAATTGCCTGAGTGCGAGCTCAGCCCTGGCAAGAACGACTGCTGGAAGCAGTCTACAGGAATATAGGTCTTCATCGAAAATATGTGAAGCTTCTCGATAAGCATCGAGGTCGGTCAAGACGACAGCGCGCTCCAGATACTGGATCGATGCTACTTCCAGAGATGGATATAACGAGGTGTTTATGCCTAGGTATGGCTGCATTATGTTTGAAGATGGGATTGGAAACCGGATCTATTGGAAGGCTATGTCAGACTGTATCACAGTAAGTATTTACTTTCTCGAACAATCGGCGTTGAAATGCCGTTAAGACTCGAAAGATCAAGGCCCCTCTGGCCAATGGTCCGAGGGCCATACCATTAAGCTGGCGCTACTAGAGTAGTCTGATTCAGCGACGCCAATCCCATTTCCCCCTCGCTTCTAGGCTTACTGCACCTTGAATACATTAACGCCTCGTCTCTGTACACGTAGTACAGTAGCTCGACTCGTGACCTTTGTCGCACCACATGGCTTTCTGTGCACGCCGTCGATATCGAGGCTACGAGAAGCACAGCGACGAGAAGTATAGCCCCAAATTCAAGCAATGGCGACGGACGACCAAGCAGCGAATGACTACCCAGAACTTTCTTGCACGATAACCTTTGATATCGATACTGCTGCCGAGTCACTACTCAATAGCACACCCGTTCCGAGTACTGTGGAAGAAGAGTCCATACCGCGCGAGATAATTGCGGAAGAAATCCGCAGCACTCGTGTACAGGCTGAGCTCCTCCGCCCAATACATCTCGGCACAATCAACCAACAGCCTGCTCTGCTGCTCTGCTTCCGCTTCGGTTTTCAGCGACATTCAGATGGCTGGTTTACTCGCATACAGGCGGCAGATATCAAAATCTCATTTCTTGACGTGCCGAAGGACCCAGGCAGTCCTGCAGGCTTGAATCCGTCCATCGTCAAATTCCACCCGAAACATTACACAGGTGCGGTGTCAACGGGCACTATGAACCGGCACGTGGAGGTGAACGGACAAGTAGCTTCTATACCCAGTGGCCCTACAATCGGCGCCACGTTTGCGCAGGACGTGAGCAGACCTCAGGAGGGCAAACTGGTGGTACATGGATTGACTTCCCTGACGCCCGGCCAGCCAGCACGGAACAAGATCATCTGGAGCGTGGAGGAAGACCGTATTCTTGGTATACGAGGACACGAGGGTAGAAAGGCATATAGATATATTTGACTGAACTATCTAGTAGGTAGAGCATGCGGGATAAAGAAGGAAGGAAAGAAGTGGGCGAAGGGTAAATACCCATTCACTAGCGCCGGATCAATGCGGAAATTACTAACCACAGGGGTAACAGTACCGTTCCCTGTTTCCAACATTTCCAACACTCCCTCTTAGGAATTGAAGCTCTATATGAAGCTATTCAGGCCCTCTACTGACTGTATATCCACGCTCTTTTACTCGCCGACGTCATGCTCGGCGAAGATAGCTTCATTCCTTGAAGCTAGTCCCATAACTGACCTGAACCTCAGGAATTTGCCTGACTTCAGAGGCTTGGTGAGGCCGTCGACCACCATTTGATCAATGAATATGTATTTCAATCTAATTGCTTCCTCTTCTACCTTGTTTCGAACATAGTGATACGACGTATCAATATGCTTGGCTCGAGAATGATTGACGAGATTGCTATTCATTTTTATAGCCGCTTGATTGTCAGCTAAAACGATAGTTGAATTTATATTCGAATCATTATATCTCATCTCTTTCAATGCTTGAATCAGAAAGATCAATTTCTTGACTGCATTACATTCGTTGATGTATTCAGCTTCAGCAAATGACGTGCTAACACATTGCTGATGTTTGAAGCTTCAGCTAATTGATTCATTTCATAGAAAAAACATATAGTTGAAGATGAATCTTTGAGAATTCAAGCAATTCGCATGAGCTGAATCAATATGTTCAAAGAATTCAACTCTCTCAACTCTCTTCATTTTGAAAAATTTATATCAAAGTCTCAGCTGAGCAGTTTCAACTAAATAATGAATGATTTGTTTGACAGTTAGATCATGATCAAAAGTAAAATTCATCGAATATCTGCTGCATTTACTCACTGCATAGACTATGTTTGATCATGTTTGACAAACTACTCACATCAATGTTTTGATGATTGATTGATAACTTTTGATTTCTTCAAAGATAGCTTGATACTTGATTCACTTCTTGAACTTTTAATAAACGTTCTTTTTGAGCTGACATTTATGATGCATCAATGTTTTAGTTGAGCTGCAATCACTCATGCTCAGAAGCTTGATGACTTACTTGATATAAATGCTTTGATTGATTTATGTCAGGACCGTGCCTAGATGATACAACCAATGGAGGTCAGGGTTGATAGTGCTTGATCTTTAGAGGTAGCTATAACTGAATATTAAGAATACAGAAGAAGGTTGGTACAAAAGCTTCTATTTATG
>JAABUZ0100002856.1_pt1 | contig 27400 bp, 35 predicted proteins | sample 5562091 | NCBI WGS metagenome assembly JAABUZ01 (sample SAMN12813069, study PRJNA571459) | rock metagenome | isolation source: Antarctica rocks | place: Antarctica: Victoria Land, Linnaeus Terrace sud | collected 2015-12-21 | reverse complement strand
GCCGCATGGACACACCCGATACAGAAACCACACCCGACACAGAAATCACGCTGACACACGGCTATTGGCAACTCGTCACGTCCCCTTACGGCGCGTCCCTGCGCGGCCTGCTGCGCGGCGGCGCGGAAGTCGTGACAAAATACACCGGCGCGGCAGGTAAAGTCGGCGGGCAGGGCGATGTGCTGATCCCCTTTCCGGGGCGCGTCACCGAGGGCCGATACATATTTGAAGGCCAGACGCTTCAAATGGACAAGAACGACTCGGAAGGCCCAAACGCCATTCACGGCTTTGTGCGAAAAAAGATTTGGGAAAGCAGCTCTAACGAAACCGAAGCGGTCTACACCACCGAAATCCACGAAAGCGACAATCCCGGCTATCCATTTGCCCTAAACGTGCGCGTCACTTACAGCCTCAGCGACGCAGGTTTGACGGTCTCGTTCAGGGTTGAGAATACCGGCAAAACCAAAGCGCCGGTGGCGGCAGGCTTCCATCCCTATTTTACGGTCGGCTCGGCGCTGATTAACGCCGACACGCTGCATGTGCCGTTTGATACCTATCAGGAATACAAAAATTTGGTTCCGACCGGCCGGGTTCTGCCCGTGGAAGGCACACCGTTTGACTTCCAGCAGCCGCATCCGATGGGCGACGCCGTGCTGAATACCTGCTTTATGCAGCCTCAGCGCGACTCCGACGGCCTCCTGCGCGTACATCTGTCGGATGCGGGAACGCAAAAGTCCGTGACGGTCTGGATGGACGCAGCATTTGATTACGTCGTGCTGTATTCCGGCGATCCTCTGCCCCCGGACCACAGCCGTCGGGCGCTTGCCATTGAGCCGATGACCTGCGGCTCCGATGCCTTTAACCATCATGAATGGGGGCTGGTGACTCTCGCTCCCGGTGAAACGCTGTCCGGAACGTGGGGCGTCACGGCGGAATGACATGGGGCGACGCATGAAGGCCGCTTTGTCGGCATCTTTTATGGGGATTTAAGTTTTACGCGGCATTTAAGCTGCGGCGCGGCTGAATGGCCTGATAAGTCTCGGCGCGGGCAAGCCGCATTTCCACCAAGTGATAGTGCGCCTGAAGGTTCAGCCAGAACTCCGGCTCGATGCCGAAATACAATCCCAAGCGGATTGCCGTATCCGGCGTGATGTCGCGTCGGCCATGCAGAACGTCGGCAACGCGCATTCGGGTCACGCCGAGGTCTTTCGCAAGGCGATAGGGAGTAATCCCCATCGGCTCCAGAAAGTCCTTCTGCAATATCTCGCCAGGATGGATATTAGGAAGTCGGTCCATAGCGTTGTCTTTCTTTATCAAGATCACGAGTGATAAGAAGGAACCTATGATGCTCGCGGTGCCACACCAGAGTTCTGCGTGTGGCCAGAGTTCTGCGTGTGGGTGGCGTTCTTTTCTTTGGCTACTGCGTGAATGCGGTTGCTAGCGATGGTCTCCTTGTTCTTCGCTGCCCATACATGGAGAGGCACCAGCGCCCCGCGTAATGTCTGCCCAAGTGGGGTCAGCTCATAGTCCACACGCGGCGGCACGGACGGGAACAGGGTACGGGTGACGATGCCGTCTGTCTCCAAGCGTTTCAAGGTCAATGTGAGCATTCGTTGCGAGATACCGCTGACACGCCGCTCAATTTCGTTGTAGCGCAATGAACCTTTAGACAGCGCTCCAACAACCATGATGGTCCACTTGTCTCCGACACTGGCCAGCACGTCGGCAAGACCCTTGCAATCGGTGGTGGACAAGGAACTGTCAGGAACAAAAATGTTCGTTTCGCTCAGAAAAGTGCCTTCTTGTATAGCTTCCATGTATGTTCTATACTAGCGCTACGAACTAATTGTTCGCACGAAAGGACAAAAAAATGACAAAGCTTCTGGTTGTTGAGGCAAGCCCACGCGGGGAGTACTCGATCTCCCGCAATCTTACGAAAACGTTTGTAGAGCAGTGGAAGACCGCGCGCCCAGGTGGTGAAGTGATTGAACGCGATCTCGCAAAGATGGATCTGCCCTATGTGAATCTGCCCTGGCTGGGAGCTAGCCTTACGCCTGCGGAGAAGCATACTCCTGAGATGCAGGATGTACTTCGGGTATCCGACGAGCTTGTCGCCGAACTTCTGGCCGCAGATCACATTGCGATCAGCACCCCGGTTTACAACTACAACATTCCCGCCAATCTGAAGTCTTACGTCGACCATATCGTGCGTAAGGGTCTTACGCTGGGCATGACGGGCGAGGGCCTGGTTCACGGCAAGAAGTGCACGGTTCTCATGGCCTCGGGCGGTGTCTATAAGGAGGGTTCGCCGATCCGAGACCGGGATATCGCAACGATGTACCTTCGCCTAGTCCTAAAGGTCATCGGCATTGAAGACGTAACGTTCGTTGCGGCCGGCGGAACCAAGGTTGTCGATCTCGGCGAGAAGACGAGAGCCGAGTTCCTGGAAAGCTTTAAACCTGCCGTCACGTCTGCCGCGCAGTCGTAATGTGCCACTCCGATCAGGGCGCTCGAAAGGACTGCTTATGTGTAGGCCCCCGTATTGAGCAACTAATTAAATAGGAGGGGATTGTTTTCAAGTCGGGCTTCCCTGCCTGCTGTTCTTGCCAATCATCAACAAAAAAGCCCTGCCGTTTACAAAACGGCAGGGCTTTTCGAATTTTAATCACCGGCCTCGCAACTTGCCTTTGGTGACGCGGCGGCGGGCGGCGGGGGCCAATGCCGCTTCGATGGGGGCTTCTTCGCTGAAGAAGTTGTCTTCGTCCGCGCCCTGCTCCATCAGCTCCGTGAGATTTGCCAGCGGGTCAGCCGGAACCTGCGGGTCCACGCTGATCTGAATGGACGACATAATCTGCACGACTTCGCCCTGAATGGACGCCTGCATCTGCTGGAACATGTCGTAGGCTTCCTTTTTGTACAGCACCAGCGGGTCAATGCCCGCGTAGCCGCGCCAGCCGATGCCTTCGCGCAGGTAGTCCATCGCGGACAAATGCTCCATCCAGTGCCGGTCGAGCGATTGCAGCGTGACCCGCCGCTCTAGGTCCCGCATCTCGGACAAGCCCTGCTCCTCGCCAAGATTTTCGACGAAATGCGCTTCTTTGTCAGTGTACGAGCGGTCCGCAAGCTCGGTGATAAGCGAGACTAATTCAGGCCGCTTTTTGTTCTTCAACTCGTCCATCTGCGCGTACTGGGCGATTGGGAACGTCTGGCCCAGCGTGTTATGGAGACCTTCCAAATCCCATTCGTCGGGCGAGACGCCTTCCGGGGCGTACTGGGCGATTTCGAGATCGACGGTTTCGTTCAAGTAGCCGACGATGGTTTCCCGCAGATCGGCCCCTTCCATGATGCGCCGCCGCTCGCCGTAGATGTTGGCCCGCTGGACATTCATCACGTCGTCGTAATCCAGCGTGGACTTGCGCTGGTCAAAGTAGAACATTTCCACTTTCTTCTGGGCGCGAGCGATCATCGCCGACAGCATTTTGGCGTCAATCGCCTGATCTTCGGCCCATGATTGCAGCAGGGGCGAGTTCGCTTTGTCGCCGAACAAGCGCCATAGCTCGTCTTCCAGCGAAACGTAGAAGCGGGATGCACCGGGGTCGCCCTGGCGTCCGGCCCGGCCCCGAAGCTGGTTGTCAATGCGCCGGGCTTCATGGCGCTCGCTGCCCAAGATATACAGGCCGCCAAGCTGGCGGACTTCTTCGGCCTCGCGCTGATGCTCGGCGCTGCCGCGCTCGCCCACCGGGGTCAAGCCAATCTGCGGCTTGCCGCCGCGCTGGTATTCGTAGTCGTCGCCCGCGCCTTTTTCGGATTCGGCGTCGCTGACGGTGGAGCCGCCAAGCAGGATGTCCACGCCGCGCCCGGCCATGTTGGTCGCAACCGTCACCCGGCCCTTGCGGCCCGCTTCGGCGATAATATGGGCTTCTTTTTCGTGCGACTTGGCATTCAGAATGTTGTGCGGAATGCCATGCGTCAGCGCTTCATCTAAACGCTCCCGGTCTTCCGGCGCGATTTCCAGCAGCTTCGCTAAAGCGTCCCGATTGGCGGGATCGGTCATGCTCGTCGTCATGTCGAAGAACTTGGCGGCTTCATTAAGTTGCCCCGCCGTCAGAATGACCGGAGTTTCGCCTTTCGGGACGCCGTAAGGACTGAGGCGCTGATTGAGAATGGCGCTCCATTCGGCATACTTGGCTTTGTCTAACCCCTTGGTGTTCTCAATCTTGTCGCGCAGCAGGTCGGTCAGCGCGAGCAATTGCAGGCGGTCATAGCGCAGGCGGTCGGAAACGCGCTCAGACATCTCGACGCTTCGGGTTCCGACAAGCACCGGCTGCTGCCGGGCAAACAGGGTCAGGATTTCGCGGGCGATGCCGCGCAGCTTGGCTTCCTGGGACTTGTAGATGATGTCGGCTTGGTCATTGCGAACCATCGGCTTGTTGGTCGGGACAGAGACAACGTCCAGCGCGTAAATCTTGCGGAACTCGTCTTCCTCGGTCTTCGCCGTTCCCGTCATGCCGCCGAGCTTCGGATACAAGCGAAACAAGTTCTGGAACGTGATCGTCGCCAGCGTCTGGTTCTCGTTTTCAATCTTGACGCCTTCTTTGGCTTCCACGGCCTGATGCAGACCATCGGACCAGCGGCGTCCGAACATCAAGCGCCCGGTGTTTTCGTCAATGATGACGACTTCTTCCTTGCCTTCCTCGTTCTTCTTCACGAGGTAGTCAATGTCCCGCTTCCAGACGGCATGGGCTTTGAGCGCCGCCCCCGCGTGCTGCATCAGCGACAGGTTTTCGCTGTCCGACAAGTTCTGAATGCCCAGCGCAAGCTCCACCCGCCGCTGCCCGTCGTCGGTGAATGTCGCGGTCTTCTGCTTTTCTTCAATCTTGTAATCGCGCTCGTTCTGCAATTGGCGGACAATGCGGTCCATTTTGACATACAGGTCCGACGACGCTTCGGCCTGCCCGGAGATAATCAGCGGCGTCCGCGCTTCGTCAATGAGAATGGAGTCCACTTCGTCCACAATCGCGAAAGTCAGCTCCGGCTGGGCCAGCTCCTGCCCCGGCACGGCCAAATTATCGCGCAGGTAGTCAAAGCCGTACTCATTATTGGTGCCGTAAGTAATGTCGCAGTTGTACGCTTCCCGTCGGCTTTCCGCAGGCCGGGCGAAATCATAGCGCGGGTCCGGGTGCCGGTATTCCGGATCAAAGATATAGGTTCCGCCGAGGTCGCCGGTTTCCGGGCTTTGGCCCTGAATGATGCCGACGGACAGCCCTAAGAAGTGGTACAGCGGCCCCATCGCCACTGCGCCGACTTTGCTTAGGTAGTCGTTGACCGTCACTAAATGGACGCCTTTGCCGGTGAGCGCGTTCAAGTAAATCGGCAAAGTCGCCGTCAGCGTCTTGCCTTCACCCGTCTTCATTTCGGCGATGCGCCCGTCGTGCAGCACCATGCCGCCGACCATCTGGACATCAAAGGGCCGCATTTTCAGCGTTCGGCCTGCCGCCTCGCGCACCACGGCAAATGCTTCCGGCAGCAGGGGGTCAAGCGCCAAATCGCAGACCGCCCGCTTGTCGTCCCGCGCTAGATCATGCCAGGCCGTGCCGCGCCGCTCGCACTCGGCGTCAATAATGCCCGCGACGCGCTCTTTGAACTCGGTCGTCTTCGCTTGCAGCGCTTCGTCGGAAAGCGCTTTCAGGGCCGGTTCCAGCCCGTTAATCGTCTCCGCGACTTTCCGGTATTTTTGGATGTCGCGTTCGTTGCCGTCAAATAAGTTTTTCAGAAATTGCATGGTCAGAAATTTGCCTTTCGCGCAAAGAAGCCAATGATGAGGACGGATCTCACCCCGTCGCAAGCTCCGACCCTCTCCTTGTTAAGGAGAGGGTGGAAACTTGTTTCCGGGTGAGGTATCTTGGAAACTACTTTTGGCTACGGTGCGCGGGCGGTATGAGGAAAGGGATTGCAGAGGCGAAGCGCGGCAGGAGCGACAGCCGCGAAGACGGCGGGAACGGCAGGCACAGGACACGGCGCAGCGGCAGACGCAGGTTTCGCCTGCCGGATTGCGGAAGGCGTCTCTGCCTTTGGCGCAGAGGTCTCAGCGCACCGATACTGCCAGACAATGCCGGCGGCGCGGACCGTGCCGGCATGAACCGGCGGCAGTAGAGACCAGCCGGCAAGCGCCGGGGTCGCCAGAATTAGAATATTCAGTTGCAGAAAAGTTTGAAACAGCATCGGCATTCAGTATAACATAACGCCGAAAGCTTGTCAAAAGTTTCCGAGCGGCAGGCGCGGCGGTTAAAACTTCCTACTCATGGTTATAACTCCCAAGACTATCAAGCGACAGGAGAATTATTATGAGCCAGCAGGAAAATATCGCCGCCCAGCAGAAGTTCGGCGAGGCCGTCAACAGCGGCAACTTGAGTATGCTTCGGGACATCGTCACTCCGGACGCCGTAGACCATGACCCGGCCCCCAATCAGGGAAATGGGCCGGAAGGCTTTATTGCTTATTTCACCGAGCTTCGCACGGCGTTCCCTGACCTGAAAATCGCTGTGGACCATATGGTTGCCGACGACGACAACGTCGCGTTCGCCTATACCGTGACCGGAACGCACGACGGCCCGCTGATGGGCTTCGCGCCGACAGGCCGCAAGATCAGCGCTCGCGGGATGCAGATCACGCGCTTCGAGAACGGCAAGCAGGTCGAGCGATGGGGCAGCTCCGATCAGCTCGGCATCTTGCAGCAAATTGGGGCCATGCCGAAGTAAGCCCAGGCTAATTCGGATCAACCCGTAGGGGCGCTGCTTGCTGCGCCCTCTTATCTCTTCTTTCATGCCTTTTCCTTTGCAGGGGCAGGACGAATTAGGAGGGCGCAGCAAGCAGCGCCCGTACATGTTCAACAGGTAGGTTCCAATACCCCCATCATCGGCAAATCGCCGCCGTGCCGCGTGGTTTCTATGACTACTAAATCGGCATTCAGCGGCGCGTTCTCCAGCCCCGGCGACGGCGCGTCTGTGTAGGACGCGATGTAGGTACGCCAGCCATGCGCGGGAACAGCGTCAGCGGCAAAATAAATCGCAAAGCCAAGCTGCACCCTATCAGTGCGGCCTTTTGCGTCTGCGCCCTGCGTCATCTCGCGCAGGGCAGACGGAACAGGCACACCGTCGCTGTCCGTGATAACCACCGGCGGCAGCGACACATCGCGCGGCCAGGGCATAGACGCCCGAAACACAGCGACGCCGCTCTGAGGCTGCGGTGTGAGGTTGAAGACGACCAAAGCCCGCGAAGTGTCAGGGCTGTCGGTTCCCATGTTGATGCGCTCGGCAATGGAGTGTAAGTTGTGCATGGGAAGAGGCACAGAATTTAGGCTGCAACCGGGATCGAAGTCTGCTGTGCCAAGTTGGCTTTCGCCTCTTTGAGAAATAAAGCAATCGCGGCGATTTCCTCTTGATGAAAAGGACGGCGCGAAAGTTTTTCCGCTAGCTCAATCGGCGTCAGCCCGCTGTAATCCCGTCGATCAATATTGACATCGTGAGCAACCAGAGCCTGAACCAACTCGAAGCGTCCGTTGCTGACTGCAACTGCCAGTGCTGAACGCGACGGGTTTTCCTCACTCTGCGTGGTGAGGTTCGGGTCCGCACCATGTTCCAGCAACAGTTTGACAACCGCAGAGGAACCGCACAAAACAGCCAGCATTAAGGGCGTCCAGCCGTTTTTGGAAGCGGCGTTCACATTAACTCCATGCTCTAGGCACTGCAAGACCATGTCACCGTTCGATTCTTCGTTAGATTTTTCGATGGCAATCAGCAATTCTCTATCGCAAGAATTCTCTCTACTCATCACTGTTCCTCACATCCATTTAACACACGATGCCAACATATCCGCGTTCTCGGTTCCCATGTTAATGCGCTCAACGATGAACTAGAGGTCAGGCATAAGGAACATTGGAACTTGATCATGCGGGCCGGGAGTTCACACGCTTTAAACACAGAAGTTTTGACATCTCATCTGCAAATTGGTCAGCGGAAGATTTGCGAGAGAATTTTCCCAGTTGCGTTGCACCCTGTTGGGACACCCAAGCAATAGCCACAATGTAGATGGTGGTTGAGCCGCCACCTTCCCATGCACAAAGCTCATGCATATCTTCCCATCGCCCAGAGAAATTTGTTGGAAAGATCGGCCATCCAGTTGTTCGGCGGTAAGTTTGGTTTTCTATATTTAAAACTAAATCTTCCGGACCGCTAAACCGCAAACAGACGAGAGCGAACGAAAGGCACATTATGGTAACTAATGCAAACTCCACCCAAACAGCAACGGACATGGGCTTGTGAGGCTGCCCAATGATCATCTCTGGCCCCGAAGCAAAAAAGAGACTGAGCATCACCATCGTAGCACGCAATGTTATCGGCTTGCGGAAACCGATTTGACCCTGCGGTGTCGGATATTGGCGTGTTGAGCGTCGACGAGCGATGACAGCCAAAAGCGTTATAGCCAGCATCAGCCCAATGTTCCCAAACATGAACAGATTAAATGCTGATAGCTTCACTTCGTCATACACCTCATCTGCCCAAGAAGGAATGCGCTACTCGCCAAGCCAGCGTTTAAAGACGAGGGTAGCATTGTGGCCGCCGAAGCCGAAGGAGTTGGACAAGGCGATGTCTACTTGCTGCTCACGCGGCTTGTTGGGAACGAAGTCCAGGTCGCATTCAGGGCCGGGGTTCGTGAGGTTCATGGTGGGGGGCAGGATGCCGTGGTGCAGGGCGAGCGAGACGGCGATGGCTTCAATCGCGCCGGCCGCGCCGAGCAGGTGGCCGGTCATGGACTTGGTGGACGAGACGGCGAGTTTATAGGCGTGGTCGCCGAAGACGGAATGGATGGCCTGGACTTCCAAAACGTCGCCCGCCGGGGTGCTGGTACCGTGGGCGTTGATGTAGCCCACTTCCGTCGGCGCGATGCCGGCGCTTTTCAGGGCGGCGACCATCGCACGGGCCGCGCCTGCGCCTTCGGGGGCCGGGTGAACCATGTCGTAGGCGTCGTTGCTCATGCCGTAGCCGATGACTTCGGCGTAGATTTTGGCGTCGCGGGCTTTGGCGGTTTCGAGTTCTTCTAAGATCAGAATGCCGCCGCCTTCGCCGAGAATGAAGCCGTCGCGGCCGGTGTCAAACGGGCGGGAAGCGTGTTCGGGGTCATCGTTGCGGGTGGACATGGCTTTCATGTTCGAGAAGCCGGCCATGGAGATCGGCACGACGGCAGCTTCGGAACCGCCGGCAGCAATCGCGTCGGCCTCGCCGCGTTTGATGACCAAATAAGCATCGCCGATGGAGTTCGTAGACGTGGCGCAGGCGGTCACGGCGGTTTCGCTCGGCCCCTGTGCGCCTAAGATTTTGGCGACGTTCCCCGTGCCCATGTTGGCGATCATCATGGGGATAAAGAACGGACTGACCCGGCCCAGACCGCCTTCCATCATTTTTCGGTGCTGCTCTTCAAAGGTCGCAATGCCGCCGATGCCGCTGCCGATAAAGACGCCGACGCGGGCGCGGGTAGCGTCGTTGATGGGTAGGCAGGCGTCCGCCACGGCCATTTGAGACGCGGCGGCGGCGAACTGAGCAAAGCGGTCCATGCGCTTTGTTTCTTTGCGGTCCAGATAATCTTCGGGCTTAAAGCCTTTCACTTGGGCGGCAATGCGCGTGGCAATGGCGGAGCAGTCGAAGTCTTCGACGACGTTGACGCCGCTTAACCCAGCCAGCAGGCCCGACCAATACTGGTCCGTGCCGATTCCAAGCGGCGTGACCGCTCCCAGTCCTGTGATTACTACTCGTCGCTGACTTGCCATAAGAGTTGGAAACACCCGGCACTAGAAGTGCCGGGCTACTTTTAAGTGAAAGTCCCTCCGGGACTAAATGCCGGCGGCATTCTGCGACTTGCTAGACTTTGCCGTCGATATAAGTCACGGCTTCCTGGACGGTGGTAATCTTTTCCGCGTCTTCGTCCGGAATCTCCACATCGAATTCTTCTTCCAGGCCCATGACAAGCTCCACAACGTCGAGCGAATCCGCGCCGAGATCATCCACAAAAGACGCCTGCGGGGTGACTTCATCTTCGGCCACATCGAGCTGCTCTACCACGACTTTTTTCACACGATCAAAAGTTGCCATATCTTTGTATCTCCTCAAACGGCTAGTTTAATTTTTACTTCTTAAAGTATCATGCCGCCGTCCACGGTCAGCGTCTGCCCGGTAATATACCCGGCGGCGGGCGAACACAGGAACAGCACCGCCTGGGCGACATCTTCCGGCAGCCCTAACCGGCCCGCCGGGATTTCTTTCAAGATCGACGCTTTCAAGTCGTCTTTCATACTGCCCGTCATGGCGGTTTCAATAAACCCCGGCGCGACGGCATTGACCTGAATGTTGCGGCTTGCAACCTCTTTGGCCGCTGTCCGGGTGAAGCCGATTAAACCCGCTTTAGACGCCGAATAATTGGCCTGTCCGGGGTTTGCGATCAGGCCCATCACCGACGTGATGTTGACGATCTTCCCGCAGCGCTGCTTGACCATCGGCTTCAGGGCCGCGCGAGTCATCAAAAATGCCCCTTTGAGGTTGCTGTCCAGCACCGTGTCCCAGTCGTCCTCGGACATCCGCAGGAGCAGGCCGTCGCGGGTCGTCCCGGCATTGTTCACTACTATATCCAAACTGCCCCACGATGTCAAGACCTGCCGGGTGAATTTTTCCACATCGGCAGCCTCCGCCACGTTGCACAGCGCGGCGATTGCCTGCCGCCCCAGGGCGGTCACTTCCGCCGCAACCGCTTCCGCCGCGTCCAGTGACGAATGCCCGGTGACGGCGACATCCGCCCCCACTTCCGCCAGCGCCAGCGCGATAGCGCGTCCGATGCCGCCGCCGCTTTTGCTCATCCCCGTGACAATCGCCCGTTTGCCCGCTAAAATCATGCGCCCATCACTCATACGCCCATCACTCATACGCCCATCGCCTCAGCCAATGCTTGAACCCCAACGCTGTCGCCGACGCTGTACGTTTTGGCGTCCGGCGCGATCCGCTTCATCAGCCCCGCCAGTGCGGTTCCCGACCCGACTTCCACAAACACGTCAAAGCCGTCACCAACTAGCCGGCCCATCGTTTCTTCCCAGCGCACCGGATGGTCAATCTGCGCGGCAAGATTGGCGCGTATCTCGTCCGGCGTCGCCTCGTAATCGGCAGTGAGATTGGCGGCTACGGGAATCTGAGCCGAATGAATGACCGCATCCCGAAGCGCGTATTCCATCGCTTCCACAGCCGGGGCCATCAGTGCCGAATGGAACGCGCCCGACACATTGAGCGGCAGGACACGCTTGGCCCCGGCGGCTTTCGCCAGCTCCGACGCCCGCGCAACCCCTTCCGGGTTGCCCGAAATCACGACCTGCCCGCCGCCGTTAAAGTTCGCCGCCGACACCGGCCCGGCGCTTTCCGCCTCCGCGCAGACCTCCACCACCTGCGCCGCCGTCAGCCCCAGCACTGCCGCCATTGCGCCCGGCTGGGCCAAACCCGCCCGGTGCATTGCCTGAGCGCGTCGCCCCACTAAACTGAGACCCGTCTCAAAGTCAAACACGTCCGCCGCCAGCAGCGCGGCATACTCGCCGACCGAATGCCCCGCAACCGCGTCCGGCATCGGCACGCCGCGCTCGTTCAACGCCGCCAGCACCGCCGCCGAAGTCACATACAGCGCGGGCTGGGTATGAATGGTCTGCTTCAGCGCGTCTTCCGGCCCGTAAAAGCAAAGCGTGCTGATCTTCTCGCCAAGATACTCATCCGCCTTGTCAAAGACAGTCCGCGCCGCTTCGGAATGAGCGCACAAGTTCTGCCCCATCCCCACCGCCTGCGACCCCTGCCCCGGAAATATGTAAGCGATTTTAGACATCGTACAACTTAACTCTTAGCTGACATCAAAGATACAGTGAAGCTCACAATCAGAAACTTTGAAAACTTCAACAATGCGCCCAGGTGCAAACAACTTGGCTTTCAGAAAAAGCTGAAACTTTGCATCTGGCAGAAGCAGCCTATCCGCCTCTTCGTCAACAAGCAAAGTGACCGGAACAGTAATCGTTTCCCCCGGCTTAACCGGCTGACTAAACCTAACAAAGAGGCTCCAGCTCTTTGGGCTGTCGTTCTCAAACTTCGCGGGAGTGCAAATCCGTTTGATATCCAACGTCCGGCCAAAATCCACAGGCCAGCGCATTTCAGCGATTGCATAAGTTCTCTGCATGGAAAAGCCTTATTCTTCTGTCCGCAGGACAGCCAGCCGCAGGCTCCTCAGCCACGGATTTCAATCCGTGGGATTAAAATCCTACGCTGTGGGGCGCAGACGCCTACTGTCCACCTTCGTGGACAAGGACAAAATCCAGGACTTGCTGATTTATTCTTCGTCCGCGAAGGCGGACGCTTGGCGCTTCGTCCCACAGCGTAGAACTTCAGTTCCACGCCTACATTTACACTACCTTACCGCCCCCACCGAACTACATTCGCGCCCCACGTCAGGCCCGCGCCGAAGCCGACGAAGACGAGCAGGTGGCCGGGCTGGATACGGCCTGATTTGACGGCTTCGTCTAAAGCAAGCGGGATAGACGCCGCCGACGTATTGCCGTAGCGGTCTAGGTTCACGATCACCTTCTCGCGGGGCAGGCCCATCCGCTCGGCGGCTTTGTCAATGATGCGGATATTTGCCTGATGCGGAATGAGAAAGTCAATGTCGGACGGCGACAGGCCGGCGGCTTCGACAGCCTGCAAGGCAATCTCGCCCATAATCGTCACGGCGAACTTGTAGACTTCTTTGCCGTTTTGAAAGATCGTGCCGGGACAGTCACCGGAGCGCGGAACGCACAGCAGCGGGCCGCCGGAGCCGTCTGCGCCGAGAACGCCGCCCAAGTAGCCGCCCTCGGACACTTCGCCGACAACGACGGCTCCCGCGCCGTCTCCAAACAAAACCGCAGTGCTGCGGTCATCCCAGTTCAGCAGCGGCGACAGCGTTTCGGCCCCAATCACGAGAACGCGGCTGTTCGCGCCGGACATCACCATCTGGGCCGCGACATGAAGGGCATAGGCGAAGCCGGAGCAGACGGCCCCTAAATCAAACGCGGCGGCACGGGCGGCTCCCAGCTTGTGCTGGACAACGGCAGCCGTGGAAGGAAACGAGCCGGGATAATCAGGGGTGCTGCTGGCGACGATGATCAAGTCTACGTCCAGGGCCGACAGCCCGGCATGAGCCAGAGCATTCCGGGCCGCGTCCGCCGCAAGGTCCGAGGTCAAAACACCCGGATCGGCAAAATGGCGGGAACGGATGCCGGTGCGGCTGGCAATCCACTCATCGGAAGTCTCCATGCGGGCGGCCAGGTCGTCATTAGTCACGACGCGGGGCGGAACCGAGGACCCAGCGCCGAGGATACCGGCGCGGCGCAGGGCAGTCATGCTTTGCCCTCGAATGCCGGCAGCGCATCGCGGATAGCCTGGACATACCCGCCCGCCGCCGCATCCGCCGCCGCCCGAATGCCCCCGGCAATCGCTTTGGCGTCGGACCGGCCATGCCCGATGACCGAAACGCCGTTGACGCCGAGCAGGGTCGCACCGCCGAACTCAGAATAATGAATGCGCTGGGCCAGACGCCGGAAAATCAACTCAAAAGCGTCCTGCGACGCAGCGATTTTCGGCTCGGTTTCGATGGCACGGTGCAGCAGATCAAAGACCATTTCCGCCATGCCTTCGCCGCTTTTGATCAAGACATTGCCCCAAAAACCGTCACAGACGACAACGTCCACAGCATGTTCGAAGACATCTTTGCCTTCCACATTGCCGAAAAAGTTCAGCGATGTTGACTTTAAAAGCTGATGCGCTTCTTTCGCCAGATCGTTGCCTTTGCCTTCTTCCGAGCCGATGTTAAGCAGGCCGACTTTGGGGTTGACGACGCCCGTCACGCGCTCGGCATAGATCGCGCCGAGCAGGGCAAATTGGAGCAGGTTACGGGTAGAGCAGTCTACATTGGCCCCGGCATCCAGCAGCAGCGCCCGGCCCTGAATAGTCGGAATGCCGGTGGCAAGCGCCGGGCGCTCGATCCCGGAAATGCGCCCGATGTCAAGCGTCGCAATCGCCATCGCCGCGCCGGTGCTGCCGGCGCTGAATGTCGCGTCCGCCTCGCCCGATTTGACCATCAGGCCGGAAACGACCAGTGATGACTCACGCTTGCGCCGGGTCGCCTGAACCGGATGCTCTCCCATTTCAATCGCCTGATTCGCCGACCTGATCGTGACCGTAGCCGGGACATCGCCAAACGTGTTGAGACAGTCGCTAATCACCGCTTCCCGGCCCACGAGAACGAGTTCCATGTTAGGCCGTTCCCGCGCGACGACAAGCGCCCCTTTGACAACTTCGGTGGGCGCGTAATCGCCGCCCATCGCGTCCACCGCGATTTTCAAAGGCATGATTTACTCTTCAGCAGTCGCGGTTTCTTTGACGGCGACGGCCTGTTTGCCATTGTAGAAGCCGCAGTCCGGGCAGGCATGATGGTCCAGCCGGAAGTTCTGCTTCTGGCAGCCGGGGCAGTAGCCCTGGACAACTTCAGGCGGGGTCAGCTTGTAATGGGTGCGGCGCTTGCGTGTCCGCTGGTTAGAATGGCGTCGTTTCGGCAGTGGCATGAACGTAAATCCCTTCGGTCATCTTCTTCAAAATCGATTAAATTATTTGCTACTCTTGCAGCAGCTTGCCCAGATCGCGGAACGGCGAGTTTTCGATAATCTCCGCGTCCGGGTCTGCCGGCTCCGCGACGGGAATACCGGGGCAGGTCTCGCGGCAAAGCGGCTGGAGCGGCGCGGCGAGGAGGGCGGCCTGGCGGATCAGAACGTCCAAACGCAGGGTCTGGCCGTCAAAAACCCGCCCGACTTCTTCTTCCACGACCAGCACTTTCGGATCGCGCTGGGCCGCGCTTTCGACAACTTCAATGTCAAACTCTTCTTCCAAGTCCGTATGGATCGCGGCCCGAACCGAGTCCAGGCAGCGGCTGCATTCCATCTCAATGGTCGTGTCGACGGGGCCGCGCACCAGAACCATCGTGCCGGTGTTCGTGACACTGACCCGCCCGGTAATCGGCGCAACATACTCGACATCGTCATCGGTGTACGGCTGTTCGTAAATGTCATAAACCTGACGCATCCCAGGGGTACGCAGGAGTTCCGCCAAATCAAATTTCAGCATGGCAATTCAAATTTCAGCCTGTGATCGGAAAAACAAGCGACGGCCAAAGCCGCCCCTTATAATACCACAAAATACTGGAAAACAAGCGCGTTTAGCGGCGTGTTCCCGCCATTTCCGCCGCCCGGCCGCTCCCGTTCACGAGGCCATTGTGCGCGGGAGTCGCCGGGCCGACACGCTGGTCCAGCTTCATGCGCCCGCGCTGAATCGTCGCCATCAGCTCCCCAACCTGCTTTTCCAGATCGGTCATCACGCCGTGCGCGTACTCGTCCGCGCCCAGGCGCAGCGACTGGGTCTCCTGCTCGGCGGACGCGATAATCTCCCGCGCCTGAGCCGTCGCCAGCCGAACGACCTCGCTCTGGCTGAGCATCAGCTCGGACTGCTGCCGGGCATCGGCCATTTTCTTTTCCGACTGCTGATGCGCTTCCGTCAGCATCTTCTCCGCCTTCAGCCTCGACTCTTCCACGGTCTGCTTGGCCGCCGCTTCCGCCGACAGGCTCATCTTGTTGACCTGCGCTTCGGTTTCCCGCATAAGCCGCTCGGCGCTGATTCGGGCCTCACGGATAATCTCGTCGGCTTCGGTCGTCGCATCTTCCAGCGTCTGCTCGGCGGTTTCGCGTGCGCCGTCCACAATCTTGTCGCTTTCGGCAGTCACCCGGCTGGCCCTTTTCACATCTTCGGGCAAAGACGCCCGAATTTTGTTGGTGAGATCATGGTAATCTTCGGGATGAAAGTTCCACGCCAGTCCCATGACCGTTTTTTGCTCGTCAATCAGCCGTTCGAGTTCATTTAAGAGTTTGATAATATCCATCTATATTCCCTATGTATGCTCCGCAGTATTTCGTTTAAACTTGATTGTTAAATTTATTTTTCAGCGCGGTCTGCACCGGCTCCGGCACCAGCCCCGTGATGTCGCCGCCCAGCCGCGCGATTTCCTTCACAATGCTCGACGACAGATACGCATGTTCCGCCGCCGTCATCAAAAAGATGGTTTCCACTTCGGGCTGCAAATGCCGGTTCAGCAGGGCCATCTGGAACTCGTACTCAAAGTCCGAGACCGCCCTTAAGCCTTTGACAATGACTTTCGCGCCGCTCTCCACCACATAACTCACCAGCAGCGAGGGCGGCAGCAATTCTACCCGCACATTCGGCAGCCCAGCGCAGCTTAACCGAAGCAAGTCTACCCGTTCTTCCCCCGTAAACAGCGGCGACTTGGACGAGTTCGCCGCCACCAGCACAATCAGCGTCTCGAACATCCCCGCCGCGCGGGCGATCACATCGAAATGCCCGCTCGTCACCGGGTCAAAACTGCCGGGATACACCGCAACCATTATTCATCCTCAGCATTTGACTGTCCAAGCGGCTTCTGCGCCCCATGAAGTACGCGCAGAACGCGCACCATGTCATCTTCGCCGTCCTCATCCGTATCCAGCAACGCAAACAGAATGCGATAAACAACTTTTCCTTTTCGGTACAGCAGGCATCGCGCTTCTCGGCCTAGTATGTCGCTTTCCTCCGCACGAGGATGCGACAAAGGAAATGTAATCAACGTGTCAAGCCTGCGATAAAGCCCCTCTACCCATCGTCCCGCAAACTCCAAGTTCCAGCGGGACAGTTGAAGATAAGCGGACTCAATTTCTGCGTCAGCGACATCCGATGTCTCGACGGTGTAATTCATTTAGATTAGGAGACCTTCTTCGTCAGAGAAAATCTCTTCGTCCGACAAATGCGTCGGCAGATTGTATTTTGCCCGCATTTCTGCGGCGGACTCTGCGAGGGGGCGGACACGGCCCGCATCACTTGCTTCAAAGCCCACGCGAAGCGCCTCGACTGCTTCTTCCTGATCGTGAACCAATAGATTTGCAAGAAGCCAATCCGCCAGCGTGTTGGCATCCTGTCCTTCACGATGAGCTTTCGCCAGCAGCATGGCTTCCGTTTGCGGTGTCAGCGTTAGTGTCATTGTTGGTCCTCATCGCTCGGCTGTCCCAAAGGCCGCTGCGCTCCATAAAGTACGCGCAAAACACGCACGGTGTCGTCTTCGCCGTCGCCATTTGCGTCAAGTAGCGTGAACAAAATCCGGTAGACGGTTCGCTTGTTGCGATAAACCACGCGCCGCGTTTCGCGGCCTAGCACTGCACCTTCATCCACGCGGGAGTGGCGACCTGGAAAAGTGTCCAGCGCCGCAATAACCCGGTTGATGCCTTCCAGCCACTGCGCGGCGAACTCAGGGTTCCGCAGGAACAGAGACAGAAACACTGCCTCGATCTCAGCCTCAGCAACATCCGATGTCTCAACAGTGAAGTTCACTTGTTGACAAGCCCGTCTTCGCCGGAGAAAATCTCTTCATCAGACAGATGCGTCGGCAGGTTATACTTAGCCCGCATCTCAGCCGCGAATTCAGAAAATGGGCGGACGCGACCTGCATCACACGCTTCCAGTCCAACGCGGATTGCCTCAATTTCCTCCGCTTGGGCACGCGCGAGCAGGTCCGCCAGCAGAGTATCCGCCAGCGTGTTGGCATCCTGCCCTTCATCTTCCGCCCGCGCCAGCAGCATGGCTTCCGTTTTTGGTGTCAGCGTCAGTGTCATTGTTAATCCTCATCGCTCGGCTGCCCTAGAGGCCGCCGCGCCCCATGCAGCACGCGCAGAACGCGCACAGTATCGTCTTCGCCATCAAGCAGCGTGAACAAAATCCGGTAGACAGTCCGCCCGTTGCGGTAGATCATCCGGCGCGTTTCGCGTCCCAAAATATCGCTTTCTTCGGCGTGAGGATGGCGCATTGGGAACACGTCAAGCGTTCCAAGTGTGCGATAAACTCCGTCTAGCCAGCGCCCTGCAAATTCCAGGTTCCGAGCGGAAAGCCGAAAATAAGCCTGATCAATTTCCGCATCTGCGGTATCGGAAACCTCTACTGTGAAGCTCAATGAGGCCCAAGACCTTCTTCGCCCGCGAAGATTTCCTCGTCAGACAAATGCGTCGGCAAGTTGTACTTGGCCCGCTTTTCTGCGGCGACTTCGGCCAGCGGGCGAACCCGCCCGGCATCACTGTCTTCAAATCCAACGCGGATTGCGGCAATTTCCTCGGCCTGAACACGCGCCAGCGCGTCCGCCAGCAGCACATCCGCCACGATGTCGGCATCCTGCCCTTCATATTCTGCCCAAGCCAGCAGCTTGGCTTCAGTTTGCGGCGTCAGCGTCAGTGTCATTGTCTATCACTCCTAAACTTGCTTCAGAGGTTTGCTTCCAAACGGATTTCGTTCACAATGATTGCAACATCTTCCTGAGATCGAAGATGCCGAGCAAGAACGGTTTGTGTCTTTTCCATGATACGCTCCGAAGAAGACGGCGTCGGCAGCGAAGCGCGGATTTTGTTCGTCAAGTCGAGAAAATCTTCTTGATGAAAGCCATGCGTCACACCCAACAGCGTCTTCTGCGCCATGATAAGATTAGTCAACTCGTTCAGCAGCTTGAGAGTTTCCATATGCACTGTTCCTCAGCTTGCCGAAACGCCCTGGACGGTTTTGTAGCGACTTTTGACCATTGCTTTCAAGGCGGCGTGTTCGGGCAGCAGCAGCTTGGGGTCTTCGGCCAGGACCGCAAAGGCTTCTTCGCGGGCTTCTTTTAAGACCGGCACGTCGCGCACGACATCCACGAACGGCAGGACTTGCAGGCCGGACTGGCGGGTTCCGTAGAAGTCGCCGGGGCCGCGCAGCTTCAAATCTTCTTCGGCGATTAAGAAGCCGTCAGTAGTCTGGGCCATTGTCGTGAGACGCGATGCGCCGTCGTCGGTCTTCGGGTCGCCGATTAAAAGACAATACGATTGGGTGCTGCCGCGTCCGACCCGGCCCCGAAGCTGATGAAGCTGGGCCATGCCGAATCGGTCGGCGTCTTCAATCACAATCACGGACGCATTGGGAACGTCTACGCCGACTTCGATGACTGTTGTGGCAACCAAGAGCTGCAGCTCGCGGTCCCGGAAGCGGGTCATGGTTTCTTCTTTTTCCGTCGGCTTCATCTGCCCGTGCAGCAGGCCAATTTTGTAGTCGGTGAACACATGCGCCTGCAAGTGGGACGCCAGCTCAGTCGCGGCACGGGCTTGCAGCTTTTCGTTTTCTTCAATTAGCGAGCAAATGACATACGCCTGCCGGCCTTCTTGAAGCATCTTGCGTAAAGTTTCATAAACCAAATTGCGCTCATGGCTGCGCTTCCAGTGCGTCTTGATCGGCTTGCGGCCCGGCGGCATCTGGTCAATAATGCTGACTTCCAAGTCGCCGTAGACGGTCAGCGTCAGAGTGCGCGGGATGGGCGTCGCGGTCATCACAAGAACGTCCGGGGCCGCGCCCTTGCTTTTGAGTGCCGCCCGCTGCATGACGCCGAACCGGTGCTGCTCGTCCACGACGCCGAGACCCAGATTATGAAACGCGACATCGTTTTGAATGAGCGCATGGGTTCCGACGGCAATCTGCGCCTCGCCCGACGCCACCGACGCCAGCGCGGCGCGTTTTTCTTTGGCAGGCAAACTGCCGGACAGCAGGCAGACTTTGACGCCCAGCGACTCCATTGTGCGCCGAATGCCCAAATAATGCTGCTCGGCTAAGATTTCGGTCGGGGCCATCAGCGCGGCTTGATACCCGTTGCGGACAGCGATCAAAAGCGCGGCCATCGCGATCACGGTCTTGCCCGCGCCGACATCCCCCTGCACCAGCCGGTTCATGGCGCGGGGCGAGGCCATGTCCTTTGCGACTTCGCCAATCACCCGCGCCTGCGCTCCCGTTAATGGGTACGGCAGGACGGACTTGAGTTCTTCGACCGGCGCGTCAACGACCGCAAAGACCGTGCCGACAGCCTTGTCGGACTGGCGCTTTCGCACTGCCAGCAGAAGCTGCAGGCCAAAAAACTCATCAAACACAAAACGCCGCTGGGCCAGAAGCCGCGCTTCTTCCGTGTCCGGGAAGTGTATCTGCTGAAAACTTTCCATTAACGGCGGCAGGCCGCGACGCTCCTGCAAACGCGGCGGCAGCGTTTCTTCCACCAAATCGCCGTACAGCTCTAAGGCCGTGTAGACGGCCCGGCGCAGGCGGCCCTGCAAAAGCCCCGCGCTCAGGGCATACACCGGTACAATGCGGCCCGATGACAGCACATCTTTGTCTTCTTCCGGCGCTTCCCATTCCACATCGGTCAAATCCAAGCCGCCCCGGCCGGAGCGGGACGCTTTGCCGTAAGCGACCACGGTTTTGCCGCGCAGCTTGTCAAACTGCTTTTTGAGAAACCACTGATTAAAGAAGACCAGAAACGCAATGCCGGTGCGGTCGTCAATCGCGATTTTCGTTAAAGTCACCCGCGTCCGGGTCGGAATGTTTTCCACCCCAATCACTTTGCCGCTGATTGTCACCGATTCGCCGTGCTTGATGTCACAGATCGGCTTGAAGTGCGTTCGGTCTTCGTAGCGGCGCGGGTAATGCTTCAATAAATCGCCGACCGTAAAAATACTCAGCCCTTTGCCGAGCGCGACCGCGAATTGTTCGCTGACACCCGGCAGGCAGACGGTGAGGTCGGACAAAAATCGCTCTGCCTGGGGAGGCAGCGCGTCAGTTTCTTCGGAATTCGGTTCTAAAACGGCAGGTGTCGGCATAAAGTTCAAGCGCAGAATTCAGGCAAAGACAGCATATTTAGTACGGCAGGTGATTAACAGAACATTATACGGGGTATCTGCCGCAAAGTCAAGAAAACCTCACGCGAAAAACCTCACCCCGGAACTCCGTTCCGACCCTCTCCTTGTTAAGGAGAGGGTGGTCGCTTGCGACCGGGTGAGGTTCTTCTGCATCAGGTTTTGTCGTATCCGGTTCTTACTTTAAGTCCCGGCGCGGCGTCACGACCACATAGCGGTTCGGCTCGTCGCCTTCGGAATACGTTTCCACGTCGGGATGGTCTACCAGAGCCGTATGGATTAAGCGCCGCTCCATTGGGTTCAGCGTGTCCGTGACCGCTTCCTGGCCGGTTTTGCCGACTTCCGCCGCCAGCTCATTGGCGAAGTCGGCCAGCTTTCGGGCGCGGCGGGCGCGGTAGCTGTCGGCATCCAGCGTGACCCGAATGCGGCTGGCCTGGCCTTTGTTGGTCATCAGCATCAGCAGGTACTGGAACGCATCCAAAGTCTGCCCATGCTGGCCGACCAGCAGCGGCGCGTCGGGACCGGAAACGGCAAACGTGATGGTGTCGCCGTAGCGCGACTCTTCCGCCGCTTCCGCGTCAAAGCCGGCTAGGGACAGCAGGGTTTTGAGGTGCGTCAGCGCCTGGGCGCTTAATGCGTCCGTGTCGGGCGCAGCATTCACGGGCTGGGCAATGTTGGCTTCGGCGGTGTTAGGTTCGGCCACGATGGTTACGTTTTCCTAGCATGTCATTGCCCGGCACTGGAAGTGCCGGTTCTTACTCGGTGCTTTAACTCGACGCCTTTAGCGCCGCTTCTTCTTCGGATGAACTTTCGGCGGCGCGATAATGCCTTTCGCCGTCGGTTCCACGCCGTTTGCGTGCGTTTTATCCCGCTCCCCGGCGGAAACGGTCTCAGACAAAGGCCGCGCCGGAAGGCGGCGGCTGCCGTTTCCATTGCTGCCGTTTCCAGTGGAACTGCCGTTTCTGCCATTCAGCAGAATAGCTCCGCCGCCATTCGGGCCATCCATAAGCACCGGTGGGCGCTTGCTGCCGCCGTCGCCCCCGGAACCGGGCTGGCTGTCCCCGGCGCGTTTCCGCAGGTAATACTTCTGCTGGGCCGTGGACAAAATGTTAAAGATCAGATAATACAGCACGAACGCCGACGGCAGATGGTACGTCAAGAAGAAATAGGTGGTCATAAACGGCGTCATAATCGCCATCATCTTCTGCGTTTCCGCCTGCTGCGGGTCCATCGTCGGCGTCACCGTCATCTTCTGGGTGAAGTACATCGAAGCCGCATACAGCAGCAAAATTGGAATGTCCGGCTGGCCTAAATTGATGCCGAGATATTGCGGGAACACATGGGACAAGCCGCTGCCAATCCAGAGAAACGTGCCATGCGAAAACTGGTACTGGTACAGCCGGATCGTGTAATACAGCGTGTACATGATCGGAAGCTGAAACAGCAAAGGCGTACAGCCCGCCATCGGGTTGATGCCATGCTCCTTATACAGCTCCATTGTCTTCTTGCCAAGCACCTCTTTGTCGTTCTTGTGCTTGGCTTGCAGCTCCTGGATATAAGGCTGAAGCTTCTGCATTTCCTTCATCGAGCGGTACTGCTTGTTGGACAGCGGCGTCAGGGCCAGCTTCACCAGCAATGAGATCGCTAAAATTGCGACCCAGTACGACCATGTCTGCCGCCCGGTCAGGGACACAAAGAAGTCAATCACGCGGTACAGGAACGCGCCAAAGATGTGAAACGGCGTCGAGTGAGAATTGACGGTCTTGTTGAAGTTATCTAAGGCCGTGCCGACCGTCGCAATTTGCGCGGCTACGGTCGGATCGTCTGGGAACGTGTTATGCAGGGTTTGAAGCGACTGGATGGCCGCGTTCTTGTCCTGCAAATGGTTTTCTTCGATGGCCGCCTGCTGGAACAGCGCCTGCTTGGCAAAATCGGTGTGACCGTAAGCATGGCTTTTGGCGACTTTTTGAAGCTGGAGAACCGCCTGGTAGTAGCGGTTATGCTCGGTCTGAGCATCGCCCCGTGCCGCCGCTTCCGCCGCTTCCGCCTGCAATCGCTGGGCGATGCCGTAGGCCGGCGGCGTGAGGGCGGGCGACTGCGCCTGAGCAGACGCGCCGACCATGAACAAGGTTAGGAAAAACGCCGCGTTGAGCAAAGTTCGTCGGGCGGCGACACAAATCTTCATCCAAACTCCCAAGCTAACCCTAAAAACAGAGTTCACGGGGCTGAACCCCCGCGCTTTAGTAGAACAATTCCCCGCCTCTGCACTGGCAGGCCCAGAGGGGCGCGGGCATGAAAATCCAACGAAGTTGGTCGCCCGCGAAGGCGGGGGCTTGCACTTCAAAAGCCCTGCCGTTCAGGGCAGGCTTCTCCCGCTTATTGAACCGGATCATAGCCGCCCGGATGGAACGGATGGCAGCGGCAGAGCCGCCACAGCGCCATTCCCACCCCGCGCACCGGCCCGTACTTCATAATGGCCTGCGCGGCATACTCCGAGCAGGTCGGCGAAAATCGGCACGCTGCCGGAGTCCAGGGCGAAACGTACTTCTGATACATACGGACTAATGCTACCAAAACGTGCCGCATCAAGTCTGGACTTCTTTTATAGGAACTTCTTTTAAAAGACCGCCCTGACGCGCCAAAGAAGTCAGCTCCCGCGTCAACTGGTCAAAGCCAATCGCGGGCGCAGGCGTCCGGGCCACCACAAGTGCATCAAAAGGCCGCAGCGCCGACGGCAGCAAAAAGTGCCGGCTGATCTCCCGCAGACGCCGCTTCAGGCGGTTGCGGTCATGGGCGCGTTTGGCGACTTTTTTGCTGATGACAAATCCGAGGCGCGACGCTTCCCCCTCGCGCGGGGTCCGAAACCGGACATACAGCACCAAATGGGGCGACGCCCACGAAGCGCGGCGCTTGTAAACCGCTTGAAAGTCCCGGCTGCGCTTCAGCCGTGCCGTCCGTGGGAGCATATTGAGAGGCTTTCAGCAATTAGATGCTCTTAGGAATGGTCACTGTGTGGGTGACGCACAGCTTGTAGCGGCCTTTGGCCCGGCGGCGCTTCAGGACATTGCGGCCATCAGGCGTAGACATCCGGGCGCGGAACCCGTGCGTCTTCATTTTATGCCGAACTTTCGGCTGATAAGTGCGTTTCATCTTTTGTATCCTTTATCTTCATTCGCTTAAACTCATAAACTGTTGGCGATTATAGCACATTCCCGCCGCGTTTCGCAAGCAAAAAGACGCGCCTGCTTTTGGCTTGCTTGACACTCCCCGCCCGGCATGTTATACTGGAACATCTTTTTTGTGCGAGAACATCTTTTTCGGTGGGAGCAGACGATTTATGGCTGGCTGGAAACTACGCAAGGACAAAACCCCGGCAGAAACACCCGATGCAGAAACATCCGACGCGAAGCCCGAAATCGTGGGCGCGGGACCCGACGTCCCCCCGGCACAGTATCACGCGCCAAGCGAGCCGGAGCAGCGAAATCCGCCGGAAGAAAACAGTGAGCCGGTCTTTCTTGACTCAGTCCCGCCCCTGCCCGCGTTTGACTCCGAGCCGGCAGTGCATTTCGAGCCGGAAGCGCATTTCACCGACTTAGACTTTGACAGCGACTTTGAAGAGCCAAAAGCCGAGCAGCCGGGACACGGCGACGGCCCGCTGACGTTGGTGGACTACACGGAAGCAGACGACACGAAGCCCAAAGCCGCGCCTGCACCGCTGGAGTTTTCGATGCACGGCGCACAAATCTTCGAGATGCCGCCGCCAGCAATTGAAATGCCGCCTATTGCCGAAGCGCTGCCGCCCGCGGAGGAAGACAGCTTCCCGGAGCGGCTTCGCACCGGGCGTTTTGAAGCGGGCGAGCTTGCCCCTGCGCCTGAGTTCGGTTTCGGCATCCCCACCGTGTCTCCATTCGTGCTGGACACTCCGCCGTCTGCCGCGCCGCCCGCCGCCCCGCCGCAGCTGGTCGTCCACGTCGGGCGGCTTTCCGCCCCGTTTGCCCTTGCCAAAGACGTGACCACGGTTGGGCGCCCGGACAGTGGCCTGCATTACTACCCGGATGTTGAGATTGAACTCGACGACGCCGTTTCCCGCCGCCATGCCGAAGTCGTGAAGCGCGGGGACAGCTACTATCTGGTAGATACCGGCAGCACCAACGGCACTTTGCTGAACGGAGAACGGCTGCCGGCCCAGGAAGAGCGTCTTTTAGCTTATGGCGACCGTATCCGAATTGGCGACCGCACGGAAATCACGTTTGAATGACGGATTTATTGGAATGACAGGATTTGTCGTCGCTCAAAACGTCGTTAATCTTTATACGGAGACGGACACGTCTTCCGAGATGGCCTCGCAGGCGGTGCTTGGAGAGCGCGTTTTGGCCGGGGAAGAGCGCGGCGGCTTCATGCGCGTCACCACGGAAGACCGCTACGAAAGCTGGCTTGATTCGCGTCTGCTGACGCCGCAAAGTGATCTGAGCGACCTGCTTTCCACCACAATCGCCACGCTGTTTGCCGATGTGTATGCGTATCCCGATGCCCACGCCGAGATCACCACAAAGCTTGTCGCCGGAACCCGCGTTTCCCAAACTCGCCGCGCCGAAGCAGGCGATTGGGTGTCGCTCCAACTGCCCGGCGGCGAAACCGGGTATGTCCACGCGGTGCATCTCAGCCGCACCCATGACGCGGATAATTTTCAAACGGCACAGGAAAGCGGGATGCGGCGCGTGGACATTGTCAGCGCCCTCGGCATCGTCATCGCGGAGACCGCCAGGCGGCTGATTGGGACTCCCTATTTGTGGGGCGGCACGACGCCGTTTGGGATGGACTGCTCCGGGCTGACCCAGCTTGCGTACAAGCTGAACGGCATCCAGCTTTTGCGCGATGCGTCTTTGCAGTTTGCCGACAAGCGATTTGTGCGCGTGGAAGAAGAACAGTCGCTGGAAACGGCGATTTTAGACGCCGGGGATTTGGTCGCCTTCAGCCGCCGCGACGACAAAACACCGACGCATATCGGCCTCGCGCTCGGTGACGGGCGCTTCCTGCACTCACGGGGCGGGCTAGGCGTGCGCGTTGACTTCTGCGACACCGAAGAATACTCAGCGCCCTACCTCGGAGCGGTCCGGCTCTCCCCGGACGCCGATTTTGGCATCCAGAGCGCGTAGCGTCGGATGGCTTTCAATCAGCCGTGTCAGCGAATGGCGCTCGCACCAGACTTGAAACAGCAGCAGCGCGGCCACGACAATGCCCTGCTCCCACCGCGAAAAGAAAATCGCTCCCGCCACTCCTAGCACCGCCCCAAAGGCATTTGCCCCCGTATCGCCCAGCATCACCGACCCGCCGGCGTCCAGCGGGTACAAGATAACGGCAAAAGCAGCGGCGGCCCACAGCAGCAGTCCTGCTCCTGCCGAATGCTGGCCCAGCAGCACCCCAAGCAGCGTTAGCGCCCCCACCCCAAAGCCGAACAAGCAGCGGCCCGGCCGCAGGTCCAGCAGGTTCAGTGTATTGGCCGACAGCGCGATCAGAAGCGCCGCCAGCCCTGCCGCCCAGAGCGGCCCCGGCGTCGTAATATAGTAGCCCGCCACAAGACTCAGCAGGCCGCCGCCGATGGCTTTGACTGCCCCGGTCGTGACCCGGCCTGCACGAAGCAGTTGAAAATGCCCGCGAAAGCCGCCCGTGCTCCGGTCGCCTTTGAGATCGTCCAGCAGACCCAGCCCGCCAAACCCCAGCGTCACCAAAAAGTAAACCGACGCCAGGCTGTTGCGCCACCCCTGAGACAGCGCCTCGCAGGCATAAAAAAACTCGCCTCCCAGCACAAATGCCAGCCCGCCTACAAACGGAATACGCCGCCCAAGAAAGTTTGGACGGCGCAGATCATAGCGGCTGACCAGCCAGGCCATTCCGCCAAAGCCGAAAGCAAGCGCGGTGAGGAGAAGAATATATTCGGGCCAGGTCATAATAAGAACCCCTCCCCTGTTAGGGAAGGGCAATAATCAGCGGGACGAAGACGGGAACGCACGCGGCATCGCTCCTGCACTTTCTGAAAGCCCTTCCCTAACAGGGGAGGGAGCGAGGTACGAGCGGGAGGGGTTGTCACTTGCTCATCGCCAGCGGCACAAAGGCTCGTGCGCCAATGGAAACGGCTTGGGCAATCCGCTCGGCCACTTCCCGGAACACCTGGGCGTAAGGGCCGTTCGGAGACGCGACCACCGACGGCGTGCCTTCGTCGGCTTCGGAGCCGATGTCAAGCGCCAGCGGAATGCCGCCGAAGAACGGCACCTGCAAGGCTTCCGCCGCCTGCTGCCCGCCGCCATGCGAAAAGATATGGTGACGCGAGTTGCAGGTCGGACACAAAAAGTACGACATGTTTTCCACAATGCCGAGTATGGGAACGTCCAAGCGCTTGAACATGGACACGGCTTTGACCGCGACCGCCGCCGCCAAATCCTGCGGGGTCATCACGACCACCGCGCCAGACAGCGGAATGGCCTGGGCCAGCGTCAGCTGCGCGTCGCCCGTGCC
>JAABUZ0100002855.1_pt1 | contig 27405 bp, 20 predicted proteins | sample 5562091 | NCBI WGS metagenome assembly JAABUZ01 (sample SAMN12813069, study PRJNA571459) | rock metagenome | isolation source: Antarctica rocks | place: Antarctica: Victoria Land, Linnaeus Terrace sud | collected 2015-12-21 | reverse complement strand
CGCGGGCACACATTGCGCAGACGATTGCGCCGAATGGGTAGGGCGTGCGGGGCGTCCGCACCACCGCCCCGGCCCGCACGTGCGCGACCGCGAGCCCCGCCGCGGCCAGCACCGCCGCGAGGTCGAAGCCCATGTGGAGGTTGGCGCCCTCGCGCGCGACGGTCTGCGAGATCCAGTTATGCACCCGCGCGTGCAACCGCAGTGGGACGCGGCTGGCCGGCGTCATGGTCGCATCGTGCTCCTGGAAGACCGCGACGCGACCAGGGCGCAGGACCCCGGCCAGCCGCCGCAGGGCGTCCGCCGCGTCGGGCAGGTACATGAGCACGCGCCGGCCGACCCCGGCGTCGAAGGGCGCGTCGCCGGGGGCGAGCGCCGCGAGATCCGCTTCGGCGAAGGTGACGTGGGCGAGGCCGAGGTCGCGTGCGCGCTAGCGGGCCGCGGCAATCATGCGTGGGTCGCGGTCGACGCCGAGCACCCGGCCGCGGTCGCCCACCAGGCGCGCGAGCAGGAATGACGGCTTTGTCACGTTGATCCCGCCGCGGTAGTTTCGGCCCCTTCCGCCCCGAGCCGGACTGCCTGTGCCTGAGACCCCGACCCCGTACCGCGGCCACCGCTTCCCGCGCGAGGCAATCGCCCACGCGGTCCGGCTCTCCTTGCGCTTCGCTCTGAGCTTCCGCGACGTGGAGGAGCTGCTCGCCGAGCGCGGCGTCACCGCTTCCTACGAGACGGTCCGGCGCTGGGTGGCCAAGTTCGGGGCGCGGTACGCCGACGAGCTGCGGCGGCGCGAGGCGAAGTCGGGGCGCACGTGGCATCTCGACGAGATGGCCGTACGCGTGGGCGGCCAGCTGCAATGGCTGTGGCGCGCCGTCGACGAGCACGGGCAGACGCTCGACGTGCTCCTACAGGCGCACCGCGACACCGCGGCCGCCGAGCGGTGCTTCCGGCGGCTGCTCGATGTGGCGAGCGGTGCGCCGCCGGCCCGGATCACGACCGACACGTTAGGCAGCTACGCGGCGGCGTTGGGGCGCCTCCCAGCGCTGCACGCGGTCGAGCACGTGCGGGTCCGATCAGCGATGCGGTGCAACAACCGCGTGGAGCAGGCGCACCAGCCGACGCGTCTCCGCGAGCGCGTGATGCGCCGGTTCAAGTCGTCCGCGTCGGCCCAGCAGGTCCTCGACGCGTTCAGCCGTGCCGGCACCCTGTTCCGCCCTCGGCGCCACCTGCTCACGGCCGCCGCGTACCGGGCGACCATGCGCGAGCGCGTCGCGACGTGGCGCGCGGTGGCGGGCCTGCGGGCCGCCTAACGGCGCGGGGTGCGGGTGCCCGGGCCGCCCCCCACGGCCAGTGAGCGCGTTATCGGAGCGAACGTGACAGTGCCGTTGAGGCTGGTGAGCAGCGTGTGCGCGGTCGCGGTGAGGGCCGCCTTCCGCGGCTTCTCGGCAGCGACCAGACGCTGGTCGAACGTGCGGAGCGTGGGGTTGCAGCGGACGCCCGACGTCGCCGCGAGGTAGAGCGCGGTGCGCACGACCGCGCGGCCGCCCCAGATGGTGCGCGTCCGCCGGAGGACGCCCGAGTCGCGCGGGTACGGCGCGAGCCCGACGAACGCCGCGATCTGGCGGCGCCCGAGGCGGCCCAGCTCGGGCAGCTCGGCCGCGAGCGTGCACCCGCTGCTCACCATCCGCAACACCATGGCCCGCGCCCGCACGTCCTGGGCACCGCCGCCCAGCGCGCCGGCTTGACAGCGGACCACAATCGCTCGTTAGGCCGTAACAACCCGGCGATGTCGGGGTAGCTTCCGCGTCGTCCCGCCCGCCACACCATGCGCGCCCTCGCAACCGTCGCTGCCGTCGCCCCCCTCGGAGCCGCCGCCCTCGCCCTTCAGGCCGCCGCCTACCCGTGGCAGTACCCGTGGCAGCCGGCCAGCGCCCGCCCCTCGGTTCTCCTCGAAGCGATCGCCGCCGCGCCCCCGCGGCTGCGCGGCGGCGGGTGCCACGCCGACGTCGACCCGCCGCCGCCCGGCTGGGCCGCGCGCCTCGTGAGGGCAGTGGAGCGGGCCCTCCAGGGGCCGCCAGTCTACTGCAACCTCGACCCGGGCTCGGCGGACCCGTATGCACGCGTGACGGTTAATGTGGGCCCGGCAGGGCGCGTGACGCACGCCGTCCGGCAATGGCGGGTTGCGAGCGCGGCCGAGGCCGCGCGTGCCGTGGACAGCGTTGTCGCCCGCGCCCTGGCCCGCCCGGCGACCACGACCGTGTGGTGCAGCCTGGATACGGTGCCGCGCCCCGCCCGGGCGGACGCGCCCCGCCCGACCGGGCTCGTCCGTCCAGCCTGGGTCGTCCGCCCGGCCGGGTTCGGCCTCGGGGTCCAAGGGCCCGGGTACCAGGCGATCGTGAGCGCGTGGGCGCAGCCGGGGGGAGCGTACGGCATGCAGGTGGAGGCGACCGCGACGTGGTTCGTCGCGTGCGACCCGGGCCGCCGCCGCACTGGGCGACCCGGCGGCAGCGCGCCTGCGGCCTAACGAGCGACTGTGGTCCGCTGTCACGCCGGTCCCGCTGACGGCGGTACCCGACTGGTCCCCGCGCGGGCCATGGGCGGGGCGCTCGGGGGCGGGCGGCACGGCAGCAACGCGACCCCCCAATCTTGCGTCCGAACCCGCCTAACGCCAGCGTGGTCCCGGGCTTTTCCTACCGCGTTGTATGGTGCACGAGGTGTTGCGTCCTCGTGTCCACGGCTGAAAGCTCGGCAGGATCACGATGGGGGCGGTAGGCCATCTACAGCCTGGTCCGCTCGGCGAGACCGTTCACGAGGAACGAGGTCGCCGCTCCCATTCCCGCGCGCCACGCTCGGACAGTCGCCAGGGCCGCCCCGCGGAGCCGGCGAGCCCGCATCGGAACGGGAGAGCGCCGCCGCGCCCCGTCGGTCATCGCACCACCCCGTCTCGCACCGGAGGTCGTGATGTCCCAACGGTTCATCGGCATCGACGTGTCCACGGCCGTCCAAGGCCACGCTCGACGTCCACGTGCGTCCGGAGCGGACGACGCATCACGTGCCTAACACGATCGCGGGTGTCCGCAAGCTCGTGGCCCTCTGCGCCCAGCTCGCGCCCGAGCGCATCGTCACCGACGCCACGGGCGGCCTCGAGCGCGTCTGGGTTGATGCGCTGCGCACGGCCGACGTGCCGGTGGTGGTCGCCGGCCCGGATCGCGTGCGCCACTTCGCGCGCGCCCTGGGGGTTCGGGCCAAGACCGACCGCATCGACGCGGCGGTGCTCGCCCAGTACGCGGAGCGGGTGCGGCCGGAGGTGCGTCCCGGGCCGACGGTGGAGGCGCGGGCGCTCGCGGCGCTCGCGGGCCGACGCCGTCAGCTCACCGCCATGCTGGCGGCCGAGAAGAACCGGCTCACGATCGTGCCGGCGACCGTGGCCGCGGACGTCCGCCTGCACGTGCGCTGGCTCGCGCGGCGCATCGTCCGGCTCGACGCGCAGATCGCCACGGCGATCGCCGCTGATGCGGACCGCGCCGCCGAAGCCGCGCGCCTGCAGACCGTCCCCGGTGTCGGCCCCGTAGTCGCGCACACGCTCGCGGCCGAACTGCCCGAACTCGGCCACCTCGGCCGGCGGCAGGTCGCGGCGTTGGTCGGGCTCGCCCCGTTTCCGCGCGACTCAGGGACGTTGCGGGGGACGCGGGCAATCTGGGGCGGCCGTGCGGTCGTGCGCACGGCCCTGTACCTCGCCGCGATGTCGGGCGTGCGCTGTAATCCGACGCTCCGCGAGTACTATCGACGGCTCGTCGGCGCGGGGAAGTCCAAGAAGGCCGCCCTCACGGCGACAGCGCACAAGCTGCTGACGATTCTGAACACGATGTCGCGCGCCGGCACGTCGTGGAGCCCGCCGCCAGCACCAGCTTGACAAGCGACCACAGTCGCTCGTTAGGCCGCAGCCAACACCGGTGACCGCCGCATGACCGGATCGACTGCCGTCCGCGCGGCACCTCCGCTGAAACCTTTTGTCGCCTCCGAACGTGTCAGTCAACCGCGAGGAGCGCGCCGCACGCTCCACGCGATGCACGATTGACATCCAACGTCCCCCCTGCCGCACCGATGCGACATCGTTCTCTCCGGGCGCTTGGCGCCATCGCTCCCGCACTCTGCCTGTCGCTCAGCGCGGCGCGTGCGCAGCGGATGCCGACTCCGACGCGTCGAGGCGCGGTGGCCGTGTCACCTGCCGACACGGCGGCCAGCGCACGCATCCTGCGCGAGGTGGCCGACCGCCAGCTGGCACTGAGTGATCTGGAACGTCTCACGGACGACATCGGTCCGCGACTCACCGGATCCGCGCGCCTCGTCCTCGCTCATGCGTGGGCCGAGAGCACATTCGTGGCGCGTGGGTTCACGAACGTGCATCGCGAGCACTACGACTTCGGGCCCTCGTGGACACGCGGCGTGGCGTCGGCACGGCTGCTCACGCAGAACCGCGCCACGCTGTCGCTGGCGGGGCTGGCGTGGGGCCCGTCCACGGCCGGACCGGTCCGGGGGGAGGTCATGCGTCTGGCCGGCACGACGCCGGCGGAGCTGGAGGGACTGATCGGGCACTTCAAGGACCGCATCGTGATCATTGGCAACATGCCCGCGCCCGATGCCGACACCGCTGGCTACCGCCGGCTGCACGAGCGGCTCGCCCGCGCGATCCGCGATGAAGGCGCCCTCGCCTTCATTCTTCCGGCGGGCAAGGCCGAAGGACTCAACGCCGGCGGCGGGCCCGTCTGGCGACTCGGCCCGTTCCTCCCGCAAGTGCCGTTCGCCTTCATGGCGGACAAGGACTTCGGGCTGCTCGCGCGCTCCGTCATCCGCGGTGAGCGTGTGCGCATGGAGCTCGACATCGGGGGCGTGCGTTCCGCGGCGTCCGTCCAGGCGTACAACTCTGTCGCCGAGCTGCGTGGCTCCGACCGCGCCGACGAAGTGGTGCTCATCGGGGCACACCTCGACTCCTGGGACCTCGGCACCGGGGCGACGGACAACGGAACCGGCGTCGTCGCCGCGATGGAAGCGCTGCGCGCGATCAGGGCGATCGGGATCGCGCCGCGCCGGACGATTCGCGTCGTGCTGTTCTCCGGAGAGGAGCAGGGACACTTCGGCTCGAAGGCCTACGTGCAGGCGCACCGGGGCGAGCTCGCCAATATCCAAGCGGTGCTTGTCAACGACCTCGGCACGGGACGCACGCGCGGGTTCGCGCTCCAGGGGCTCGAAGCGAGCCGACCGTACATGGCACGTGCCATCGCGCCACTGAACGAGATCGGGGTCAACGAACTGCCGCTCGAGCGCGGCGAGGACTCGGATCACTGGTCGTTCGTGGAAGCCGGGGTACCGGGGTTCTTTGCGGTACAGGACGTTGGGGACTATTTCTCCGTGACGCACCACAGTCAGTTCGACACGTTCGATCGCGTGAAGCCCGCCGACCTGATTCAGAGCGCACAGGCGCTGGCCGTCACGGCGTGGGAGCTCGCGAACATGGCCGAGCGGCTGCCGCATCCCGTGCCTGTGGTGCTGCGGTAACGTCGTTGCTGGCTGACGTGATGCCGTGCTGCGGGGTGCCGAATGTGTCGTTGCAGGCGGCGCGGTACACCGGGCAGACGGCAGCACGGCCGTATAGTCCATCACACGCCACCGTCGACCCGCTCCGACGGCTCGCAGCGTTTGTGAAGCGGCGGCCCTCGCCACGGCCCGTGTAACCGTCGTGGCGTTGCAGCCGATGGCGATCGCGTTGTGGACAGGCGGGGCGCGAGGTGCTGCTCAGTCGTTTGTTCGCGCTCGTCGGTGGCATGCGAGCACGCCGGCGCCTGGGGGAATGCGGGGGACGGTGGCGCCCGCTCACTGGCGGTCTCACGGGCGGCCATGAGCGGCGTCGCGCTCACCGCCCCGGCGTCAGTCACCGGCCACATCCGGCCCGTCGTCTGCGTTAGGCGGTGGCCACCTCCGCCTTGCGGCACGCGCGCGTCCGGACGCGCGCGACTGCGTCGTCGACCTTGTCGCGCCACATCACGTACAGGATGCCAGCGAGCCGCTGCGCGAGCGCGACCATCGCGACGCGGGTCCCTCGCCGGAACTGCGCTCGCTCGGGACGAGCCCCAGATACGCCATGACCTGATGCGCGTCGCGGAAGCGGACGACGTCGTCGAGCGTTGCGACGCACGCCGTCGCGGTCACCGGCCCGATGCCGGGCGCGGTGGTGCGCCGCTGCACCGCGGCGGCTGCACCGCGGCGTCGGTCGTGGCCAGCGCGGTGAGGCGTTCGTCGGCCGCGGCGATCTCGGCGTTGAGTAAGACGAGCACGGCGAGCAGCGGCGCGACCTCCGCGCGGAGGTCGGCCGACACGGCGCCGGTCGCGTCGAGCACGGCGAACTTGGCAGCCGTGCGCTCCGCCTCGCCCGTGGTCAGCCGCAGCTCGTTGCGCCGCACGAGCGCCTTGAGCACCGCGACGTAACGGGTGCGGGTGCGCACGAGGGCATCGCGCACCGCCTGTTCCGCGCGCACGTGCCGCTGCGTGTCGGAAAGGCGGTGCGCCGGCCGGTACGGCCGAGGCGACAGGCCTCGGCCGGCGTGCGTGCGTCGCGCTTGTCCGTCTTCACCCGGCGTGAGCGCGTGGCGTACATCGGGGCGTAGTTCGGGTCGGCGACGATGACGTCGTGCCCGAGACTCTCGAGGTGCCGGGCGACCCACTCGCTCTCGGTCGATGCCTCACGCAGTACGCGCGCCGGCGCGCGACCACCCAGGGCGGTGGTGAACTGCGCGCGCGTGGTCGCGATGCGGCGCTCGGTCATGGTGCCGTCGGCCGCGAGGGTGCAGCGATGGCTCTCGCGCTTGTGCAGGTCGAGCCCTATCGTGTCCAGCAGTAGAGCGGGTGCAGTAGCCGCAGGTCTTGGCATCCGCTGGCCTCCCGGGCAGCAGTGCGGCCCCTCTCGGGGGTGACCGCGTCACTCGTTCGGTGGCGCATCTATGGTGTGACCACATCCCCACGGAGGTCCAGCCCCTGCCGCCGTTTCATCCCCTCTCACTGGGGCGTTCGACGTCCACCGGCATTTCCCGTAGATGACGGCCATGCTCTACCCTGAACTCCCGCCCGACACGGAAGTACTCGCGATCGGTCTGGCGTTCGTCGTGGGGGCACCGATCGGGTTGGGCTGCTATGCGCTGCTCCGGCCCTTGCGGGGTCGGGGGCGCATCGGGCGCTTCATCGCCCAGTTCTGGGCGTCGTGGCTCGCGCTCGCGGCGGGAAGTACAACCGCCGTGGCCGTCGGGGGTCCGTACGTCATCGGGAACCGCCGCCCGTTCGGCGGCGGCGAGACCACGCCTCTCCCACTCACACGCCCCGCGGCGCTGCAAATCGATACGATCGTGGCGCTCGCGTACGCGACATTTGGCCTCGCCGGACCGTACACGCAGTCTCGCTCCGGTGAGAGTGCGCCGGACGTGTAGCGGCGTGGGGACGCCGAACGTGGCCTTGCGCTTGTCGGGTACGCCGTGACGCCCCGCGACGCCCGCAGACATCTTGTGCCCGCGATCACCGTAGCGCCCGGACAGCCCGCAAGTGAACTCTGCGTTAGACCGCCTCCACCTTCCACGTGAACGCAACCGAGCGCGCCATCTGGGACCACGTCGAGGCCGCCCACGCGGGCGACCTTGACCTGCGCGCGTTCGAGCGCTGGTTGCACGAGACGCCGGACGTCGAGGCTGTCCTCGGCCGGGACGGGTGGCTGGAGATGATCGCGCGCAACTACAGAGAGCGCTCGGCGCTCCACGACACCCAGCAGCAGATCGAGCGCCTGTACGCGGAACGCCGCGCCGGCCAACTCCCCCGTGACCGGGCCCGCCGAGTCGCCGGCGAGTTCCTCGACGGGCGCCGGGACCTCTGGAGCACGTGTCGCCACCTCGCCCGCCTCTGGACGGACGGGCACGAGACCTGGATCCCGATCGAGTTCGTGGGCATCGACTCGGAATTGGACGATATCCCGGCGCCCGGAGTGCGGGATCGGTGGGATCCGGTCGCCCTGCGCGGGGTGCTGGATCGGGGCGCACCGTGGTTAGAATCCGCGCACCAAGCAGCGCGCGATGCCGCGAGCGCGATGCTGGACAGGCTGGACATCGGCGAGCTGTCCGGCCGGGCTGATAGGTGACACATCGTTCGTGGCTGATGCGTTCTACCGGCCGTGGGTGCGGCTCGTGTCGCCGGTGGCGTTGAGCCTGCGCCGGGTACGCACGCGGGGCGGCGCGCGCGATCGGCCGGCCGATCGGGCGTCGGTGGGCTGTGGCGGTGCCGCGTTGCGGCCGTATGCTTCCGTAGGTGTCCGTAGGCGTCCGCCGCGGGCGGTGGCCCGGCCGCGCCGCGTTGGCCGACTGTCCCGCCCCCGATGCTTTCGCGTGTCCTGTCCCGCCAGTACGGGCGCCAGCCCTCAGCCACGGTCCGCGCTGCGCTGCTCGACGCGACCCTGACGTTCGTGCGCGCGGCCCGGGCGGTCGCCGGTGTCGAGCGCCTCGCCCTCGTCGGGTCGCTGGCGACGGTGAAGGCGTTCCCGAAGGACATCGACCTGCTCGTCACGCTGGCGGACGACGCCGACGTGGCGCCGCTCGCCACCCTGGGCCGCCAGCTCCAGGGCCGCGTGCAGGGGCTGAACAGCGGCGCGGACATCTTCCTCGCGCGCCCCTCGGGCGTGTACCTCGGGCGGACGTGCCCGTGGCGCACGTGTGCGCCGGGCCACCGGGTCCGGTGCGGGGCGCGCTACCGCACCGGCCGGCCGTATGTGCGCGATGACCTCGGGGCGCTTGTGCTGCCGCCGGCGCTCGTGGCGGCGCCCCCGCTCGAGCGGTGGCCGCGGGTGGTCGCGCGCGCACCGGTGCCGGCCGACGTGGACGCGCGGCTGGTGCGGCCGCTCGTCGAGCCGTAGCGGTATGCGGTTCGCCGTCTCTCGTCAGTCTCCGTTTCGCGACTTATCGGCCGGAAACGGTCGCCTGATCCGTTCCGCGCTGGGACCGGGGTCGTCCGCCCTGGATGTCGCGCGTCCTCACGGTGCGGCGAAGCGCGCGGGCGGTCCACCCCCGACCAGGCATGTGCCGCGCTCCAAACGATCGGTGCGCCCGCGTGCGGGGCCGTGCGCCCGCAGTCACCGGTCCGTGATCGGGCCGGCGTGGTCGGGGGCGCGCTGGATCGTCGGACGAACTGTCGCGTGGTATGCCGCATGCCAGCGCCGGCGGCACCCCGTCGCACGTTTGCTCACCCGAGGACAGGACCCATGATTCAACGCTTCGACAAGATCGCCGCCGACCTTCCGCGGCCCAAGCACCCGTCCGCGAACGGCGCCGCCGCGCTGCAAGAGCTGCTCGGCGGAAAGTTCGGCGAGATGTCGACGATCATGAACTACACGTTCCAGTCGTTCAACTTCCGCGGCCGCAAGGAATTCCGCCCGTTCTACGACGTGATCGCGAGCATCTGCGCCGAAGAGTTCGGTCACGTCGAGGTGATCTCGTACGCGATCAACATGCTGCTCACGGGCACGACGACGCGCGGCATGGATCCCGACTCGGCGCCGCTCAAGGACGCGGTCGACGCGCGCAACAGCTACCACTTCCTCGCGAGCGGGCAGCAGGCACTCCCGGTCGACTCGCAGGGAAATTTCTGGACGGGGCAGCACGTGTTCTCGAGTGGCAACCTGAAGCTCGACCTGCTGCACAACTTCTTCCTCGAATGCGGCGCGCGGGCGAACAAGATGCGCGTCTACGAAATGGTCGATGACCCGTGCGGGCGCGCCGCGGTCGGCTACCTGCTCGTCCGCGGCGGCGTGCACGTCGTGGCGTACGCGAAGGCCCTCGAGAAGCTGACGGGCGTCGACGTCGGCAAGCTCCTGCCCATCCCGGACCTCAGTAACAAGAAGTTCGATGCGGCGAAGAAGCTGGAGGACGAGGGGCTGCACCTGGTGCTGTACCGCAACAGCCCGACCGACTTCAAGCGCATCGACGAGATCTGGAACGGAACCCATCCGGAGGACGGCAAGACGCTCGTCGTCGAGCAGGGGCCGCCGGAGGGTTTCGACCCGCCGGACCTCGATATGGAACCGCAACTCGTCGCGCCGGCAGGGCCGGACATTGACCCGCAGATGTTTGCCGATACGGCGAAGAAGCTGTTCGGCCTCAAAGTCGGGACCTGACCTCCGGCGGGTGACGGTCGTGGCGCATCGACAAGGCGCGCCGTGGGGCGCGCCTTGCGTCGGATCGCGCGCTTCGGCGCGACCCGACGCCGCATCCCGGTCGGCCGCGCCGTCGCTACCCGAGTCGCGCTCCGCCGCACCGCGGTCGCGCGCCTGGCCGCCCGGCGCGTCGGGCCGTCACGCCGCCGGCGCGCGTCGAAGCGCGACCAGTCCAACGCGTAGGCGCGCCGGTGGTGCGCGGCGTCGTGAACGAAGCCCATTGCCCACCGCTGATCGGGCCCGGTGGTGGGGACGTGCGCCGGGCGCGCCGCGACGCTCGTCCGCCGACGCGGCCGTACCCGCGCGCATTGGAGGCGCTCGGCCCGATACCGCCGGTGGGCACGCTTGACGTTCACCGCCCAGCCCTCGCGCCGGCCGGCGGCCGTAGGCCAGCACGTGCAGCCGGCAGTAGCAGCGTACGCGCGTAGCTGACGCGATTCCGGGCGAGCTCGCGGAGGCGGTCGCGCAGGGGCGTCGGGGGTGGCCGGCGGTTGCAGGCTACGCCTGCCGTACGAGGGGACGACCCAACATCGCTGCTGCGAGCCGCAACGTCGTGATGCCGCAGCACCGGATCGCTGCGCCGGGCGCGTGCGCGTGCCGAGCGGCGCGGCCTCACGCCGTCGCCGTGGGGCCACGGCGTACGCGTTCGACTCGGACGGGTTGACGCGGTCAGCGCCGTCGCGTCGTCGGCGGCGACCACCTGGGCAGCGGGTTCGGCCGTGAAGCCGAGCGCGTGGGCCGGCTGACGCTCCCGCTCGCGTTGCTGCCAGGCGCGCGGTCGCGCCGCGCCGCCGGCGGCCGCTACCGCACGAAGGACACCAGCAGTGCGATCGCGGCCGCACCCATCGCGACCGCGGCCAGGCCGCCGAGCACGTTGAGCCCCCAGCCGTTCGCGTGCGTCCGCATCACGCGCCGGTTGTTGCAGACGACGAGCACGAGCACAATGAGCGGCGGGGCGAACAGGCCGTTGACGACCGCCGACCAGAAGAGCAGCCGAATCGCGTCCACGCGCGCGAACGTGAGGCCGGTCCCGATCACCATGCTGAGCGCGATGAGCGCGTAAAACTGCGGCGCGGTGTTCGGCGTCTCGTCCATCCCGGCCCGCCACGCGACGGCCTCCGCGACCGCGTACGCGCCCGAGCCGGCGAGCACCGGCACGCCGAGCATCCCCGTCCCCACGAGCCCGAGTGTGAAGAGCAGTGACGCCCCGCGCCCGGCAAGCGGTCGCAACGCGGTCGCGGCTTGCTCCGCCGTCTGCACGTGCACCAGCCCGGCCGCGTGCAGCGTTGCCCCCGTAGTCAGGATGATGAAGTACATGACGACGTTGGACGCGAACATGCCGACGACGACGTCGGCCCGCAACGCACGGAATGCACGCCACGTCGGCCGCGGTCGACGCGTGTCGCGCGCGGCCCTCGTCTCCCGCGCATGATCGCGCGCCGCGATCTCCTCGGCCTCCTGCGACGCCTGCCAAAAGAACAGGTACGGCGAGATCGTGGTGCCGAGCAGCGCGACGATGATGAGCAGGAAGTCGGGCGAGCCCACGACGTGCGGGACCACCGTGGCGTGGAGCACGGCGGCCCAGTCGGGCCGCGCGAGGACGGCCGCGAGGACGTAGGCGAACAGCACGAGCGTGAGCCACTTGAACACCCGCGCCACCCACACGTACGACGCGAACACGAGCAGCGCGACGATTGCGAGCGCAAACAGCGGCACGAAGAGCGCCGCGGGGAGGCCCGTAATCATCCGCGCCCCAGCCGCCATGCCGCCCAGGTCCGCGGCGATGTTGAGCGTGTTGGCGACGAGCAGCAGCGCGCACGCGGCCCAGAGCACGGGGCGCGGGTAGTGCTCGCGCAACACGCTCGCGAGCCCGCGCCGTGCGACGAACCCGACGCGGGCGCACATGAGCTGGACAGCGGCCATGAGCGGGAAGCTCAGGACGGCCACCCAGAGCGTCGCGTAGCCAAAGGCCGCGCCCGCCTGCGAGTAGGTCGAGATCCCCGACGGGTCGTCGTCCGCGGCCCCGGTAATGAGGCCCGGTCCGAGCGTGCGCAGGAAGCCGGCGAGTTTGCGGCTGACGTCCTGCGCCGACGCTGGCGGCTCGTCTACTCCTGCCATGCGCACGGACTCCGCTCGACACCGCACACGCGCCGCGTACGCGTGCCGCGGCGTGCCGCGCCGACCCTGGCGCTCGGGGTGGTCGGAGCAGACGTGCGTCGCCGCATTCGGTTCAGCGGGCTGACATCAAGGACGGACCTGCGACCCGACGGCCCGCGTCGCGCAGCGCCACCCCGCGCGGGAATCGCGCCACGAGGCGCTGCGTCCACGCGACGATCGTACGTCGGCGCCCCAGCGCCGCGCGTCACCCGCGCCCGTTGCCGGCCGGGCCTCGTACGTGGCGTGCATCTACGCGATCGCGGGGCTGATGCGCGCCCAGATCCCGTCCGTGCACGCCCTCACACGCCCTCACCCGCGGCGGTCGGTATCGACCCCGTTCGCCTCCCGCTCCTGGCCGGTCCAGGGTCCGTTCGACCGTCGGTACCCGCTCCGGGAGACGCATCGCCTCAGGGCGTATTGGAGCAGTGCGTGCCGCCGCATGGGGCGCTTACGTCGCGCCGGCGCTCGCCACGCGTCCGCCGGCGTTTCCGACGCCGACGATCGCCTCGACCTCGTCCTCGTCCTCGTACACCGCGTCCCCGATCACGCCGCGGACGTACAACAGCTTGATCGGGACGATGACGGCCGCGAGCAGGGGCACGGCGACCATCAAGCCGAGAAACCCAAACAGGAGGGCCATCACGCCCTGCGTCACGATCGTCAGTGCCGGTGGCAGATCCATGCCTTCCTTCATCAGCATCGGGATGAGCACGTGCCCCTCGAGCTGCTGGATGACGAGGTACACCAGTGTGACCGAGAGCGCCTTCGCGGGGGAGTCGAGAAACCCCATCGCGATCGCGGGGACCGCGGCCAGGATGGGCCCAATCGTGGGTACAAATTCGAGCAATCCGGCGATCACGCCGAGCGCGACGGCCGCCTTGACGCCGAGGAAGAGCAGGCCCACGGTGCTCACCACACCAATCGTGAGCATGGCAATCAGCTGGGTGACGAGCCACTTGCGGAGCACCGTGGCGACGCGCGTCAGCACCTCGCCCGCCAGATCGCGCGTGCCACGCGGGAAGAGGTGCATCAATCCGTCGTGGTACAGCCCCGGATCCGCACCGACGTAGATCGCGAGCACCAAAATCAGGAACAGCCCAGCCGCGACCGTGACCGTCGAGGAGAGAAACGGGAACAGGTAGCGCGTCGCGCCGCTCAGTTGCTCGGTGACCCGTTGGCCGAGGGTGGGGACGGCGGTCGCCCCAAGGTTCGGAGCGGCCGCCGCTTGCACGGGCGACGGTTGCGCGCCCGTCGCGCGCGCGTCCCGTGCCCCCGCGGCCGAGCCCGTGGCGGGACCGACACCTGGACGAGTGACCGGACGCACCGCGGAGGATGCGGACGACGCCTGCGCGGACGCGGCCTGCGTCGTCACCGCCGCGTCGTGTGCGGCCGTGCGCGCCTGGGTCACCGAGGTGCCGCCCAGGAGCACACTCGCCACACCCGGCCGTGCGTTCACCCACGTCTGGATCCGGTCCACGGCCTCGGGGACGCGCTCCCGCAGCACGCCACCCTGCTCGCGCAGGGTTGGGGCGATCCACGCGCCCAACCCGTACAGCGCGCCGAGGAAGCCGAACGCGACCAGCGCCGCCCCGATCCCGCGCGGGATGCGCAGCCGCTGCAGGTGCGTCGCGCCGGACCCCACGGCCAGCCCGAACAGCACGCCGAGAAATGCGGTCAGGAAGATGTCGCGCGCCACCCAGAGCAGGGCGAGCGCGAGGAGGTACCCTGACCCGAGGGCGACCGCGCGGAGCACGGCGCCGCTCCGCCAGCCCGCGCTCGGCACGGGCCGCGTCCGTCGCTCGCCACGGGGCGCGTCGCTCGACCGCGCGAGCGGTCCCGGGACGCCGGGGGGTACGCTCGGCGGCGACGATCCGGCCGGGCTCGGATCGGGCATGGCCCGTGATGCGCCGGCGACGGCGGACGGTAGGCTGACGACAGGCGGCATACGCGGGCGGGCGGAGGCGTGGGGAGAATGCGGTGGCATCGCGTCGCGACCGCACCGTGGTGCGCGCCCGCGCACGCGCGATGTGGTGCGCGCGACGCACGGTCGGGCCGCGCGGCCCGGGCCGTCCGTCATCGCCGCGGATCGCAGGCGAGGACGCGGTCGCGCAGACCGGGCGCGCCGACCCCTGTACAAGCAGCGGCGATCCGCGCGCTGCGGCCCACGGCGCGCCGGAGTGCAGCACGCATGCCTGCCGGCGTGTTCCGCACGGTTCCCGGCGGAACGCGGTCCGTGCGGAGGTCAGGGCTGGCGCGGCCACGACCTGCGCGCCCGGGATGTCCGTCAGCATGCGGCGGGTCGCCTCGCGTGAACGGCGCGTTCGACTGACCGGCGCGTTCGACGACCGCGCCCCCGAACACGAGCCGAGCGGCGATAACGCGGTACCGAATCGACACCCGCGTGCTGGCCGCCCATGCGACGGTGCGCGCGTCGATCCGCGCCGCGTTGACGCGCCACGCTACGTTGCGCCGGTTCTTTCCCAGCCGCGCGACGCCGGGTCAGCCGCGTGCTCGGGTCGCGACCCCCGTTCTTCGGAGGCAGTGGTCTCGCATGGATGTCCGCACGCCGCCGGGCACCCCGCTCGGTGCCGAGACCATGCTGTCGGCCGCGGTGGCCGCGGTTCGGCACGACCCCGCCCGCCTCGCCGCCCTCCGAGCGACGGGGTTGCTCGACACCGCCGCCGAGCCGGCGTTCGACCGGCTCACCCGGCTCGCCGTTGCCGTGCTCGGGGTCCCGGCCGCGTTCCTGACCCTCGTCGACGCGCACCGCGACTTCTACAAGGCTGCCACGGGATTGGGTGAGCCGCTCGGCACGACGCGCGAACTGACCGGCTCGACGTTCTGCCATCGTGCCATCACGAGCCCGGGACCGCTGGTCATTCCAGACACCGGCGCCGACCCGGCGTACCACGATGTGGCCACGGTGCGGTCCCTCGGCGTGGCGGCGTACGTCGGCGTGCCCCTCGTCGTCGACGGGCAGGCGATCGGGGCGTTCTGCGCCATCGACACGGCGCCCCACGCCTGGTCGGCGGCGGAGGTGGCGGTGCTGTCCGACCTCGCCGACGCTGCCCTCCGCGAGATCGCGCTCCGCCGCGCCAACGATGTGCTCGAGGCACAGCGCGCCGCGCTGGCGCAGGCGAATCGGAGGCTGCAGGATCAGGCGCTCGAGCGTGCGCGGTCCAACCAGCAGCTACAGGATCAAGCGGCCGAGCTCGAGATGCAGGCCGAGGCGCTGCAGGCCACGGCCGCCCAGCTCGAGGCGCGGACCGAGGAGGCGGAGCAGGTCGCGGCGGCGCTGGCCGAGAGCGAGGCGAGGTTCCGCACGCTCGCCGAAGGACTCCCCGTGCAGGTCTGGTCCGCGACGCCCGAGGGCCGCCTGGATTACGTGAGCGAGCAGACGACCGCCGCCTACTTCGGCGTGCCCGGATCCCGCCTCCTCGGCGACGGGTGGGGCGACGTCGTGCACCCCGATGACCTGCCCAGCGCGGGGGCCCGGTGGCAGCACGCGCTCGCGACCGGCACGCCCTACGAGGTCGAGTTCCGGCTCCGCCGCGCGGACGGCGCGTACCGCTGGCACCTCGGGCGGGCCGTGCCACGCCGCAGCCCGTCGGGCGCGGTCATCGGGTGGCTCGGCTCCAACACCGACGTGGAGGCCGCCACGGCCGCGGCCGCGGCGGCCGAGCGGTTTCGGGCGCTCAGCGCGGCGTCGCCGGTCGGCATCTTCGACGCGGACTTAGCAGGCAACCTGACGTACGCCAACGCCCGACTGCGGGCCCTCTGGGGCGCGTCGGAAGCGGAGATGCTGGGCGCCGGGTGGGCGACGCGCGTGCACCCCGACGACGTCGAGGCGCTCGCGCGCGACTGGCGGGCCGCCCTGGCCGCCGAGGCCACCTTCGAGCGCGAATACCGGATCGTGCGACCGGACGGGCACCAGCGGGTGGTGCACGGCCGCTCGGCGATCATCCGGGATCGCGACGGGCGGGCGGTGGGCACGGTGGGCACGATCGACGATGTCACCACCGAGCGCGAGGCGGAGGCGGCGCTCCGGGCGAGCGAGGCCCGGCTCCGCGACGTGTTCGAGCAGGCACCGGTCGCGGTGGCCGTGCTGACCGGGCCGGAGCACGTCTACACGGTCGTGAGCCCGCGCTACGCCGAGAGCCCGGGGACCGGCCGGCCGCTGCTCGGCCGCACGGTGCGGGACGCGTTCCCTGAGGTGGCAGACACGGGCCTGATCGACACCATGGACCACGTGTACGCGACGGGCGAGCCCTTCGTCGCGGCCGAGCGGCAGGTCTTCGTCGACGGCCCGGACGGCGCGCGCGAGGAGCGGTTTTACAACGTGGGCTACCAGGCGCTCCGCGATGCGGGCGGTCGCGTGTATGCGCTCGCGAGCGTGACGTACGACATCACGGAGCAGGTGCTCGCCCGCCGGGAGGTCGAGACGGCACGCCGTGAGGCGGAGCGGGCGCGCGCGGCCGCGGAGGACGCGAATCGGGTGAAGAGCATGTTCCTGGCGAACATGAGCCACCAATTGCGGACGCCCTTGAACGCGATCGGTGGCTATGTGCAGCTGATCGAGCTGGGGCTCTACGGTCCGGTGACCGACGACCAGCGCGGCGCGCTGTCCCGCGTGCAGAAGGCGCAGCACCGCCTGTTGGGGCTGATCAACGACGTGCTGAACTACGCGAAGCTGGAGAGCGGCCGGGTCGAGTACGCCATGCGTCCCATCGACGTCCGCGACGTGATCGCCGACGTCGCGCCGCTGCTAGAGCCGCAGCTGACCGCGAAGGGGCTCGCATACGACGTCGCGCTGCCGGACGGCCCGTGCGTGGTCTGGGCCGACCGGGACAAGCTCGGGCAGGTGCTCCTGAACCTGCTGGCGAACGCGGTCAAGTTCACCCCGGCGCGTCACCCCACGAGCGGCGCGCCGGGGCACGTCACCGTGGATCTCGGCACCCGGGCGGAGCGGGCGGACGCGGTGTTCGTGCGCGTCGCGGACACCGGCCGCGGCATCCCGCGTGAGAAGCAGGATCTGATCTTCGACCCGTTCGTGCAGGTGCGGACCGGCTACACGCAGGGTACGGAGGGCACGGGCTTAGGGCTGGCGATCAGCCGCGACCTGGCGCGCGGCATGGGCGGGGACCTGCGCGTGCGGAGCGTCGAGGGCGAGGGCGCCACGTTCACCGTGACGCTCCGCCGCGTCGTCGATGACCCACGGGACCCACGGGACCCGGTCGACGGCCCGCTCGACGGCCCGCCTGGATAACGCGGGGGCAATGGGCTTGAGCGGCCGTAAGTGCCTGGCCAGCACCGCTTTTCGTGCGACAACACGCCCGGTTGCGCAGTCACCCCGTGTGCTCCCGTGGGCGCAGCGGCGTGCTTCCCTCGTAGCCGGCGCCGCTCCACCACAGCGGGGTCGCGCCCACGCCAGCGGGCTCTGTTGCGTTCGTCACGCCGCCGTTGTGCCACGCGAGTGCGCGGCACGACGCGACGCTTTATCCGTGTACAACGCCGCGTCGGCCCGAGCGAGCACGGCGTCGAGGTCGTCCTCCGGCGCGAGTTCCGCGACCCCAATCCCGGTCGCGAGGGTGTACGGCCGCTCCGGCGCGGCGACGTTCGCGGCGTGGAACGCCGCATGGATGCGCTCGGCCAGGCGCCAGGCCTCCCCCGGGCCATGCAGGCCGTGGGCGTAGACGGCGAACTCGTCCCCGCCCAGGCGCGCCACGAGGTCGCGGTCCCGCGTCGTCGCGCGCAGCATGTCGGCCACCGCCCGGAGCGCGCGATCTCCCTCCGCATGCCCGAACGTGTCGTTGATCGCTTTGAAGTCGCTCAAGTCCAGGCAGAGCATCGCATCCACCCGCCCGTCGCGTGCCGCGTCCGTGATCGCGTGCGCGGCGAGCTCCCGAAATCCGCGGCGATTGAGCACCTGCGTCAGTTCATCCCGGAGGGCGAGTTCGCGGAGGGCGGCCTCGCCCCGCTTCCGCTCGGTCACGTCCCGGGACGTCACGGCTAATTCGTCGCCGGTCCGCACGACCTGCAGTCGGAGCCACGCGCCGCCGAAGCGCGGGTCCCGCGTCTGATACTCGCCGTCGTAGCGTTTCCCGGTCGCGAGCACGCGGCGCAGGATGTCGAACAGCCCCGACGTGCGCGTCGCCGGGACCAACGCGCCAAGCGCTTGTCCGATCAGCGCATCGAGTGGCGTGCGACTCAGCACGGCGGCGGCCTGGTTGGCCTCGACCACGTAGAAGTCGTCGAGCTGCGCTCCGGTCCCACGCACCGGTCGCAAGACGAGGAACGCGTCGACCATCGCGTCCAACGCCGTCCGGAAGCGGGCCTCGTTGGCGCGCGCGGCGACCTCACGGTCCCGAAGGGCCGCCTCCGTCCGGCGTCGCGCCGTGACGTCGCGTCCGGCGCAGAGGACATGGGTCACGCGCTGGGCGGTGTCGTCGAACACGGGCGTGACGGTCACTTCCAGCGTCACGGGCCCTGTCAGCTCGTCGAGTGGCTGCTCGTAGCGCACCACCTCGCCCGTCGCGACGCACACCGCGTAGTGCGCGACGTCGCGGGCCGCGATGGCCGGCGGCGCGATCTCCTCCGGCGTGCGCCCGAGGACCTGCGTGGGGACGAGCCCCGTGAGCTCGTAGCACGCCTCATTCGCCGACTCGCAGCGGTAGCCGGTCACCGCACCCGCGGCGTCGCGCTCGACCGCGAACAGAAACAACAGGTCCGAGGCGCTGTTGTAGATCAGCGCGAGCCGGGCGGCGCTGGCGCGCAGCGCCGTCTCTGCCCGGACACGGTCCGAGACATCCCGCATCGCGACGACGGCGCCGAGGGATGTCCCATCCGGCCCGCGGATGGTCTGCCCGCTCGCCAGGAGCGTCCGGGTCTGGCCTGAGGTCGGTGCAATCACCATCTCGGCATCCCGCACCACCTCGCCGCGGAGCGCCCGCACCAGCGGCACCTCGTCGATCGGCAGCGGCGTCGTCCCGTCCGCTCGGAAGCGCGAGTAGTGCGTGTCCCACCGCTCGGCCGGCACCGGCGTCTCCGGCAGGCCGTGGAACTCGCGCGTCGCGCGGTTGAATAGGGTCAGCCGTCCCTCGGCGTCGCAGGCGACCATGCCGTCGGAGAGACTCTGCAGCACGGCGTCGAGGAAGGCTTGCTGCGCGGCACTGGCCGTTTCGGCCCGACGGCGGTCCGTCACGTCGGTCACAATGCCGACAAGGCAAGCATTCCCGTGGTCGGTCGGGAGCGCGGCGAGCGCGAGCGCGATCCAGCGAATCTCGCCATCCTTGCAGAGGAAGCGTTTCTCGACCGTGACGTCGCGCACACGGCCGGCGCGGAGGTCGGCCACCGCGGCGCGCGTCACCGGGGCGTCCTCCGGCGGCGAGAACCGGCTCGAGGGTTGTCCGATCAGTTCGGCCGCGCTGAAGCCCGAGAAGCGCACGAACGCGGCGTTGACCTGTTGAAACACACCGTCCGCGTCGACGACGGTCACGCCCACGGCGGCGTGGGCGAGCACCGCGCCCAACACCGGGGCCTCGGCGGGCGCGGGGTCGAGGTCGGAGCGTGGGCGGTCCGGACCCGCGACGGGGTCAGTCATGCGGGGATCGCGCGTGCGGCATGGGGGCGAACGGCGGGCGCACCGGACGGGAGACAATACGAGATGACCTGGGAGCGGCAGTCCGCCACGAACGACGACCCGACACCCGCGCCCTGGTGGCACCGCAAACGGCCGGACTGTCGACGTGCGAGTCCCTGCGCAGCAACGGGCCACCAATGCTCGCCGACCGGCCCAGTGCGTGTCCCGTCCCCTGGTCCGTCCGTCGTTCCCGCGGAGGGAGGACACGTCGGCGCCGAACGCGTCCAGCCCGGTCGGGGAGGCCCCACCAGGCGGTGCAGCGCCCGCGAGTGGCGCCTGGCGATATTGCGCCACGGATGCGGGGCTCAGACGCGAGCGGTTCGGCGCGTGCTCGCATGCCCGCGTGCCCGGCCCCTCTCTGTCCCCAGGATCTCGCCGTGACCGATCGTACCCCTGACTCGATGGCCCTCCCCGAGGCGTCCGCGACCGTCGAGCCCATCGACAGCACGTTGGACCTGCTCACGCGATTCGCCAGCGGCGGCCTCTCGATCGGCGTCACGCTCGCGATCCCGACGGGGCTGGTAAGTGGGCACCTCATTCCGCGCTCCGCGTACCTCCGCGTGACCGTGGACCTCCTGAATGACGGCCTCGCGAAGGGCGGGCTGCGGGAACTCGGGGCGACGCTCCAGGAGATCTCCGGGGCCGACACCGAGCCGGAGTCGCCGGCCGAGATGTTTGAGGGCGTGCCCGACCCGTTTCTCTACCTCGAGGATGCGCGGTACCTCCTGGGAGGTCCCACGATGGTGCCGGCGCACGTGGGCCTCGTGCTCAAGGTCCGGAAATCCCAGATCGCGTCCTGGTCGCTCGGGTGCCTAACACCGGAGGGGGCACCACGGGCGTGAGCGCGCCCGTGGGAAGCCCCTCCGGATCGTTGCACCAGGGCACGACGCCATGGGAGGCGCGCTTGTCCCGACGCGCCTGGCGTGACACCACCGGTCGCGCGGACGTCGCGGATGCAACGCGCCGAGCTCCCGTCCCGGCACTCGCGTTCGACAACGGCGGTACGGCCTAACAGATCCGTCAGCACCTGACGGATCCGCGTCGCGGGCCCGCGCCCGTCGCGGGCGCGGGCCACGCCGGCCGGCGTGGTCTGTCCGGCCGTCACACGCCGGACACCAGGACCTTGAACAGCGCGCGCGGGCATACTTGGTTGTCCGGCAGCCGGCGCGTGCACCAGGCGTCGCATGCGGCGGCTCCGCGGCCATTCGCGTCGGCGCGTCTGGCGACGCCCTTCGTCCGAGGTGCCCGTTGTCCTCTGCCCGTCGCTCGCAGGCGCGTCCCACGGCCGCGCGTACAATGCTGGTCCGTGGCACCGTCGGTGCCCGCCCCGTCCCCCCCACGCGCTGGGTGGGGCCGACCCGCGGGGTCGCATCTCGACCGGCACGTGCGTCGGGACCTCACGCGTCGGGACCTCACGCGTCGGCGCTCTCGCACCGGCCGATCGCGTGATCCGCCTCGCGGCGTTCATCACGGCCAACCACGAACCGATCCTCGCCGAGTGGGAGGCGTTCGCGCGGACCCGCGGCGCAGCGGGCGGCGCGATGGACGTGAGCGCGTTGCGCGACCACGCGGCGGAGATGCTCACCGTCATCGCGGTCGACCTGAACACGCCGCAGGGCCCCGACGCTCAGGCGGAGAAGGGCAAGGGACATGCGCCCGTCGAGCCACGCGCGGCGCATGGCGGACCCGACGGCCCAACGGCGGCCGAGGAACACGGGGCCGGGCGGGCCGAGAGCGGGTTCACCGTCGAGCAGATGGTCTCGGAGTACCGTGCGCTCCGGGCCAGCGTAATCCGCCTCTGGACGGCGGCGCACGCCGACGGCGCCGACGGGACATCGCGCGCGCTCGATGCGACTGCACTCGAGGACCTGACCCGGTTCCACGAGGCGATTGACCAAGCGCTTGCCGAGTCGGTGACCCGCTACACGCAGGACATCGACGATTCAAAGGAGATGTTCCTCGCGATCCTGGGGCACGATCTGCGGACACCGCTCGGGGCGATCCTGATGTCCTCGCGGTTCATGCTGGACACCAAGGAACTTCCGGAGCCGCATGCGACCCTGACCGCGCGCGTCGCCAGCAGCTCCACGCGGATGCTCCAGATGGTCGGCGACCTCTTGGACTTCACTCGGAGCCGGCTTGGCGGTGGGATTCCCATCACCCGAGCCGACCTGAACGTCGGCAAGGTGGTGCACGACGTCGTGGACGAGCTCGCCGCCGCGCACCCGCGTCGTACGCTCACCGTCGACGGCCGCGGCGCGCAACATGCCTCGTGGGACGCGGCCCGCATCAGCCAGGCCTTGACCAACCTGCTGGGCAACGCGCTCGAGCACGGCGTCGCGGGCGCGCCCGTCGGCGTCGAGATCCGCGGCACCCCCGACGACGTCACCATCGCGATCCACAATCGCGGCCCGACGATCCCGGCGGCGCTGATCGAGGGCATCTTCCGCCCAATGAAAGGCCGGGAGGCGCGCGCGAATGCGGCCGCGACCGGCCCCCTCGGGAACCTGGGACTGGGCCTCTACATCGCGGACCGCATCGTCCACGCGCACCGCGGGCACATCGCGGTCGAATCCTCGGCCGCACGCGGAACCACGTTCACCGTGCATCTGCCACGGCGCGCATGAGCTCGCGGCCGGAGGGAGCCGACATGGCCCGGCGCGAGGTCGCACAGACGCCCGAGGAGCAGGAGCGCGCAGCGGCTTGGCGGCGAGGCGAGGCGCAAGCGCGGGAGCACCCCGTTGGCACTGGGCCGATGGCCCGAGGAGCCACCACCGAGGGAGCCAGCACCGAGGGAGCCAGCACCGAGGGAGCCAGCACCGAGGGGGCCATCACGGGCGCCCGCGCCGCGGCGGCGGGCCGCGCCTTCGCCGCGTTCGCGGAGAACGTGCGGGACTACGCGATCTTCCTCATGGACCCGTCCGGGACCATCATGTTCTGGGGCGAGGGTGCGCGGTTGATCAAGGGGTGGACGAAGGTTGAGGCCGAGGGGGCGCACTTGCGGCTGCTCTACCCCCCTGGCGGGTCGGAGGACGGCACCGCCGAGGCACACCTCGCGTGGGCCGCCACGTACGGCGAATACACGGGGGAGGGGCCGCGCGTCCGGAGTAACGGGGCCAGCTTCTGGGCGAGCGTCGCGATCACGGCGCTCCGGGACGACGACGGGTCGCTGCTCGGGTTCGCGAAGCTGTCGCGTGACCTGACCGCGCGCCGCGCGGCGGAGGCGCTCCGGCTCGCGGCCGCGGAGGCGGCGGCGATCGCGCGGACCGAGGCGGCGGCGGCGAGCGCGGCGAAGAACGGCTTCCTCGCCACGATCAGCCACGAGATCCGGACGCCGGTGAACGCGATGCTCGGCTACACGGAGTTGTTGGAGTTGGAGCTCGACGGTCCGCTCACCGCGGGGCAGCGGCGGTACCTGCACTCCGCCCGCGCGAGCGGTCATCATCTGCTCGCGCTCATCACCCAGGTGCTCGACTTCTCGCACGTCGACGGCGCCGAGCGCGCCAGCGCGCCCTCCGCGGTCCCGATCGCCGATGTCGTCGCGGAGGCACTCGCGCTCATGGCACCAGCGGCGGCCGCGCGCGGCCTGGAGGTGGCCGACGCCGTACGCGGATCCCCCCTGGCCCTGACGGGATGGGGCGATATGGCCAGCGTGCGGCAGATCCTCGGCAACCTGCTCGACAACGCGGTCAAGTTCAGCACGGCGCGCGACGGGCACGCGGGCCGGATCACGGTCCGAGCGGGGGCCGCGACGCGCGGGCCCGTGACGGCGCAGCTGACGGGCACCCGGCCGTGGGTCTACGTGTGCGTGGACGACACCGGCCTCGGCATCTCGGCCGACCGCCTCGACGCCGTCTTTGAGCCGTTCGTCCAGGCGGACATGCGGCTGACGCGCACGCATGGCGGCCTCGGGCTCGGGCTCGCGATCAGTCGGCGGCTCGCGCGCCAGATGGGGGGCGACGTGACGGGCCAGAGTCAAGCGGGCGCCGGCGCAACGTTTTGCCTGTGGCTCCCGGCGGCACCGGTCGCGTCGCCTGCCCAGCGTACCACGGAGCGTACAAGCCAGCGCACCACGCCGGGTCCCGACGCCGCTGCGCCGGGACGGGCCGACGAGGGAGACCGCACGACGATGGCCGGCCCGACCGCAGGCTCGACCGCCGGCCCGCTCCGCGCGGTTGCCGAGGCGGTCCTCGGCGAGCTCGAGCGGATCCTCCACGTCTACGTGGCCCGCCTCCGGACCGATCCGGGCACGCCGAGCGCGCATGCGATCGACGAGGTGCAGATCGAGGACCACGTGGCGAGCTTCCTCGGCAACCTGGCCGCGACCCTCCCGTCCCTTGGCGAGGCCACGCTCCACGCGGGGCCGGGTAGCGCAGCGGAGGACCCGACGGGTGACGTGCGAGACGGGGCGGCGATCCAACGAGTTGTGGCGGAACGCCACGGTGCGCAGCGTGCGCGCCTCGGCTGGAGCGAGAGCGAGCTGCGGCGCGAGTACACGATCCTTCGCGAGGAGCTCACCGCCGCCGTGCAGCGGCGCGCGTTGCGCGATCGGCCTCGGCCGACGGCGGATGCGGATCGCCAGGAGACCGCGCAAGCGCTGGCCGTGCTCACGGAGTTCCTCGCGCTCGCCGAACGCCTGAGTCTCACGGAACACCGCGTGACGGTGGCCGCGCGCGATACCGCGAGCGCGCGCGACCCGCGCGCGTGACGGAGGTGCGACGGCGCGACACAGAGCGGGCGTCGAGCGCAGCTCGCGGGGTGTTGGAGCGAGGTCGGGCCTGTGGTGCGGCGCGGCTGACGGGGATGATCCAACATCGATGCTACGAAGGGTGGTCCCACCAGTGACATTGGTGCCGAAAGCGTCGGAAGTGCACCAGATCGGGCGCGGGGCACACGGCATGTAGCCCGGGGGCCTCCCACGCTTGTCGGTCGTTTCGCCCCGGAGGTCGCCCGTGTCGCTCCAGCCGCAGTCCCTCGGCCCCGTCCCCTTCGACACCGCTCGGGTCGCCCGCGCCGCGTTCCCGAAAGGGACGCGCTGCCTTCGGATCGCCGACGCACTCGGGGGCGCGCCCTACGACGACGCGGCGTTCGCGGACCTGTTCCCGGTCCGCGGGCAGCCGGCCGAGGCGCCGGCCCGCCTGGCGCTCGCCACGGTGCTGCAGTTCGTCGAGGGGCTCACCGACCGCGAGGCCGCCGACGCGGTCCGGGGCCGGCTCGACTGGAAGTACGCCCTCGCGCTGGAGCTGACCGACCCCGGGTTCGACCACACAGTGCTGAGCCAGTTCCGCACGCGCCTCGTGGCCGGCGGGGCCGAGCAGCGGCTGCTCGACGTGCTCCTCGACCGGCTGCGCGCGACCGGGCTGCTGGCCGCCCGCGGCCGCCAGCGCACGGACAGCACGCACGTGCTCGCGGCCGTGCGCGCCCTCAACCGATTGGAACGGGTGGGCGAGACCGTACGTGCCACGCTCGACGTGCTCGCGACCGTGGCGCCCGAATGGCTGGCCGCGACAGCACCGGCGATCTGGTACGAGCGATACGGCCGCCGCGTGGAGAACTACCACCTGCCCAAGACCGACGCCGCGCGGGCCGCACTCGCCGCCGAGATCGGCGCGGACGGCCGGCAGTTGTTAGGCGCCGTCGACACCGCGGCGGACGCGCCCTGGCTGGCGACGCTGCCCGCGGTGCGCGTGCTCCGCCAGGTGTGGGACGAGCAGTACGTCGCGGACGCGGCGCACACCGGAGGGCTGCGGTGGCGCGCGGTGGAGGAGATGGGCGCGCCGGCGGCGATGATCACCTCGCCGTACGACCCCGACGCGCGCTTCAGCCGCAAACGGGAGACCGAGTGGGTCGGCTACAAGGTCCATTTCACCGAGACGTGCGACCCGGAGCGGCCGCGCGTCATCACGCACGTGGAGACCACGCCGGCCACGACGCCCGACGACCACATGGTGGCGGTCGTGCACGACGCGCTCGCCGCGCGCGACTTGCTGCCGAGCGAGCACCTGGTCGACAAGGGCTATACCGACTCCGCCGTGCTGCTCGAGAGCGAGCGGGCGCACGGCGTGCGCCTCGTGGGCCCGGTCGCCGCCGACCCGAGCTGGCAGACGCGCGCGGGCGCCGGGTTCGCGCAGGCCGACTTCGTCGTCGACTGGGACCGGCAGGTCGCGACGTGCCCCGCCGGGAAGGAGAGTGCGAGCTTCCAGCCGGCGCCCCACGCCCACGGCGGGGCCGGTTGGGAGGTGCGCTTCGGGCGCGAGGACTGCCGCGTCTGCCCGCAGCGCGCCCAGTGCACGCGGGCCAAGCGCGAGCCGCGCGGGATCACGCGGCTGCCGCGGGCCCAGTACGCGGCACTCCACGCGGTACGCCGCGCGCAAGACACCGAGGCCTTCCGCGCGGCGTACGCGGCGCGCGCCGGCGTCGAGAGCACGCACGCCCAGGCCGTGCGCCGCTCGGGCGTCCGGCGCTGCCGCTACCGCGGGCTCGCCAAGACCAGGCTGCAGCACGTGCTCACGGCGGCCGCCCTCAACGTGGTGCGCGTCGCCGAGTGGCACGCGGGCGCGCGGCCGGCGGCCACCAGCCGCTCCGCGTTCGCCCGCTTACGAGCGGCCGCGTGAGGGATCAGACCAATTCGGCACCAATGTCACTGTTGGGTCTTCCCCAGTATGTGATGCGGCGGTTCAAGTCGGCGGCCTCCGCCCAGCGGTTCCTCACCGCGTTCAGCGGGTTCTACAACCACTTCCGCCTGCGCCGCCACCAGTTCGCGGCCTCGGAGCACCGCGCCATGCGGCGCGCTCGGTACGAGGCATGGCGTGAGCTGGCGACCGTCGCGACCGCCACCTGAGCCGTGCGGCGAGTGTTCGCCTAACCGGTCTCCGCGTCGCGACGAGCGTTAACCTGACAAAGCCTTTCGGACGTGCCGGGCCCGCGGTCGTCACCGATCCTCCCGTGACCGACGTCCCACGCGCCCGCCCCCGGGATCCGCAGCATCGGAGGATGAGGCACGCGCTGCGCTTGACCGCGGTGACACGCCGCGCGACCCTGGCGGGACGTGCCGGCGCGGGCGGGCCATCCGCCCGTCACCGGTGGCCGTCACGGTCCATGCATCCATCGCCGCTCCGCGCGGCCGGCGCGCTCCGATGGCCGAATCCTTTCGTCAATTCGCGTTCGTCGCGTCGCGCGTCGGCGGGGTCTGCTTCGCCTGCTTCGGCACGTTGCTCGGCGCACCGCGCGACCACCCGGTCGTCAGCCCGGCGGCGCTGGCGTTGGGTTGGGGTGAAAAGGCGCGACCGCCGGAGCCTGGATGTCGCAACCCGGGCGGATTCAACCGGTCGTCGCAACACCCACTTGAGGGAGGTTGCGATGACGATTCGCCGACGTG
>JAABUZ0100002854.1_pt1 | contig 27406 bp, 24 predicted proteins | sample 5562091 | NCBI WGS metagenome assembly JAABUZ01 (sample SAMN12813069, study PRJNA571459) | rock metagenome | isolation source: Antarctica rocks | place: Antarctica: Victoria Land, Linnaeus Terrace sud | collected 2015-12-21 | reverse complement strand
CGCCGCAGTCCTACGTCGACCTGGCCGACCCCGAGCACTTGGAGTTCGACTACGTGCGGCTGCTGGCCGATGTCGTGGACGCGGGCTCGCCGCCCGACGTACCGCTGTCGGTTGTGCACCTGGGCGGGGGTGGCTGCACGTTGGCCCGCTGGGTCGCGGCGCGCCGGCCGGGCTCGACGCAGGTCGTGGTCGAGGCCGACGACCTGCTCGCCGAGGTGGTGCGCGCGCAGTTCGGGACCCACGGCTTCCGGCTCCGCGTCGGTGACGGGCGGGCGGCCCTGCAACACCTGCAGCCCGGCGGCAGCGACGTCGTCGTCGGGGACGTGTTCGTGGGCGCCCAGGTGCCGGCCCACATGGCCACCGTCGAGCACGTGCGCCTGGTCGCGCCGCTGCTGAAACCGACCGGTACCTACGTCGTCAACCTCGCCGACAGCGGCGCCTTGGCCTACCTGCGCCAGCAGGTGGCCACGATGCTGGCGGTGTTCTCCGACGTCGTCCTGCTCGGTGACCCGGGAGTCCTGCGCGGCCGGCGGTTCGGCAACGTCGTGCTGGCCGGTTCACAGCTGCCTCCCGAGCTGGAGCTGTTGCGCCGCTGGACGGCGCGCACCCTGGGCCGGGCTCGGGTGGTGGCCGGCGACGAGCTGCTCCAGTTCGCGGCGGGCGCTCGACCGGCCACCGACGCCGAGCCACCGAGGGGACCCACTCCCCCGGCAGAGCTGTTCCGCTGAGCTCAGGCCGACCGGGCGGTAGGGCCGAGCGAGCCGAGCGCCGTCAGCAGCACTGCGGTGAACTCCGGGGACGTGGAGCAGGCGTCGTGGTCGGCATCGACGCGGTGGACCGCGGCGCCCGACGCGTGCGCGAGCGCGTACTGCTTGGCCGGCGGGACGAGCCGGTCGCGTCGCGTCACGACGACCACTACCGGCGCGGCGATGGCGGCAACCCAGCGCGAGCTGTCGAACCGACCGAGCTCGCGCCCGGCTTCGGCAAGGTCGACGGCGCTGCCTCGCGAGAGCTCGGCCACGGCCCAGGCGGCGTGCGGATCGGCGGTTCCCCCGCCGGCGCGTACCGCCGTGGTCCACCAGCGGCGCGGAGCGAGGCCCATACCCAGGCGCAGCAGGCTCATCGTGCGCCAGAAGACCCGCTGACGACGGTCCCGCCAGTCCATCGCGGTCGCGCACAGCACGACACCGGCGACCCGGGCCGGGTGCTGCACCGCGAGCAGCTGGGCGACAGGACCACCCATCGAGTAGCCGACGACGAGGGCCCGTTCCACCTCGAGGGTCGCGAGCACCGCATCCGCGTCATCCGCGCAGTCGATCAGCCGGAAGGCCGCTGAGGACCGCAAGCCCCGACCGTGGCCTCGTAGGTCCATGGCGAGCACGCGGTACCCGGCCTGGCGGAGGGGGGCGTACTGCCGCAGCCAGTTCAGGTCGCTCGGGAACATCCAGCCGTGCAGCAGCAGGACGACGGGACCGGTGCCGCCGGTGTCCCGGACGAAGAACTCACCGCGCCCCGGGACGCTGACGATCGCCCCAGGCGGCAGGGGCAGCGGCGGTACGGGCGCCGTCACGCCCGGGCCGCCCGGAACTCCGGCAGCCGCTTGGCCAGGAACGCCGTAACCCCTTCGGCGTACTCCGGGCTGTGCAGGCTCTCGGCGTAGATCGCGCGCACCTCGTCGTCCTCCTCGAGCCGCCCGGCGGACACCCGCCCGAGCAGCGCCTTCGCCCCGGTGAGGCTGACCCGAGCCCGGCTGGACAGGGTCGCGGTCAGCTCGGCGACCCGCCGGTCGAGCGCGTCGGCCGTGACGACTTCGTGCACCAGCCCGGTGCGCAGTGCCGTCTCCGCATCGATCAGGTCGCCGGTGAACAGCAGGTACGACGCCCATGCGCGGCCGACCTGGTCGACCAGTCGCGCCGTGCTGGACAGGCCGTACACGATGCCGAGCTTGGCCGGGGTGATGCCGAACCTGCTCCCCGGCTCGCAGATCCGCAGGTCGCATGCCAAGGCGATCTGGCTGCCCCCGCCGATCGCGAAGCCCTCGACGAGCGCGACCGTCGGCCTGGGGAACGCCGTGACCGCGCCCTCGCCGGCCAGGACCGCGTCGCCGTACGCCGTCGCGCTGTCGGGGGTACTGCGCAACGCGGTGAACTCGCTGATGTCGGCGCCCGCCGAGAACGGGCCACCGGGCGGGCCGCGGAACACCACGACATCGACGCCGTCGTCCGCGGCCAGGGCCGGCATGAGCCGGGCCAACGCCTGCCACATCACCAGATTGATCGCGTTGTGCCGCTCCGGCCGGTGCAGGACGACGGTCACGACACCGCCGTCCTGGCTCACGAGCAGGGAGCCCGCGGCGACGCCGAGCACGGTCGCGATGTCCACGGCCCCATCGTCGCCGACCGACCCCGCGTCCGGTCGGGCGGGTCAGGCCATGCTCGGGGCGCGGGCGTGCGTGCGCACTGAGGCGACCGCCGCGACGACCGCCGCGACGAGGATCGCGGTCAACGTCAGCAGCGTGAGCCGGTCCGGGTGCACGATCGACTGGCCGCGCAGCGCCTGCCAGGTGAGCAAGGCGAGCAGCGCCGCGTAGCCCGCGGTCGCGACCGCGACCAGCCGCGTGCGGACCTCGGCGCGGCGCAGGGCCGGCACTCGGTGCGCGAGGAGCTCGAGACTGATCAGCAGCAGCGGGATCGCCTGCAGGGCGTGCATTCCCACGAAGTGCGGGATGCGCAGGTCCCCGCCCACGGTGCTCCAGCCCAGCAGCGGCAGGCCCTGGCCGCCGTCCGGGAGACCGACGGTGTGCATGCCGCTGATCCCGCCGCCGGCCGCGATCTGCGCGCGACTCGGAATCGTCATGAGAAACCCCAGCGCCATGCCGATCACGGCGAGCACCGCACCGGCCCGGATCGCGAGGGATCGCGCCGGGTCCGCGGCCGGCATCCGGAACAGCTGGGCGCAGAGGTAGAGGGTGGCCACCCACACCAGCACGATCGACACTCCCATGGTCTCCCACAGCGCCGCGTTGAACGGCGTCGTCATGTTGAAGTGGCTCGTGGTTCCCCTGACGACTTGTCCGACGATGACGACCATCTCGGTGCCGAGGAACACAGCTGCCACGGTGCCCGCCCACCACGCTCGGCGCGGTCGGGTCCTGACCTGCGCGATGAGCCAGGCCCAGCTGACCGAGTAGACCAGGACCGAGATCGCGAACTTGGTGGGCTTGTCCCAGATCGGCAGTCCGGTCAGGACGCGGTGGTCCAGGAGCATGCCGAGGACGCCCACGACGGTGAGCGCGCCCATCGCGGCGGCGAGCAGCATCAGCGGGCAGTGCCAGCCCAGGGCGGTGCGTAGCGGCCCCACGACGAACGGTCCTGGAGCGGTCGATCCGGTGGTCTGGGGCGCGGGCGCGGTGTGCGTGGACATGGACTACTCCCCGGACGACGGTGGCGGGAACTGCTTGGCAGACGCGTTCTCCTGGGCCAGCCGACGCAGGCCGGCGAGCAAGGTGTCGCCCAGAACCGTTCCCAGCAGGGCGGTCTCGGCGCGGGCCTCGCGGCCTTGCACGACCACCACGGCAGCCAGGTCGGTCTCGGCGATGAGCTCGACCGCGCGACCGTAGGCCTCGAGGCCGGCGACGAGGTGGTCCTGGCCGAGCCGGTAGAGGGTGGCCAGCACCTCCCGCACCCCCGACAGCGCGGGTGCGGCGGGGTCCACGTGCCAGTCGCGCTCCGCGAGCAGCCGCGCGAGTGTGGCCTCGGCGCGGGCGTCGTGCTCGTCGCGGTCGACCTCGCCCGCGCTCCTGGTGATCGAGTACACGGTGGCGCCGAGCGCGCGGTGCAGGGAGACGGCGGGATCATCGATCGCCGCCAGTACCGATCGCGCGGTCCCGACCGACAACCCGCCCACCTCGAGCAGGGACCGGATCAGTCGCAGCCGACGCAGGTGGTCTGCGCCGTAGCTCGCCTGGTTCGGCGCGGTGGTCTCGCCGCGGTGCAGCATGCCTTCACGCAGGTAGTACTTGATCGTCGGCAGGGGTATCCCGCTCGACCGGCCCAGCTCTGCGATGCGCACAGCGGATAGCTTAGCTAGCCGATAGTGGGCGTGTCCACTATCCGTGCGTCCTTCCTGGACCGGTGCGGTCCTTCCTGGACCGGTGCCGTCGCAGGACGAGGCAGGCTACGGGCATGGATGCGGCCGTAGACCTGGCAGAGATTCTCTCAACTTTCAAGGAGCCGTGGTCGCCGCGCACCGTGGCGCGTCTGAACGACTACGACGTCCGCCTGGTCAAGACCCAGGGCGCGTTCACCCGGCACAGCCATCCCGAGACCGACGAGATGTTCCTCGTCCTGCGCGGCTCGCTCACGATCCGGCTGGACGCCGGTCACGTCGAGCTCGGGCCGGGCCAGCTCTACGTCGTACCCCGGGGCGTGCCGCACCAGCCGGTGTCGCTCGAGGGCGCCGAGGTCCTGCTCGTCGAGCCGAGGGCGACGGTGAACACCGGCGACACCCCTGGCGAGCTCACTGCCGAGCCGCGTCCCGTGTAGTCACCCGCCCCATCGGGGCCGGCGGGTCCGGCGCAGCACGGCGACAGTCACCAGGGTGACGAGAGCGAGCAACGGCAGCGTCGTTCCGGGTCCGGTGGCCGGGAGAGTCCTGCCGCTCGTCGTGGGTGCCCGCGCTACGCCAGCCGCGTGGACCGGAGCGGTGGGCTGGGGCGGACCGGTCAGCCGGGACGGGCCTACCGCCGGGGCCGGACCGGTCGCCTGGACCCCGGTCGTCCGCGGACGGTGGCTCGGGAACATCGCCACCTGCTGGAAGGTCGGGCGGTTCTGCCAGTCGGTCTCGGGCTGACCCGCAACCCCGACCGCGGCGTAGTGAATCGCGTCGTTCTCCGGCAGCGTCGCCTTTGCGGTCTTGCTCGCAGTAGTTGCCTTCCAGTCCGCCACCGTCGCCGTGCCGTTCGCGGTCCTGAGTGCTGCGGCCGTGTCGCGGAACGCCTTGGCAACGCTGGCCGGGCAGGACGACGGACCGCTGCTGCACAGTCGGGAGACCACGGGCCCAGGGAAGGCGTCGGCGACCGGCGTGCGGTTCAGCTGGCGCAGGACGGTCAGCAGGTAGCTCTCCCAGCCGCCGTCGTACGCGCTGCCGAACTTGGTCGCCCCGATGCCGGGAGGTTCTCGTACTTGCTGAACTGGTCGCTGGCGCCGGTCGGCCGCCTGCCCGTTGCCTCGAACGCCACGAGGTCGCTGGCGTTGTAGAGCCCGTGCTCCCCCGGCGGCAGGATCGAGAACGTCTGCCCCTTCGAGAAGTCGTCCCGCAGGTACGCGGAGCGCTCGGCGCTGCGGCAGCCGCCGTGCTGCACAGCAGGGCGCCGACGGCGGTGAGGGCGAGGACGGACCGGCGCACTGTGGACTCCTTGTGTGTTGCCGCACTGTTTCTCCGCGCCGGGTCGATCTCCTGCCGCCGGTCAGGCCCGGACTGCTCTGCGGCGCTGCGAGGGCGGTGGCCCCACCGCGTCGAGCGGCGCGGCCTGCTCGTTGATGGCGCGCAGCGAGGCGAGCACCCGCTGCTTGCTGCGGGCGAGGTAGAAACCGGGCAGGGTCGCGAGCAGCAGGCTCCCGTACCGGGCCGTGGCCAGGCGCGGGTCGAGCACCACGACGACGCCGCGGTCGCTGGTAGAGCGGATGAGCCGGCCCACCCCCTGGGCGAGCAGCACCGCCGCCGGCGGCAGCGTCACGTCGCGGAACCCGGCATCACCGGCAGCCGCGAGCCTGGCCTTCTGCAGCGGATCCTCGACGTGCGGAAAGGGGATGCGGTCGACGACCACCAGCTGGCAGGCGCTGCCCGGCACGTCCACTCCCTGCCAGAACGACCGTGTCCCGAACAGGCAGGTACGGGCGTCGGAGGCGAAGCGGTGCTGCAGCGCGCCCGCGCTGTCCTCACCCTGCAGCAGTACGGGCAGGTCGGTGGCGGCGCGCACCGCGGCCGCGGCCCGGGCGGCGGCCGCGGTGGAGGAGAACAGCGCGAGGGTGCGCCCGCCCGCTGCCTGCACCAGCTCGGCCAGCAGCTCATCGACCGCCTTCGCCCAGGCGATGGGCAGCCGCCCGGGGTCGGGCAGGTCCTCGGCGATCCACAGCTGCCCCTGCCGGGCGTAGTCGAACGGGCTCCCGACGTCGAGGTGCTTCCACCGGCGGACCGGCTCGTCGTCGGCGAGCACCTCCTCGACCGCCTGCACCTCGCGAGGGTCGTGCGACGGGGCCTCCCCGACGGGTGAGCCACCCAGCCAACGCAGCCCCAGCTGCGTCGCGGCGTGCCGGAACGACCCACCCAGGGTCAGGGTCGCGCTGGTCGCGACAACGGTGTGCTCGCCGAACAGCCGGGTGGCCAGCTCGCCGCCGACCTGGAGCGGTGACACCCGCAACGTGCGGTCCGCCGTGGCGTACAGCGCACTGGACACCGCGGGTGTCCGGAGCTCGGTCGCCGCATCAGCGACCTCCTGCAGCGTCGACTTGGCCCGTTCCCGTCGCGCCTGCTCGAGCTCCGGCGCCCCGTCCTGGGAGCGCCCGACCTCGACCGCGGCGGCGCCGCAGACCTGCGCGACGACGCCGAGCACCTCGCCGAGGGCGGCCGGCAGCTCGCGGATCCACCCCGGCTCCACGCCGTCGAGGGCTCCGTCGAGCACGGCGTAGGCGTCCTCGAGCCGCTCCTGCATGACCGGCGCCACGAACTCCCGGGCCGCCGCACCCGCCCGTCGTACAGCAGGGCTGGTCAGCTCGTGGGACAGCGCCTGCGTCGCCGAGGACACGAACTCGTGCGCCTCGTCGAGCACGACGGCGTCGTACTCGGGCAGGACCTGCACGCCGGTGAAGACGTCCAGGGCGAGCAGCGTGTGGTTGGCGACGACGACATCGGCCTGCTTCGCCAGCTCGCGCGCCCGCTCGCTGAAGCAGTCGACGCGATCGGGGCACCTGCTGCCCAGGCACTCGCGGGCGCTCACCGACACCTGCCGCCAGGCCCGCTCGCCGATGGGGAAAGGCACCTCGTCGCGGTCACCGGTGTCGGTCGTGGCCGCCCACTCGCGCAGGGCGAGGACCTGCCGGCCGAGGCTGCTCGACGGCCCCTCGAACAGCTCGTCCTGTTCGGCGTCCCGGGCACCGGGCCCGTCGTGCAGCTGCTGCAGACACACGTAGTTGCCGCGGCCCTTGGCCAGCGCATACGTCGGTCGTCGCCCCAGCGCCGGCTCGAGCGCCGCCACCAGACGCGGCAGGTCCTTGTCCACCAGCTGGGCCTGCAGGGCCTTCGTGGCAGTCGCGACGACGACCTTCCTGGCGCTGGCGAGGGCCGGCACGAGGTAGCCGAGCGACTTGCCCGTCCCGGTCCCGGCCTGCACGAGCAGGTGCTCGCGGGTGCGCAGCGCCCGGTCGACCGCCCCGACCATGTCCCGCTGGCCCTGGCGCGGCTGCGCGCCCGGCACGGCGCCGAGCGCGAGGTCGAGCAGCTGCTGCGCCGTCCGGCGTCCCACGCGGGCCTCCTGTCGTCGTTCCTGACGCTATCCGGGACCGCCTGTGGACAGCCGCCGACGTGCACAGGCGATCGTTGCGATCCTGGCTGCGTGTCCGACATCCGCGTCCAACCTGAGGTCCTCGCCCTGGAGGCCGAGGCGTACGCCACTGTCGTGTGCCGCGTCACCCGGGCCGCCGACGAGCTGTCCGGGCAGGTCGCGGTCTGCGAGGGCGTGCTCGACGCGGAGGTTGCCGCGCTCGGGCACTGCGCCGACCAGGCGCTGCGGGCACTGGCCTTCGACCACGCGCAGGTGCAGGCCGGTCTGGGCGCCGTTGCGGCCTGCTACCTGCAGCTGGACCGGGCGCTGTTCCGGTGAGGCCGCCGTGTTAGCGCCGCCCGGCCCGGAACTCGCGCCGGCCCGGACCTTCCAGGTGCCGGTCGCACCACGCGGCGACAGCGCCGCGGCCCGTCAGGTGGCCCGGGCCTTGCGGCAGGCCGCGTCGGAGGTCGAGGTTGCCGAGCGGCTGGGCCATGCCGTACTGGATGACGCGCACCGGCACTGGACCGGTAGCTCGGCGAGCGCCAGCTGCCACCCGCTCGCGGAGCTCGACGCCAAGACCCAGCTGGTTGCCCGCAGCCTGCGTCGAGCCGCCGACGAGCTCGATTCCTACGCGCGCGCACTCGACAGGGCCAAGGCGCAGCACGGTTGGTCGTGGGGAAAGATCCTCACCGTGGCCGCCGTCGTGGTCGTCACCACCACGGTCGTCGTGGTGACGGTGGGAGCGGCCGCTCCTGCGGCGGCAGCCGGACGCCGCCGTCGTCGAGGGCGAGCTCGGTGCGACCGGCGCCGCTGCAGCCGCGGCCGCCGGTGCGGCCACGGACGCGGCCGAGGCGCTCACCGCCGCCATACGCGCCTTGCGGGCAGTGCGCGCCGTCGCGACGTTTCTGCGGCCACAAGTCGTGCAGACCGTGTTGTTCACCGACCCGGAGGCCTTCGGGCAGGTCCGTGCCACGGGCCACCTCGACCTTGGGGCCCTGGTCGGTGATGCTGCGGTCGGAGTGGTCTCCGGGCACTACGGCGGTCGGCTCGCCGGGGCGAGCGAGCAGTTGTTCGGCACGCAGCTCGCCGACCCGGTGGCGAGATGGCTGCTGCCCCGGCTGGGCAACGGGCTCGGTTGGGGCGCGAGCGACGCCGCCACGCAGGTCGCCGGGGGCGCAGCATCGACCCGGTCGAGGTCGGCGGGACGGTGGCGGTCGCCACCGCTGGCGGGGCGGCGTTCTCCCGGTTGCACGTGCGTTCGGAGCGCCGAGCCCGGCTCGCCTTTGGACCCTGGCCACCGGAACGGATACCGGCGTCCGTCCCTGCGCTGCTCGATCACCTCGCCCAGCACAACGGCGCCCCACCCCCCGGGTACACCTGCCCTGAATCCAGGCTCTCCCGCGCTGCCCTGCCCTGGGCGACCCGCGCAGGCGATGCGGCGAGGCACCCGATGACCCGGCGACGGTCGGGAACCGCCCCAGTCCGCTGCCACGACCGGGGCGCCACCCGACCCTCAACCCGACGGCACCCCTGGCGGCCGGCAAGGGTCGGGGACCGCCCCAGCCAGCCGCCCAGACCGGGGCGCAACCCGACCCTCAACGCCGCCAGACAGCTGGGGCCGCCCGGGCAGCGCCCCCCCCCCGCACGGTCGAGCAGACTGACGGGTGCCCCCCGTGACCCCGTGACCCGTGACCCCGTGACCCCGTGACCCCGTGACCCCGTGACCCTTGAAGCTGGGCCGGGTCACGCCCTGCGCGTGCTGGCACACCGGCGTCGTACGCCGATGGCGTGGGTGTACCTCGCTGTCCTGCTGAGCTCGACTGTGCTGTTGCGGGTGCTCGGGGACCAGCGGGCCGCGGCGCTGCTGCGCGCCATGAGCACCGATGCTGCGCACCTCACGACGGTCCCGGCACGGGTGCTGGTGGGGTCGGCACTGCTGCTGCCCGGCGCGGTCTGGCTGCCCTATGCGTTGGTGCTGGCCGCGACGCTGATCCCTCTGGAGCTGCGCTTCGGCTGGCGCACCACGGCGGTGGTCTTTCTCAGCGGCCACGTGCTGGCGACGCTGCTGACCGAGGTCCCGATCGCGATCGGGGTCCACCTGCACGCCCTGCCGCAGAGCGCCGCCCACCGGCTGGACGTCGGTGTCAGCTACGGCATGTACGCCGCCGTCGGCGCCGCGCTGGTAGTGCTGCCCGTCCGCGTACGGCGACCGGGGGCCCTGGCCGCCGCGGCCGTCGTGCTCGTGCCGCTGGTCGGTGAGCACGACCTCACCTCGATCGGCCATGTGCTGAGCCTGACGACCGGACTCGCCTGGTGGCCCTGGCTCCGGCAGCGGCAGCGGCCGCTCAGCTGATCCAGGTGGCCGCTCAGCTGATCCAGGTGGCCGCTCAGCTGATCCAGGCGCGCAGAGCAGGCCAGGTCGCCGCGAACCCCGGGTGCAGGGGCAACCTCTCGACGCCGTCGAGCTCGACCCAGCGCACATCGGTGCTCTCGCGGTCCAACGCGTGCACCGACAGCCGGACTTGGGTCGACGCCAGCACGGTCGTGTAGCTCCACCCCCCGTGGTCGTCAAGGAGCTCCGCGCGCACCGTCGCGCCGGCCGCGTCGAGGCCCGTCTCCTCCGCCGCCTCGCGCAGCGCCGCCTCGACGGCGCTCTCCCTGCTGGTACGGGCACCCCCGGGTACGCCCCAGGTATCGCCGTGGTGGCTCCAGGAAGCCCGGTGCTGCAGGAGCACCGAAGGCCCGGGAGCAACCAGCAGGAGCCCGGCGGCGCCGAACCGGCCCCAGTGCTTGTGACCGGCCGTGCACCTCGTCCAGCCGTCCCCGTCCGCGAGCACGTCCGCAGTCTGCCGGTCGACGGCAGGACGCGCCGGGGCGGCTCAGCAGCAGGAATACGCTGGGCCTCGTGACGAATGCCGAGCAGCTGGGAAACAGCGACGCCCGGGTAGTTCGCCCCATCCGGCGGCCAGCATGCAGCCGCGGTCCGCGCCAGACGCCGTCCGCAGCGTAAAACTGTGGACGAATGAGCGCGCCGAGCACGGAGCGCGGCGACAGCGAGCAGACCCGTTACGCCTGGCGGGTCCTGTCCGTCACCAGCCTGGGCGTCCTGCTCACGGCCCTGAACAGCAGCACGCTGGACGTCGCGCTACCCGCCGTCGTACGCGGCATCCACGCCGGTCCCGGCGCGGCCGGGTGGCTGCTGCTGAGCTACCTGCTCGCCACGACCGGCGGTGTCCTGGTCCTGGGGCGCCTCGCCGATGTGGTGGGCCGTCGGCCGTCCTACCTGGCGGGACTGGTGCTGTTCACCGCGGCGAGCCTGGGCAGCGGTCTCGCGCCTGACGTCGGGGTGCTGCTCGCCCTGCGGGTCCTGGCCGGCCTCGGCGCCGCGGCGGTCATCACCAACACCACGCCGCTGATCACCGATGCCTTCCCCGACCGGCTGCGCACCCTCGGACTCGGGTTCAACGTCACTGCCGTGTCCGCCTCGCAGGTCGGTGGCCCGGTCGTCGGCGGGGTGGTGGCCGACCAGCTGGGGTGGCGCGCGGTGTTCTGGGTGTTCGCCCCGCTCGGTCTGGTCGCCACCGCGTGGGCGGCAGCGACCCTGCGTCACGTCGCGGCGCCGGCCCGTACGGAGCCCTTCGACGTGAAGGGCGCGATGCTGTCGGTGCTCGCGCTGTCCGCGACCGTGCTCGGGGTGTCGTTGGGGGGCATCCGGGGATGGAGCGATCCCGCGGTGCTCGCCTGCCTGCTTGCGGCGCTCGTGCTGTGGCCGACCTTCGCACGTCTGCAAGCGCGTACGACGGCGCCGCTGGTCGACCTGCAGCTGTTCACCGACCGGGCGCGAACGCTGGCCTACGCCGCCGCGTTCGCGATGTCGGCGGCCCGGTTCGCCGTTGTCCTGCTGCTCGCGCTATACCTGCAGGCGGCCCGGGGCGAGAGCGCCAGCGCCGCTGGTCTGCACGTCGTGCCCGTGGCCCTGGGCATGCTCGTGGCCGCTCCGCTGGCCGGTCGGCTCAACCGCACCCTGTCCGCCCGCGCGCTGTCCAGCACCGGACTGCTGCTGGCCACCGGTGGCCTGCTCGCCCTGGCCGCACTGCTGAGCCCGACGTCGTCGTACGCACCGATCGGGGTTGCGCTGGCGGCGGTGGGGGTCGGCTCGGGGCTGTTCTTCCCACCCAACACCGACGCCCTCGTCGGCCTGGCCCCACCTGACCGCAGGGGGGCCGCCAATGCCGTGCGCTCAGCCGTGCAGAACACGGGGTACGTCCTCGGCACGGCCCTGGCACTGGCGCTGGTCACCGGGCCCCTGGTCCCCCAGGAAAAGCGGGCCGCCTACGCCGGCACGCTGCACGCGCTCCCCGGCGACCGGTTGGCCTTGTTCACCGGGGCCTACCGGACGACGCTGGTCGTGCTCGCGGTGCTGACCGCGGCCGGCGCTGTGGCCTCGCTCCTGCGCACCGCGGGCCAGCGCACCGGAGCCCAGCCGGCTTTGGCAGAATCCGGTTCGACAACTTCGTCTCCCCGGAAGGCTCTCCTGTGAGTGACATCAGCTTCGACGGTCGCGTCGCGATCGTGACCGGCGCCGGCGGCGGTCTCGGTCGCACGTACGCGCTCGAACTCGCCTCGCGCGGCGCCCTGGTCGTCGTGAACGACCTCGGTGGCAGCGTCGACGGCACCGGCGGCGACGACAGCGCGGCCAAGAAGGTCGTCGATGAGATCAAGGGTAAGGGCGGCGACGCGGTCCCGAACTTCGACTCCGTGATGACCCCGGAGGGCGGCGCGAACATCGTCAAGACCGCCGTGGATGCCTTCGGCAAGGTCGACGTCGTCATCAACAACGCCGGGTTCCTGCGCGACAAGAGCTTCCTCAAGCTCGGCTGGGCGGACCTCGACGCCATCATCGACGTACACCTCAAGGCCGCCTTCTACGTCTCGCAGCCGGCCTTCGCGGTCATGAAGGACAACGGTTACGGCCGCTTCGTGTTCACGGCTTCCAACGCGACCTTCGGCAACTTCGGCCAGACGAACTACTCCGCGGCCAAGATGGGCCTGGTCGGCCTGTCGAACACCCTCGCCGTCGAGGGCGCGCGCGCCGGGATCCTGTCCAACGTGATCATGCCCGTCGCCAAGACCCGCATGACCGAGGAGCTGCTCGGCGACTTCGCGAACTACCTCGCGCCCGAGCTCGTCACGCCGATGGTGGCCTACCTGGCCAGCGAGGCCTGCACGAGCACCCACGGTGCCTACTCCGCCGCAGGCGGCCGGTACGCCCGCGTGTTCTGGGGCCTGGGCCAGGGCTGGTACGCCGGACAGGGCGCCGCCCCGACCGCAGAGGACATCTCCTCGCACCTCGGCGAGATCGAGGACCAGGCCGGCTATCTCGTACCGGGCTCGACCACGGACGAGATCGTCGCGCTCGCCGAGAGGTTCAAGAGCTAGTCACGGCGGTCCGAGCAGCCGGTCCAGGAAGCGCCCGATGCCGGGCGACGGGCCGAGCAGGTCCTTCATGGCCGGTACGGCGGGAGCGGGGCCGCTCATCCCGTCGGCGTGATCGGCCTGCTCGGACGGACCGGATCGCTCGGCACGGGCCGAGCGGCGCGGCAGCGTGAAGCCCGACAGGAAGTGCCGCGGTTCGCGGGCCTGCTCGCTCGGGGACAGTTCCTCCGGGATCGGCGGGACGCTGTCGAGGTCGATGACCAGGTCCTGCCCGGCCAGCACCTCGGCGGGTGTCGGGGCAACCCGGGACGGGGCCGTCGCGCCCAGCTGCCCGAGCGCGTCGGCCTGTGCCTCGTCCAGCCCGAGACCACCGGCGACCAGGCGGGCCGTCGGGCACGGGGCCGCGAGACCACAGCCCGCGCACCGCCCGTCGGCGCCGTCCCGGTGCAGCGCCGCGACCGCCTGCGGCACGCGGCTCGCCGCAGCGAGCTGCACGCGGGCCTGCGCCAGCGCGAGGTCCGCCGCCTGCTCGGCCAGACCGGCCCGGCTCTGGGCCCGCTCGACCGCCTCCCGGGCCTGCGCCAAGGTGTCGGCGAGCAGCGCGTCGTACACGGGAGCGTCGCTCACGCTGACAGCCAAGCAGATCCGAGCTGCTCGACGGCAACGACGGTCAGCACCGCCGTACCCGTCTCGTCCGAGGCCGGCAGGTCGACCTCGGCCCGGATGCCCCAGTCGCGGTCCCCGGCCGGGTCGTCGAGCACCTGACGCACCTCCCACCGGTCCCGATGGGTGGTGATCTGCAGCAGCGCCGGCCCGCGGGCGTCCGGGCCGGTCTGGATCGCCGTATGCTCGGCGAAGTAGCCCTCCAGCGAACCGGCCCAGTCGATGCCGGGGTCGAGCTCGGCGAGCGCATCCCACCTGCGAAGGCCGGCCAGCTCGACCCGGCGGAACATCGCGTTGCGTACCAGCACCCGGAAGGCGCGGGTGTTGCGGGTCAGCGCCGGGGGCGGCTGCGCGGCCACCGCAACGCCCGCTCCACTGGTCAGCTCGGCCCACTCGTCCAGCAGGCTCGAGTCGACCTGTCGCACGAGCTCGCCGAGCCAGCTCGTGATGTCCTCCAGCTCCTCGGTCCTCGCCTGCTCAGGCACGCTGCGCCGCAGGGCCTTGTAGGCGTCGGCCAGGTAGCGCAGCACCAGCCCCTCGGAGCGCGCGAGCCCGTACACCCCGACGTACTCGTTGAAGGTCATGGCCTGCTCCCACAGGTCGCGGGCGACCGCCTTGGGCCGCAGCTCGTAGTCGGTCACCCACGGGTGGCCGCGGCTGTAGAGCTCATACGCCGCGGTGAGCAGCTCCTCGAGCGGCCGGGGGTAGGTGACCTCCTCGAGCAGCGTCATCCGCTCCTCGTACTCGATCCCGTCCGCCTTCATCTGCTGCACGGCCTCGCCGCGTGCCTTCCGGCGCTGCGCCGACAGCACCTGCCGCGGGTCGTCCAGAGTCGCTTCCAGGACCGACAGGACGTCCAGTGCGTACGTCGGGGAGTCGCGGTCCAGCAGCTCCAGGGCCGCCAGGGCGAACGTCGACAGCGGCTGGTCCAGCGCGAAGTCGGCCTGCAGCTCGACCGTGAGGCGCACCGTGCGGCCCTCCGCGTCCGGAGTCGTCACCCGCTCGACGACTCCCCCGGCCACCAGCGCCTTGTACGACGAGATCGCCTGCCGCACGTGCCGCCGTCGGGCCGGGGGGCTCTCGTGGTTGTCGAGCAGCAGGTGCCGGGCGTGCGCGAACGCATCGCCTGGCCGCGCGATCAGGTTGAGCAGCATCGCCGAGCTGACCCGAAAGCTCGAGGTCAGCGTCTCGGGCTCGGCGGCGACCAGTCGCGCGAAGGTCTTCTCGTCCCAGGACACGAACCCCTCGGGCGCGGTCTTCCGGCGTACCGACCGGCGCTTCTTGGGGTCGTCGCCGACCTTGGCCAACGCCCGCTCGTTCTCGATGACGTGCTCGGGTGCCTGCACCACGACCGTGCCCGCCACGTCGTACCCGGCCCGACCGGCCCGGCCGGCGATCTGATGGAACTCGCGCGCCTTCAGGTGACGGGTGCGCACTCCGTCGTACTTGCTCAGCTGGGTGAACAGCACCGTGCGGATCGGCACGTTGATGCCGACCCCGAGGGTGTCCGTGCCGCAGATGACCTTGAGCAGGCCGGCCTGTGCGAGCTGCTCGACGAGGCGGCGGTACTTGGGCAGCATCCCGGCGTGGTGCACGCCGATGCCGTGCCGCACCAGCCGCGACAGGGTCTGCCCGAACTTCGTGGTGAAGCGGAAACCACCTATCAGCTCGGCGATCTGCTCCTTCTCCGCCTTGCTGCACATGTTGGTGCTCATCAGCGCCTGGGCCCGCTCGACCGCCGACTCCTGGGTGGCGTGCACGACGTACACCGGCGCCTGGTGGGTCTCGAGCAGCTCGGTGACGGTCTCGTGGATCGGCGTCAGGACGTACTCGAACCGCAGCGGTACGGGCCGCTCGACACCGGTGACCACGGCCGCAGCCCGGCCGGTGCGCCGCTCGAGGTCCGCGGCCAGCCGGCTAGTGTCACCGAGGGTCGCGCTCATCAGCAGGAACTGCGTGCCGGTCATCTCCAGCAGCGGCACCTGCCAGGCCCAGCCGCGGTCGGGGTCGGCGTAGAAGTGGAACTCGTCCATGACGACGAGCCCGATGTCGCTGCCGGCGCCCTGCCGCAACGCGCGGTTCGCCAGCACCTCGGCGGTGCAGCAGATGATCGGGGCATCGGGATTGACGCTGGCGTCCCCGGTCGCCATGCCGACCCGCTCGGCGCCGAACACCTCGCACAGCGCGAAGAACTTCTCGCTCACCAGCGCCTTGATCGGGGCCGTGTAGACACTGCGGCGCCCGTCGGCCAAAGCCGCGAAGTGCGCGCCGACCGCGACCAGGCTCTTGCCGCTGCCCGTCGGCGTGGACAGCACGACGTGGCTGCCTCCGACGAGCTCGAGCAGCGCCTCCTCCTGTGCGGGGTAGAGCGTGATGCCGCGGGAGTCGACCCACGTCGTGAAGGCGTCGAGGGCCTCGTCCGGGCCTGCACCCGCGGGCAGCCGGTCGGCGAGGGTGGTCACGACGCTCACGCTCCCACGAGTGCCGACCGCATCGGCGGGTGCGGAGACGGCATCACGTCCTCACCGTCCCACGGCTCGGTCGAGGCTGAAGCCGGCGGCCTCCCTGCTGCCGCCAGCACAACAGCAGCATGGCGGTCGGTGAGCCCCACCCGACCGACGTGTGCACGCTCACGCGGCTGCCCGTCACCCGCGCCGTCCTGCTGTTGTGCAGGTGTCGACGGGAGCCAGCCCGGCGGCGGCCGGCCCCGCTGTCCCTCGGCGGCTTCCGGTCCGGAGGAGATTCGCTCAGCGGGCGCGCCCGGTGGACCGTCGGGTCGGCGCCTGACCGGCCCGGGCTGCGAGCTCTGCACGGGTGCGAGCCGGCCCGGCAGAGGTCCGCGAGCCGGCCCTGGACGCCGCCGAGGAACGGCCTGACGAGCCCGTGCCCGACGAGCCCGAACCCGAGCGCGAGCCCGTGCCCGACGAGCCCGAGCCCGAGCGCGCACCCGTGCCGGTGCCGGTGCCGGCCTGGGTCGCGCGTGGCTGGGCAGAACGCCCGCGACCCCCGCCGGTACCGCGCGGCGAACGGGGTGTCTCGGCCGTGACCGGCGCGGGTTCGACATGGGCCGCGGCAGGTCCGGTCAGCGCGGTGATCGCTGCGTCTCCGGGGCGCACCGAGGCGGTGGTCGGGCGGATGCCCGCCTGTTTGGCCAGGACACGGACCTCGGAGCTCTGGTCCGGGGTGGCGATCGTGACGACGGTGCCTCCGGCGCCGGCCCGCGCGGTACGACCGGAGCGGTGCAGGTAGGCCTTGTGCTCGGTCGGTGGGTCGACGTGCACGACGAGCGCGATGTCGTCGACGTGGATGCCCCGCGCCGCGATGTCGGTCGCCACCAGCACCCGGGTGCTGCCCTCGGTGAACGCCGACAGGTTGCGCTCGCGGGCGCCCTGGCTGAGGTTGCCATGCAGCTCGACGGCCGGGATGCCGGCGGCGGTCAGCTGCTTGGCGAGCTTCTTGGCGGTGTGCTTGGTGCGCATGAACAGCAGGCTGCGCTCCTGGCCGGACGCCAGCTGGTGGACCACGGACTGCTTGTCGGCGCTGCTGACGGCGAAGACGTGGTGGGTCATCGTCGAGATCGGGGAGACCGCCGGGTCGACCGAGTGCGTCGTCGGCTGGTGCAGATAGCGCTTGACCAGCACGTCGACCCCGTTGTCGAGGGTGGCGCTGAACAGCATCCGTTGCCCGGCCTCCGGCGTACGGTCGAGCAGCCGCTTGACGGCCGGCAGGAAGCCGAGATCCGCCATGTGGTCGGCCTCGTCGAGGATCGTGATCTCGACGCCGGACAGGTCGCAGACGCCTTGGCCGAGCAGGTCCTCGAGCCGACCGGGGCAGGCGATGAGCACGTCCACCCCCGGGGCGAGCGCCCTGACCTGCGGGTTCTGCCCGACCCCGCCGTACACGACGGTGCTGGTCAGGCCGACGGCCTCGGCGAGGGGGCGTACGACGGCCAGCACCTGGTTCGCCAGCTCCCGGGTCGGGACGAGGACCAGCGCCCGCGCATGCTTGGGACGGCGCGTGCCGCCCACCAGCCGGGACACCATGGGGAGCCCGAAGGCGAGCGTCTTCCCGCTGCCGGTGCGCCCCCGGCCCAGCACGTCGCGGCCGCGCAGGGTGTCCGGCAGCGTCGCGACCTGGATCGGGAAGGGCTCCGTGATGCCCTGACGGCGCAGCGCGGTCACCAGCACGGGTGGTACGCCCAGGTCGGCGAAGCTGGGCACTCGTGCATCGCCGTAGGACGAAGCTGCTGACGGCACGGTGGGAGCTGCTGCGGGCCGAACGGAGGCAGGCGCTGCTGCGGCCGGACTGGACAGGGACGGGTTGGGCACGGTCATGCGGCAGCCTCCGGACGGCAGATGTCGGGTCCGCCGGAACAGGTGCGCTCGACGCCGGCGGTGCGGCGAGCGGCCGTGCGGGCGGACAGGACCGGACGGTGCCGGCGCGAGGTGGTCTGGGTGAGGTGGGCCGGTGGCTCAGCCAGTGACGGCGACGAGCTCCACGGTGAGAGTGGCACCCGAGGCTGCACGGTAGCTCACGGTCTGGCCGGCACGGGCGCCCAGCAGCGCCCGGCCGAGGGGGCTGGCCGGGGTGATGACCTCGATGTCGGCGCCGCTCTGCTCGAGCATGCCGATCAGGAAGCTCTCCGCCGCTTCCGCCGGGGCGAAGCGGATGTCGACCGAGCTACCGACGTGGACCGTGTCGTCACCGAGGTGCTCGGCCGCGCTGTCCTGGGCCGCGGGCGCGGACAGCTGCAGGTGCAGCAGGGCGATCCTCGCGTCGAGGTCCTCGAGCCGGATGATCGCCTCGACGTTGCCGGCCCGGTCGGCGGCATCGCCGGTCCCGCCGGTGGCGGTGCTCTCCTGGAAGACCTGGATGCGCTGGGTCAGCAGGCCGTCCAACCGCGCGGACAGGGCCGTACGGGCTGAGGTGGTGAGGCTGTCGATGACGGGCAAGGAGGTCCTTCACGTGTCGAGGCGGGTCGTCCGCAACAACCACTGACGACCGCAGGTGGTTCCTTTCCCTCTGGTGACCTGCGGCACCCTTGCCGGGTGACGGTCGTCCTGGAGGGATTTCACGCGGTCAAGCACGCGCTGCGCTTCGCTCCCGACCTCGTCGGCACGGTGACCGTGCGCTCCCTGTCGGCCGCCGGGACGCTGTGCGCCGAGCTTGCCCCGGACATCGCCGGCGCCTTGCTGGTGCGGGCGGTCGTCGGACCCGTCGACCACCCGACAGGCGTGGCAGCCGCGGCAACCCTTCCGGCGTACGACACGTCGGTGCTGCAGTCCCGGACCTCCCCCCTCGTGCTGCTCGACGATCCACGGCACCCGGGCAACGTCGGCGCGGTCGTACGGGTCGCGGCCGCGGCCGGTGCGAGCGGCGTCGCGGTCACTGGGCCGCTCGACCCGTGGCACCCGGCGGTCCTGCGCGGCAGTGCCGGACTGCACTTCGCCCTGCCGGTGCTGCGGACGGAGCCGGAGCAGGTGCGCGGCCCGCTGTGGGTGCTGGACGGGACCGGCGCCCCGCTGGGCGAGGTGCCCGACGATGTCGTGCTGGTCGTCGGCAGCGAACGGGCCGGGGTCGGTCGCGTCCTGCGTGGACGGGCCGACGCTGTCGTGGCACTACCCATGCGCTCCGGCGTGAGCAGCCTCAACATCGCCACCGCGGTGGCGGCGACGATGTACCACTGGCGGCTCACCCGATAGGGGCGCGTGTCTACGAAGCGCGGCCACTGCGCATGAGCTCGCGGATCTGCGCCGGTGGGACCTGCTGGTGAAGCGCCTCGGCCAGCAACCCGGCGAGTGAGTACCCGGGGTCCGTGGTCAGGGCGCGGTCCAGCGCGATGGTGGTCACGGCTCCTCCCCCGGCCGCGTAGGTGACCCAGGCGAGCAGCGTGCACACCGGCGCGTCGTACGGCGGTGGCGTGCGCCGGCACAGCTCCTGAAGCAGGCCCTGCAGCGGTTCGCTGCTGCGCCGGGCCCAGGTGGCCACCTCGTCCCGGACGGCTACGTGGTCCAGGGCCGCGACCAGCGAGGCAGCCTGCTCGTCGTCGAGCTCGGCCGGCGGGGCTGCCCACCGGTCCAGCGCCATGCGCCAGCCGGTCAGGCACCGGTCCCGGACCCGCTCGACCCCCTGCCCGTCCATGGCCCGACCGAGCTCGGCCCCGGCACGCTCGAGCCGCTGCGTGGCAGCCGAGCAGGCCAGGAAGGACGGTGGCGAGAGCAGCCCTTCGAGCTCCTGCCTGCTGGGCAGCACGGGGCGACCGGCCAGCGCCGTCTCGGCCGCGAGCAGCCGCACCGGGCCGGCGGTCTCACCGGACTGGACCGGTGTGCCTGCCGCAGGGCAGCACTGCTCCTGCGCGCAGAGGTAGGACCAGAAGCGGCCCCCGCGGACCAGCACCGCCTCGGTCACCGGCAGCAGCGGGGCGAGGCCGGTCAGCAGTGCGTCGACCAGGTCGGCCCTCGCTCCTGGCGACGGGTCATCGGTCAGCACGACCAGCGCCACCCGGGTCGCGTCCTCGTGCCGCACCCTGGCGAGGACCTCACCCGCCAGCTGCGCCTCCTGCTCGACCGGCGGCAGGTCGTAGCGCATCGTCAGGCCCAGCCGGCCACGCGGCTCGTGCAGGCACAGCACCACCAGGCTCTCGGTTGCCTGGAAGCCGAGCCAGTGCGGCAGGGCCGCGACCAGCTGTGCAGGGCTGGTGAGCCGGGCGACCGTCTTCGACATGCACCGAGCGTGCTGCGCAGCGACTCGCGTCAGGGGCCGCCGGGCACATCTGTGGAGAACTCCTCAGTCGACAGATGCCCCCACGGGCCGCCGAGGTAGCGCCACAGGGCCAACCCGCGCGCCTGCGCCGTCCACGGCTCGAACGCCGCCGACATCTGCTGCAGCAGCAGCCGCGCCACCTCGGGCGTCACCTTGTTCTGCACGGTGACGTGCGGCGAGAAGCGCTGAGCATCCTGCGGGGTGAGCCACGGGCGCCACGCCTCGGCGAGCTCGGCCCGCACCGCGAGCAGAGGCGCGGCGTCCAGGACGAGCGCCACGCCCCGGCCGAGTGAGCGCACGCCGGCGATCCGCACCTCGAAGGGGTCGCGGAGGGCAACCCGTCGCACGTCGGCGCGGATCCGCGGTTCGGGAGGGTGGGGCAAGGCGTGGAACAGCGTCACGTGGGCGCCGACGACGAGGCGGTCCGCCGGGAAGTGCGCGCTGCGAAGGTCATCGAGGCGCCGTTGGGCGTCGGTGTCGAGGACCAGGCTGAGGATGAGGGCCACACCGTCGCCGTACCCTGCCGCCGTGACCGCGCCCCACTCCCGGCAGCCCGTGACGACAGCTCGCGCCACGCCGGCCCCTGTCACGGCGGCCAGCCTCACCGTGCCCGTGCAGCTACGCTTCGCCGACCTCGACCCTCTGGGGCACGTCAACAACGTCGCGTTCTTCACCCTCATGGAGACGGCGAGGGTGCGGTTCATGCACGAGCTCGCCGGCACGCTGCGGGGCCACGTCCTGGTGGCCCGCAGCGAGTGCGACCACCGCCGCGAGATCCCCGCTTCCATACAGGTCATCGACGTGACCGTGCAGGCCGAGTCGGTCGGGCGCACCTCGTTCGTGCTGCGGCACGACCTGGTGGACGGCGGGGTGGAGGTCGGCGTCGGGCGGGTCGTACTGGTGGCGATCGACGACCGGCACCGCCCCCGGCCGCTGACCGATGCCGAGCGGGCCGGGCTGCTGGGCAGTTGACACAGCCCTGTCAGGTCAGCACCTCGTCGAGCACCTTGTAGATGCGCTGCTCGGAGATGGGCCCCTTGGCCTTGACAGTCGGCGCGAACAGGCTCACCCGCAGCTCCTCGAGCATCCAGCGCACCCGGTTCCGGAGGTCCCCGGCCGGCATCCGCTCCCACTCGAGCTGCACCTCGCGCACCCGCCCGGCGTGCACCCGGTCGCGCGCGGCCTCGCGCGGCAGCTTGTCCAGACGGATCGCCGCGGCCTGCAGGTAGCGCAGCAGATCCGGCAGCCGGGCGACACCCACCTCGGTGACGAAGCCCGGGGGCACCAGGTCATCGAGCTGCGCGCGCACCTCCCGCTCCGGGCTCACCGCGAGCCGCTGCTCGACCTCGGCGGCGGCGACCAGCACCTTCTCGGTCCTGGCGAGCGCGTCGGCGAAGGCCACCTCGAGCCGGGGGCGCACCGAGGCCACCAGCACCGCGAAGTCCTCGGCGTCCCAGACCTGCGCGCCGCCCACGAGCCCGTCCGCGGCCGCCGTCAGGCAGTCGGCCAGCAGAGCACCGACGCTGCCATGCGGGTTGCGCTGTAAGGCCAGTTTCGAGGCGTTGGTCAAGCGTCCGCGCACCGCCTTCACCGGCGACGGCGAGGACAGCAGCAGCAGTCGGCGTACGCCGGCGGGGTGCGCCGCGGCCTGGTCCGCCGGCGTCCCGAGGACCCGCAGGGCCACGCTCGCGCCCTCGTCGACCAGCGCGGGGTAGCCGACGACGGCGCCGGAGCTCACCGTCCGCGGGATGCTCTCCACCTCCCAGGTGGTCAGCCCGCTGCGCTCGAGATCCCTGGCGACGGAGGAGATCACCTCCTGCAACGGGAGGGCCAGCTGGGCCTGGAGCACGGCGAGGTCCTTGCCCTCGGCGAGGGCCACGCCCCCCTCGTCGACCACCCGGTAGGTGACGCGCAAGTGGTCCGGCACCGCGTCGAGGTCCCAGGCATCGACGGGGATGACGACGTCGCGCACGTTGCGCACCTGCCGTGACAGAGCCGGCAGGAGCGACTCCTCGCGGGGTGCGAGCCGAGCGAGCACGGCGCGCGCGGTGTCCGGCGCGGGCACGAGCTTCACCCGCAGCGCCTTGGGCAGCGCGCGGATCAGCGCGGTGACCAGTTCCAGCCGCAGACCCGGTACCTGCCAGTCGAAGTCGCGCGGCGCCACGCGGTTCAGCACCGCCAGCGGCACGTCGACCGTCACTCCGTCCGCTGTGCTCCCCGGCGCGAACTCGTACAGCAGCGGCAGGTCGAGGTCGCCGCTGCGCCAGCTGCTCGGGTAGTCGCCCGGGTCCATGACCCCCTGCACGAGCTCGTCCAGGCGGAAGCTGAGCAGGCCCGGGTCCTGCCGCCTGGCCTGCTTCCACCACGCGTCGAAGTGGCCTCCGGACACCACCTCGGGCGGCACCCGCTTGTCGTAGAAGGCGTACAGCGCCTGGTCGTCGACCACGATGTCGCGCCGGCGCGCCCGGTGCTCGAGCTCCTCCACGTCCTCGAGCAGGGCGCGGTTCGCGGCGAAGAAGCCGTGGTGGGTGTCCCAGTCCCCCTCGACCAGGGCGTGGCGGAGAAACAGCTCGCGGCTCAAGACGGGATCGATCGCGCCGTACGCGGTCTTGCGCCGGGTGACGAGCGGGACGCCGTACAGGGTGACCTTCTCGAACGCGACGACCGACGCCCGCTTCTTCTCCCAGTGCGGCTCGCTGTAGACCCGCGCCACCAGATGGGCGCCGAGCCGCTCGGCCCACTCGGGCTCGATCTTCGCAACCATCCGGCCCCACAGCCGATTGGTCTCGACCAGTTCAGCGGCCATCACGAACTGCGGCGCCTTCTTCGCCCGAGCCGAGTCGCGTACGACGGCGAAGCGCGCCCCCCGGGCGCCGACGTAGTCGCGCTTGTCGGCGTCGCGCAGCCCCACGTGGGACAGCAGCCCGGCCAGCAGCGCCTGGTGCACCTGCGCCGGCGGGGCCGGCGCGTTGTCGTGGGCGAGGTCGAGATGGCGTACGACGCGGCGCAGCTGGGAGTGCAGGTCCTGCCACTCGCGGATCCTCAGGTGGTTGAGGAACTCCCGCCGGCACAGGCGTCGGAAGGCGCTCGAGCCCAACTCGCGCTGCGAGTCGCGTACGTGCTCCCACAGGTTCAGCCAGGTGAGGAAGTCCGAGCTCGGATCGACGAAGCGCGCGTGCATCTGGTTCGCGGCCTGCTGGGCGTCGGTCGGCCGCTCCCGCGGGTCCTGGATCGACAGGGCCGCGGCGATGACGAGGACCTCGCGCACGCAGCCCAGCCGCTCGGCCTCGACCACCATCCGGGCGAGCCGCGGGTCCACGGGCAGCCGGGCCAGGGCGCGGCCCGTGCGCGTCAGGCCGCCACGGCCGTCGAGCGCCCCGAGCTCGTCGAGCAGCTGCACACCGTCGCGGACGTTGCGGTGGTCGGGCGGCTCGACGAAGGGAAACGCGTCCAGGTCGCCGAGGCCGAGCGCGGTCATCTGCAGGATGACCGAGGCCAGGTTGGTCCGCAGGATCTCCGGGTCGGTGAACTCCGGCCGACCGAGGAAGTCCTGCTCGCTGTACAGCCGGACGCAGATGCCCTCGGCCACCCGGCCGCACCTGCCGGCGCGCTGGGTCGCCGACGCCTGGGAGACCGCCTCGATGGGCAGCCGCTGCACCTTCGTGCGCTGGCTGTACCGGGAGATGCGAGCCGTGCCCGGGTCAACGACGTACCGGATCCCCGGCACGGTCAGCGACGTCTCCGCGACGTTGGTGGCCAGGACGATCCGGCGTCCGGTGTGCGGCGCGAACACGCGGTGCTGCTCGGCCGCGGAGAGCCGGGAGTAGAGCGGCACGATCTCGGTGCGCTCGTCAGTCGACGCGCGCAGAGCGTCTGCGGTGTCCCGGATCTCGCGCTCGCCGGACAGGAACACCAGTACGTCCCCGGGGCCCGCCAGGGCCAGCTCGTCGACGGCGTCGCAGATGGCCTGGGCCTGATCGACGTCGGGCTCCGGTGGCCGGTAGCGCACCTCGACGGGGTAGGTCCGTCCCGACACCTCGAGCACGGGCGCGTCGTTGAAGTGCCGGCTGAACCGCTCCGGGTCGATCGTCGCGGAGGTGATGACGAGCTTGAGATCGGGCCGCTGCGGCAGCAGCTGCTTGAGGTAGCCGAGCAGGAAGTCGATCGTGAGGCTGCGCTCGTGCGCCTCGTCGATGACGATCGTGTCGTAGGCCCACAGCATCCGGTCCCGACTGATCTCCGCAAGCAGGATGCCGTCGGTCATCACCTTGACCAGGGTCGCCTCCGACACCTGGTCGTGGAAGCGCACCGTGTAGCCCACGACGTCGCCGAGCTCGGTCCCGAGCTCCTCGGCCACGCGTTCGGCTACCGCACGCGCCGCGATCCGGCGGGGCTGGGTGTGCCCGATCACGCCCGTGACGCCGCGCCCGAGCCCGAGCAGGATCTTCGGCAGCTGCGTCGTCTTGCCCGAGCCCGTCTCCCCCGCGAGCACCACCACCTGGTGCTCGGCGATGGCGGCCGCGATGTCCTCGCGCACCTGGCTGACCGGCAGCCGCGGCGGGTAGTCCAGCGCCGGCACGCTGGCGCGGCGCTGGGCCACGTGCTCCTCGGCCAGGACGACCTGCGCCGCGAACTGCTCGCCGGAACCGCCTCCCCGTCGTAGGTCGAACAACCGGCGCGACAGCCGTCGACGGTCGCGGAGCACGAGCTCGTCGAGGCGCTCCTCGAGCTCGGTGTAGGCGTCCATCCCGCTCACCAGCCTAGGTCGCCGGCGCGCCGGCTGTCGTACGGTGCGGGCTCCACCCCTGCCCCGAGGAGCATCTGTGTCCCAGCCCCTGAGCCGGCTGCAGGCCGGTACCGCGGCGGTCGCCGCCAAGCGTGCCGCCGGGACCACCTGGCCCGACATCGCCGCAGCACTGGGCAGGAGCCCGGTCTGGTCGGCCTCGGCCGTGCTCGGCCAGCAGAGGCTGGACCAGGCCCAGGCCGTCGTGCTCGGCGAGCTCTTGCGCCTGCCCGCGGAGGTGGTGACCGCGCTGCAGCTGCCGCCGGACCGCACCGCCGCCGCCGTGGACCTGACCGATCCGCTCGTCTACCGGTTGACCGAGATGGTGCAGGTCTACGGCTCGGCGCTGCGCGAGCTCGTCGGGGAGCAGTTCGGTGACGGCATCATCAGCGCGATCGACTTCGAGGTGGACATCGAACGGGTCGCCGATCCCAAGGGCGACCGGGTGGTGCTCACCCTCAACGGCAAGTTCCTGCCGTACCGCGTCTGGTGAAGCGCAGCGCCGGGCTCCTGCTGTGGCGGCGCGGGACCCGCGAGATCGAGGTGCTGCTCGGCCATCCCGGCGGCCCGCTGTTCGCCCGCAAGGACACCTGGACCATCCCCAAGGGCGAGTACGACGACAGCGAGCCGGCCCTTTGCGCAGCGCACCGGGAGTTCGCCGAGGAGCTCGGGCTGGCCGCTCCCGCCGGTGAGTGCGTGCCCCTCGGCGAGGTGACCCAGAACAGCGGCAAGCGGGTCACGGCGTGGGCGCTCGAGGGCGACCTGGACGTGTCCGAGGTGCGCAGCAACAGCTTTCAGCTGCAGTGGCCACCCCGGTCGGGGCGGTGGCAGGAGTTCCCCGAGCTCGACCGGGCGCAGTGGTTCGGCCTGGCGGAGGCAGGCGGCAAGCTTCTCCCGGCGCAGACGCCCTTCCTGGAGCGGCTCAGCACGTACCTGACAGGGTCCGGGAGTCGTTGACTGCCGCGTCGACGCAGCGCCAGGACCGGACACGTCACAATGGTCGCAACAACTTCCCGCACCCACCGGAGGACGTGCATGATCCGTCAGTTCGGGCCGGCGATGGTCATCACCGCCGTCGCCCTCGTCCTCGCCCTCGTCCTGGGCGGCCCCACCGACCTCGCCGTCGTCGCCATCCTGGGCGTCCTGGAGATCTCCCTGTCCTTTGACAACGCGGTCGTCAACGCCAAGGTGCTCACCCGGATGCACCCGCTGTGGCAGAAGCTGTTCCTGACGATCGGCATCGTGATCGCCGTGTTCGGCATGCGCCTGGTCCTGCCCATCTTCATCGTGTCCCTGACCGCGCACCTGTCGCTGTCCGACGTGGTCAACCTCGCGATCAACGACGCGACGAAGTACGGGCAGGAGCTCGACAACGCCAAGCAGGCGATCTACGCCTTTGGTGGAACCTTCCTGTTCATGATCTTCCTGGACTTCGTCCTGGACGTCGAGCGGGACGTCTTCTGGCTCGCGCCCGTCGAGAAGGCGCTGGTACGCATCGGCAAGCTCGACCAGCTCTCGGTCGTCATCGCCCTCGGCGGCATCTTCGTCATGTCGCGCATCACCCCCCACGACAAGCAGCTCACGGTGTTCGTCGCCGGACTGATCGGCCTCGCGGCGTACCTGGTCGTGAACTCCCTCGACAACCTGTTCGAGGAGTCCATGGACGACGGCGAGGACCAGGGCGCAGCGCCGGCGACCAAGATGACGGGCGCGGTGTTTGGCGCCGGGATCTTCACGTTCCTCTACCTGGAGGTGCTCGACGCGTCGTTCTCCTTCGACGGCGTCATCGGCGCTTTCGCCATCTCCAACCGGGTGCTCGTCATCGCCCTCGGCCTGGGGGTGGGCGCCTTCTGGATCCGCTCGCTCACGCTGTACCTGGTGCGCAAGGGCACGCTGTCGGAGTACGTCTACCTTGACCACGGCGCGCACTGGGCGATCGGCGTGCTCGCCGTCATCATGATCGCGCAGGTCCGCTACCAGGTACCCGAGGTCGTGACCGGGCTGACGGGCGTGGGCTTCATCGGCTTGGCGCTGGTGTCCTCGATCGCCGAACGGCGGCGCAACCCCGAGCAGGAGCCCGCACTCGTCGGCTGAGCGTGGCTACTTGCGCCCGGGCCGCCAGTCCATGCCCCAGCTGTACATCCGGTCCAGCGCCTGCTGGGAGCCGTCCACGTACCGGATCTCGCGGCGAACGTCGAGCGAGCTGCCCGTCGAGCTCA
>JAABUZ0100002853.1_pt1 | contig 27433 bp, 23 predicted proteins | sample 5562091 | NCBI WGS metagenome assembly JAABUZ01 (sample SAMN12813069, study PRJNA571459) | rock metagenome | isolation source: Antarctica rocks | place: Antarctica: Victoria Land, Linnaeus Terrace sud | collected 2015-12-21 | reverse complement strand
GGTCCCATCAGCAGCAGGGTAGCTGGGATGCGGTCCGCGATGACCGCCAGCGCCGGCTGCGAGTGGGTGTACGAGTAGCCGAAATCACCGTGGGAAGCGTTCAGGAGGTAGATTGCCAGTTGCTCGATGAGCGGTCGGTCGAGCCCGTACTTGGCGCGCATGGCCGCGTAGTAGGCGGCGTCACCTGACTGGCCGGCGAGCGCGTAGATCGGGTCACCGGGTGCCAGGTGGATCAGGACAAACGTGAGCACCAGGATGCCGAGCGCTAGCGGCACCGCCTGGAGCAGGCGTCGCACGAGGTAGCCGAGCACCCGAGCAGTTAGCGCTGTTCGACCCAGGCCGCCTCGGCCAGCTCGCCACTCCAGATGGAGAGGTTGTGGAGCGTGCGGAGCCAGGCGCGGTAGCCGGCCGTCTCGACAATCGGCAGGTAGGGCAGCTGGCGGGCGGCGATGTCCTGGATCTCCCCATACGCCTTGGCGCGCTCGGACCTGTCGACGGCAGCGGCGGCCTGGTCGAACAGCTGGTCGACGCGCGGGTTCTTGTAGCCGGCGCCGTTCGAGAACGGGATCGGGCCGATGTTGCTCGACACGTACATGCGCCGCACGCCGATCTCGGGGTCGGGCCCGTGGCAGTAGGACGCGAAGCCCAGGTCGAAGTCCTTCTTGACGTACTCCTGGTCGACCGCGGCGTTGAACTCCAGCGGCTGCAGGGTAATATCAATGCCTATCGGCGCGAGCTGCTGCTTCATCAGCTCGCCGTACTTGGCGTAGTTGGTGGCGTGCACGAAGGTGCTCTTGAAGCGCATACCGTCCGCGCCGCGAGGCAGGCCAGCCTGGTCCAACAGCTGGTCCGCTCTGGCCTGGTCGTGTGGGTACCGCTGGACGTTGTCGCTATGGGCCCAGCTGATATCGGCAGAGATAGCCGAGGTGGCCACGCGCCCCTGGTCGAAGTACACCTCGTGCAGGATCTGCTCGCGGTCCAGGCCGTAGGCGAATGCCTGGCGGACCTCGGGCTTATCGAGCGGCGCCCGCGACAGGTTGAACATCATCGTGTCGGCGCAGAACGAGCCGCCCGAGCCTGCTCCGCTCTGGGCCAGCGTGATGGCCGAGTTCTGCTTGAGGCGCGCCAGATCCGGTCCGGGCACGCTCTGGATGTAGTCGACCTCGCCCTGCTCCAACGCTAGGGCTGCCGTGCTGGACTGGGGAATAATGCGCACATCGACTTCGTCCAGGTGCGGCAGGCCCGGCTTGAAGTAGCTCTCGTTGCGCACCGGCCGGACCTTGTCATTTTTGACGTACTCGGCGAGCTTGTACGGGCCGGTGCCAATCGGCTTCAGGTTGGCGTCGGCCTTGGTCGGGTCCTGGCCCTGGTAGACGTGCCTGGCGACGATCGGCGCCTCGACTACGTCCAGCCGCTGCAGCAACGGGCCGTAGGGCTGCTTGAAACGGAACACCACTCTGCTCGGGTCCGGCGCGTCGATCCCGTCCAGAACCGCCTCGAGACCGGCCTTGGTGCGCGCGTGGTACTTGAGCAGGACCTGTTCGAAGCTGAACTTCACGTCCTCGGAACTGAACGGCTGGCCATCGTGCCACTTGACGCCGGGGTGCAGGTGAAACGTGTAGGTCTTGCCGTCCGGGGAGAGGTCCCACTTGTCCGCCAGGTCGGGCTGCGGGTTCAGCTGCTCGTCCAGGAAGATAAGGCCGTTGTAGAGGTTGTCGGCCACGAAGTGTGTGCCACCCGAGGTGGTGATGGCCGGATTGAAGTGGCCGGGGTCCGAGGAGGCCGCGATCACGATGGTGCCGCCGCGCCGCGGCTGTGGGGTCCCGGCCTGAGCCGCCGTGGCAGCAGCGACAGCGGGCGGGCTGGTTGCCTGCGCGGGTGGCTGAGCGGTCGGCGTGTTGGGAGCGAGCGGCGCGGCCGGTGCACAGGCAACCAGAAGCGCTGCGAGAAGCGCGGGCAAAGGGCGAATGGGCATGGCTCTCGGCCGGGGACGATACGCCCGCTCGTACGTGCTAGGCTAAGTGCCGGTGCCACCTATTGGCCCGGTTCCACTAGTGGTGGGGTGGAACCTGACGGCAGCGAGCGGGGAGGCGATGGGCGTGGAGGGGGCGTGCGCGGGCCAAGCGCTACTGCTCGGTCCGCGGCAAGGTGCTGTGGTGAATGCGCCGGTAACGTTACGGCAGGAGACGTGTCTCTAGAAGACGCGATGGAAAGCACCTTGGGGCCACGGGTGTTTGCGGCTCGCACGGCGGACCCGTCCGGCGCCGATGACGATGCGTGTCTACTGGAGAGCGCAGGCACTGACCCGACCGCGTTCGCACGCGTCTACGAGCGCTACCTGCCGCGGGTGTATCGGTACTGCTTGCGCCGTCTTGGTACACGGGAGGAGGCGGAGGACGCCACGGCCTTGGTCTTCACGCGTGCCCTGGTCGGACTTCCCCGGTACCGCGGAGGCTCCGCGGCTGCCTGGCTCTTTCGGATCGCGCATCACACGGTCGCCAACGAACTGCGAGATCACCGATCCGCACTTTCACTCGACAGCTCACCATCCTCCGAGGCGTGCAACCTCGCCACGTCTGGCACGAGTGTGCTGGACAGTCTGCTCCGTGCCGAGGAACGTCAGCAGGTCGCGCGCGCTGGCGACACTGTCCGCTGAGCAGCGCGAGCTGCTGGCGCTGAAGGCGGCTGGCGAGCTCTCAGCACGCGAGATCGGAGCCGTCCTGGGGAAACGTGAGGGCGCCGTGCGCGTCGCTTTGCACCGAACGATTCAACAGTTGCGGGCGGCGCTGCAGGCCGCCGAGGAAGACACCAATGCCTGACCTGCGCGAGCCTGAGCTCCTCGACGCATTCTTCGACGCACTCTATCAGGACTTGGAGGCACCTGCGCCGCGAGGCCTGGCAGCGCAGGACGCTGAGGTCGCCCGCGCCATCGTCGCTCTCGAGCACGCGGCACCTGAGCCGGGAGCTGAGACGGCAGCGCGCATCTGGGCGCGAGTGCTCGATGGCGTGCCGGAGGCTCATGGGCAAGCGCCGACCAACCCGCGGACCGCATTGCCGATTAGAGGGCGAGTGGGTCGTCTTGCCCACACAGCCTGGGTGGCTCGGGCCGCGGCAATAGTGTTCATCTTGCTGATCGGGGGCGCGGCGTTGAGCCTTTCGCCCGGGGCCCAGGCCCAGGTTCGGTATCTGGCGTGCCTGGTGCCTGGGCTCGGGGTGCGCGCCTGCGACAGCCAAAGCCTGGTCAGTATGCAAGCCGTATCTGCGACGAGCAACGGACTGTTGGCTGAGGTGCTCGGGATGCAGGCATCCTCCGAGGGGACGCTCGTGCGCATGCGACTCAGCGGATTACCCGTGCCCAGCGGTGCAGATGTGGGCCAGGATCAACGCTTCGAGGACGCCTTGCCGCTTGTCGAGCAAGTGCAAGCGCTTCAGGTGCAGCTGCGTGATTCGCGCGCTCTGATGGTGCCGCCCGTGGCGCCTGGGGGGCAAGCATGGCCAGGTACGTCACCGGTCGGCCTGCGCTCGGCACGCATCCTCTACTACTGGATGGAGTCCGCGCCGGACGGGACGTGGCGACTGGCTGTGACCGCGGAGTGGGCGTTTGCTCCGCTTGACGCCAACGGGCGATCAGTGGATATTGCGGTACCCGCCCCGCCCGGCCCGCTGGCCGTGACCATACCCCTCGTGCCTGTGCAGTCGGCCGGGCTCTCCGTACTCGGCGCCGAGGGAGCAGAGGTGGCTCAGCATGGTGTGGCACTTCGGGTTGCCGGCATCACGGGAAGCTCCAGCGGACTGACGCTGCAGGTGGCGGCGCGCGGTGCTACGCCTGCCGAGCGTGTAGTTGGGCTGGGCAAAACTGAGCCGGGCCAACCAGGACCCGTGTGGGGACGCATCCTCTGGGATAGCCAGGGGCGCCAGCATGCTGATGCCAGCACAGGGCCAGGGGATGGGAGATCGGAGGGTGATAGCTACCTGCAGACGCTCGCGTTCCCGCCGCTATCCGCGGGGGCACACGCCACCGTGATCGAGGTGCCGAGTGTGTTCCTGCTGGAAGACACCGCCGCGGCGAGTGTCACCATTCCCATCGACGGTCGGCAAGTAGGAGACCACATCGCGCTGGACACGAAACTCGCACTGGGCAGCTATCCGCTACAGGTGCATGATGCGACGGTCCAGGCGACGATCACCGGTCGCGAGCTTGTTGTCGATCTGGACCAGGGTGACGTTCAGGATGGGCGAGCGTTGCTGGGCTCGAGAACAGTCCAGGTGTCCGGGAGAGACGACCTTCACCCACGCCTGACGGGTAGCGACCCGACTGGCCAATACCGGCAGCTTCACGTGCCGCTGCCGCCGGACATCGGACCGCAGGTAACCCTCACGTTCAGCGGTGCCTTCGTGGAGGTCCGTGGCCCCTGGCGCCTCCCGGTTCCGCCCGGGCCAGGTGAGCAGGCGTAAAGATTGAGCGCCCGCGATGGGAATGGCTGACCACATGTGGTCGGCCCGCGGGACCCGTGCTCGGCAGGTTGGTGGGTCATGCCCAGATAGAACCACGTTGCCGTTGTGCCGAGCAGGCACAATAGCGACGTGCTCGACATCGGCGCGTTCACGCGTGTGGAACGGGCGACTGGCGGGTCTGACACGATGGTCTGGCGTCTCGAACGCGGCGACCGGCAGTACGCGCTCCGCGTGTTTCGTGCCCATCAGATCGCGACGTTGCGGCGCGAGCTGGTGGCGGTCGAGGCTGCGTTGGGGGGCGGAGTGCCGGTGCCGCGCGTGTATGCGATCGGGACGTACAAGCAACGGCCGGCGCTGCTGACCGCGTGGTGCGGGGGCCGCCAACTCCTGGACGAGCTCCGCCAACGGCCCAGCCATGCGCTGGCGCTCGGGGTGCAGTTTGGCCGATGGCAGGCGGCGATCCACCGTATTGAGCCGCCGACATCCCTGCGTGCCAACTGGATCGACTGGGCAGGCCCACTGGAGCCTGGCTTCGCTCACCATCTGGAGCGTCTGTCAAGCGCCCGACGGCCACGTTTACTACACCTGGACTATCACCCGCTGAATGTGCTGGTGCGCCATGGCCAGGTCAGCGCCGTGCTGGGCTGGACCAACGCGCACGCCGGCGATCCGCGGGCCGACTGCGCCCGCACCGTCACCATGCTGCGGCTCCACCCGCCGCGTGGAGGACCGGGGGAACGCGCGGTGCGGCTGCTGCTCGAGATCGGTTGGCGGTATGGCTACGGCCCGTTGGAAACGGACATGGCGCCGTTCTACGCCTGGGCCGGAATGGCCATGCAGCACGACCTCGCAAGCCGCCTCAGTACGTCCGAGCTCGCACACATCCGCCGCTGGACTGCCGGTTGGAAGCGGCGTCTCAGCCCGCGGATGTCACGCTGACAGACGTTGAAGTCTGTCATTCCAGGTCTACCGGCCTGCCGGGCTCGACGCCGCGGTCTCCAGCTGCTCGGGGAGCAAGACAGGCTGGTGCACCAGGGTAGCGAGGTCGAGCCCCCCGCCGGCCAGCAGATCGGCGGTCAGATCTTTCAGCGACACGACCCCAAACCTCGTCGAGCGCGCACCTGCAGCGGGTCGCCGCGGAAGCCCACGGCGCGCAGAACCAGCCACGGCGCGGCCAGCAGGAAGGCCCCCAGGAGCGGGGCGAGGCTGCGCCGACCGCCGCCCCGAGTTGCCGTCACGCCACCACCTTCAAGTGGACGGGCAGCACCTCCAGAATCCCGAGATTGGCCCGAGGCGGCAGGAGCTTTGCATGTCACCCAGCTGTAGGCGCGGGTGCGCAAGCGACGTGCCCGTCATTCCACTATTCCACTACAGTCCAGGGCAGTGGCACGCACGCTGCTACGCCGCCCACCAGGTGTGAATCGACCTGGCCCACGAATCGCAGCGGATGCCCGTCAGCGCCGGGTCGAGCCACCGACCGTACGCTCAGGCCGTCGTTCGGCGAGTATGGACCGGTCGCAGCGGCCGGGGCGTGTCGCGGCACTAGGCGGCATTGTGTTCCAGTGCGACGCCGATGACCCGATCTCAGGGCTCATCATCCGCCCGATCCAGCAGCTCAGTCGCTGGCTGCGCCGCCGCGATGGTGGCCGGCCCCGGCCACGTGTGCCACTCGCCAACCACGCCGGGATTCGTGTCCGCGTTGCCTGTCCAGACGGACGGGTCAGAACGTACGTAGTCGAGCAGCTTACCAGCACTGCGCGGCAGCACTTCGTGAATGGCCTGTCATGGACGCCGTGGAAGGAGTTCAAAGCCCGCCAGGCCGGCGGTTGGGATGTGACCGTTCCGGCCACGGCGTTTGAGGGCGTGGAGGCGGCTGACATCCCTGTAGCCATGGAGAGGCTGAACCACTTGGTTGGCCAACCTTTCTATGGCGAGATCTGCACAGCTCTTATCGAGCGCGTCTTCGGTGGGCGCCGCTTGTTCGAGGACGTGGAAGTGCTGGATCGGTTAGTGCCCGGACCGGGGCTGCGCATCCCGGAGCCGGCCGCTCCCATCTTCAAACCGGACGCACAGCTGTCGAGGCGCGCCCGCCAGCTCCTGCGTGTTGACGAGTTGGCAGCTCTGCACGGGGACGTCGAGCGCGCGAGGGTGGCCGAAGGGTCCGGACAGACGGCCGACGCGATGCTGGCCCGCGACGATGCGGTGGGACGGCTCGATCGCAGCCGCCCGACGCTCGGGATGGTGTGGTTCTGGTTCGCCGCCCAGGTCGGGCGACTGTGGGCCAAGCGGCGTTAGAGCGTGTTCGAGGCGATGTGCCGGAATTGAACCCGAGCGCCCACCGGCGCTACCCTGTGGAACCGTGGTGGTGAGTGGGCCGGCGACGATACACGAGGATCTGGAGCGACACCGTCGCGAGTTGACGGGCTACTGCTACCGCATGCTCGGGTCGGGTTTCGAGGCTGAGGACGCCGTGCAGGAGGCGATGCTGCGGGCCTGGCGGTCCGCGCACCGGTTCGAGGGGCGCTCGACGGTGCGGTCGTGGCTCTACCGTATCGCCACCAACGTGTGTCTGGACATGCATCGCGGCGCGCAGCGTCGGGCGCGGCCCATGGAGCTTGGCCCCGCGTCCCCGCCCGAGGAGTCGTTCCTGGGGCCAATGCTGGCGGAATGCACCTGGGTGTCGCCGATCGCCGACGCCAGCGTCTTTCCCGACAACGCGGACCCGGCCGAGATCGCGACCATGCGCGACACGATCCGCCTGGCCTTCGTCACCGCGCTCCAGCACCTGCCTGCTCGCCAGCGAGCGACCTTGATCCTGTGCGATGTGCTGCGCTGGCAGGCGGCCGAGGTCGCGCACCTGCTGGACACCAGCGTGGCAGCTGTCAATAGCGCGCTGCAGCGGGCCCGCGCCACGCTGGCGGCGCTGCCGTCCGAGCCGCCGCCGGCAGTGGCCGTCGATCAGGCTGACCTGCTCGCCCGCTACGTGGACGCCTTCGAGCGCTACGACGTGGACCGGCTCGTCACGTTGTTGCACGAGGACGCCGTCCAGTCCATGCCCCCGTTTGCCATGTGGATCCGTGGCTCCAGGAATATCGGGCGCTGGTTGCTCCAGCCCGGGCCAAGCGCCTGTCGCGGCTCGCGACTGCTCGCAACCGCGGCCAATGGCTGTCCGGCCTTCGGCCAGTACCGGCCACAGGCCCGCGGTGCCTACGAGCCGTGGGCGCTCCAGGTGCTCGAAATCTCAGGCGGGCGCATCCAGGGCTACCACGCGTTTCTCGACACCGAGCGCTTGTTCCCGGCGTTCGGGCTGCCCGCCGACCTGCCAGCCTGAGCCGCTCCGCCGCCATCCATCTCGGGGTGCGCTGTCGCTGCGCCGGCGCGCCCACGGCACACCGATGAGTTCGGGCGCGCTGCGCCGTCAAAGCTCTCGGTACAGACGCACGTATCCCCAAAAGGAGACACCCATGCCAAGACGACAGACCGCCCCCCTTGGAGCCCCTTGCTGGGTTGAGCTGACGACCTCCAACGCCGAGCGCAGCCGGGAGTTTTACATCCAGCTGTTCGGCTGGACCGCCGAGGAGCCCAACCCAGATTTCGGCGGCTACTTCAACTTCCTCAAGGACGGAGTGCGCGTAGCCGGGTGCATGGCCGCGCAGCCCGGCTCGGGCCTGGCCGACCTCTGGTCGATCTACCTGGCGACCGGAGACGCCGCGAAGACCGTTGGTGCCGCCGCCGCGCATGGCGGCGTCGTCCACCTCCAGGCCCACCAAGTCGGCGACCTGGGCACGATGGCGTTCGTCAGTGACCCCGGCGGCGCGGCGATCGGCCTGTGGCAGCCGGACCGCTTCCAGGGCTTCGGCGTCCTCGGCGAGCCCGGTACTCCGGGCTGGTTCGAGCTCCAGACCCGCGACTACCAGGCGGCGGTCGCCTTCTACCGGACGGTGTTCCAGTGGGAGACCCCCATCGTCAGCGACACGCCCGAGTTCCGCTACACCGTCCTCAAGGACGGCCAGGAGTGGCTGGCGGGCATCATGGATGGCTCGGCCTTTCTCCCCGACGGGGTGCCGGCGCATTGGGCGGTCTACTTCGGCGTCGAGGATACCGACGCTGCGCTGGCCAGGATTGCCCGTCTCGGCGGCCAGGTGCTGCGGCCGGCCGAGGACACCCCGTATGGCCGTCTGGCCACCGCCGCCGACCCGACCGGCGCCCAGCTCAAGCTCGTTGCTGCCAACGCGGCCATGCCGGCCCGCCCGTCCTCGGACTAAAGCGCGTAGCGCGAACAAAGGCAAGAGCCTAAGCGGGTGGAGCTCACCTGATCAGGAACAAGCAAGACCTAAGCCTTAAGACCACCTGCTTAGGCCGTACAGCACGCTCGCGTCGCCGTCGGCCAACGGCGCTGCGCCAGCTCCGGCAGCAATCGGTCGACGGGCTCGTCCAGGGCGAGGAGACCCTTCGGGACAGGCGCGAGCGTCGCGGCGCCAGTCACCGGCTTGGTCGTCGACGCACTCCGGAACAGCGAGTCGCGCCGCACCGCCTGGCCACCGGTCGACAACGACCCCGGAGGCTCGACACGCACCTGTCCGCCACGAGCGACCAGCGCCGCCAGGCCCGTCACCCTGTCGTCCCAGAGGATGGTTCGGCCTGTCTCAGCGGGTGGGCCCAACACGGTCCGGCACGCGGCTACGCGCCCGGGTGTCCCGCGGGCTGACCGGCTCGCGACAGGCCCGGCACACGGGCACCAGCTGCATCGCCTGACCACAGCGGCGGTGTTCGAGCACGACGGGGCCGCCCTCCGGGTCGGCGAGATACCGATCTCCCCACTGCATGAGCCCGACGATGACCGGATGCAGGTCCAGACCCTGGCGGGTCAGGTGGTATTCGAAGCGCGGTGGGTGCGCCCGGTACAGACGCTTCTCGATCAGGCCGTGCTCGACGAGACGCTTGAGGCGAGCGGCGAGGATGTTTCGGGCGATGCCGAGGTGCTGCTGCATCTGGTCGAAGCGATGGGCGCCGAGGAACAGCTCGCGGAGGACCAGCAGGCTCCAGGTGTCGCCCAGCACGTCCACGGTGCGGGCGACCGAACAGGTGGTGCGGTCGAACACCGGGTAGGCAGTGGGCACGGCCGGAGTATAGCAACTGAGTTGCGCGCAGAAACCCACAGCGGTACAGTCGGTCTCGATGAGCGACCTGTTAGCTGCGCCTGCCGCCAGCGCCGACCGGGCCGACCGCGCCCACGCCATAGTGGGCGCCAAGGTTCAGGCGGCTGGGCGGTGAGCCCGGTGCGCAACCTGGCCCGGCCTCGGATCCACTACGCGTGGGCGGTGGCCGCCCTGACGTTCCTGGCCCTGCTGGCCTCGGCGGGCATCGGCGCCACGCGGGCTGTGCTCGTCCTGCCGCTCGAGCGGGAGTTCGGCTGGGACCTGGCGACCGTGTCGCTGGCGTTCTCGCTCAACCTGTTGCTGTTCGGGTTGTGCGGACCGTTCGCCGGGGCACTCATGACACGCTTCGGCGTGCGGCGCGTCATGCTGGTGGCGCTGTCCACGCTGGCGGTGGCGGTCGGACTCAGCACGCTGATGCAGGCGGCGTGGCAGCTCGTCGCCCTGTGGGGGGTCCTGGTCGGACTAGGGTCCGGGGCCATGGCTCTAGTGCTCGGCGCCACTGTCGCCACCCGGTGGTTCGTGCGACGGCGCGGCCTGGTGACCGGCCTGTTTGCCGCCGCCTCGGCCACCGGCCAGCTCCTGTTTCTGCCAGGGCAGGCGGCCATCATCCAGGCGGTCGGCTGGCGTTGGGCGGTGGCAGTGGTCGCGGTCGTGGCGCTAGTCGTAGCTGGACTGGTCGCGCTGTTCATGCGCGATAGCCCGCGTCAGGTGGGGCTGCAACCCTACGGCAGCGCGGCCGAGACGCCGTCGCCAGTTCCGGTGGCGCCCGTGCGCGGCAATCCGTTCGCCCTGGCCGTGACGACGTTGGCCGAGGCGGCGACGATTCGCGACTTCTGGCTCCTTGCCGGCAGCTTCGCCATCTGCGGCGCAACAACGGTTGGCCTGATCTCGGTGCACCTCATTCCGGCGTCCGCTGAACACGGCATGCCTGAGGTGACGGCCGCGGGAATGCTGGCCGCCATGGGCGTCTTCGACCTGATCGGCACCACCCTGTCGGGCTGGCTCTCGGACCGCCTCGATCCGCGCAAGCTCCTGGTGTGGTACTACATGCTCCGCGGGATCGCGCTGCTCTTTCTCCCGGCGGCATTCAGTTTCGGTGTGCCAGCGCTGGCGGCGTTCGTCGTGTTCTACGGGCTGGACTGGGTGGCCACCGTGCCGCCCACGGTGCGCCTGGTGGCGGACCGCTTCGGGAAGGAACGGGTTGGGCCGGTATTTGGCTGGGTCTTCGCCGCCCACCAGTTCGGCGGCTCAATCGCGGCATTCAGTGCTGGCGCGCTGCACGACGTGCTGGGCGACTACCTGGTGGCGTTCATCACGGCGGGCGTGTTGTGCCTGCTGGCAGCCGGCCTGGTAATGGGACTCGGTCGACCCGCCGCACCGGCGGTGGCTCTGCGCTCGCCCGAGCTCGTTCCGTCTCCCACCTGAGCGATCCGTGGCGGACCTCCCCGGAGGCCCCGTTGCCAGGTTCAAGCGCGTACGACATCATGAGGAGGACTAAACGATGAGCCCTGATCCTGGCACCGAGGCCACCGAAGCACTCGTCCGATACAAGGAAGCCCAGAAGCTGGTCTGGTCAAGCTTTGCGCCGCTGGCAACGATGACCACTCCGACCGCCGCTCGCCTGGTCAAGCACGCCCGCGTGCACGCCGGCCTGCGCGTCCTCGATGTTGCCTGCGGCACGGGCGTGGTAGCGATCACCGCCGCCCGCCTGGGTGCCCAGGTGACGGGGCTCGACCTGACGCCGCCGTTGCTCCAGCACGCGCGCGAGAATGCCGAGACGGCGGGCGCGCAGGTCGACTGGCACGAAGGTGACGTCGAAGACTTGCCCTTCGGGGACGAGACCTTTGATGTGGTCCTCAGCCAGTTCGGTCATATCTTCGCGCCGCGACCGGGGGTTGCCATCTCGGAGATGCTCCGTGTCCTCAAACGGGGCGGCACTGTCGCGTTTTCCACGTGGCCGCCGAATTTGTTTGTTGGACGGCTGTTCGCTCTGGTCGCACACTACCTGCCCGCACCTCCGCCCGGTACCAAACCGCCGCAATGGTGGGGAGATCCCGCGTACGTCCGCGACCTGCTCGGCGAAAGAGTGGCGGATGTCTCGTTCGATACCGGACGGATGTGGGTGCCGGCCCTGAGCCCACAACACAGCCGCGCCATGACGGAACGGAGCGGCGGACCCGTGGTCAAGCTCGTCGAGATGCTGACGGCGACTGATCCCGAGCGCCTGGCCAGCTTGCGAACCGAACTGGAGGCGATCGCGGCTGACTATTTCGAGGACAACACGATTCGTCAGGACTATCTCCTCACCCGCGCCCGCCGCGTCTGAGTTCCACGCGGGCACGCGCACCGCCGTGTGTCGCGACCAGCAGTCTGAGCCGCGACGGCGGCGTGAGGAAACTTCATGACTCCCTGAGGCGGACGGTCCATGCTGGGGCCTGGGACGTGTGGACCGGATGAGCAGCGACAAGCCAATCGTGACGCGGACGACCGAGCACTGGCTCCAGGCCGATGGCATCCTGCGCTCCACCGCGCTGCCCGGTGCCGGACAGTCACTGGAGGATGCCCGCGAGGCTGTCGCGCTGTTGGAGGTGCTCAGTCCAGGCAAGCGACGGCCACTCCTGGTGGATCTGCGTTCGCTCCGCAAGCCGATGGATCGCCAAGCGCGCGAGTATTACAACGGCCCGGAAACCGCTCGGGTGCTGACTGCTCTGGCGCTGCTCGTGGGGTCTCCGGCGAGCCGCGTGGTCGGCAACTTTCTCATCAGCATCTCCCCCCACCGGGTGCCGACGCGGCTCTTTTCCCAGGAGGCCGAGGCTCTCGACTGGCTCGGTGGCTTCGTTGACTAAGTCCAACCTTGTCCCACACAGTAGTCGCGGGTTAGTGGCAGGACATGTCCTGGCGTAAGTACCTGCTGCTACCCGAGCTCGTCTGGACTGGCATACACCGGCCCCGCGACCAGGTGACCGCGTGGGATCGCTACTGGGGCGCCATCCGGCGCACGGGACCCGACGGTGAGGTGCTGTGGGACGGAGCTGGCCAGGCCGAACTGCAGGGCTCGCTGGAGCGGGTTCTCGCGCACATGGACCGCGCGCTGCCGGTGGTCGACGTGGGGTGCGGCAATGGCCGCCAGGCCCGTCTGCTGGCGCCCCATTTTCCCCGCGTGATCGGCGTCGACGTCTCCCCGCGGGCCATCGCGAGGGCGCAAGCGGAGTCCGCCGCGTTCTCCACCGTATCCTTCCGGGTTCTGGATGCCGGCGCCCCAGGCGCTGGGCAGCGCCTACACGAGGAGCTCGGGGACGTCAACGTCTTCATTCGGGGTGTGCTGCACATCCTCGAACCGGCGCACCGCGCGACGATGGTGGGGAACGTGCGGGCCATGGTCGGGCGGCGCGGCGTCCTATACTTCCTGGAGACGAACGTGGAGGGGAGCCCCCTCGACTATTTGGAGACACTGGGTGCCAGGGTGGGTGCCATCCCATTGCCGCTGCGGCGGTGTCTGGAGTCGGGTTTGGCAGCGCCTCGGCACTTCGGCGAGCGTCAGCTCGACGAGCTGGTGCGGCATCACGGCTGGCAAGCACTGACAAGCGGCGTCACCGATATTTACGCTGTCCCCCTAGGCGTCAGCGGCGAGGTGGCGCGTATTCCCGGTTTCTTCGCGGTGCTGCGGCCCGGAGGTGAGGGTCAGGGCTGAGCGACGCCGTGCGAGCGTCGCGTGACGAGCGCCCAGCGCAGCGACGCGGTGGCGCACGTCTTTGGAGAGGCGTGCCGACACGGCAGCCGTGAAGAAACTTCATGACACGTCAACGCGGTGCCACCATACTTCCAACGACAGGCGGCAATGGACTGCATGATGAGCGACAAACCGATCGTGACGCGGACGACCGAGCACTGGCTCCAGGCCGATGGCATTCTGCGCTCCACGGCGCTGCTCGGCGCCGGACAGTCGCTGGCGGACGCCGAAGAGAACACCGCGGCGATGACCGCGCTGGCCGGGGGAAAGCGCCATCCGGTCCTGTTGGACCTTGGTGGTGTCAGAAAGCCGCTCAGTCGCGACGCGCGCCAGTTCTACGCGGGCCCAGAGATGGCAAGGGTGGCCAGCGCGACAGCGGTTCTCATCAGCTCCCCAGTCAGCCGCGTGGTCGGAAATTTTGTGCTGGGTGCTTCGCCATCCCGTGTGCCCACGAGGCTCTTCACGCGGGAAGAGGACGCTCTCGCGTGGCTCAGTGGATTCCTTGAGTGAGCCTGAGTTCGGGCGTAGAGACCGATGACCCGCGAATTGAGCAGGTCCTCGAGCTGATCACGCAGCTCGCCGCGGGCAACCTCGAGGCGCAAGCAACGCCATCGGAGCGCGGCGATTCGCTGGACGGCATCATCATTGGCCTCAACATGCTGGGGCAAGAGCTGGCGTCGGCCGCCGCCGTCGTGCGGGAGCGCACCAGCCAGCTCGAGCTGGCGCGCCAGGCAGCCCTCGATGCCTCGCGTGCCAAGTCGGACTTCCTGGCGAATATGAGCCACGAGATTCGGACGCCGATGAACGCGATCATGGGGATGGGGGGCCTGCTGCTGGACACGCCGCTGAGCGCCGAGCAGCAGGACTTCGCGGAGGTGATCCGCGACAGCGGCGACGCGCTGCTGACGATCATCAACGACATTCTGGACTTCTCCAAGATCGAGGCCGGCATGCTGCGCTTCGAGACCCAGCCGTTCGATCTGCGCGAGGCGGTGGAGGCGGTGCTGGACCTGGTGGCTCCGCTGGCCGGCAGCAAGGAGCTCGAGCTGACCTACCTGCTGGAGGAGACCGTCCCGCCGGTCATCGTCGGCGACGTTACCCGGCTGCGCCAGATCCTGCTGAACCTGCTGGGCAACGCGGTCAAGTTTACCCAGCAGGGCGAGGTGGTGCTGACCATCAGCGGCCGGCGGCTGGAGGGCGCGCGCCACGAGCTGCACTTCGCCATCCGCGACACCGGGATTGGCATCGCGCCGGACCGGATCGACCGCCTGTTCCAGCCGTTCAGCCAGGGCGACGCCTCGACCACGCGGCAGTACGGGGGCACCGGGCTGGGGCTGGTGATCAGTCGGCGGCTGGCGGTGCTGATGGGCGGCACGCTGGGGGTCGACAGCGTGCTCGGGGCCGGCACCACCTTCCACCTGACCGTGGTGGCCGAGGCCGCCGTCGGCCCGCAGCGCGTCCCCCAGGTGGACCCGGAGCCGGAGTTGCATGGTTGGCGCGTGCTGATCGTCGACGACAACGCCACCAACCGCCGCATCCTGGTCGGCCAGACCCGGGCCTGGGGCATGGTCCCCAGCGCGACCGGCTCGCCGCGCCAGGCGCTGGCCTGGCTGCGGCGCGGCGACATCTTCGCCCTCGGCCTGCTGGACCGCCGCATGCCCGAGATGGACGGCCTGGCTCTGGCGGCCGCCATCCGCGCCCTCGGCCCGCATCCGCCGCTGCCGCTGGTGCTGCTGTCGTCGGTCGGCCCGCGCGAGCAGCCGCCGGCGGCGGTCGGCCCACTCACCCACCTGACCAAACCGATCAAGCCGGCCCAGCTGAAGCAGACCCTGCTGGCCCTGCTGGCTGACCCGCCCGGCCCGGGCGCCTCCCTCCCGGCCGCGCGCGCCCGCCCGCCGCGCGACCCGGCCCTGGCGGCGCGGCGCCCCCTACGCATCTTGCTGGCCGAGGACAACGCGGTCAACCAGAAGCTGGCGGTGCGCCAGCTGGCCCAGCTCGGCTACCGGGCCGACGTGGCCGGCAACGGCCAGGAGGCGGTCGACTCGCTGGCCCGCCAGCGCTACGACCTGGTGCTGATGGACGTCCAGATGCCCGAGCTCGACGGCCTGGCCGCCACCCGCGCCATCTGCCGCCGCTGGCCCCCGGCCGAGCGCCCCTGGATTGTCGCCATGACCGCCAACGCCATGCGGGGCGACCGCGAGGCCTGCCTGGCCGCCGGCATGGACGACTACCTCTCCAAGCCCATCGCCATGGACCAGCTCGTCGCTGTCCTCACCAGCTGTCCTCTGCCCCACCGCCAGCCCGCTTAGGAGCCCGCTGGCGCGACGTCGAAATCGTGTCGGCTGGCACGTCATTCTCATGAGCGACGATCCAGTGCGCTCACTCGCCATGAGGAGGAAGCACACCGTGCAGTACACCATGCTGATCTACCAGAGCGGCCTACGGCAGTGGTTGGGACGACGTGGCCGGCGCCGATCTCAGGAGGCGAGGACTGGCGACCGAAGCCATCGACCTCGGCCGACTGCTCGCGCGCCTCATGCCCGCGGCGGCCGAGGTGCACGGCTTGCTCGCGCTCATGCTGCACTGCGAGGCACGGCGGGATGCGCGGCGCACGGCGCGGGGAGACTACGTCCCCCTCTCCGACCAGGACGCCGCGCGCTGGTCGACGCCGATGATCCGCGATGCTGAGTGGCACCTGAGCACCGCCGCGCGAATTGGCCCGGTCGGCCGCTTCCAGCTGGAGGCGGCCATCCAGTCGGCGCACGCGCAAGCGGCACGGACACTAGGCAGCCGCGCCGACTGGATGGCCATCGCTCTGCTGTACGAGGGGCTGGTGCGCCTGGCGCCGGCCGTTGGCGCGCTGGTGGGCCGAGCCGCCGCCGTGGCTGAGACGCGCGGCGCAGCGGCCGGATGGGCCTCGCTCGAAGCCATATCAAGCCAGGCGCTCGTCGGCTACCAACCGTACTGGGCGCTGGCGGCGCACCTGCTAGCGCGGATGGCTCGCTGGAGTGACGCCAAAGCCGCCTACGAGCGCGCCATCGGGTTGTGCGAGGACCCAGCCTTGCGGGCGTTCCTGGCGCGCCAGGCGGCCCGTTTGCCTGGTATCTGACGCCACCGGTCGAGCATGGGGGTCAGGTCTTGAAGTAGTAGGTGGCCGGGTGGCTGGCGCCGGGCGTACGGGTGCGCGCGCGCCAGGCCAGCCGCTCCGGGACGTTGCCCAGCTTGTTGCTGATGATGCGCACGTTCGGCACGAACCCCACGGTGCCGATGACCCACTGGTTGTCGACGATGAGCTTGCGGATCTCTTTCCCGACCTGCATCCGCTCCGCCTCTTCGAGGCTCGACCCGGAACGGAGGAGGTCCAGCGCTTTTAGCAGGTCGGGGTCAGTCGGCGCTTTGCCGGCCGCGCCGCCGGACGAGTACCACTTGGCGTAGAGCGCTCCGGTGAAGGGCTCGGCCGGCTCGACGGGCAGCTCGTGTCGCGGGAACAGGAACAGGTCCTCCGTGCCAGCGCCCCAGACGTAGATCTGGGTCTCATTATTCTGGTTTCTGGTGACGGCCAGGTTGCGCTCGGTCTCCTTGACGTCGCCCTGGATGCCGATCTTCTTCCACTGCTGGCTCACCATCTCCATCTGCTGCGCCCACGGCAGGAAGGCCGCGGCAACTGTCGTGATCTCGAGCCGCAGGCGCTCACCGTTGTCGGTTCGCAGCCGGTACCCTTCGGAGTCCTTCTTGACCAGCCCAATCTTGTCCAGGAGGTCGTTCGCCTGCTTGGGGTCGTACGTGGACCACCTGGTGCGCCACTCGGGGCCCGGGCTGTCGGCCGCGGTATCCTCGGGCGCCACCGAGCTGGGCACGCCCGTCCCGAGGAAGAACGCCTCGTTGATCTGATCGCGGTCGATCCCCAGGGACAGCGCTCGCCGAAAGTCCTTGTTGGTGAGCCACTTGGCGACCTCGGGGTCCGCCTCGTACGAAAGGTTGACCTGCAGGCTGGTCGCGGCGGAGTCGGACACGGGGTCGAGCCGAACGTCGTAGCCGCCCTTCGAGCGATTGTCGAGGAAGGCCGGCAGCTTCTGGAGGTCCATGTGGCGTGTCTGGACGTCGATCTCGCCAGCCATGGCGCGCAGGTTGACGACCTCCAGATTCTCCGCGAGGTTCAGCGACACTCTGTCGAAGTACGGCAGCTGGTTGCCCTGGGTGTCGACCACCCAGAAGTACGGGTTGCGTTCGAGCACCCAGTTCGCCGTGTTGATCGGCGACACTGTCCGCCACGGTGTCAGGACCGGACACTCAGGGTTGAGCTGGTAGTTGTTCTTGAATTTGATCAAGTTGACCCAGCTATCCTGGCGGGCTTCGGCGATCCTCTGATCAAGCTGCTCCTTGGCCGTGTACTTTGGATGAAACTGCTTCAAGTAGTGGGCGGGAGCGTAGGCCCCCTGGAAGCCGCCGTTGTTCGTGCCGCCCAGGGCGTGGCCACTGCCCACCAGTGTGAAGCCGGCCAGGACGTCGACGAACATCGGGTAGGGGTCGGGGAACTTGATGGCGACGGTCTGGTCGTCCACCTTCTCGAAGGTGCCAGGCTTGCCGCCGATGGACATCTCGGCAGTTCCGGTTGGCGTCAGCTCCTTGTTGGAGTACAGGTCCTGGAACCAGAAGATCAGGTCGTCGGCACCGAAGGGCTGGCCGTCGGACCACCGCATCCCCTTGCGCAGGACGAGGGTGATGGTGCGGCCGCCGTCGCTCACCTTCCACTCCTTGGCGACGGAGGGGTTGATCTTGGTGCCCGTGTAGTCGGCAAACAGGAGCTTGTCGGTGGCCATCACCCGGTTCATGTTCTCGCCGTCGGCCGGGCCGGTGAAGGCGCGGCGCCAGGTGCCGCCATACTTGCCGGTCTCGTGCAGCGGCTTGAGCACGAGGGGCTCGGCCGGCAGCCGCTGGTCGACGGGCGGGAGCTGGCCGCTGGTGACGAGCTGGGCGAGCATGGGAGCCTCGGCGAACTTCTTCGGCAGCTGGCCCGGGTCGGTCACCACTTCGGTGCCCTCGAGCTTGCCAATGAGCTGCTGGGCGCCGGTCCCGCTCGGCGCCGGCCTGGCGGCGGTCGGCGCGCCCGGCGCGTCGGTCCTGGCCGTCGGCTCCGGCGATCGGGCCGCGGGCGCCGAGGGCGGCGGCGCCGCGCTACACGCGGACAGCAGCGACACGACGACCGCGCCCAGACTGGTCACGAGCAGGCGGCGGCGCGAGATCACCGAGCTTCCATCCGAATCGAGATCCAGCGGTCCGTGCACCCTCATTCTCCTTCCAGCGCTCGCCCAGGTCGGCTTGTGCCGACGTGTCGCCCAGTCTACTCACCGTACGGGTCTGCCGCGTCGCGCAGCCCGTCGCCAAGAAAATTGAACGCCAGGATGGCCACGACCACCGGGACAGCTGGGTACAGCAGGTACGGTGAGATCGCCAGCGTCTGCACGTTGGACGCCTGCTGGAGCATGACGCCCCAGGAGATCGCCGGTGGCCGCAGCCCCAGTCCGAGGAAGCTGAGCGACGTCTCGAAGATGATGATGGCCGGCACTGCCAGCGTCGTCGCGGCGATGATGTGGCTCAGGAAGGACGGGACCATGTGGCGGAAAATGATGCGCATGCGACTGCAGCCAGCCAGCTCAGCGGTCATCACGAAGTCCTCCTCCCGCAAGGAGAGGAATCGTCCGCGCACCACGCGAGCCAGCTCCGTCCACTGGATCAGGGCGAAGATGAGGGTCATGACGAAGAAGACCTTGATGATGTCCCAGTCCTTGGGCAGCGCCGCGCCGATGCCCATCCACAACGGGATTTGCGGGATCGAGCGCAGAATGTCGACCATCCGCATGACCAGCGTGTCGATCAGGCCGCCAAAGTAGCCCGCGAAGCCGCCGAGCAGGACGCCGAGGAAGAGGCTGACCGCGACGCTGGTCAAGCCGATCAGCAGCGACACCTGCGTCGCGTACATCAGGCGCGACCATTGATCCCGCCCCTGCACGTCGGTCCCCAGCAACAGGAGCGAGTTTTCGGGTGTTCGCCCCTCGCCCTCTACGCCAAGCACATGGAGGTCCATGGGGATGAGGCCGAGCAGTTTGTACTCGAAGCCGTGGACGAACAGGTGCACCGGCACTTTCTGGTCCGGGTCGACCACGTAGACGCGCTTGAACGTCTGCTGATCGCGTGTCCCGACCAGGCCGTCGACGTAGGGGCTGAAGCGGCCGTTGTCGAACAGGTGCACTGGCTGGGGAGCGATCAGGCCGCGCTGGGCCTCGGACGCCAGCGGATCGGCGTAGGCGAGGAAGTCGGCGAAGAGCACGCCCAGGTAGAACAGGATCAGCACGCCGGCGGACAGGAGAGCGAGCTTGTGCTTGCGAAAGCGCCACCACATGAGCTCCCATTGGGTGGCGACCGAGACGCGCTCCTCGGCCTCGGAGACCGTCGGCGCATCCGGGACGAGCGCGCGGATGGCTGGGCTTTCGGCGCTCACCGGCCCTCCAGGCGGATGCGGGGGTCGATCCACACCAGGAGCAGGTCGGAGATCAGGGAGCCGACCACTGTCAGCACGCTGATGAGCAGGATGATGGTGCCGGCCAGAAACATGTCGAGCGCGACCAGCGCCTTGAACAGCAGCGGCCCGACGGTCGGCAAGCTGAGAACGATGGACACGATGATGCTGCCGCCGACCAGCTGCGGCAGCACGAACGGGATCTGGCTCACGAGCGGGTTGAGCGCCACCCGCACTGGATACTTCAGGATCGTCCGCGACTCGGTCAGGCCCTTGGCGCGGGCAGACACGACGTACGGCTTGCGCTTCTCGTCCAGGAGGTTGGCGCGCATGATGCGGATCTGCTGCGCGGTGGCGGCCACCCCCAGCACGACGGCGGGGATCGGCAGGTGGTCGAGCAGATCACGGACCTTGCCCCAGGTCCAGGGGGCGTCCAGGTACTCGGGTGAAAAAAGGCCGCCGATGTTCGAGTTGAAGTTCTCGAAGCCTATATACAAAGCTAGCAATGCCAGCAAGAAGTTCGGGATGGCCAATCCGATGAACCCGATGAACGTAAAGACGTAGTCGAAAACGGAATACTGGCGCACCGCTGAGTAGATACCGATTGGCAGGGCCAGGAGCCAGGCGAACACGAGAGCACTGAAGGAGACTGCGAGCGTCAAGGGAAGTCGATCGCCGATGACGTCCATAACCGGCCGGTTGTACTCCATGGCCATGCCGAAGTTGCCGTGCAGAATGAGGCCAATCCAGCGCAGGTACTGGATGTACATCGGCTGGTCCAGACCGTACTGTGCCCGCAGATTGGCCGCGTCCTCGGCGGATACGAGCCCGCCACTCTGCGCTAGCTGCGCAATGTAGGCGTCGACGTAGTCGCCGGGCGGTAGGTGGATGATAATGAACGAGAGTATCGAGATGACGACGATGGTGAGCATCGCCAGGAGAACGCGTCGGATCAGGTAGCCAAGCATGGATGGCCTTGCGGTGGGTTCAAGTTCTGCTGATGCTTAGTGCTTAGTGCTTAGCGATCAGTGGCGCTCGGACGAGCATGCTGAGACGGGGTTACGACTTGAAGAAGTACGTCGGTGTGCGTGAGATGCCCGGCGTTTTGCCGTCTGGGCTGTTGTACATCCGCGCCGGGATGTTGCCCATGTTGTTCTTCACGATGCGCGTGCCCTGGGCGGCTGGGCTGAGGCCCACTGTCGCGATCACGTGGCACTCCTCGACGACGGTCTTCCAGATCTCTTTCCCGAGCCTGACGCGCTCCTCCTCCTGGACGCCGAAGCCCTGCTTGAACTTCTCCATGATCTCCTTGATCTTTGGGGGCGGCTCCTTCCCCTGGGCGCCGGCCGACTGAAACCACTGGGCGAACAGCTGGCCGGCCGCGTCGCCCGGTGTGGGGTTGTACGGGAACACGTGGTCCGGGAAGGTGAACAGGTGCTCCGAGCCGTCGGCCAACCAGGCGTACAGCTGCGTCTGGTTCGCGCCGGCCATCTTCTCGGCCAGGCTGCGCTCGCGCTCCTGCACTGTCAGGTCGATGCCGATTTTGGTCCACTGCTGGCGGACCATCTCCATGATCTGGGTGAACTGGACGAACTGGCCGCCGAGCGTGGTGACCTCGAGCTTGAGGCGCCCGGACCCGTCCTGGCGCAGCCGGAAGCCCTGCGGGTCCTTCTTGTCCAGCCCGAGGGCGTCCAGCATGTCGTTGGCCTTCTTCAGGTCGTACGTCGCCCACATCGTTCGGTACTCTGGGCCGGGGTTGTACTTGTTGGTGTCGGCCGGCGCCATCGAGGTCGGCGTGCCGAGGCCAAGCCAGAACGTCTCGTTGAGCTGGTCGCGCTCGATGCCCAGCGACAGCGCGCGGCGAAAGTCGGTGGTGTTGAACCACTTGTTGAGCTCGGCGTCGTCGGCGTAGCTCATGTTGAACTTGATGATGCAGTCGCCAGCGTAGTCAGCGACGTCGAGGTAGACCTTGTAGTCGCCCTTCTGCTGATTCTCGAGGTAGACCGGCAGCTTCCCGAGGTCGATGTGCCTCTCCTGATGGTCAAACTCGCCCGCAATAGCGCGCAGATTCAGCACTTCGAGATTCTCGGCCAGCGTGAACACGACCTTGTCGATGTACGGCAGTTGGTTGCCGTTGGTGTCGACAGCGTAGTAGTACGGATTGCGCTCGAAGGTCCATTGCGGGCTACTACTCGGCGAGGTCACTCTCCAGGGCGTCACGGTTGGCAGGTCCAGGTTCTTGGCGTAGTCGTTCAGGAAGCTGAAGTACAGAATCCAGGTATCGAATTTAGCGTCTGTGGCGAGCTTCTGGACCGCATCCTTGCCGCCGGGGGCGTACTTCGGATGAAACTGCTTCAGGTAGTGAGCCGGCGCGAAAGAGCCCATCAGCTGGTTGCCCTGGAAGGCGTGACCGCTCAGCGGCGTGGAGCCGGCCATGAGGTCGGCGAACAGGTAGTACGGCTCAGGAAACACGTAGCGGACCGTGTAGTCGTCACCTTTTTCTAGCTTGCCGGGCTTGCCGTTGATGGAGAACAGGATGTTCGGCGAGGGCAGCAGCTCCCTGTTCAGGTAGATGTCCTCGTACCAGAAGACGAAGTCGTCGGCGGTGAAGGGCTGGCCGTCCGACCACTTCATGCCCTTGCGGAGATGGAGCACGAACACCTTGCCGCCGTCCTGGAACTCGTACCCCTGGGCGACGTTCGGGACCGCCTTCTCGCCGGTGTAGTCCCAGAAGAGCAGGCTGTCCGGCCCCGTCACTGTACGATTGCCGTTCCAGCGGTCGCCCGGCCCGGTGAACCCGCGGCGCCAGGTGCCGCCGTACTTGCCGATCTCGTGCAGTGGCTTGATGACGAGCGGCTGCTCGGGAAGCCGCTGCTCCACCGGCGGCAGCTTACCCGCCTTGACCTGCTCCGCCAACGACGGCGCCTCACCGAACGTCTTCGGAAATTGGGCGCTGTCGACGACGATGCTCGGGCCTTCGAGCTGTCCGATCAGCTGGCGACCGGGCTTGGTGGCGGCCGCGCCCGCGCCTGCCGGTGCAGCCGTCGCCGGGGGCTGTGTCGGGCTGGTCGCCGGCGTCGCAGCGGGCGGCCGAGCGGCCGGCGGAGCGGGGCTGCAGGCTGCTAGGGCCACCCCGACCACCCCGAACAGAGCAGCGCCCGCGCTGCGCAGCACGTCGCGGCGACTGAGTGCCAAAGATCGTGACGTCCGAGCCATGGAGACCACCTCCCCTGTCACGGTCCTACCCCCGTCCGTGAGAGGCGCATGTTACCAGTGCCGAGCCGTTTGGACAATGTGCGGCGCGCTACGCTGGGTCCGCCTGGCCCCGCAACAGGTCCTGGCCGGGAGGAGTAGGCACGGCATGGGCCATCTTTCGGTGCCCGCGGGCGACCAGCCCGCCCTGGTAGCCGTACTCGTACGCGGCGGCGAGCTGCTCACCCGGGCCACCACGCAGCTCCCGCCGCGGTCTGCCCCACGCGGCGTCGTTCCAGCCAGCGCGTATGGCGGCCGTCCGCCGCGCGCTCTGCTCTTTGCTGGACGTCACCATAGTCGACAGCCCCTTGATGCTCTACCAGAGATACGCTCGGGCACAGGGGTTTGGTTCACCGCGGGCAGGTACTGGCCAGCCCAGCGGGGCCGAAGCACACGTGCTATGGGGACATGGCCGTACCATGGTGGCTAGCTCGCGCAATTGTGGGGGTTACTCGATGCGATTTGGATTGGACGTGGCGCAGCAGCGGGTCGAATTTGACGACGTCGTCCAGCGGACGCGCTTGGCTGAAGAGCTTGGGTTCGACGGCGCATGGGGCTTCGACCATTTCGTCCCCATGTATGGCGAGGGTCCTGGCAACTGTTTCGAGGGCATGACCACCCTGGCGGCGCTGGCTGGCGCCACCCGCCGCATTCGTCTCGGGCTGCTGGTCGCTGGCGTGACGTACCGCCATCCGTCCATCATGGCTTCCGCGGCCGTCACGGTGGACCATGCCAGCCACGGCCGACTGGAGCTGAGCATCGGAGCGGCCTGGTTCGAGAAGGAGCACCGCCAGCTTGGCCTGGAGTTTCCCTCGACTGGCTCGCGCTTCGACTGGCTGGAGGATCAGCTGGAGATCTTCAAGCGGCTGTTCACGGGCGACGTGGTCTCGTACCAGGGGAAGCGGTTCAGCCTCCAGGACGCGCAGCTGCGCCCAACTCCTGTGCAGCGGCCCCATCCTCCGATCTGGATCGGGGGCAGCGGCCGGCGCCGAACGCTGCCTCTGGTGGCCCGGTACGCCGACGTCTGGCACGCTGGCAGCGCGGACGGCTACAGCGAGCTCTCGGCCGAGATCGACCGCCACTGCCAGACCATCGGGCGCAACCCGACGGCGATTATGCGGGCATCATCGCTGTCGTTGTCTGAGCCGATGGATCAGATTCGCCGCAGCGCCGAGGCGAAGCGGGACATGGGTATCGGCTACCTGGTGTGTGGCTGGCCCGGGCAGGGGCGCGCCCAGGTGGAGCAGTTCGCGGCGGAGGTCATGCCGCACTTCACCGACTGAGCCGCGCTGGGGCGTGGCGCGAACAAAGGCAAGAGCCTGAGCAGGTGGCGCTCAGATGATCAGAATGGAGCAAGATTCAAGCCTTAAGACCACCTGCTTAGGCTTAGGCCATTCAGAAGATGGCGATGGGGTTCGTCATGGACGCCGTCCCGCCGATCAGTTTCAGCGGGGCGATGACCAGCATGAACTCCCAGCGCGCGCGTGTCGCGCACGCGGCTGCCAGGTCGTCCAGGTTCTGGTTGTCCAGTAGCTGCATCCCCATCGCCACCAGGGTGAGCACGTGGATCGGCTGCGTCGGCTCGTCAAATGGCTGTCTTCGGACGTCGCTGACGCCGTCGCAGCCGAGCAGGGCGACGCCGCGGTCCTTCAGCCACGGGGCGACCTCGTGGTGCAAACCGGCAAGGGCATCTCGACTGTTCCACGGGCCGTGCCCTCTGCGTCGAGCATGGCGGCCGGTCCGCACGAGGAGGATGTCGCCGGTGTCCACGCGCAGTCCTGCTCCTGTCTCGGCGTCCTCGAGCTCGGCGACGGTGATGGCGTGGTCGGGCTCCAGCCACGGCACGCTGAGCTGGTGCGGGACGTCGAGGAGAACACCCCGCGAGACAATGCCATCCTGGCCGGCCGTGATCGCGTTGGCGCGCGCGCCGGTCGAGGTGACCATGGTGATAGGGCGGTCGTTGTAGGTCTTGCCCCGCCAGAAGAAGTGGCACAGGGCGTCGAGATGCGAGTGGGCCACCCCGTGCGGCGAGACAGCCAGGTGGTCCGCGGTCGAGGTGATGGTGACGCCGTCGGCGACGTCGCCGCCACGCACGACAAAGTGCATGGCCGGTGACGTGTTCTCGGCGTCGCCGGTGGTGTTGATGGGGTGGGCGCAGCTGACTGTCGCGCCGTCACGAACCAAACGCGCCGCTCTGACGCGGTGTTCGGGTGTGATCAGATTCAGCGTGCCGCGCTCGTCTTCGGCGCCCCAGCGCCCCCAGTTGCTACAGCTATCGAACAGCGCCTGGAACGCCGCGACGTCGAGATGCTCGGTGCGTTGCTCGGCCACCATGTCCTCATGCGCCTCCTGAGCCCGCTTCACGCCAGCGGGTAGCCACGCCCACCGGCAGCGTCCAGGGTACCGCAGGCAGGGCCTGCCGCGGCCGGCGCGCCCGGGGCGCACGAAAGCCCGGGCATGCGCCCGGGCCGGTGCTCTCCGCGTGGCGCGTGGTTCTCCGAAGACCACGCAGGACAAAGAAAGGGCCGACCGCCAGATGTGAGGTCTGGAGGCCGGCCCGTCTTCAGGAACGCGCTAGGTGCGCGGCCCGCGTGCGACTACTGACTGTTGTTCGCCGCCTGGCGACCCGACGTCGCGGTGGCGTCGTGGTTGCCCCTCTGGGTCGTGCTGTTCGACTGGTGGGACGAGCCGCTGTTGGAGGCGCTGCCCATCTGATCGGACGCCGCGGTGCCAGTCTGGCTCGTGCTGTTCATGCCAGCCAGTGTCGGGTTCTGCGACTGGCTGGAGCTGTTCGAGCCGCTCTGGTTGGCCGACGGGTTCGCCGTCGCCGTCGCGGCGCCGTTGTTCGTGGCGCCGCCGCTCATGGCGCTGGTGCTGTTGCCGCTCTGTGTCACCGAGGCGGTGAGAGCGTTGACAGACGTGCCGCCAACCTGGTCGGCGCGCGCGGCGTTGTTGCCAGTGGTGCCGCCAGTGTTGCCGTTGTTGAAGCCGCCGTTGGCGCCGCCTGCTATCGCCGTGCCGCTGAGGTGGCCATTGTTGCTGCCACCCATAGCGGAAACCGCGCCACCAGTCGTCGTGGAGGAGCCGCCCGCCGAGGACAGCGCGCCGCTAGCGCCACCGTTGCCGGCCGTGCCGGAGCCGTTGCCGGAGCCGCCCGTGCCGCTGCCACTGCCGGAGCCGCCGGTGCCCGTGCCGCTGCCGTTGCCGCCGTAGGCAGCCCCGGAAGCGGAGCCGCCCATGCCAGCGCCATCGCCGTTGCCGGCCGAGCCGCTGCCCGAGCCGTTGCCAGCGCTGCCGCTGCCGCTGCCGCTGCCGCCAGAGCCGGTGCCATTGCCTGTGCCGCCCGTGGCCGAGCCGGAGCCGGTGCTGTTGCTCGCCGAGCCGGAGCTGGCGGAGGCATCGCTGTCGCCGCTGTAGCCCATGTCCTCGGCCAGGGACGCCGCGATCGCCGCCGCGAGGCTGCCGGCGCTGTTGCCGCCGTTCAGACCGCTGACGCCAGCGCCGCCATCGCCACCGTTGTTGCTGGAGTTGCCACCAGAGCCACCGTTGCCGTTGGCGCCGCCGCCATCGCCACCGTTGAAGCTGGACGCTCCGCCGGCGCCGGTGTTCCCGTTGGCGTTGCCGCCAAACGTCGCCGGTGTAGCGTCGCCACCACGGCCACCGTTGCCGCTGGCGCCGCCGCCATTGCCGCCGTTGCCGCTGGCGCCGCCGCCATCGCCACCATTGAAGCTGGCACTGCCGCCATCGCCGCCAGTCGAGCCCGCGAGCGAGCCCGCGTTGCCGCTGCCGGAGGTGCTGGTGTTGCTGGACGCACCGGCCACGCCGTTGCCGTTGCCACCGGACTGGTTGGACGTGGCGCCGACCGCGCCGCCGTTGGCGTTGATCGTGCCGCTAGCGGACGAGGCGCCGGTGTTGTTCGTCGCGTTCGCGTTGCCCCGGATGCTGGCATCCGAGCTCTGCGGCGCGTTGACCGTCAGCGAGGCCGACGGGCCCGTGGCCACGGCCGGGCCGGAGATCGTGAAGGATGTCGCCCCAGCGTCCGCGGTCTGCGAGCTGCTGTTGGAGCTGGACTGGGCGCCACCGGTCTGGGTGGACGCCTGGCCCTGGGTCAGCGGCGAGGACGCACCGGCCAGGTTGCCGGTGGCGCCACTCTGCCCGACGCCCGCGCCCTGGGTGCTGCTGGCGCTGTTGTCGCTGCTGGCCATCGGGTTGGACGACTGGGCAGCGATCGGCACCGCGGCCTGCAGGGCCGCCTGGCACTCCGCGCTGGCGTAGTCGTAGCTGGCGCTGCAGTCCTTGTGCACCGTGATCGGCTGCCCC